>Ga0070740_10002623_pt1 | contig 20621 bp, 16 predicted proteins | sample Coa_R2_FD_67286 | JGI IMG/M metagenome (GOLD analysis project Ga0070740, IMG submission 67286) | Surface soil microbial communities from Centralia Pennsylvania, which are recovering from an underground coalmine fire - Coalmine... | ecosystem: Environmental > Terrestrial > Soil > Unclassified ...
GGATGGAGTTCGGCCCGCGCTCGCTCGGCGCGCGCAGCATCCTCGGCGACCCGCGGCGCAAAGAGACGCAGGCCGTGATGAACCTCAAGATCAAGCACCGCGAATCGTTCCGCCCCTTCGCGCCCGCCGTGCTCGCGGAGAAGGCGTCGGAGTATTTCGAGCTTGAGTCGGAGAGTCCATACATGCTCCTCGTCGCGCCCGTGCGCGAGGAGCGCCGCCAGCCGATGAGTCGGGCGGAGTTTGAGAGCGGCGACACCGATGACATGCTCGCCGTCGTCAACCAGCCGCGCTCGGACATCCCCGCGGTCACGCACGTTGATTACAGCGCGCGCGTGCAGACCGTCCGCCGCGAAGACAAGCCCGACTTCTACGACGTGATAAAAGAGTTCCACGAGTTGACCGGCTGCCCCGTCCTCGTCAACACCTCCTTCAACGTGCGCGGCGAGCCGATAGTCTGCACGCCCCAGGACGCGTACCGCTGCTTCATGCGGACGGAGATTGACCTGCTCGTCATCGAAGACTGTCTGCTCTGGAAGGACGAGCAGCCCGCGTTCGAGGATTCGGGCGACTGGAAGACTGAGTTCGAGCTTGACTGAAGAGGCGCAGCGGACATGAGTTTAGCTAGAGAGAAAGCCAAAGTGACGAGCGGAGACGTGGCGGGCGGCAAAGACCTCCGCGCCGCCGAGTTCTTCCGTGAAGTCCTGACGCCCGCCGCCGTGCGCGAGCGCGCGGAGGGGCGCGAGTTCTTCGCGCTGCGACCGGACGCGGAGGCCGAGAGTTATTTCGTCGAGCCGACGCGCCGCGTGACGACGCGCGAGGATTTTGAGTTGCGCGCGGCGGGGTCAATCGAAGAGTTCGTCGGCGCGCTCGCCGCGCTGTGGGCGGCGGAAGGGCGCGACGGACTCGCGGCGATGGCTCAGCGGCTCGGCGAACTCGCGGCGGAGTTCGGCGAAGGCGAGGAGCAGCGCGAGGACGTTTCGCCGTTCACGTACGTGATGTTCTGAAGTTGAGGGCGCGGGCGAGACGGCAGGACGCTTAGACGGATGAGCGGGGCGGCAAACAACGGGGCGGGGTCGGGCGGGCGCGCGCGTCTGTTCGACACGGCGGTCTTCACAATCTCGCTCGACTTCGAGTTGATGTGGGGTTCGTTCGATTCTGGGAAGCTCCGCAAGTTCGTCTCGCACTTCGGGCGCGCGGACGCTTTCGCCGAGACGCGCGGGATCGTCGAACGCCTGCTCGCGCTCTTCCGCAAGTACGACGTGCGCGTGACGTGGGCGACCGTCGGCCACCTCTTCCTCGAACGCTGCGAGTCGCGCGAAGGCGTCAAGCACCCGGAGATGCCGCGCCCGCGTCACGAGTGGTTTGCGGGCGACTGGTACGAGTTCGACCCTTGCGGCGACTCGCGACGGGAGCCGCTCTGGTACGGTCGCGACATGGTCGAACAGATTCTCGCCGCGGAGCCGAGGCATGATGTTGGAAGCCACTCCTTCTCGCACGTCATCTTCGGCGACGCGGGCTGCACGCGCGAGGTGGCCGAGGCCGAGGTGCGTCGCTGCGTCGAACTCGCGCGCGAGTTGGGGCTGAAGCTTGAGTCGTTCGTCTTCCCTCGGAACAAGCTCGGACACTTGGACGTTCTGCGCGAGCACGGCTTCAGCGTCACGCGCGGCGAGTCGCCGTTCTGGTTCGCGAAGTTCAGGAGCAGGACGCTGCGGCGCGCGGGTCACGTCATAGACGACCTGCTCGCCGTCACGCCCGATTGCGGCCTGCCCGTGAAGTCCGATTCGGGTTTGTGGGTGACGCCGGTTTCGATGTTCCTGCAATCAATGGACGGCGCGCGCAGGCTCATCCCCGCGCGTTCGAGGGTCAGGAAGGCCGTGAAAGGAATCGAGCGCGCGATCAGCGAGCGGTCGCTCTTTCACCTGTCGTTTCACCCGACCGAGAACTTATGCTTCCGCACGGACGAGATGTTCCGCGCGCTCGAAGAGATCGTCGCGCACGCCGCGCGCAGGCGCGACGAGGGGCTTCTTCAGGTGATGACGATGGCCGACATCGCCGCGCACTGCGAGCGACGCGCGACGAGCTTCGAGGAGATGCCGGCTTAACTTTCGCGCCGCGGCATTCTTCTTTCGGATTGACTCTTCCAGGCTGTGAACAGTCCGCTCAAGGTTATACACATCTCGTCGGTTGACCTCGGAATCTCTTTCCTGATGCCGCAGCTTCGCGCGCTTCAGGCCGACGGCTTCGAGGTTCACGCCGCGTGCCCCGACGGCCCGCTCGTCGCTTCGTTCGAGCGCGAGGGAATAAAGGTTCACCGCGTCGCCGTCACGCGCGAGTTGACGCCCGCGGCTGACGTGAAGCTCCTTCGGAGTCTCTACAAAATCATCCGGCGCGAAAGGTTCACGGTCGTCCACACGCACACGCCGAAGATCGAGTTCGTCGGCCAACTCGCCGCGCGGCTCGCGCGCACGCCGGTCGTCCTCTACACGAATCACGGACTCATCTTCCTCGGCGGGATGAGCGCGCCGAAGAGGCTGATGTTCAAGACGGTCGCGCGCGCCGCCGGCCTCTTCTCCGACCGCGTCATTTCGCAGAGTGCGGAGGACATCTCGATTATCCTGCGCGAGAAGATTTACCGCCGCCGACAGGTCGGCTTTCTCGGCAACGGTATTGACATCTCGGAACTGCGCGCCGAGAGGTTCACGCCCGAACAGGTGCGCGCGAAGAAGCGCGAGGTCGGGATACCGGAAGGCGACCGAGTAGTCGGCATGGTCGGGCGCTACGTCCGGGAGAAGGGCTACCGCGAGTTCTTCGAGGCGGCGCGGGCAATCTTGCGCGAGAACGAGCGTGTGTCGTTCGTCACGGTCGGCGTGCCTTTGGAGAGCGAGCGCGACCCGGTTGACTTTTCTACCTTGCGCGAACTCGGCGTCGAAGAAAAATTCTTCGTCCTCAAGTCCAGAAGCGACATGCCGGAGCTTTACGCGCTGATGGACGTGATCGTTCTGCCCTCGTACCGCGAGGGCTTCCCGCGCAGTTTGATGGAGGCGGCGGCGATGTCGAAGCCGGTCGTGGCGAGCGACGTTTCGGGTTGCAGGCAGGCGGTCGTCGAAGGCAGAAACGGCTTCCTCGTTCCGGTGAAGGACTCCGCGGCGCTCGCGTCGAAGATAAGACTGCTGCTCGAAGACGACGCGCTCGCGGCGCGACTCGGCGCGCAGGGCCGCGCGCTCGCCGAGGAGCGCTTCGACGTGGAGAAGGTGATCGGACGCCTGCGCGGATTCTACGACGAACTCCTGAGCCGGAAGCTGCGCGGCTACGAGCGCGCGCCGGAAGCCGACTTGCGGCGTCGCGGCGCGGAGTCTTTCGAGAGCTGAGTCGTTTCTCACAGTCGGATGAAGACGGAACACGCGGGGGCAGAGGTTTAGTTGATGGCGGGCAAGAACGTTCTCGTGATCGCGGCGCACCCGGACGACGAGGTCATCGGCGTCGGCGGGACGATTGCGGCGCACGCTGCGGCGGGCGACTCGGTGTTCGTGCTGATTCTGACCGAGGGCGCGTCCGTGCAGTTCCCCGGCGACGAGGGCAAGGCCGCTTTGAAGAAGCGACAGGCGCTTGCCGCCGCCGAACTCCTCGGCGCGCGCGAAGTGTTCGCGGGCGACTTCCCAGACCAGCGGCTCGACGCGACGCCGATCATCGAGGTCAACCGCTTCGTCGAAAACGTCGCGCGCAGAGTGAAGCCGGGCGTCATCTACACGCACCACTTCGCCGACCTGAACGCCGACCACCGCGTCGCATACGAGGCCGCGGCGGTGGCCGCGCGCCCGTTCAGCCTGCCTTCGTTCGAGAGGCTTCTTTGCTACCAGGTTGACACCGTCGCGCACGCCGGGCGCGGCGCTCAGCAGTTCAACTTCTACTCGGACATCACCGCGACGCTCGAACTGAAGCTGCGCGCCATGCGGGTTTACGAGACCGAGGTGCGCGACTACCCGCACCCGCGCTCAATTGAGGCGCTGCGTCACGCGGCCATGCGAAACGGCGCGGCGGTCGGCCTCGGCGCGGCGGAAGTTTTTCAGACGGTGCTGGAGGTGCGGCGTGGTTAGCCGGGAAGCGACGGAAGTCGGCCCGAAAGTCTCGAAGGCGGTGACGGGGCCGGGCGCGCTGTTCTCGCCCGCGAAGCGCGCGATAGACATCGCAGGCGCGTCGCTCGCGCTCTTCGTGTTGCTGCCCGTTGCCGCGCTGATCGCCGTCGTCGTCAGGCTCGGCTCGCCGGGGCCTGTGCTGTTCCGTCAGAAGCGTCTGGGGAAGGGCGGCGTCCCGTTCACGCTCTACAAGTTCAGAACGATGCTCGACGACGCGCCGATGTTGAGAAGCGCCGACGGCTCGGCCTTCGTCGGGGCGGGCGACCCGCGTCTGACGCGCGCCGGTCGCTTCCTCCGCGACTCGACGCTCGACGAGATACCGCAACTCTTAAACGTGCTCAAAGGCGACATGAGCCTCGTCGGCCCGCGGCCCGACCTCGTCGAGCAGTTGGAACTCTACGACGACCTGATGCGGCGCAAGCTTGAAGTCAAGCCCGGCATGGCGAGCCTCTCGCTCGTCCACGGTCGCAACGCGATAGCGTGGCGCAGGCGCGCGGAGTCGGACGTGTACTACGTTGATCACCGCTCGCTCCTGCTCGACGCGAAGGTTTTTTTGATGGCCTTCCTCCTCGTCCTTCTGCGCCGGGGCGTTTACTACCCGAAGGATTACACGGGCGAAGGCTCGTAACTGAGGCTCGACGTTCACAGACGAAAGAGTTTTATGCGAGACACTTTTCTACACTTCTCGCCGCCGCTCATCGGCGAGGAGGAGATCGCCGAGGTCGTTGACACGCTGCGCTCCGGCTGGATCACGACGGGGCCGAAGGTGCGCCGCTTCGAGGAGGAGTTCGCGGCCTACGTCGGCGCGCCCGCCGCGCTCGGCCTCAACTCCTGCACCGCCGCGCTCCACACGGCGCTCGCCGCGCTCGGCGTCGGCGCGGGCGACTGCGTCGTGACGACGCCGATGACCTTCGTCTCAAGCGTCCACGTCGTCGAGCACGTCGGCGCGCTCCCACTGCTCGCAGACGTTCATCCCGACACGCTCAACATTGACCCGCCGCGCGTGGCCGAGGCGATAGAGTCTGCGCGCGCGCGCGGCCTTCGCGTCAAGGCGCTTCTGCCCGTTCACCTCTACGGCCACCCTTGCGACATGACGCCGCTGATGGAGTTGGCGCGCGAGTACGGTCTGGCCGTCGTCGAGGACGCGGCGCACGCGCTTCCCGCCGCCCACGAGGGGCGCAGGGTCGGCTCTTACGCGGAACTCTACGGCGTGCCCGTGCTTTCGTGCTTCTCCTTCTACGCGACGAAGAACCTGACGACGGGCGAGGGCGGGATGTTGACGGGGCCGGCGGAGTTGATTGACGAGGCGCGCGTCTGGAGCCTGCACGGCATGAGCCGCGACGCGTGGAACCGCTACGGCTCGAACGGCTCCTGGTTCTACGAGGTCGTGCGCCCCGGCTTCAAGTACAACCTCTCGGACATACAGGCCGCGCTCGGCCTCTGCCAGCTCAGGAAGCTCGAAGGCTTCCAGACGCGCCGCCGCGAGATAGTGCGCCGCTACAACGAGGCCTTCTCGCAACTTGAGGAGTTGACCGTTCCCGCTGAGCGAGCGGAGGTCGAGCACGCCTGGCACCTGTACGTGCTGCGCCTCAATCTCGAAAGGCTGAAGATCACGCGCGACCGGTTCATCGAAGAGATGCGCGCGCGGCGCATCGGCACGAGCGTCCACTTCATTCCGGTGCACACGCACCCTTACTACCGCGAACGCTACGGCTTCGCGCCGGAGGCATTCCCCGTCGCGCTCGGAGAGTTCCGACGCATCGTCTCGCTGCCGCTCAACCCGCGCATGAGCGACCGCGACGTTGAGGACGTGATCGAGGCGGTGCTGGACATCGTCGAGAAGTTCAGGCGTTGAGCTAAATTCTCGATTCATAAAAAAGCCCTCCCCTCCGCGGAGCGCGGGGGCAACGAACAACCCACTTCATCCTACATTCCCCGCCGGCCCCTGAAGCCGGCACACCAACACCCGATCATGGAGAGCACGCGAGGAAATCTACACATCGAGCGGAGGGCGGTCGCCGGCGAACCCTCGCACGCGCGGCGGCGAATCATAACCAAGAGGCGGCTGCACTACGTCATCGACTTCACGGTGCTGGTCGCGTCGTTCACGATGGCTTACCTGCTGCGGTTCGACTTCGAGCTGCCGGACGGGCAGGCGCGCTACTTCCTGACGCAACTCCCCTGCGTCGTCGTCTTGCAGATGACGGCGCTGAGCCTCGCGGGCGTTTACACCTTCATCTGGCGCTACGTCGGCATGTCGGAGATACGGGCCTTCGCCAACGCGGCGCTGTGGTCTGCGCTCCCCGTACTCGCCGCGCGGCTCCTGCTTCCGCCGAGCATGAACGACTGGCGCGTGCCGATCTCGATCTGCCTCGTGGACACGACGCTCGCCTTCGGCGGCGCGCTCGGCCTGCGTGTGCTCCGGCGCGCCGTCTATGAGCGGGCGAACAAGAGGCAGGGCGGGCGCGGGCGCGGCGGCGGGGGGAGGCCGAAGCCCGTGCTTCTGATCGGGGCCGGCCACGCCGGGATGCTCGCGGCGAAGGAGATTCGCGGGCGCGGCGACACAGACCTCCAGATCAAGGGGTTCGTTGACGACGACAGGTACAAGACCGGGCTGATCCTTCAGGGCGTGCGCGTGCTGGGCACGACCGCCGACCTGCCGCGACTCGTCCGCGAGCTGGAGATTGACCACGTGATCCTGACCGTCGCGCGCGCCTCGCGCCGCGACATCCGCCGCATCGTCAGCGCGTGCGAGCAGATTCCGATCAAGATTCGCGTGATACCCGACCTCTTCGAGATACTCCACGGCCACGTCGAGGTGAGCCACATCCGCGACATAGAGATCGAAGACCTTCTGGGCAGGGAGCCGGTCGAACTCGACTTCGAGGGCATCAGCCACTTCATCGGCGGCAAGGCCGTGATGGTCACGGGCGCGGGCGGCTCCATCGGCTCGGAGCTTGCGCGGCAGGTCGCGCGCTTCAACCCGTCGCAACTCATCCTCATTGACCGCGCCGAGCCTGCGCTCTTCCAGATAGACCGTGCGATACGCGAGTCGCTGCCCGCGCTCCCCACCAGCTCGCTCGTCACTGACGTTGGCGACGAGGAGCGCATGCGCTGCGTCATGGCCGAGCACCGCCCGCAGGTCATCCTCCACGCCGCCGCGCACAAGCACGTGCCGATGATGGAGTCGAACGCGGCGGAGGCCATCAAGAACAACGTCCTCGCCACCTACACGCTCGGTCGCCTCGCCGGCGAGCACGGCGCGGAGGTCTTCGTGCTCATCTCGACCGACAAGGCCGTCAGGCCGACCTCGGTCATGGGCGCGTCGAAGAGGATGGCGGAGCTGGCCGCGCAGAGCCTCGGCTGTCGTTTCGAGACGCGCTACGTCGCCGTCCGCTTCGGCAACGTCATCGGCTCGACCGGCTCGGTCATCCCGATCTTCCGCGAGCAGATACGAAACGGCGGGCCGATCACGGTCACGCACGAGCAGATGACGCGCTACTTCATGACCATCCCCGAAGCGGCGCAGCTCGTCCTTCAGGCCGGGGGCATCGGGCGCGGCGGCGAGATTTTCATCCTCGACATGGGCGAGCCGGTGAGGATACTCGACCTCGCGCTCGACACCATCACGCTGTCGGGGCTGAAGCCCTACGAGGACATTGACATCGTCGTCACGGGCGTGCGCCCCGGCGAGAAGCTGTTCGAGGAACTGGCCGTCAGCGAGGAGCAGATCACGAAGACGCTGCACCCGAAAATCTACATCGGGAACATCGCCAACTATTCGGAGGACGAGGTCGCCGGCGCGCTCGGTCGCCTGGGCGAGTGCGTGCGGCGGGGCGACGAAAAGTTGATACGCGAGATCATGGCGGACTTCCTGCCCGAAGCACGGCTCGGCGTCGCCGGCAACGGTCACGCGGAGGGTAACGGCCATGCTGACGGCAACGGCCACGGCCACCCTGAAAGTAGAGGCTTTGCCGCCGGCGGCGGTAACGGTCACGCGAAAGGCAACGGCGGCGTGAAGCCGGACAACGCGAAGGCGGACAGGGCAAAGGCGGACGACACGAAGGCCGCCTTCAACTGATGCGCGTGCAATCCGTCCTCGCCTCTCACAACGTTTCAGCCGTGTCCGAGCATCCTGCGCCGCGCGGTCGGAGGGAGCGTGCCGCACGCCTCGCGGGGAGCGCGGTCTTCTACTGCTCTTTGCTGCTCGTCGCGCTCGCGGCTGTTCCCTACGGCTCGGTCGAGTTCTGGTGGGCGTCAGCTTTCGAGGCCGGCGTGTTCGCCGTCGGGATGCTTTGGGCCGCGGAGTCGCTGCTCACGGGCGGGCTGCGGCTGCGGCGACACGTCCCGCTCCTTCTGCCGCCGCTCGCGCTCGCGCTCTTCGCGCTCTTCCAGACCGTTCCGCTCTTCCGCACGGCTGCGGGCGTCAGCATTTCACTCCGTCAGGCCATCAGCGCCGACCCGTTCGAGACGCACGCCTTCGCGCTCCGCCTCTTCGCGCTGACGCTCCTCGGCGCGATGCTCCTGCGCTTCACCGCGGGCCGCAGGCGGCTGACGATTCTCGTCCTGACCGTCCTCGCGGTCGGCGCGGCGAGCGCGCTCTTCGGCATACTCAGGCAGGGCGCGCAGACGGCGGAGACGGGCTTCGTGCTGCCGGCGCTGCCGCGCGGGATCGGCTACGGGCAGATCATCAGCCGCAACCAGTTCGCTGTGTTGATGGAGATGGCGCTCGGCCTCGCGCTCGGGCTGGCCGCGTCGCGCTCGGGCGGGTTCGCCGCGTCGCTCTTCTACCTCTCGCTCGCCGTGCCGGTCGGCGCGGCGCTGATACTCGCCAACTCGCGCGGCGGCATCCTCACGATGCTCTGCCAAATCCTCTTCGCCTCGCTGCTCGCCGCGCCCGCGTGGGTGAGCCGTCGAGAGAGAGGTGTAAGCGAGTACGGTGCGCGCGGGCTTCGACGCGGCGCGGGCACGCTCAGGTCGCGCGCGGTGGCGCTCGCGGCGCGCGCGGCTCTGGCGTTGGCGCTCGTGTCGCTCGTCTCGGTCGCGGTCGTGCGGGTCGGCGGCGAGCGCGTGGTGGAGAACATGAGCACGGTCGGCGAAGAACTCGGCGCGGCTGGCGCGGACGCGCGCACGAACACGCGGCGCGTGGACATCTGGCGCGCGACGTGGGAGATGTTCAAAGACAACCCGCTCGCGGGCGTCGGACTCGGCGGCTACTGGGCGGCGATACCGCAGTACCACGACGCCTCCGGCGAGTACACGCCGCAGCAGGCGCACAACGACTACCTCGAACTCCTCGCGAGCGGCGGCGTCGTCGGCTTCGCCGTCCTCGTCTGGTTCGCGTGCGTCTTCCTCGCGCGCGCCCGCGCCGTGCTGCGGAGCGGCGATCCATTCAGGCGGGCCGCGTGCATGGGCGCGCTCGCCGGACTCTTCGGCGTCGCCGTCCACAGCCTCTTCGACTTCGGCCTCCACCTCACGATCAACGCCGCCCTCTTCGTCCTGCTCGCCGTCATCGCGACGAGTGACGTTAACGGCGATGCTTTACACAGGGCGGCGGCGGGCGGAGCGAGACTGCGTGTCGAATAAACAAACGTGCGAGCCGGGATGTTCATGCAAAGCATAGCGGTCGGGAAATCGAACCTGTCGAAGTTGGCATTTGCGGGTTGCGTGCTGCTGGCGGTCGCGTCCGGCGTTGCGCTGGTCTTCAACCTTTACACGCGCGGGTGGTTCGCGGGCGGCGCGGCGCAGGTTCAGAAGAAGGGCAAGGAGGCGAAAGCGCCCGACGCGAAGAGTCAGGGGCGCGCGCCTTCGCCCTCGCGTTTGCCGCCGGACGTTGTACGCGACTTCGGCTACAACGCCGCGCACCTTCTGAACGGGGCGGGCGCTCCGCTCTACGCGGCGGACGAACGTTACAGCGTCTTCCTCTCTCGCTTGAAAGAGTTCCCGCCCGAAGTCCTCATCGTCGGGAAGGAAGCACCGTTCACGCACAGCCTCGGCCCCATCCTCTCCTTCGGCGGCGAGAACAGGACTTTCCCCGCCGTGCCGAACCGCAAGGGCGAAGACCCGCGCCGCATGCTCTCGCCCGAAGAGTTGGTGATGAGGATCAAGGCCACGGAGCGTTTCGTCTCGGACGCTCACGCGGCGGGCGTGCGTACAGTCATCCCTTACATCTCGCCGATGACGGCCTACGGCAACGCCGAGAAGCGGCTCGGCTTCTTTCAATTCTTCGACGCGTGGGACAAGTACGAGAAGCAGTTTGAACTCGGCGCGCGACCCGCGGGCGACCCCGCCGACTGGACGCAGCGCGACAAGGAAGGCAAGACATACTTCCGCATGGGCGGCGGCGCAGAAGACCTGGAAGGCATGACGCGCTACAGCATGTGCGTCAACAATCCGGGCTGGCGTCGCTGGCAGACGGTCGTCGCCGACTGGGCCGCGCGCGTCGGCTACGACGGCCTCTGGATGGACAACGTGTTAGTCCACCGCTGCTACTGCCAGTACTGTCAGGCCGTGGCGAAGGAGTTGGGCACAGACCTCTCGCGCGAGCCTGACCGCGTGTGGCTCGAAAGCTACTCGCGCTACTTCAAAGAGCTTCGCGCGACCGGCGAGCGGCGGCGCGGCGGCTTCTACCTCGGCGGCAACTACCCCGAACTGCCTTACCAGCGCGCCGTCACAGACGACCTCGACCTCGCGATGGTCGAGCAGGTCTGGCTCGGCGCGGCGCGCATCCTCTGGCCGGGCGGCGTGTGGACGGGCTTCTACCCGGCGATGCCGAATCAGAAAGTCTTGGGCGCGCGCACGCGCGGGACTTCGGACGAGCGCTCGCTCAACAACATCTGGCTCGCGCGTCTCGCCTACGCGATGCGCGGCGGAAGGGGCGTTCACTTCCTTTCGGGCGCGCCCGCGGGGAAGGGGCCGGAGTTCGCGCACAACGAAGACTCCGCGGTCGTCGCGCTCGCCGAGGGCGCGGCCTTCGGCGGCGGCGTCGCCGTGCAGGTCACGGGGCAGTACCCCTTCAACAGCGACACGGACATCGCGGCGCACAAGGCCCGCCAGCGCTTCTTCAACTTCGCGCGCTCTCACCGAGAGCTTTACGAGGGGCTGCTGCCGGCGGGCGACGTGGCAATCGTCGTCTTCCCCGACGGCGACGCCTCGGCGCTCGTCGAGGCCGAGCAGGTCGAGGAGTCTCTGCTGTGGCGCGGGATTCTCGTTGACGTGCTCGACGGCGACAAGCAGAGCGCGGCGACGCTCTCAAAATACGGACTCGTCGTCGTGCCCGGACGCGCGACGCTGCCCGAATGGATGAAGCCGCTCCCCACGTTGCAGAGTCCAGACCCGCTCACGCCCGAAGAGGTTCGCGACGTGAAGAAGACATTTCAGCGCGAACGCGGCGAGGCGCAGATCAGGCAGACGAAGCTCGCCGCGCTCGTCGCCGAGCGCGCCGCTAACCTGCGCGCGCTCACGCTGCCGCAGGATTCTCTGCTCGAAGGCGCGGCGTGGGCCGACGCTCATCGGATGGTCGTCCATCTTCTAAACTTCCGCACGCCCATCGGACTCGCGAACGGCGGCAAGGTCGCGGCCTTGACGAACGTCGCCGTCCGCCTCCGGCTCCCGAAGGGAAAGACGGCGCGACAGGTGAAAATCTATTCGACCGACGGCGCGGACGAGAAGCCGATAACATTTAAACAGCAAGGGGACGCGGTCGAGTTCACGGTGCCTTCGGTGCGCGTCTATTCGGTTTGCGAAGTGACGTTTTGAGCGCGTCGTCGGCGTTGTTTCGACTCGGACAAAGTGATTGACCTTTGTGGCGGCGGGAAGTACACTCCGATTTGTCTTGAGCGCCGCCGCGCAGCCCGCAGTCTCAGGTTAGCCGCCGACGACCCGACAGAGGAGACCTGATCTCATGTTTTCAACGCGCAGAAATATTTTTAGGGCGGTCGCACTTTTCACCGCCGTCTGCGTCGCGCACGTCTGCGTGTTCGCCGCGACGCCCGACCCCGCGGCCATTGTGCAGCAGACGGGCGGGACGCTGAGCACCACGAACAACCAGCCCGTCACAGTCAACGGCAACAGCGTCAAGCCGGGCACGACCGTCCTCACAGGCTCGACGGTCGAGACGCCCGCGGGCATCGGCGCGACAATCGAACTCGGTTTCGCGGAGCTGCAAATCTCGCCCGGCACCGAACTCGTCCTCGACTTCACGCCCGGCGCGAGCGTGAAGGTCACGCTCCGGCACGGCTGTGTGTCGCTGAGGGTGCAGGGCGACGCGCAGGGCACGATCATCACGCCCGCCGGGACGAGCGTTCCGACGGGAGACAAGAAGTTCGCGCAGGTCTGCGACGATCATGGCGGTGGGACGCCCGTCGTGAATCCCGGCCCCGCGGTCGGCGCGAGCGGCATCAACAAGACAGTCCTCGCGCTCCTGCTCGTCGGGACTTCGAGCGTCGTGGTGGCTCTCATACTTCGCGGGCGAAACCCCAGCCCCTCGAACCCGTAAAAACTTTTTCGCTCCGCAGTACGGAAACTTTAAGGGCACTCACGACCGAGTGCCCTTAAAGTTTTTTAGAGCGCTCGCGCCGGCCCGATGATTCGTTAAGCCGTCTCCTCGGCGCGCCGGTGCGTCGCGCGTTCGGAAGGCTTGAGGCGCTGACGACATTTCGCACATGAAGACACACGCCCTCCGGCGGCTGCTCACGCCGCTGGCTTCTTTAATCCTGCTCGCGTCGTGCGCGCTGGCGGCGCGGGACGCTCTGCGCGCGGGCGCGGCGCGGCTGCTCGCCGTGTACGCGGTCGCATCGGTTCAGAGCGGGCCTGCGTTGAGCGCCGTCGAGACGAGTCCGGCAGACCCGGAGACGCACTCCGCGCGCGGCGTCGTGCTCTACGACCTGAAAGATTTGCGCGGCGCGGTCGAAGAGTTCGAGCGCTCCGCCGCGCTCCGCCCGCGCGACTATCTGCTCTGGCTCCAACTCGGGCGCGCGCGCGAAGAGGCCGGCGACGCAGGCGGCGCGTCCGCCGCGCTTCAGGAGGCGATGAGGCTCGCCCCTTTCTACTCGGAGCCGCGCTGGCAATACGGGAACGTTCTGTACAGGCGTGGCCGGCCCGTCGAAGCGTTCGACGAGATGCGCCGCGCCGCGGAGTCGAACCCCGCGCTCTACCCTGCCTTCGCCGACCTGGTCTGGGGCACTTACAAGGGAGACGCGCAGGCCGTGGAGGCGGTCGCGCGACCGCAGACCGACGCGCAGCGACTGATGCTCGCGCGTCTCTTCGCGAGGAAGGGCAGAGAGGACGACGCGCTCGCGCTCTTGCGCGGGGTCGGCGAGATCGGCGCGGACGAGCGCAAGTCTCTCCTCGCCGAGCTGCTGAAGGCGAGGCAGTTCAGGGCGGCTTACGAGGTGTGGTCGCGCGGTCGCGGCGGCGAGGCGGGCGGCGTCGGAGTCGTCACGGACCCGGGCTTTGAGGGTCGCGTCAACACTTCGGAGGCCGGCTTCGGGTGGCGGCAGGAGCAAACATTAGAAGGCTTGTCGCTGTCGCTCGACGGCACCGAGCCGAGGGCCGGCGCGCGCTCGCTTCTGATCGAGTGGCGGGGGCACGCGAACGCGGGCGCGTCGGTCGTTTCTCAACTCGTGCTCGTCGAGCCGGGGCGCTACCGCCTGAGCTTCGCCGCGCGCACGGAGGGCGTGAAGACGGGCGGGCCGCCGCTCGTCTTCGTCGCGGACGCGAGCGCGGACGACGGGCGCGTGCTAGCCCGGTCGAACACTCTGCCGGAGGGCACGTCCCCGTGGCAGGAGTACGAGTTCGAGTTCGTCGCGCCCGCGACGACCGAGGCCGTCGTCATCGGCGTCAGGCGGCAGAGTTGCGAGGCGACTCCCTGCCCGATGTTCGGTCGCGTGTGGCTTGATGATTTTTCCCTGCGCAAGCTCGACGCGCGGGACTCCACGAACGCGGGGCGCGGCGGCTCTCCCGCCACGCGCTGACACGCCGCACTTCATTCGACGGACTTTTCACGCCAGCGGTTACGGCAATCACCGACCGACCACCTACCTTCCTCCGAAGACTTCACGCGAAGTCGGCGACCTGGCAGAAGACTTTGATCGCGCCCTTCGCCTCCTCCAGCTTGTCGTACAACTGCCGGTAGCCCTCCAGCCCCTCGACCCTGTCCGTGAGCAGGCGCGAGAGCCAGCCCGGGTACTCCATCTCCGCCTGCGACATGTCTCTCACGCCCGCCTCGAAGTACTCCCGGTTGGCGTTGACGGTCCCGACCATCACCTTGTTGCCGAGGACGAACTCCAAATTAATCTTGTCCGCCGGCACTTCAACCTTGCGGTCGCCGCCCGTCACGCTCGACAGCACCAGCACGCCGTTCTTCGCCAGCGCCTGCATCGAGTCGAAGGCTATCGGCGAATAGCCCGTGGCCTCGAAGATGAGGTCGAAGCCGCCCGCGTATTTTTTCGGCGACTCGGCGACGGGCACCTCGTCGCTCGTCACGTAGGTCGCGCCGAGCGCTTCGACCAGGTCGGAGTTCAGGTACGGCTTCGGAATCTTCCCGAAGGTTATCACCTCAAGCCCGCGCAGCCGCAGCAGCAGAGTCGCCATGAGTCCGATGGTGCCCGCGCCCATCACCGCCGCGCGTCGCGGACGCCAGACGCGCAGCCGCCGCTGAATCTCGAAGGCTTGCGTGATGCCCTTCTCGACGACCGTCATCGGCTCAAGCAGCACGGCGACATCCCGAAGCCCCTGCGGTATCTTGACAATGAACTGCGCGTCGTCAACGTAGTATTCGGCGAGGTAGCCGTGCAGGAGATTGATGCCGCGCTCGTAGTAAACGGAGTCGGTCGTCATGTCGCTCGTCCCGATCAGGTCGTAGATGCTGTGGCCGGGGCGGCGGACGGTGGCGACGGCGTAGTCGCCGGGCTTCAGCTCCGTCACGTTCTGACCGACGGCTTCGACTTGGCCGAAGCTCTCGTGGCCGGTGACGAGGAAGTCGAAGCCGGGCGGGGCCTGGCCGTACTCGGCGGCGTTGATCTCCTTGTCCGTCCCGTCAACGCCGACCCTCAATACTTTCACCAGCACGCCGCGACCGCCCTCGATGTCCGCGACCTCCGGCGTCCGCATCTCGACGAGGTGTGCGCTGTTCGGCTTGCCCGGCGTCACCGCTATCGCTTTCATTCGTTCCTCCCTTTGCCGCAGTCCGAGTTTGTTTCTAACGCGCGCCGAGATTCAGTCTGAGTCCCGCGCGCGCGCGACGGGGCTGACCCAGAGTGACGACCGGCGTCCGCCCGATCTCGTAACGTTGATCGAATAAGTTTTCAGCCGCGACGAACAACTCGAGTTGTCGCGCGAGTCGGCGCGAGGCGAAGGCGTCGAGCGTGAAGGCGCGGTCGAGCGGAAAAAGATTCTGGTCGTCGTCGAACTGCACACCCGTGAAGCGGCCTTGCAGCGCGGCGGTCAGCGTCTTCGCATTCGAGTAGCGCGCCTGAAACGTAAACTGGTCGCGCGCGACCTGCGGGACGCGCAGACCTTCGAGCGCCGCGTTCGTTGGAAACCTCGTCACGACCGCGCCGGAGAGGAACAGGCCGCCGGAGACGGACAGGTCGCGCGCGACGCGAGCCTCGGCCACGGCCTCGATGCCGCGCGAGCGCGTGCGACCGAGGTTCTGTCTCTGGCGCGTGATGAGTGCGGGCGTCGTGCTCAGCGTGACGTTCGCGACGGGGCTTGTGATCTCGGCCCAGAAGAATGTCGTGCGCGCGTTGAGTCTGCTTCCGAAACCTTTGACATTGACTCCGGCCTCGCCGCCCGTCAGGTGCTCGGCGCGAAGGTTATCGTCGGCGAGGGTCAGGACGTTGCCGACGCGGAACGAGCGGTAGAGTTCGTTCAAGGTCGGCGCGCGGAACGAGCGGTAGCCGGAGGCCGCGAGCGAGACGTGCGTGTTGATTTGATAGAGCGCAGAGAGCTGCGGGCTGACGGCAGACTCCGTGCGGTCGGGGAAGAGGATCAACGAAGACGCGCCGCGCGTGACGGGCCGCGACGAAGAGAGCGCGTCGTAATTGCGCCAGCGGTCGAAGCGAACGCCGCCGGTGACGAGCAAGCGCGAAGTCACGCGCACGAGGTCTTCGACGAAGAGTCCGGCGCTGCGCTCGCGCCCGCCCGCGCTCAGGTATGCTGTGGGCCGTCCCGACGTGTAAGCGAGTTCATTGCTCACGCCTCGAACCTCGCGACCCTCGAATCCTGCGACGAGCGTCTGCCTCGCGCCGAGCGCGCGCGACCATTGCACACTGAGGCCGACGAACTGTGAGGGCACGCGCTGCACGCGCGTCAGCGTCTCGCTGTTTCGATCCGCCGCGATGGACGAAAAATTCTGGTCGTAAGTCTGCGCGCCGCCGTAGGCACGCGCGCTGAAGCTCCCGAAGAGCGCCGACTGCCAGTCGCCGCCAGCGGCGAACTCGCGCAGGTGCGTGCGGTTGGTTTGCAGGGGCGTGCCGTTCGTGCGCGCCTCGCCGTAGTACGAAGCGCTCGCGAACGCCGTCAGGCCGTCGCGGAATTTTCTTTCGAGCCTGAAGTCGAGAGCGGAGTGGCGCGAACCCGCGAGCGTGTCAACGCGCCCGCGCTCTCGCTCGTCAACGGGGACGTAGCCGTCGGTGCTTAAAAGCTCGCCCGAAAGACTCGCGCCCCACTTGCCTCTTTGTGCGCCCGCGAAGAGCGCCGCGTCCGAAGTGTGCTGGCTCCCGGCGGAGAGTTCGAGCGAGAGCGTCGGGGCTTCGGGCCGGCGCGTGATGACGCTCACGACCCCGCCGAGCGCGTCGCTGCCGTAGAGCGATGACGCGCCGCCTTCGAGGACTTCGACTCGGTTGATTGCCGCGCGCGGCACGCGGCCCCAATAGACCCAGCCGCCGAAGGGGTCGTTCAAAGGCACGCCGTCGGCGAGCACGACCGCGCGGCTCGCGCCGCTCGCGCCAGTGCCGCGCAGGCTCACGCCCTGCGAGGTCGGGTTCGCGGTGAGGCTCCCCGAACGGCGGAAGAGTTGAAAGTCGGGCACCTGCCTCAATGCGTCGTCGAGCGTGACGGCAGCCGACACCCGCAGTTCTTCCGGCGTGAGCGTGACGACGCTCGCCGCCGTCTCGCCGACGCGCGTCTCGGTGCGCGTGGCCGTGACCGTCAACTGTTCCGCGAGCGGCGAAGGCGCGAGCACGATCTCGATCTGCGCGTCGCCATTCTTCGACGCGCTCCATCTTTCCTGCGCGGGCGCGAAGCCTTCGGCGCGCACGACGAGCGTGCCCGCGGCGACGTTCACCGACTCGAAGACGAAGCGACCGTCGCCGCCCGTGAACGTCTGTGCGACGACCGTCGAAGTCGAGCGGAGCGAAACCTGCGCGTGCGCGACGGGGGCTTTCGTCTGGTCGAGGACGACGCCGGACACACGAACGCCGGGACTCGTCTGCGCCGTCGCGGGCGCGACGTGCGAGCAGATGACGAAGGCTTGCGAGCAGGTTAGGAAGAGTGCGACGAAAATCCGTTTCATGCGTGTGCCGCCGACTGCCTTCAACTATAACCTTGAACACGACCGGCGGCGAGCGCGCCGACATCAGGGCTTGATGACCACGCCCCAGGGGCCGTCGCCGGCCTTGACGGTCGCGACAACCTGGTTGGTGTCCGTGTCAACGACCGACACGTCGTTCGACAGCCCGTTCGCGGCGTAGAGTCTCTTGCCGTCGGGCGTGATTGCGATGCCCCAGGGCCTTTGGCCGACGGGTATCAACGTCAGGAGTTTCATGCCCCCCGTGTCGAGGACGGCGACGCTGTTGCCGCGGCCCGTGGCGACGTAGAGGCGGCGCGCGTCCGGTGAGAGGGCCATGCCCTTCGGCTTCATCTCCTGCGTGCCCGCGCCGGGCAGTCGCACCGTGCCGACGACCGTGTGGCCGTTCGTGTCCACGACCGAGATCGTCCCGCCGTTCTCGGCGGAGACGAAAGCGCGCGAGCCGTCGGGCGTGAAGATCGCGTCGCGGGGCCGCGCGCCGACGAGGAAAGTTTTGACCAACTGCCCCGTGCCCGTGTCAATGACCGAGACCGTGCTGCTGCTCTCGGACGTGACATAGACCCAGCGACCGTCGGGGCTGATGGCGACGCCTTCCGGCTCCGCGCCGACGACGAGCGACGAGAGAATCTTGCCGGCCTTAGCGTCAACGATTGAAGCCTCGCCCGCGTCCTCGTCGGCGATGTAGAAGCGCGTGCCGTCTGCGTTGACGACGAAGTTCTCCGGGTCTTCGCCCGCGTCGTATGTCGCGATGACCTTGTCGCTCGCCACGTCAACGGCGACGATTTTGTTGACGTGCGCCTCGACCGCGCCCTTGCCGCGCTGGTACGGGTAGCTCGCGGCCACGTACACGGTTTTGTGGTCGGGGCTGAGGCGTATGCCGCGAGTCCTCGCGCCGACCTTGATGGTCGAGACGACCTGGTTGTTCGCGAGGTTGATGACCGTGATCGTGCCGTCGCGCTCGTTGCTGACGTAGGCGAGCGGGCCGGACCTGCCGCCGCCGCATGCGGAGAGGAGTGAGAAGACGGCGAGTACAACGAACGCAGCAGAAGCGGCGAAGCACGTCGAACGACCTGCGCTCGACGGCGACGAAGGCGCGCGCGGCGTTAAGACGCGCGCGCCTTCGTCGCGAGACGCAGTTCGTGTGGCCCGTCTCGGAATCATTTGAGCGTGTAGAGGTATCCGGCGATGTCGCGCGCGTCCGCGTCGCTGACGCCGAGGTTTGGCATCGCGGTCAGCGGGTCAACGCCGCGCGGGTTTTGAATCCAGCGCACCATGTTGTCGGGCGTGTTGGTCATGACGCCGGCGATGTAGGTGCGGCTCGCGATGCGCGTGAGGGGCGGGCCGACGAGCGCGTCCGCGCCGGTGACGCCGGGGATCGTGTGGCACGAGGCGCAGCCGTATCTCCTTATCTTCTCGCGCCCGCGCGCGGGTACCCCGCCCGTCATCGCCGCCGCCCTGCGCTCGGCCTCGCCGCCGCACGACGCGAGCGCGAGGAACGCGAAGGCCGCCGCGCAGACGAGCGAGAGTTTAAGTGTCTCTGCCTTCATCAACGCCCCGCGAATTTTTCTCATCGCACGCCTCACGGCCCGACCAACGCTCCTTTCTTCCGACCAACGCTCTGCCCCTTCTGTTCGGCTCAGGCTTCGCTCCGACTCTCCGTCAGGCGCGCGAGCGCTTCGCGCTTCAGGACTCTGCGCTCCGACTCGCGCATCCAGCCGGCGCAGAGCGCGAGTCCGGCGATGATGTAAACCAGCCCGGCGGGAACCCACATGATGAGTCCGCCGAGCTGCTGGTCTTCGAGCGGCGAAAGGCCCCACGACGCGGTCGTCTTCTCGTAAGCCGGATACAGCACCGTGCCCGTGAACGTGATGAGCGCGCCGAGCACGCCGCTGTGAACCGAGGTCGTGAACAGGTAAAGCACAGCCGCGCCGTAGCCCATCAGCCCGCGCGGGCCGTGGACGAGCGCCCACCAGAACAGGAGCGCCGAGCCGAGAAAGCAGACGTGTTGGAGCGTGTGCACGAAGTCGCTTTCGAGCGTCGCCTGAAACAGCACGGGCGCGTGCCAGACCCACAGCGCCGCCGCGTGAATCGCCCACGCGGCGAGCGGATTAGTTATCGAGCGCCACACGCCGCGGAACCAACGCACCTTGCCCCAGCCTCCGACCCGCCGCGCCCAACTCTGCGGCAGCGCCCAGAGGAACGCGATGACGGGCCGACCCAAAACAAGCAGCGGCGCGGCGACGAGCATCAGGAGTTCGTGCTGCGTCATGTGCGCCGAGAAGAGAACTTCGCCGAGCGGGTGCAAAGGGCTGACGAGCGCGACGAAGAGCGCGAGCCAGCCGCACGCGTAAGCCGCCGACTCCCAACGCTTGATGCCGCGCCCCGCCGAAGCCTCGCGCCACAGCCTCCGCACACCGCGCAGATAGAGCCAGCCGGAGAGCGCGAGGCTCACGATGACGAGCGGGTCGAGTCCCCACGTGAAAGGCAGGTCGCCGAGGTCGTGCGGCTCGTCGCCGTGAGCGAGCGCGGTGGTCGCGAATGCGGCGAGCGCGAAGAAGGCGGCGAAGAGTCGGAAGCCGAGTCCGAAACGGGCGCTGAGTCCGTTGCGGGAGTTGAGTCCGAGTCGAAACCTGATTCCTGTTTGGGAGTCGCGCCGAGTCAGACAGTCGAATCTGAGCGGGACGCGCCTGCCCTCATCCGACCTCTGGCCTCTGACCTCTGACCTCTGACCTCTCATCTCTGGCACGCCCCGTAAACGAAAATCGGAATCCACTGCGCGATGAGGACGAGCGTGATGAGCGCGCTCTCCATGATGCCGACGAGCGCCATGAAGCGGCTGCGCGGAATGACTCCCGCGCCCTCGTCGTCGGTCTCGCCGCCCGCGAGCCGCCAGTTGCGCAGGGCGAGAAGGCCGCACGCGACCGTCAGAGCCAGCGTGAGCAGCGAGACGAGGTGCA
>Ga0070740_10002624_pt1 | contig 20616 bp, 22 predicted proteins | sample Coa_R2_FD_67286 | JGI IMG/M metagenome (GOLD analysis project Ga0070740, IMG submission 67286) | Surface soil microbial communities from Centralia Pennsylvania, which are recovering from an underground coalmine fire - Coalmine... | ecosystem: Environmental > Terrestrial > Soil > Unclassified ...
GAGGGGATCGAGCGCTCACCCGTCGGTCGAGGAGGTCGCCGGCGCCGGGCTGGAACGAAACCGATGGTGGTTCCATCGGTTGAGTGAAGCCCAAGCCGGCGGCCCCGCAGACAGGCCAGCGCCGATCAGCCCGAAAATCCGGGGGCCAGATTGTTCCCGGGTGAAACCGCCAGCCAGCGCAGAGTCCATCAAGCTCAGCATTGGATTTTCGGGCGACCTCGTGATGGATGCGGGCTAGAATGCGCGTGCCGGAGAGGTGGCAGAGCGGTTGAATGCACCGGTCTTGAAAACCGGCATCGAGGCAACTCGATCGTGGGTTCGAATCCCACCCTCTCCGCCACGCGCCCGTAGCTCAGCCGGATAGAGCACCAGCCTTCTAAGTTGGGGGTCGCAGGTTCGAATCCTGCCGGGCGCGCCAGCCATTCACGGTCCGTTCCGGATGCGCAGATCGATGCCGCGTCTTCACCCGGAACACGGCGGCAGGCTAAAATGATGTTCTTTGGTGGACGTAGCTCAGTTGGTTAGAGCTTCGGATTGTGATTCCGGAGGTCGTGGGTTCGAGTCCCATCGTCCACCCCATTTTTTTCCGCGCTGGGCCGTTAGCTCAATGGTAGAGCAGCTGACTCTTAATCAGTAGGTTCGGGGTTCGAGTCCCTGACGGCCCACCAACTGCAACTTCCTTCGCGTCTGTGCAACCGGCGGGAATCGCGAAGGTCAAAGCCGGCGTAGCTCAGTCGGTAGAGCAACGCATTCGTAATGCGTGGGTCGGGGGTTCGAATCCCTCCGCCGGCACCAAGTGCCGCCGGTCGCATGCCGGGGCTTGTCTGCCTCAAGTGATGAAAGATCTGCATTTCATGCGCGGACTGACATTCGCCGTGGCGGCGGGCTGTGGCGCGGCCTGCGCCAATCCTGCGACGGCACCGGCCCTGCATGCCGAATCGCAGCAGAGGCCCGCTGCGCAACGCGATCTGATCGGCATGCCGCTGTCCTACGTCACGCGCTACGAAGACACCTTGCTCGACATCGCGCGCTTGTACGACGTGGGCTTCGTCGCCATCCGCGCCGCGAACCCCGGCGTCGATCCCTGGCTGCCGGGCGCGGACACGCATATCGTCGTCCCTTACCAGCACATTCTGCCGCCGGTGCGGCAGGGCATCGTCATCAACCTGGCCGAGCTGCGGCTGTATTACTTTCCTCCGCACGGCGCGCCGGAGAGCTTTCCGATCGGCATCGGCGACGAAGGCAAGGCCACGCCGATCGGTCGCACCGAGGTGGTGCGCAAACGCGCGCATCCAAGCTGGACGCCCACGCGCTCCGAACGCGAGGAAGACCCGGATCTGCCCGCCGTCTTCCCGCCGGGACCGGACAATCCGATGGGGGAATATGCGCTGTATCTCGGCTGGCCCGCCTACGCGATCCACGGAACCGATAATCCCTATAGCATCGGCCGGCGCGACAGCCACGGCTGCATTCGCCTGTATCCGGAGGACATCAAGACGCTTTACGCCCAGGTGCCGATCGGCACGCCGGTGACCGTGATCGATCAGCCCGCCAAAGTGGGCTGGCTCGACGGCGAACTGTATCTGGAAGTGCATCCGGGACAGGACGAGGCCAATGCGATCGAACAGTATGGCCAGCCGCGATCCGACCGCCCGATCGACGCCGATGCGCTGGTACGCAAGGCCGCGGGCAAGCAGCTCGGACGCATCGACTGGGATCGGGTCCACGCCGCGGAATGGGAGCGTAGAGGCGTTCCGGTCCAGATCACGGTCTCGCCAGTGAACTTTTCGACCGCGGCGGCGTCGGATGGCGGCCAAGATGATGGAGCCAAAGCTGCGAAAAAATCGCAAGACGAGTAAGCTTTACCTGGAGATCGTCCGTGCACCCCGTGGCTCACGAACCGGACGGTCGATCACTTCGTTTAACTTAACCAATAACCGGAAAAAGGAGCTTCTTATGCGTTCAGCACGCTATCTGATGATCGCCGCTCTGCCATTGTTTGCCTTGGGTGCCTGCGCCAGCCTGAGCGATGAAGATCGGGCCACGCTCAACGCGGCCGCCGAGAACGCCAAAGCCGCCAAGGACGAGGCGGCGCAGGCCAATTCGACCGCGCAGCAGGCGCTACAGGCCGCGCAGGCGGCGCAGAGTGCCGCCAACAATGCGGCGCAGCAAGCGGCGCAGGCGGAAGCCGACGCCAAGGCTGCCAACGAAAAAGCCGACCGCATGTTCCAGAAGTCGCTGCGCAAGAAGTAAGAAGTAAGCGCACGAGTAGGCTCGATCAGCGCGCCGGATGGAATCCATCCGGCGCGTTTTTTATTGAGCGGGAAATTGAGTGGGAGCCAGCCGAGGTGACGTGAAACTGTCCTTGATTTATTTCGCATAATGTATATTATGTAAAATTAAGACGATACGCGAGCGACTATCCCCCAAGCTCGTGCTGCCGTCGCAAAGAGGATCCTGCGCACGCCGTGCGCGACTACTCCAAGCACCGCAGCAGGTTTGCCGCCGATTGCCAAAAGCTTCACGATCGGAAAGCCGCTTGGGCGCTGGCAGCGCCTCGACCGTGGTATGTTGCCGCTCTGGAAGCCAGGGGCGGCTTATGGATGCAACCGTCGATCCGGCACTCTTCGTCAATTTCATTCCGCTCAACGCGCTGCGGCCGGAAAGCCAGCAGCAGCTCGCTCGCAAATCCGTGATGCGCGAAGCGCGCGCCGGTGAATACCTGTTCAAGTGCGGCGATCCCGCGGAAGCGGCGATGTTTCTGGTTTCCGGGCAAGTGCAACTCGAGGATGGCGGAGGCAAGCCGCTGGCGGTGGTCCGCGCCGGCGAGCCGGGTTCCTTCCACCGTCTCGCCCACCAGTCGCCGCGCAAAGTCTCCGCGCGCTGCCTGCGAGATACCCGCTATCTGTTGGTCGACGCCGGCCTGCTCGACGTCATGCTCACCTGGGATCAAAGCGGGCGCTTCGAGGTCGGCGAACTTTCCGCCGGAGTCGCCAACCATGACGGCGACTGGATGACGCGGCTGCTGCAGATGCGGGTGTTTCAGTTGGTACCGCCGTCGAGTCTGCAGGCGATGTTCCTGCGCATGCAGGAGCAACGGACGGAACCCGGTCAGGTGGTGATTCGTCAGGGCGAAACCGGCGATTTCTTCTACGTCATCATGGAAGGCCGCTGCATGGTGACGCGCGAAGTACCCAACGGCAAGCCGATCCGTCTGGCCGAGCTGGATGCGGGGTCCTGCTTCGGCGAGGAAGCGCTGATTGCCGAGGAGCCGCGCAACGCGACCGTCACCATGCTCACGCGCGGCCGGCTGATGCGCCTGTCCCGGCAGGACTTTCGCGCCTTGCTCAACGAACCGCTGACGCGCCGCATCGGGCTGGTGGAAGCGCAAAAGCGGATCGCATCCGGCCAGGCGCAGTGGCTGGACGTGCGCCTGCCCAGCGAGTTCCAGCACGCCCACCTGCCCGGCAGTCTCAACATTCCGCTGTACATGCTGCGCATGAAGCTCGCCCTGCTCGATCGCGGCAAGACCTACATCGCGGTGTGCGACACCGGTCGCCGCAGTTCGGTGGCCGTGTTCGTGCTCAGCGAAAAAGGCTACGACGCCTATGTGCTCGAAGGAGGATTGCCGGCAAAGCTCTGAATGTGCCGCCCGGCACTACAGGGTGTGGGTCGGTCGCTCGACGTTCATGCCGGCGAGCAAGGCCTCGATCTTCTTCTGGGTCTGACCGCCGTCCTGGCTGCTGAACTGCACGCCGATGCCCTGCTGGCGCTTGCCCTGGGCCGCGCGTGGCGTCAGCCAGACCACCTTGCCGGCCACCGGCAGGCGCTCGGCGCCATCCATCAGCGTGAGCAGGATGAACACCTCGTCGCCGAGGCGATATTCCTTGTTGGTGGGAATGAACAATCCCCCGTTTTTGACGAACGGCATGTAGGACATGTAAAGCGCGTACTTGTCCTTGATGTTCAGCGTGAGGATGCCCGGCGCAGTGCCCCCGCCGGGACGCATGTTGGCGCTCATCGCCTCGCTTCGCTTGGTTGTGCCGTCATCTGGGCCCGATTGTGGACAAACCGCTCAGCGCCTGGCAAGCAGGTCCTGCCAGCGGATGAGCAGGGATTCCAGCAGCCAGAGCGGGCGCGCATTGCTCTCCAACCGGCGTAGATCTCCGATCAGTTCGTCGGCGAGGGCCGCAGCGGCGCTCACCGGCAAGGCCCGCGCCAGCCGTTCTAGGTCGGCATCCTCGCCGCCCACCGTGCGTAGCCGCAGCAAGTTCGCGAGTGTGGCGAAGAACCAGCGCAGGAACGCGGGTGCCTGTTCCTCGCCGATCGCTTGCGCGGCGCGCACCGGGTCGTCACGACCCGCGGCCAGATCCAGCATCGCCTTACGCCAGGCGAGTTGCCGGTCCAGGCCACCGTCGTTCAGCAGCGCCAGTGCGTCCAGCGGCGCGCCGTGCGCCGCACTCAGCGCGGTTTCCACCGCCGCGCCCGCGGGCGCATGCGCGCGCAGCCAGCTTGTCGCTTGCTCGACTGAGGGTGGCGGAAACCGGAGCTGCTGGCACCGGCTGCGCAGCGTCGCCGGTAAGGCCAGCGGCCGTTGAGCCAACAGCAGCAAATGGCTGTGCGCCGGGGGCTCTTCGACCGTCTTGAGCAGCGCATTGACACTATTGCGGTTCAGCGCGTCGGCGGGGTCGATCAAGGCGAGCTGGGCGCGTCCGTCGTGGCTGGTCATCGCCAGTCGCTGGCACAACTCGCGCGCCGCTTCGATAGGGATGTCGCGCTTGCCTTCCTCGACTTGGACTCGGTGCAGATTGGGATGCGTCATCGCCCGCACCTGGCGGCAGTCGGTGCAGACCCCGCATGGGCTGACGTCGGCCGCCGGCGCGCGGCACCACAGCGCCGCGGCAAAGACCTGCGCAAACTCCCGTGTGCCGCAGCCCGTCGGCCCGCTAAACAGCCAGGCGTGGGCGAGCCGCTGTTGTTTCAGCGCCTGCGCCAGCTGGCGCCATTGCGGGGTGTGCCAGGGCAGGATCTGCCACTCGGCGCTCACAAACAGGCCTCCACTGCGGCCTGCAGTTCGGCCGCGACCGCTTCCAACGGCTGGCTGGCATCGACGATCACATAGCGCTGCGGATCGCGCCGCGCGCGTTCGAGATAGGCTGCCCGCACGCGCCGCATGAACTCCAGGGACTCCGTCTCGAAGCGATTCTCGAGCCCGCGCGTCTTGGCGCGCGCGAGACCCAGCTCCGGAGCGAGATCGAGGACCAGCACCCGGTCCGGTTGCAAACCTTGCAAGGTGAAACGCTCCAGTGCGGCGATGCGCTCGGCGGGCAGTCCGCGGCCAGCTCCCTGATAAGCATAGCTGGCGTCCACGAAGCGATCGCAGATGACGTCCTTGCCCGCTTCGAGCGCTGGCCGGATCAATCCATGCAGATGTGCAGCGCGCGCGGCGAACATCAGCAGCGCCTCCGTGGCCGCGTCCATGCCCTCAGGCCAGTCGCGCAGCAGCAGCTCGCGGATCGCTTCCGCCAACTGGGTACCGCCCGGCTCGCGGGTGAGCACCACCGAACGACCGCGGGCGGCGAGCCAGTCGCGCAGACGGCGTGCGTGGGTCGACTTGCCGGCGCCCTCCCCGCCCTCCAGCACCACGAACAGCCCGCGTTTATTCATGGCGATGATGAGGTTCGATCTGGTAGCGGCGCACGGCGGCGTCGTGCGCCTCCAGCGTGTCGGAGAACTGGTGGCTGCCGTCGCCACGCGCAACGAAGTACAAAGCGTTGCCGCCGTCGGGATGAAGCGCGGCGTGTATGGACTCGCGCCCCGCCAGGCATATCGGCGTCGGCGGCAGGCCGGCGCGGGTATAGGTGTTGTACGGCGTGTCGCGCCGCAGGTCTTGGGTGCGCAGATTGCCATCGAACGCGCTGCCCAGACCGTAGATGACCGAAGGATCGGTTTGTAGCCGCATCCCGAGCATCAGGCGGCGCACGAACACGCCGGCGATCTCCGGTCTTTCCTTTGCAAGCGCCGTTTCTTTTTCCACCAGAGAAGCGAGGATCAAGGCTTGCCCCGGCGTGTCATAAGGCAGGTTCGCTGCGCGTACCGCCCATTCTTCCGCGAGAACCTTTTGCATGGCCTGGTAAGCTTGCCGCAGAAAATCCGCGTCCGTGGTGCCCTTGGGGAACCGGTAGGTGTCGGGAAAGAACTGACCTTCCGGATCGCCCGCTGGCAGGCCCAGCGCCCGCATCAACTCGCCGCGCCCCACGCCGCCGAGCGTATGCGCAAGGTTCGCATCGGACTGGATCGCTTGCCAGGCCTGGTCGAAACGCCAACCTTCGGTCAGGCGCAGCTCATGCAGCACGGGCTTGCCCGCGAGTAGTTCGCGCAACAGAGCGAGCGGCGTCGTGCCCGGAGTCAAAGCGTACTCGCCGGCACGCAAGCGGCTGTCGGCACGGCTCCAGCGCGCGTAGAGCGACAGGTAAAACGGCTGGCGGCCATTCCGGAATCGACCGGCGGCATCCAGCTCGTGCAGCAAGGCCTCGAACGCTTGTCGCGGGCGCAACTCGAAAGTCGTCGGCTGGACGACGTTCAAAGGAGCGTGCAGCTGGCGCCAGGCATCCATCGCCACTAGCCCGGAGACGCCGAGTAGAACCAATCCCAGCGCGCGCCGCAGACCCGGCCCTCGGCGCTTTCGGCTATCCGCGCGCATACCCAAGGGATCCAGCATCGGCGCGAAACAACATCGGCAAGCGCTCCTTCCCGTGCAGTGAGCTTTGCGAGCTCATCCTCGAACCCGCTGCGGGGCCCGGGATCGGCGTGTAGATCGTCGGCCTATCGAAGCCGCCGAAATGCAAGCGTGCCGTTGGTGCCACCGAAGCCGAAGGAGTTGGACAGCACGACGTCCAGGCGGGCCTGGCGTGCCGTGTGCGGCACGTAGTCGAGGTCACAACCTTCGCCGGGATGATCCAGGTTGATGGTCGGCGGAATGACCTGGTCGCGCAAGGCCAGCACCGAGAAGATCGCCTCCACGCCGCCCGCCGCCCCGAGCAAATGACCGGTCATGGACTTGGTGGAGCTGACCGCCAGTTTCCGCGCGTGATCGCCGAAAGCGGCCTTGATCGCCACGGTCTCGGCGAGATCGCCGGCCGGCGTCGAAGTGCCGTGCGCATTGATGTAGTCCACGTCCTCGGGATTGAGCTGCGCATCCTTGAGCGCGTTCTGCATGCTGCGTCGCGCGCCATGGCCATCCTCGGGCGGCAGGGTGATGTGCGCGGCATCGCTCGACATGCCCAGGCCGATCAGCTCGGCGTAGATGCGCGCACCACGCGCCTTGGCGTGTTCGTATTCCTCCAGCACCAGCACGCCGGCACCGTCGCCGAGGACGAAGCCGTCGCGGTCGCGGTCGAATGGGCGGCTGGCTTTTTCCGGCGCGTCGTTGCGGGTGGACAGCGCGCGCGCCTGGCAGAAGCCGGCCAGGCCGGCCGGGCTGGAGCCCGCTTCGGCGCCGCCGGCGATGAAGACTTCGGCGTCGCCGTACTGGATCATGCGCAAGGCGGCGCCGATGGCGTGGACCGAGGTGGTGCAGGCGCTGACCGCGGCGAAGTTGGGGCCGGTGATGCCGAGGTCGATGGAAATGTACCCCGACACCATGTTGATGATGCTGGACGGCACGAAGAAGGGCGAGACCCGACCCGGTCCTTTTTCGTGCAGCTTGCGACATTCCTCCTCTATGGTGCCGATGCCTCCGATGCCCGAACCCACGCAGACGCCGATGCGGTCGCGGTTGGCGTCGGTGATCGTCAGGCCGGCGTCGCGCACGGCTTGCTTGGCGGCGGCCACTCCGTAATGAATGAAGCGATCGGTCTTGCGGATTTCCTTGGGACCCATCCAGTCCTCGGCGCGGAAGCCCGTGACCAGACCGGCGAAGCGCGTGGTATAGGCCGAGACGTCGTAGGCCGTGATCGGTGCGATCCCGCTCTTGCCGGCGAGCAACGCCGCCCAGGCGACTTCCGTCTCGCTGCCGAGGGGCGAAACGATGCCCAGGCCGGTGACGACCACGCGGCGCTTACTCATGACGGAAAGTGATGCAGTGCGGAGCGACGCCTCTCGCTGACCGTCGACGGCTCAGGAGGCTTGGTTGGTGTGCGACTTGATGTAGTTGAGGACATCCTGGAAGGTCACGATCTTTTCGGCTTCTTCGTCCGGAATGTCGATCTCGAACTCCTCCTCCAGGGCCATCACCAGCTCGACGGTGTCGAGCGAATCGGCGCCGAGGTCTTCGACGAACGAGGCTTCCGGTGTGATCTGATCCTCGCTGACGGAAAGCTGTTCGGCAATGATCTTCTTGACCTTCTCTTCCAAGCTGCTCATGAGGCTCCCTCACGAAGGGTTGGGGAAAATACGGCGAGGCGTAGTGTAAGAGATTCGCCGCAGGCATCGCCAGCGAATCCCGCCGCCGAAGCTAAATCATATACATGCCGCCGTTGACGTGCAGCGTTTCGCCGGTCACGTAGCCCGCTTCACGCGAGGCGAGGAAGGCCACGGCCGCCGCGATGTCGGCGGGCAGGCCCAGACGTTTGACCGCGGTCTGTTCGAGCAGCGCCGCACGCAGGTCTTCCTTGAGCGTGCGCGTCATGTCGGTTTCGATGAAGCCCGGCGCCACCACGTTGACGGTGATGCCGCGGCTGCCGATCTCCCGCGCCAGCGACTTGGAGAAGCCCACCAGCCCGGCCTTGGCCGCGGCATAGTTGGCCTGCCCCGCGTTGCCCATCGTGCCGATCACCGAGCCGATGCTCACGATGCGCCCGTAGCGCGCTTTCATCATGCCCGGCAAGCAGGCGCGGGAAAGCCGGAACACCGCGGTGAGATCGGTCTCCAGCACCGCGGCCCAGTCCTCGTCTTTCATGCGCAGCAGCAGGCCGTCGCGGGTCACGCCGGCGTTGTTGACCAGGATGCTGACCGGGCCATGGGTCTTGGCGATGTCCGTCACCAGACTCTCGATAGCCGCGGGGTCGCGGACGTCCAGCGCCCGCCCGCCCCCGCCCTGGGGCGCGAGCCAGGCGTCGATCGCCTGGGCGCCTTCGACGGTCGTCGCGGTGCCGATCACGCGTGCGCCCTCGGCCGTCAGGCGCTCGGCAATCGCGCGCCCGATGCCGCGGCTGGCGCCGGTGACCAGCGCCACCGCGTTCTCTCCGAAGCGGCACTTGGCAGCTTCGCCGTTCATCATTCCCTCCCGGCGCTCAAACCGAATCCCGCAGCAAGGCCGCGGCCTTGGCCATACCGTCCGGCTCCTCCAGGGCGACGAAATGGCCCGCCTCGAGGATGCGCTTGTTGAGGTTGGTCAATACCCGTCCGGGTCCGCATTCGAAAAAAGCCTGCACGCCCGACGCGCTCAGGGTGCGCACGGTCTGCGCCCAGCGCACCGAATGATGGAGCTGGCCGATCAGCGCGTCGCGAATTTCTTCCGGGCTGGATCGCGGCCGGGCATCGAGGTTATGCAGCACCGGCAGCTTGGGCATTTTCACCTCGACTTCCATCAAGGCCTGAGCGAGCCGCGCCGCCGCTTCGCGCATCAACGAGCAGTGCGAGGGCACGGACATGGCAATCGGCACCAGCTTGCGAATGCCCAGCCTCGGCGCTTCGGCTTGCAGCCAGTTTAGCGCCGCGCGGTGCCCGGCGACCACTACCTGCCCGGGCGCGTTGTAGTTGGCCGGCTCGAGCACGCCGGGATTTTCCACCGCGTCGCGATAGGCCGCGCAGATCTTCTCCACTTCCGCGTCGGACAGGCCGAGGATGGCGGCCATGGCGCCCTCGCCTGGGGGCACTGCGTTCTGCATCAGTTCGCCGCGCAAGGCCACCAGCTTGAGTGCGGCTTCGAAGCCGATCGATTCGGCCGCGACCAGCGCGCTGTATTCGCCCAGACTGTGTCCGGCCAAGGCTGCAGGCGGCGGCAGTCCGCGTGCGCACCACACCCGCCAGACCGCGATGCCGGCGGCCAGCAGCGCCGGCTGGGTGTACTGCGTCAGGTTGAGCCGATCCTCCGGCCCTTCGCGCACGAGTTTCAACACGTCGTAACCGAGCACCGCCGAGGCCGCGCGGAACGTCTCGTCCACCACCGGCTCCACAGCGGCGAGCTGCGCCAGCATGCCCACGGCCTGCGAGCCCTGGCCCGGGAACAACACCGCGTACTTCATGCCTCTTTCACTCCTGTCGGACGCAGATCGCCGCGGACCAGTCCGTAGACGACGGCACTGGCGATCCCGTACAAATGCGATTCGGCGACCACGCCGCCGCCCATCAACCGCGCTTCCCAGGCCGGCGTCCCGAGCACCAGCTCCTCGCCGACGCGGAACGCCAGGAACGCCAGGCAGGCCATGGCGATGCGATCGCGCTCCTGTACCGCCTGGCGGCCGAGCCCCAGCGCGAACAAACCATAGATCACGCCGGACAGGCCCACATAGGTCGCCAATTGCGGAGCCAGGAAATACAGCCCCAGGCTCATGCCCAGGCCCAGGATGCCCAAGCGCCGCAGCCATTCCGCCGCGCTCAGGCGCTCCGGGCACAGCAGGACCAGCAGCACCAGACTCAAGGCGTTGAACAGCCAGTGCCAGAACCCCAAGTGGACGAAGCTGCCGCTGAGCAGCCGCCACCACTGCCCCGCCGTGATTGCCGCGCGATCATAGCGCAGCGCCCGCTGCCAGCCCTCTCCGCCCAGCAGCAATGCCCCGGTCACGGCGGACAGCACCAGCGGCGCGGTCCACTGCTGCAGGGAACTCGCAAGGGGCTTTGCTATCATAACGGCATCTTCTTTGCGGGATCGCATCGTCCGTTCATGAATACTTCCCCTCCCCGCCGCCCGCGCGGCTTCACGCTCATCGAAGTCATGGTGGTGGTGGTGATCCTCGGCATTCTCGCCGCCATCGTCGTGCCGCGGATCATGGATGCGCCGGACAAGGCCCGCGTCGCCAAGGCCAAGCAGGACATCGCCGCGCTGCAATCGGCGCTGAATATGTACAAGCTCGACAACTTCGTCTATCCCAGCACCCAGCAAGGCCTGGAAGCCCTGGTCGCGCCCCCGCAAGGCGATCCGCCGGCGCGTAACTGGAAGCCCGGCGGATACATCGAGCACCTTCCGAAAGATCCCTGGGGCAATCCCTATCAGTATCTCAACCCCGGCACCCACGGCGAAATCGACATCTTCACTTACGGCGCCGACGGCAAGCCAGGCGGCGACGGCATCAATGCCGACATCGGCAACTGGAACATGAACGATTGAGACGCGCGCTTCGCCCGCTTTTCCCTCCGCAGCGCGTCCGCCGGCGCCCACGGGGCGGCGGCTCCGAATGTTTCCGATCTTGAGCGCTGGCCGGCGGGTGCGCCGCTTTAGCGGTTTCACGCTCATCGAGGTGATGGTGGTGACGATCATCATCGCCCTGCTCGCCACGCTGGTCACGCTGTCGATCGGCAACCGCGATCTCGACGAGCGCATGACGCTGGAAGCCCAGCGCTTGGAACAACTGCTCAAGCTGGCGCAGGACGAAGCGGCGCTCAAAGGGATCGCCATCGGCGTGCGCTTCGACGCCGACGGCTACCGATTTCTCGCCATGAACGACAAACGGCAGTGGGACGACTACGACAAGGAGGGCGTCCTGCGCCCGCGCCGGCTGCCTGCGCCCTTGTATCTGGTGCTGCAGGTGGAGGGCCAGCCGGTACCTGCGCCGGACGCGCAAAAACCGCCGTCCGCCTCGGGCGCGCCGAATGCCGGCGGCGAGACGCCCACCTCCGCGCCGCAGGTGCTCATCCTGCCCGGAGGGGAAAGCACGGCGTTCGCCGTGGAGCTGCGTGCGCCCGGCGACTCGCTGTATTACCGTCTGGAAAGCGATGACCTCGGTCGCCTCAAGAACGAAACGCACCGGCAGGCCGGTTGAAGTGCCAGCCGCTCCGCCACGCACTCGGTTCCCGGCGGCGGACGGATTCACGCTCCTGGAAGTGCTGGTGACCGTGGCGGTACTCGCCATCGCCCTGGGGGCGATCATCGTGGGCGCGGCCAACTACGCCAAGAGCGCAGCCTACCTGCGCGACAAGACCCTGGCGCTGTGGGTCGCTCACAATCGTCTCACCGAGATCGAGTTGCAGCCGGTGTGGCCGGACCTGGGCAAAAGCGACGACGACGTGAAGATGGGCAACCAGGACTGGACCTGGCATGCCGAAGTCGTGAAAACCCCCGACGACAATCTGCGGCGCGTAATCCTCAAAGTGGAGAAAAAGGGCGATCCGAGCAAGACGGTCTATGCCGAGCTCAACGGTTTCGTCTCCAAGATCGGACGCAAGACCTCGCCATGAAAGCCTGCCGGCGCCCGGTGGCGGGCTTCACGCTGCTGGAGATGATCGTGGTGGTCGGCATCTTCGCGCTGCTCGCGGCGATGGCCTACGGCGGCCTCGACGCCGTGCTCAACCTGCGCCGGCACGTCGAAGGCTCGCTCGACCGCGTGGAGGAATACCAGAAGGCCTACCTGCGTCTGCGCGAGGATTTCGCCAACGCCGCCGCGCGCACGGTGCGCGATGTGGATGGCAGCCCGCTGCCGGTCTTCATGTACGACGGCTATACCCGGCGCATCGAGTTCACGCGCGGCGGCTGGAGCAATCCGGCGCTGCTGCCGCGGGCCACGCTGGAGCGCGTCAGCTATCTGTTCGACGACACCCGGCCCGGGGACAAAAAACTGGTGCGCCGGAGCTGGCGCGTGCTCGACCGCGCGCCGCGCACCGAGCCGGTGGACACGCCGCTGCTGGAGCAGGTGGAAGAAATCCAGTGGCGCTTTCTCGATCCCAATCTGCAGTGGCAGGATGGCTGGCCGCCGCCCACTCTGAGCACCGCGGTCAACCCCGCCGCGAATCCGGCGGCGTTTGCCACCGCGCCGCCGCCGCTGGCGGTGGAGCTGAAGATGCGCACGCGCGACTGGGGCGAGATCCGCCTGCTCTTCCGTTTCGGCGCGGAAGGACTCGCGCGAACCTTGGCCGCGGCACCCGCGCCGTCCCTGCCATGAACCACCGTCGCCAGCAACGAGGCATCGCCCTGATCACCGCGATCTTCGTGGTGGCGCTGGCCAGCATCGCCGCGGTGGCGATGTTCGAGGCCACCGCCATCGCGGTCCGTCGCACCACTTTTCTCTCCGAGTCGGAGGCCGAATGGTGGTTCGCCGACGGCATCGAGTCCTGGGTCAAGGAAGTGCTGATCCTCGACCAGCAGCAGAACCAGACCGACGGTCTCGGCGACCTCTGGGCGCAACCGGTCCCCGGGCTGCCGATCGGCGACGAGAAAGGCAACATCGGCAACGCGAGCGGTTACATCGAGGATTTGCAGGGGCGTTTCAACCTGAACAACCTCGGCACCACCAACCCGCAGCAATTGCAGCTCTACCTCAGCCAGTTCCAGCGCCTGCTCGACAACCTGCCGAACTTCGACGCTTCCGACTATCGGGGCGTAGGCACCGCCATCCACGACTGGATCGACGCCGATTCCGAGCCCAGCGGCCCCGGCGGCGCCGAGGATGTCGATTACCTCTCGCTGGATCCCCCCTACCGCGCGGCCAACCAGCCGCTGCACAGCACCAGCGAGCTGTTGCTGATCAAGGGCGTGACGCCGCAGCTTTTCAACGCGCTCGCACCTTACGTCACCGCGCTGCCGGCGACCGCCACGGGCACCCCGATCAACGTCAACACCGCGCCCGAACCGGTGCTGCGCGCCCTGGCGCCGGATCTCAACGGCGCGGCGCTGGAAAAATTCCTGCAGGCGCGCAAGCTCAAGCCGGCGACCGACGTCGCCCAGTTGCTGACGACCGGCGATTACGCGTTCTTGCCGGCGACGCCGGGCGGGACGGCGACCGGGGTGAGCCTGAAGAGCGAGCTCGCCGTCAAGACCAGCTACTTCGAGCTGCACGCGGAAATCTCCGTTGGCAGCGGCCGGCTCAGGCTGTACAGTGTCTACGATCGCTCGGGCGGCACGCCGATCGTGATCGCCCACAGCACCAACACCGACTGAACGCCGTCGTGCGCGAAACCCTTTTCCTCCGCTTGCGCGAGCCTGCGCTGGACGTTCCCTGCGCCCACGCGCTCGGCGGCGCCGACGGCGCTCTCCTGCACGTGCGCGAAGCGCCGCTGCGGGAAGCGCTGGCGCTGGCCGCGGGTCGTCGCCTGGTGGTGTTCGTGCCTGGCGCCGAAGTGCGGCTCACCCAGGTCAAGGTGCCCTCGCGTCAGCCGGCGAAAGTCTTGCAGGCCGCGCCGTATCTGCTCGAGGACCAGTTCGCCGAAGACGTCGAGACCTTGCACTTCGCGCTCGGCCCGCGCGCCGGCGACGGGACTTATCCGATCGCGGCGGTGTCGAAAACGCACATGGAGCGCTGGCTGGCGCCGTTCCGCGAGCACCACCTGATGCCGGACTGGTTGGTGCCGGAGACCCTGGCCCTGCCCTGGGACGAAAGCGCGGCGTGGGCGGTGCTGGCGGAGCCGGCGCAAATCACCGCGCGCACCGGTGCCTACGCCGGCTTCAGTTGTCTGCCGCAGGATTTCGAACTGTTCCTGCAACTCGCCGAGGGCGGCACGCCGCACGCGCTGCGCATCCTGGTCATCCAGGGCGCCAGCGCGGACTACACGGCGTTGCAGCGGCCGCTGGAGCTGCTGCCCGGTTACGCGCATCCGCTGGAGGCCTTGGCGCGTCACTGGCGCCCGGCACGTTCGATCAATCTGCTGCAAGGTCCCTACTCGCCGCGCGAAACCCTGCAGCGCTATTGGCGGCAATGGCGCGTGGCCGCCGCCCTGCTCGCCGCTGCGTTCCTGCTCGGCATCGCCGTCAACGGCGTCGAGGCCGTCCGCCTGAAACGCGCGGCCGCGGCTCAGGAAGCCGCCAACGAGGCGCGCTTCCACCAGTTGTTCCCCAGCGAAGTGCGCGTGGTCGATCTGCAGGCGCAGGCCGAACAGCAGCTCGCCCTGGCGCGGGGCGCCGGCGCGGGCAACAACCTGTTCCTGCTCCTGCAGCAGACCGCCGAAAGCCTCTCCGCCACGCCGGGTCTCACGCTCAAGAATCTGGAATTCCGCGACGGCGCCTTGCTGCTCGATCTCGCCGGCAACGACCTTCAGGTGCTGGAAAAACTGCGCGGCTGGTTCGCCACTCATCCGGGCGTGAATCTGGAGGTGCAGTCGGCCGATGCCGGCGAGAACGGGGTACAGATCCGCCTCAAGCTGTCGGTGGCCAAAAGCGCATGAAGAATTACCGCGCCCGATTGGAGGCGGAGCTCAACCGCCAGCTTGCACCGCTGCGCGCGCGCTACGAAGCGCTGCCGCAGCGCGAACAGCGTCTGGTCGTGGCGGCCGGGGCGGCGCTCGCGTTGTTTCTGCTGTATCTGGTGCTATGGGAGCCCCCGGCCCTGTTGCGCGCGCATCACGAGCAGGAGCTGGCCCGCGCGCGGGCTTTCGCGCAACGGCTGGAGGAAATCGGCGCGCAAGTGCAGCAGGCGCGGCCGGCCGGCGCGGCGGCCGCGCGACGCGACGTTTCGCTGCTCACCGCCGTCGATCAGGCGACCAAGGACGGCACCTTGGGCAAGCCGCCCTCGCGCATGCAGCCGGACGGCGACACGCAGGTGCGAGTGTGGTTCGAGGGCGTGCCTTTCGACAGCCTGTTGCGCTGGATTTACGACCTGCAAAGCCGTTACGGCATCCGCGTCGATAGCCTGGACGTCGAGCGTCAGCCGACCGCGGGCGTGGTCAACGCGCGCCTCACCCTGGTACGCGGCTCATGAACGCTGTGACACGGTGCCTGCCCGAAGGGCCGGGGGTGCGGGCGGCGTGGCTCGGCCCACGGAGGCTCGGGCTTGGCCTTGCCCTCTCGGGGATGCCCTCATGAGCCGCAGCCGTCTGTTCTTGATCGGAGCGCTGGTTTTCGGTTGGTTCTTGTTGATGCGGGCACCGGCGGCCACGCTGTACGCCTGGTTCGCGCCGAAATCCACGCCAGTGCAGCTCTACGGCCTGGAAGGCAGCCTCGCCCAGGGTCATGCCGCGGCGGTCGCGCTCAACGGCAAGCCACTGCTGCAGGACCTCGGATGGCGGTTCCGGCCCTGGTGGCTGCCGCTGCTGCGCGCGGCATTCCAGCTCGAGGGCGGCGGTGCGTCGCTGAAGTTTTCGGGCCTGCTTTCCCTGACGCCCACGGGGATCGGTTTGCGCCACGTGAGCCTGGACGGCGGCATCAAGGCGATCCTCGGCGCCGCCGGCTATGGCTTCGCGCCGGTGGATGGCGCGGCGCGTCTCGATCTCTCCAGCGCCGAGCTGCGCAAGGGGTTCCCGGTGGCGGCCGAAGGCAGCGCCGAGTTGCGCGGCCTGGCCTGGACCCTGCTCAAGGATCCGCTACCGCTGGGCAGCTACCGGATCGCCGTGCACACCGAGCAGGACGCGATCACGGCCAGGATCGATCCCGAATCCGGGCCGCTGCTCGTCGAAGGGCAAGCGCGGCTGCAAAGCGACCACGGTTACGATTACGACCTGCGGCTCAAGGCGCGCGATGCCACCGACACCGCCTTGCAGAACCTGCTGCACGCCCTCGGCCAGCCCGATCCCCAGGGGCAGTATCATCTGCGCGGCAAGGGCAAGCTTGCGGGTCAGCCATGACTGCCTATCGCATGCCGCATGTGACCGTGGCCACGGTGGTGGAACGCGACGGCCGCTATCTCGTGGTCGAAGAGCGCGTCGATGCCTTTGGGCCGACCGTGATCAACCAGCCCGCCGGACACTGGGACGAAGGCGAGACGCTGTTCGCCGCCGCGGTGCGCGAGACGCTGGAAGAAACGGCCTGGGACGTGGAACTCGAAGCCCTGCTTGGCGTTTACGAATATCAACCGCCGGCGCTGGACTACGGATTTCTGCGCTTCGCCTTCGCCGCACGCGCACTGCGGCACCGGCCGCAGCATGCCCTGGACCGCGGCATCGAGCGTGCCCTGTGGCTGACGCGCGAGGAACTGGACGCCTGCCGCGCCCGCCATCGCAGCCCCATGGTCCTGCGCTGCGTGGACGATCACCGCGCCGGACGGCGCCTGCCGCTGGACGCGATCGCGCATCTTGCGCCGCGCGCCTGACGAGACGGCCTGGCACGCAATCCCGGGGCATGGAGCAAAGCCGCGCTGCTTTTTCCTCATCGCGTCTGCGCGTGAAGCGCTTTGATCCCGCGTAACCGGACATGGCGACGCCGTGCGTCATCGTGGGCCTGTCCGGCGGCGTGGATTCCGCGGTTTCCGCCTGGTTGCTGAAGGAACAGGGTTACCGGGTCGCTGGCCTGTTCATGGTCAACTGGACCGAGGACGAGCAGGGCTACTGCACCAGCGCAGAGGATTTCCAAGCGGCGCGTGCGGTGGCCGAAGAGCTGGCCATTCCCCTGCACCGCGTGGACTTTTCCGCCGAATACCGGGCACGGGTGTTCGAACGGTTCCTGGCCGATTACGCGGCCGGCAAAACGCCGAACCCCGACATCCTGTGCAATCGCGAGGTGAAATTCCAGCCGTTCCGGGAACACGCCCTGCGACTCGGTGCGGACTTCGTCGCCACCGGCCACTATGCGCGCCTCGAGCAAGGCCCGGACGGAGCGCGGCTGCTGCGCGCGGCGGACGAGAACAAGGACCAGACCTATTTTCTCGCCGCCGTCGCGCGCGAACATTTCGAGCGCGTCCTGTTCCCGATCGGCGGCCTGACCAAGCCCATGGTGCGCGAGCTGGCGCGCCGCGCCGGCCTGCCCAACCATCGCCGCCGCGATTCCACCGGCATCTGCTTCATCGGCGAACGCGAATTCCGCGCCTTCCTCGCGCGTTATCTCGAGCCCGACCCGGGGCCGATCGAAGACGAACACGGCCGCCGGCTGGGCGCGCATCGGGGCTTGATGTACTACACGATCGGGCAACGGCGCGGACTTTCGATCGGCGGCCGCCGCGACGCCCGGCAAGCGCCCTGGTACGTGATCGCCAAGCTGCCGGAGCGCAAAGCCCTGGTCGTCGCGCAAGACGCGCAGCACCCTCGCCTCATGTCCAAGGTCGTGCGCACCGGCCGCTTTCACTGGATCCGCCGGCCGCTGCCCTTGCCGGATTCCTTGCACGCGCGCATCCGGCATCGCCAGCCGCTGCAGGCGTGCCGTGTCATGCCGCTGGCCGACGGCGGCCTCGAGGTGCGCTTCGAATCCCCGCAGCGCGCCGCCGTGCCCGGACAGTACCTGGTGCTCTATCTGGGCTGCGAATGCCTCGGCGGCGGGGAGATTGCCGAAGCTTTGGGGTCCACCGGCTGAAGCGCCCGCCGCTGGTATAATCGCGCGCCGCACGCTCCCGCATTCATTCCCTCCGGAGAAAACGAAATGACGGACAGCTTCCGGGCCAAGTCCACGCTCGAGATCGGTTCCCGCGCCTACGCTTACTACAGCCTCAAAGCCCTGGAACCGAAATTCCCCATCGCCCGCCTGCCCTATTCATACAAGATCCTGCTCGAAAACCTTCTGCGTCACGAAGACGGCGTCAACGTCACGCGCGCGGACATCGAGGCGCTGGCGGGCGCCGACCTGAAGAAACTGCCGCAGAAGGAAATCGCCTTCATGCCGGCGCGCGTGGTGCTGCAGGATTTCACTGGCGTGCCCTGCGTGGTCGATCTCGCGGCGATGCGCGACGCGATGAAGGCGCTCGGCGGCGACCCGAAAAAGATCAACCCGCGCTGTCCCGCCGAGCTGGTCATCGACCACTCGGTGATGGTGGACCACTACGGAACCAAGGACGCTTTCGAGCTCAACGCCAGGCTCGAATTCCAGCGCAACAAGGAGCGCTACGCCTTCCTGCGCTGGGGTCAGGAAGCCTTCGACAACTTCAAGGTGGTGCCCCCCGACACCGGCATCGTGCACCAGGTCAACATCGAGTATCTGGCGCGCGTGGTGTTCGAGCGCGACGGTGTGCTCTACCCCGACTCCTGCTTCGGCACCGACTCGCACACCACCATGGTCAACGGCATCGGCGTGCTCGGCTGGGGCGTGGGCGGCATCGAGGCCGAGGCGGCGATGCTGGGCGAGGCCTCCTCGATGCTGATTCCCGAAGTCATCGGCGTGCGCCTGACCGGCAAGCTGGCCGAAGGCGCCACCGCCACCGATCTGGTGCTCACCGTCACCGAGCTGCTGCGCAAGCGCGGCGTGGTGGAAAAGTTCGTGGAATTTTTCGGTCCTGGCCTTGCCAGCCTGCCGGTCGCCGACCGCTGCACCATCGGCAACATGGCGCCGGAGTACGGGGCGACCTGCGGCATTTTCCCGATCGATCAGGAAACGCTGGCCTATCTGCGCCTGACCGGCCGCAGCGAGGAGCAGGTCGCGCGCGTGGAGGCCTATGCCAAGGCCCAGGGCCTGTGGTGGACGCCGGACGCGCCGGAAGCCGAATACACCGACGTGCTGCATCTCGATCTCGGTTCCATCCAGCCCTCGCTGGCCGGTCCCAAACGTCCGCAAGACCGCGTCTTGCTGTCCGGCGTCCAGGCGAACTTCAGGAAAGCCTTCGAGGGCGAACAAAAACTTCGCCCCTCGAAGGGGCCGGCCACGGTCACGGATCGCGGCCGCACGTTCCAGCTCAAGGATGGCGCCGTGGTCATCGCGGCGATCACCTCCTGCACCAACACGTCCAATCCGGCGGTCTTGATCGGCGCGGGTTTGCTGGCGCGCAAAGCGCGGGAGAAGGGCCTGTCGGTACAGCCCTGGGTCAAGACCTCGCTGGCGCCCGGCTCCAAGGTGGTGACCGCTTATCTGGAAAAAGCGGGGCTGATGGCGGACCTCGAAGCCGTAGGGTTCAACCTGGTCGGCTACGGCTGCACCACCTGCATCGGCAATTCCGGCCCGCTCGACGAGCCGATCAGCCAGGCGATCAACGAACACCAACTGTCCGTGGCGGCGGTGCTGTCCGGCAACCGCAATTTCGAGGGGCGCATCCATCAGGATGTGCGCATGAACTATCTCGCCAGCCCGCCGCTGGTGGTGGCCTACGCCTTCGCCGGCACCGTGGACATCGACTTGAGCAAAGACCCGCTCGGCACGGGCAAGGATGGCCGCCCGGTGTATCTCAAGGACCTCTGGCCGAGCCAGAAGGAAATCCAGGAGACCATCGCCCGCTCGCTCTCCTCCGAGATGTTCAAGCAGAGCTACGGGGAAGTGTTCAAGGGCGACGAGCGCTGGCGCTCGATCAGCGTCGCCAAGAGCGAGACCTATCCTTGGGACGCGCGCAGCACTTACATCCAGAATCCGCCGTACTTCGTCGGCATGACGAAAACGCCGCCAAAGCTCCAGCCGATTCGCGGTGCGCGCTGCCTGGCGCTGCTCGGCGATTCCATCACCACCGACCACATCTCCCCGGCCGGCGAGATCAAGCCGGACGGCCCGGCGGGCAAGTACCTGCTGGCGCATGGCGTGCAGAAGGCGGACTTCAACAGCTTCGGGTCGCGTCGCGGCAACCACGAGGTCATGATGCGCGGTACCTTCGCCAACACCCGCATCAAGAACGCGCTGACGCCCGGCGTGGAGGGGGGCGTTTCCCGCCACATCGACGGCGGCGTCGGTCCGGTAGAACCGATTTACGACGT
>Ga0070740_10002628_pt1 | contig 20601 bp, 17 predicted proteins | sample Coa_R2_FD_67286 | JGI IMG/M metagenome (GOLD analysis project Ga0070740, IMG submission 67286) | Surface soil microbial communities from Centralia Pennsylvania, which are recovering from an underground coalmine fire - Coalmine... | ecosystem: Environmental > Terrestrial > Soil > Unclassified ...
TCGCCGTCATCGACTGCACCTGCCCCTCGGTGTAGCCCTTCTCAAACGCGTAGCGGAGGTAGCCCAGCCGTTCCGGATTGGGCGTGATCAGCCGCGATTCGATCAGATCATCCTGATATTTGGCCGCGCCGTCCGATTTCCCGGTTTCCAGGCTCCGCATCCCCTTGCCTAGCGCCTGCTTGAACGTGCGCCCGATGGCCATCACCTCGCCGACGCTCTTCATTTGCGTGCCCAGCACCGGCTCCGCGCCGGGGAATTTCTCGAACTGCCACCGCGGAATCTTCACAACCACGTAGTCGATCGTCGGCTCGAAGCACGCCGGAGTCTTGCGCGTGATGTCGTTCTTGATCTCATCCAGGCGGTAGCCCACGGCCAGCTTCGCGGCGATCTTGGCGATCGGGAAGCCGGTAGCCTTGGAGGCCAGCGCGGAGCTGCGGGAAACACGCGGGTTCATCTCCACGATCACCATGCGCCCGTTTTCCGGGTTGATCGCGAACTGCACGTTGGACCCGCCAGTATCCACGCCGATCTCGCGCAGGCATGCCAGCGCGCCGTCGCGCATCATCTGGTATTCGCGGTCCGTCAGCGTCTGCGCCGGAGCCACGGTGATCGAATCGCCCGTGTGCACGCCCATGGGATCGAAATTTTCGATCGAGCACACGATGATCGCGTTGTCGGCCAGGTCGCGCATCACCTCCAGTTCGAACTCTTTCCACCCCAGCACGCTTTCTTCGATCAGGACTTCGTGGACGGGCGAAAGATACAGCCCGTTTTCAAGGATCTCCACCAGGTCTTCGCGGTTGTAGGCGATGCCCCCGCCGCTGCCGCCCAGCGTGAAGCTCGGCCGCAGAATCACCGGGAACCCGATGCGGTTCGCGAACTCCAGGCCCTTGTCCACCGAGTTGACGAGCTGCGACTGCGGCAGATCCAGCCCGATCTTCCGCATCGCGTCCTTGAACAGCAGCCGGTCCTCGGCCTTCTTGATCGCGTCGAGCTTGGCGCCGATCAGCTCCACGCCGTACTTTTCGAGGACGCCGGCTTCCGCCAGCGCCACCGAAAGATTCAATCCCGTTTGCCCGCCCACGGTCGACAGCAGCGCGTCCGGCCGCTCGCGGCGAATCACCTCCGCCGCATACTCGACGCTCAGCGGTTCCACATACGTGCGGTCCGCCAGATTCGGATCCGTCATGATGGTCGCCGGATTCGAATTGAGCAGCACCACTTCGTAACCGTCCGCACGCAAAGCCTTGCACGCCTGCGCCCCGGAATAATCGAACTCGCAGGCTTGCCCGATGACAATGGGGCCGGAGCCGACGATCAGAATGCGGTGAATATCGTTGCGGCGCGGCATCTTAGGTTTGGGCGCTCATCAGCTTTATGAAGTCGTCGAACAGATAATGCGAATCGTGCGGCCCCGGAGCCGCCTCGGGATGATACTGGACGCAAAACACGGGGTGGTTCCGGTGCCGGAACCCTTCGAGCGTCTCATCGTTCAGATTCATGTGCGTGATTTCGATTTCGTTAAGATTTAGGGAATTTGGATCGACCGCAAACCCGTGATTGTGGGAGGTAATCTCCACTTTGCCCGTAATCTTGTTCAGCACGGGGTGGTTCGCACCCCGATGGCCGAACTTGAGCTTGTACGTCTTGCCGCCCACAGCCAGCCCCAGGATCTGATGCCCCAGGCAGATGCCGAAGATCGGGACCTTGCCGATCAGTTTGCGCACCTCCGCGGCCTGGTGTTCCAACGGCTCCGGATCGCCCGGGCCATTTGAAAGGAACACGCCGCTTGGTCTCAGCGCGAGCACATCCTCGGCCAGCGTCTTCGCCGGAACCACGGTTAGCCGGCAGCCCGATTGCACCAAACGCCGCAGGATATTGCGCTTCATCCCGAAATCGTAGGCCACGACGTGGAAACGCGGCTCGGCGCGCTCCCTCACATGCTCGGAAGGCGAGCACGGCTCCACCGGCTCGGCCCATTCATATTTCTCGCGCGTCGAGACCACCGTCGCCAGATCCAGCCCCGCCATCGAGGGCGACCGCCGCGCTTTTTCGACCAGTTCCTCCCGGTCCGCCGTGACCGCCGAGACGATGCCCCGCATGACCCCGCGCGAGCGCAGATGCCGCACCAGCGCGCGCGTATCGATGCCCGCGATCACCGGTACGCCCCAACCGGTTAAGAACTCCTGCGCCGTCTCCTCCGCGCGCCAGTTGCTCGCCAGCGGCGAAAACTCGCGCACCGCCAGTCCTTCGATAAACGGCTTGGCGGATTCATTATCGGAGCCATTGGCGCCGTAATTGCCGATCTGCGGATTGGTCAACACCACGATCTGGCCGGCATACGAGGGATCGGTGAAGATTTCCTGATAGCCGGTGATCGCCGTATTGAACACCACTTCGCCGCAGCGCTCCGTGGGCGCACCGAAACTGCGTCCCTCGAAGACCGTGCCATCTTCCAGGGCGAGAACTGCCGGGTTCAATTCGATGGATTCCTCCAAATTTCTGGCCGCGCACCGGCCCAACCCCGGCCCGTGCGCCCCAGTCTCCTGGCCGCGCACGAGTCCACCGGTGCGCTTAAGCAGGGGGCAACTTCTATTTCACCACAGCCGGGCAAGCATTAGCTGGCCGGCCGCGCCAGCCCGGTTGACGCCGCCTCCGTCCCGGGAGCATACTCGGGACGGAGAGGTCTTATGGTTAGCTCCCGCTTCCTCCTGCCGGTTTTCGCCGCCGCGTTGCTGAGCGCTCCGGCTTCGCCGCAATCTGTGATTTCCACGCATTCCGGCCTGGTCTACTACTTCGAAGGTTCGGTTTTCGTGGACCATCAGAAGCTGGAGCAACGGTTCGGAAAATTTCCCGAAATCGGCGAGGGTCGGGAACTGCGCACGGAGACCGGACGCGCGGAGATTCTCCTCACGCCCGGCGTTTTTCTGCGCATCGCCGAAAACAGCGCCATCCGGATGCTCTCCAACCAGCTCGCCGACACCCGCGTCGAGTTTCTCCAGGGTTCGGCGATTCTGGAAGCCAACGACACCGCGCCCGGCAGTTCCGTTACGCTGATTCATCGGGATTGGCAGGTCCGGGCCCCCCACGGCGTTTACCGCATCGACTCCGACCCGGCCCAAATCCAGGTCTACAAGGGACAAATCGAGGTCCTCGCGCAGAACGCCCCCGATCCTGTCGCGGTCCATGAAGGCGAGAGCCTCCCTCTCGCCTCTGTGCTTGTGCCGGAACCGGCGAGCACCACCACGGACCGTTTCAAGACCTGGGCCATGAATCGCAGCCAGGCCATTTCCTCCGATAACGCCACCGCCGCCAACATCATTGACGATCCCGCCCAGCTCGCGGACGCGGACCCCGGCTTGGGCGGCGGCTTCACCTATTTCCCCATGACCGGCCTGCCTGGCTTGGGCGTCGTGAATCCCTACGGCCTCAGCTTCTGGAGCCCGTTCCAGTCGAGCCTGATGTACTCGCCGCTGTACCCCTTGGGCGGCCTCTATGGTTGGCCCAGCGGCCTTCGTTACCCGCTCGGGATTCCGCGCCGCGTCATCACCCCCACGCGCATTGGAACTGGCATCGGGACTCCCGGGATCGGCTCCACGCCCGGTTTGATCGGAGCGCCCCGGCCCAGCGTTCCGCCCATCCGGATTCCCTACAGCCCCGGCAGCCCGGGGATCGGCGCGGGACGCGTCGGAGCCGGGCATGTTGGAATCGGCCCGGCCCACGGCGGCGTTGCCGGAGCGCACCGCTGAGGCGCGCTAGTCCGAGGGCGCGTAGTAGCCGGGCCTCCAGCGGGCTTTCAGATTCGGAAAGCCGGCTGGCTCCTGGATCTTCACGTTCACCCGCCGGTATTTGCCGTCTTTGGCCTGATTTTTGGGCGAATACGCGAGCACATATTGGTTGCGCAGCTCGATCCCGATGCGCGTCGCCACGCTCGGCAGGTCGACCGGCTCGGAGGCGGAAAACGCCCGCCCGCCCGTCTGCTCGGCCAGTTGCGAAAGCAGCCGGGGGCCCGAAATCTCCTCCTTGGAAAGCCCGAAGAACAGCACCGGCTCGAACACCCCCATCGCGTAAACCTGCACGTCCGCTTCGCGGATCAGCGATTCAATCTCGCTGGGCGAATACTTGCTGTTGTTATCGCCGCCGTCGGAGATGATCACGATCGCCTTGCGCGGATTCTTGGCTTTCTTCATCTCGCGCATCGCGACCTCGGAGGCGTCCAGCATCGCCGTCAACCCGCCCGGCTGCGCGGATCGCAGCTTGTCCTGAATTTTGCCGATCTCGGTGGTAAACCCCATCGTCAGCTCGGCCGTATCGTTGAACTCCACCAGAAACACCTCGTCCTCGGGATTCATGGTTTTCAGGAATTGGACCGCCGCGTTCCGCGAAATCCGGAACTTGTCGCCCATGCTGCCGCTGACGTCGAACACCAGCCCCACCGATAACGGAGCATCCTCGCCGGAAAAATGCGTGATGGTCTGCTCCGTGCCGTCCTCGAACAGATGAAAATCCTCTTTCTTCAGTCCCAGGACAAAGCGGTTCGAGGCATCCGTGACCGTCACCGGAACCAGCACCAGCGTGGTCGCGACGTTGAATTGCGGCAGGCGCTGATCTTCCGCCTTGGACTGCGCCGCCGCACGCCCCCCATACCCGCCGCACAGGGCGAGGACGCCGGCGAAAAGAAGAAACTGCCCCGCAGCGCGCCGCACAATCGGCTCCTGGCTTCGAGTCTATCAGTTCGCGCCGGAATCCGAGGCGCGGCGGCGGCGTAAAATGAAAGAGTCATGTCGCGTCTGGTGAGCGATCGCGCCGAGAAAACCTCGAGTGTCGTTCTCCTGCCCGCCACTCTCGATGACTCCACCAAAGCGCCGCCCGGAACTTACCGCATCATTCTGCTCTCGAGTTGCGGCTCGATTCTTGCGTTCTTCACCACGCTGGTCATCGCCTACTATTGGCGGGCGCAGACGCCGCCGTTTTGGGACCCCATTCCTCTGCCCGGCGTGCTGTGGGCTTCCACCGCGCTCATTCTTGTGAGCAGCGTTACCTTCGAAATGGCGCGCCGGTTGTACGGAAAGGGCGAACACCGCCTGGCTTCGCGCTTCCTGATCGCGACCGGCTGCCTGGGCGCAGGATTCCTGGCGGCTCAGCTTACCGCCTGGCTCGAATTGGTCCATGGGGGAGCGTTCTTAGCCCAGAACCCGCACAGTTCATTCTTCTATCTGTTCACCGGCCTCCATGCCGTTCACCTGATCGGCGGCCTCGTGGCGTTGATGGTCGTGATGCTGCGCCATGCCCCCCGGCGGGAACTGGTCGACGTGGTGGCCTATTACTGGCACTTCCTCGGCTTGCTCTGGCTGGCCTTATTCAGCGTGCTCCGGCTGGTATCCTGACTCCTTGCCCTTCGATTCCTCCGCCCGCATCGCTCCCACGGCGCGCGTCCACCCCGAAGCGTACATCGGCCCGAATGTCGAGATCGGCGATTTCTGCATTGTCGAGCAGGATGTTTCCATCGGCGCCGGCACCCGCCTGGAGCCCTACGTCTGGATCAGGCGCTGGACCACCCTGGGCGAAGCCAATGCCGTCTCCGCCGGCACTGTGTTGGGCACCGATCCGCTCGATAAAAACTTCAGCGGCGCCCGCAGTTATCTCAAAATCGGCAGCGGCAATATCATTCGCGAGCACTACACGATCTCGCGCGGCACCGCGCCCGAATCCGAAACCGTCATCGGCGACCGGAACTTCATCATGACCTCCGGCCACATCGCCCATAACTGCCGCATCGGCAGCGGGACGGTGATCGCGAGCTGCGCCCTGGTCGCCGGCTATACCGAAATCGAGGACGACGCCTTCATTTCGGGCGGAGTCGTCATCCACCAATACTCGAAAATCGGGCGGCTCGCCATGATCGCCGGCAACACCCGGGTCAACAGCGACGTCCCGCCGTTCTTCCTGTACGCGGATTACAACGTCGCCGCGAAGGGCCTCAACCTGGTCGGACTCAAGCGCGCCGGCTTCAGCGCGGCCGAAATTCAGGCGCTCAAAACGGCGTACAAGATTCTGTATCGCTCGGGTTTGAAGCTCGAAGAAGCGCTCCAGCGGATCGAGCGTGAAATCCCGGCAGACTCCGCGCGCCACCTGGTCCGCTTTATCCGCTCCAGCGAGCGCGGCATCTGCCGCGAGTAAAACCGCGCCTTACCGCATCGAGTCGGCCAGCGAGAAGATCGGCAGGTACAGCGACACCAGCACGAAGCCGACGAAAATTCCCATGCAGATGAGAATCGCCGGCTCGATCAGGCTGAGCGCCGCGGTCACGCGCGTCGAAACGTCCTCTTCGTAAAACTCCGCGACGCTGGAAAGCATCGACGGCAGCGCGCCGGTCGATTCGCCGACCTCGATCATATCGATCGAAAGCCCCGGGAACACCTTGGTCGCCCGCAGCGCTTGCGAGAGCGCCTGCCCTTCCCGCACCAGCTTGGTGGCCTGCTGCAAGACCTTCTTGAGAACCTGGGTTCCCAGCGAGTCCGCCGCCGTGTCGAGCGCCGTCATCAGCGGGATGCCGCCGACCAGCAGCGTTCCCAGAATCCGTGAGAACTGCGCCACCTGATATTTCAGCCAGACCTCGCCCGCTACCGGCATTTGGAGAATCGCGCGGTCCACGGCCTCTTTGCCCGCTGGCGTTCGAGCCCAATACCGGAACGCCACGGCGGCCAGCGCCAGGCCGGCGAACCCGGCGATCACATAGGTTCGCGCCGTGGTCCCCAGCGCGATCAGAAACTGCGTCGGAGCCGGCAGTTGCGCCTGCATGCTGCTATAAAGCTGCGCGAAGTTCGGCACGACGTAGGTCACCAGGAACACGATCAGCCCCGCCGCCAGGCTGATCAGCACCGCGGGATACAGCAGCGATACCAGCAGCTTTTTCCGCACCGAAAGCGCCAGTTTCTGATACGCGATGAACCGCTCCAGCACTTCCGAAAGCGACCCGCTGCGCTCGCCCGCCAGCACGCTGGTGACGTAAATCGGCGGAAATACGCCCTGCCGCGCGAAGGCATCCGAGAGCAGAGCGCCACTGCGCACTTCCTCCCGCACCGCCTTGATGTAGCGCGACAGCTTCGGGTCCGTGAGCCGCTCCGCCAGCAGGTCCAGCGACTTCAGAATCGGCAGCCCGGCGCGAATCAGCGTCACGAACTGCTGGTTGAAAATCAGGAATTTCTCGACGTTGAGCTTCTTGGCCCGCCGCGTGAACGCCCCCGGCACGCCGGCTTCCGGGCGCGGCTTGATGGAGTAAATGAGAAAGCCCTGCTGCGTGAGCCGCTCGCGAATTTCCCGCTCGGAATCCGCCTCGGCCACCTGCTGGTGGATCTCCCCTCTCGCGTCGGCGTATTTCAGTGAAAACTCAGCCATGTAAGTGAATTCGGGCGAACCTCCGAATTTTAGCCCCGCGCCGGGTGCGGCTATAACTGATAGACGCCACTAACCCGCCGGGCGTGCAAGTTCCGCCAGTTCCCGCTTCACCGCCCTCGCCGCGATCCGCCTCCGGACGGCGTACACCATCAGCATCGCCGCCACCGACCCCAACCCCGCCATCAGCATGTCTTCCTGCGAGTCCCACATATCGCCCTGCATCCCCACGAACTCCTCGCCGCGCTGCGGCGACAGAATCATGGCCATGACGGCCTCCAGAATTTCGTAAATGGCGCTGAAAGACAGGATCGCTTCCACCGGCAGCAGATAGCGCCAGCCGCTGCGCACCCCCACCTTGCGCATAAAGAACTCCTGGAGCGGGTAGCTCATCAGCAATCCGAAGCTGAAATGCGCCAAGCGATCGTACATGTTTCGCCGGGTGTGCAGCAGCGGCTTGAGCCACTCTCCCAGCGGGACATCGCTGTACTTGTAATGCGCGCCCCACTCGTGGATCGCCAGGTAGATCAGCAGGAGAACGTAGGACAGATCGGAAAGCGGCAGCTTCCGGTAGCTCAGAACCACCAGCAGCAGCACGCAGGTCACGCACGCGTTTTCTAAGAACCAGTCGAAAACCCGCTCCGGACGCCACGCGGAAGCAAGGACCACCGCCGCCGCCATCGCCAAGATCCAGTGGAAAAACCGGTTGTCACGAAATTTCAGGCAACCGGCGGTGGAGGCGGTAGTCAACTCGCTATTAAACCGGAATCGCTTGCCGGAAGGCAAGCCTACACTCCGGGAAGAATGAACCTGCGCGAAACTTCAGTTCAGCCGCTTCACCGCCTCCCGCGCCAGTTCGTGCAGGCCGGCGCCGCCCTGGGCTACGTACTGCTTGATCTGCTCTTTCATGCGGCGCTCCCAGAACTGCTGGAAGTGCTTGGTCACGCCTTCCACCGCTTCATCGTGCGGGTAGGCGGCGAAGAACAGGGCGACCTGATTCGCCATGTGAACCATCTGTTCCGGTTTCATTCCAAACTCTGAGCGGCTCTAAGAATGGTGCGCAATCTGCGTGGTCAGCCGGCGCGTTTCCAGGTACTGCTCCTGCCATTCGGAAATCCGCCTGGCGAGGCTCACCTCCACAGCCGTAACCTTGTATTCGGGGCAGTCCGTCGCCCAATCGGAAAACTCCGTGGTGACCACGTTCGCCCCGGTGAAGCCATGATGGAACGTCGTATAGACCACGCCGGGCTGCATCCGTTCGCTGAGGTGCGCCCGCAGCGTCGTTTCTCCGGCGCGGCTGGTGAGCGCGACGCGATCGCCTTCCCTGATCCCGCGCTCTTCGGCGTCGTGCGGGTGTATTTCCAGAATGTCCTCGGGATGCCACACGTTGTTGGCCGTCCGCGCCGTCTGCGCGCCGACGTTGTACTGCGTCAGGATGCGCCCCGTGGTCAGGATCAGTGGGAAGCGCCGTGACGTGCGCTCGTCCGTCGGCACGAACTCGGTCAGCATGAACTTGCCCTTGCCGCGCACGAATCCCCCGATGTGCATGACCGGAGTCCCTTCCGGCGCCTTCTCATTGCACGGCCACTGCACGCTGCCCAGCTTTTCCAGCTTTTCGTAGGTCACGCCCGCGAACGTCGGCGTCAGCCGCGCGATCTCGTCCATGATCTCCGAGGGATGATTGTACTGCATCGGGTAGCCCATCGCCGTCGACAGCTTCATGGTGATTTCCCAGTCCGCCAGCCCCTGCATCGGAGGTATCGCCTTGCGAACCCTGCCGATCCGGCGCTCCGCGTTGGTGAACGTGCCGTCCTTTTCGAGGAACGAAGACCCCGGCAGAAACACGTGCGCATAGCTGGCCGTCTCGTTCAGGAACAGATCCTGCACCACCACGCACTCCATGTTCTTCAGGCCCGCGATCATATGATTCGTGTTGGGATCGGACTGGAGGATGTCCTCGCCCTGAATGTAAATGCCCTTGAAGGTGCCATCGATCGCGGCATCGATCATATTCTTGATGCGCAGGCCCGGCTCCGCCTGAAGCGGCACCCCCCAGGCGTCTTCGAAAGACTTGCGGACGGCAGCGTCCGACACATGGCGATACCCCGTGAATTCATGCGGGAAGGAGCCCATGTCGCAGGAGCCCTGCACGTTGTTCTGCCCGCGCAGCGGATTCACGCCCACGCCGCGGCGGCCCACGTTGCCGGTCGCCATGGCCAGGTTCGCCATGCCGATCACCATGGTCGAGCCCTGGCTGTGTTCGGTCACGCCAAGGCCGTAATAAATCGCCGAGTTGGGCCCCTTGGCGTAGAGCCTCGCCGCCCCGCGTACATCCGCGGCCGGAACGCCCGTGATATGCTCGGTCGCCTCGGGCGAGTTGCGCTCCTCCGCCACGAACTTACGCCACATCTCGAACGCTTCCAGATCGCACCGCTCCTGGATGAACTCCTCCGCCAGCAGCCCCTCGGTCACCACCACGTGCGCCAGGGCGTTGATCATGGCGACGTTGGTGCCCGGTATCAGCGCCAGATGATAGCTGGCCTCAATATGCGGCGAGCGCACCAGATCGATCCTGCGCGGGTCCACCACAATCAGCTTCGCCCCCTCCCGCAGCCGCCGCTTCATCTGCGACGCGAACACCGGGTGCGCATCCGTCGGATTCGCGCCGATCACCATGATGACGTCGGCATCTTCGACGGAATCGAAATCCTGGGTCCCCGCCGAGGTGCCGAACGTGTTCTTCAACCCGTAGCCCGTCGGCGAATGGCACACGCGGGCGCACGTATCGGTGTTGTTGTTGCCGAACGCCGCGCGGATCATCTTCTGCACCAGGTAGGTCTCTTCATTGGTGCACCGCGAGGAGCTGATGCCGCCGATCGAGTCCCGCCCGTACTTCGCCTGGATGCGCTTGAATTCGCTGGCGGCGTATTGGATCGCTTCGTCCCAGCTCACTTCCTGCCACGGCTCGGTGATCGTTTTGCGGATCATCGGCTGGAGGATGCGGTCCTTGTGCGTCGCGTAGCCCCACGCGAAGCGCCCCTTCACGCAGGAATGGCCGTGGTTCGCCTTGCCATCCTTGTACGGAACCATGCGCACCACGTCGTTGCCCTGCATCTCCACCTTGAAGCTGCACCCGACGCCGCAGTACGCGCAGGTGGTGATCACCGTGCGCTGGCCCTGTCCCTTTTCGAGCACCGATTTCTCGATCAACGTCGCCGTGGGGCACGCCTGCACGCACGCGCCGCAGGAAACGCACTCGGATTCCAGGAAATTCTTCCCGCCCGTCGCCACCTTGGAGGCGAACCCCCGCCCTTCGATCGTCAGCGCGAAGGTACCCTGCACTTCCTGGCAGGCCCGCACGCAGCGCGAGCACACGATGCACTTGGCCGGCTCGAACGCGAAGTACGGATTCGAAAGGTCCATCGGCTCGGGGCGCTGGAAGTGGTTCGCGTTGCCGTCCATGCCGTAGCGCACTTCGCGCAGCCCGACCACGCCCGCCATGTCCTGCAACTCGCAGTTGCCGTTCGCCCCGCACGTCAGGCAATCCAGCGGATGATCGGAAATGTACAACTCCATCACGCCGCGCCGCAGTTTGGCGAGCTTGGGCGATTGCGTCCGCACCTTCATGCCCGGCTCGGCCAGCAAAGTGCACGAAGCCGGAGTCCCGCGCCGTCCTTCGACCTCCACCAGGCACAGCCGGCAGGAGCCGAACGCCTCCATGCTGTCGGTGGCGCACAGCTTCGGAATCTGCAACCCGGCCTCCACCGCCGCCCGCATCACGGAGGTTCCGGCCGGCACCATCACCGGCCTGCCGTCGATCTCGAGAGTTACTTGCGCTTCAGCCACCCGCGCCGGGGTGCCGTAATCAACTTCCTGTATGAGTGCCATGAGGTCTCCTGCTTTACGCCCTGCGTTCCTGCCGCGCCTCCCAGCCCGGCGCGGTCTGACCCGGCGGCGGCGCCGGTTTCGAAAAATCCTCCGGAAAATATTTGATCGCGCTCAGAACCGGATACGGAGTCAATCCGCCCAGCGCGCACAACGACCCTTCCAGCATCAGCTCGCACAAATCGTCGAGCACTTCCAAGTTCCTCTTGCGGTCCTGGTTGGCCACGATCCGGTCGATCACCTCCACTCCCCGGGTGGAACCGATCCGGCACGGCGTGCATTTGCCGCAGCTTTCGATGGCGCAAAACTCCATCGCGAAACGGGCCTGCTTGGCCAGATCCACGGTGTCATCGAACACCACAATCCCGCCATGCCCCACTAGCCCCTGCAACTTCGCGAACGCTTCGTAATCCAGCGGCGTATCCAGCAGCGATTCCGGAAAATACGCGCCCAGCGGCCCGCCCACCTGTACCGCCCGCAGAGGTCGCCCGCTCGCCGTGCCCCCGCCGTAATCGTAGATCGCCTGCCGCAGCGTCAGCCCGAAGGCCTTCTCCACCAGCCCGCCATACTTGACGTTGCCCGCAAGCTGAATCGTGAGCGTGCCGCGCGATTTGCCCAGGCCGAAATCGGCGTAGAATTGCGCGCCTTTATCCAGAATGACCGGCACGGTGGCGAGCGAAATGACGTTGTTGACCACCGTCGGCTTGCCGAACAGCCCTTCGATGGCCGGCAGCGGAGGCTTGGGGCGAATCTGCCCGCGCTTGCCCTCCAGACTCTCCAGCAGCGAAGTTTCTTCGCCGCAAATATACGCGCCGGCCCCCAGCCGCACGTCCACGTCGAACGCCCTTCCGCTTCCTTTGACGTCCGGCCCCAGATAGCCCCGCTCCCGCGCGGTCTCCACCGCGCGCCGCATCGTGCGGAACGCGTGTGGATATTCGGAGCGGATGTAAACGTAGCCCATCGTCGCGCCGGTGGCGATGCCCGCAATAGTCATGCCCTCGATCAGCACGAAAGGATCGCCTTCCATGATCATGCGATCGGCGTAGGTGCCCGAGTCGCCCTCATCCGCGTTGCAGACGACGTATTTCTGATCGGCCGCGGTGTTTAAAACCGTGCGCCACTTGATGCCCGTCGGGAATCCCGCGCCGCCGCGGCCCCGCAGCCCGGATTTGGCGACTTCCTCGACGATATCGGCCGGCGGCATGGCCAGCGCCCGCTCCAGCCCGCGGTATCCGTCCTGCGCGATGTAATCGTCGATCGAAAGCGGATCCACGATGCCGCACCGCGCAAACGTCAGCCGCTCCTGGTTCTTCAGATAGGGAATTTCTTCCGTGCGCCCCAGCCGCAGCCGGTGCGCGCCGCCCTTCAGGAAATCCGCTGCAAACAGCGATTCCACCGCCTCGGGAGCTACCGGGCCGTAGGCGATGCGGCCCTCCGGCGTCTCGGCCTCCACCAAGGGCTCCAGCCAGAACATCCCCCGCGAGCCGTTGCGGATCACCTGGGCATCCAGCCGCCGCGACGCGATCTGCGTTTCGATGGCGCGCGCCACTACATCGGCGCCCACGGCCAGCGCCGCGGCGTCGCACGGCACGAACACCCGGACGCTCATGCCCGCCTCCGCTGGCTGTCGATCAGCGAGTCCGCCACCTCCGGCGTTACCCGCCCGTAAGGCTTGCCGTCCAGCATCACCGCCGGCGACATCGCGCACAAGCCCAGACAGAAGATCTGATCTACGGTGAAGCTGCCGTCCGCCGTCGTCTGCCCCAGTCGGATTCCCAGCTTCTGTTCCACATGCTGGATCACTTTTTCGCAGCCCATGGACTGGCACGCCTCCGCCCGGCACATCTTAAGAACGTGCCTCCCCGGCGGCTCATGCCGGAAATCGTGATAGAAACTGATGGTCCCGTGGACGTCCGCCTGGGAAATATTCAGCGCCTTGGCGATCATGGGGATCGCCGCCTTGTCAATGTAGCCGAACTCTTCCTGGAGCGCGTGCAGGATCGGCAGCAAAGCGCCGGGCAATTTCTCCAATGCTTTGATTCGGGAAGATGCTTTTTCGGGGTCCCAGACCGCCGCGCTGCTCATTCGATCGTGCCTTTCTTTCCGGCCCGGGCGGGAGTCCGGGATCGAGCCTGTTTCTGAATTGAGACACGCCTCCCGGGCGGGCTTCAGATCGGATTTTATCACAGCGCCGCGTCGTCCCCCAGCCCGCCTTCACCCGATCTGCCGCTCGGTTCCGCGAGCCCTCCGTCGCCCCGCCCTCCCCTCGACTCCCGCCGGAAAAAATCGGCCCGGCGAAGCCTGTGCCTCACCGGGCCACACGAGGGAAGAACGTCTGAACTTGAGCTAGCGCCGGCCGCCGCCGTGGCTTCCGCCGCCGCGATTGCCGCCTCCCCGGGGCGCGCCCCCGCCGAACGAGTGCGCGCTGCCAAAGCCCCCGGCGTGCGACTGCGGATGGCTGTATCCAGAGGAGCCGGCCCCCCGCTCCCGCACAATCGGCGGATTGATCTGCACCCGCTGCGGCGCGGAAAAACCGCGCTCCTGGGGCCCGCCGAACCCGCCGCGCGGCTGCGCGTTGAATCCGCCCCGCTCCTGGGGCGTGAATCCGCCGCGCTCCTGGGGCAGGTTACCCCCCCCGCGAGGGCCTGGATCCGCGCTGCGCGGCGGCGAAGCAAATCTGCCGCCGGGCGGCTCCGCATTCGAGAACCCGCGATTGGAGAACCCGCGCGAGGGCGGCGGCTGGCTGAATCCTCGATTCTGCGCCCCGCCCGGATTGTTGGGCGTCGCAAACCCCCGCCATCCGCCCGCGCCCGCTCCGCCGCCGCCCGGCGATGCCAGAGCCCCCCGGTTTGCGCCCGAGGGGTTCACCCTCTGCCATCCGCCGCTATTGCTGGGAGCCGCCGGGCCGCCCCGCGCAGCCGCCTGGGGAGCCGGCGTAAACCCGCGCGCCGCGGTCGTTCCCACTGCGCCGGCGAAGCGCGATCCGGCCGCCGAACCCGCCGTCGAAAACCGCAGATTCGAGTTGGTCTGCGGCATCCCCCGCGTGGCCACCGCCGCATCGGAAAACCGCCCGCTCGATGGCGTCGCGCGTAAGGGCATCGGCCCCTGCACCAAACCCGCCCGCGACAGGTCTCCCGCCGAAGCCCGCACGAGATTGCTCGCATTGATGGAACCCTGCCCGAAATCGCTCGCCCGCACGCTGGTCACGGCGTTGGGATAGCTCGCATTGTGATACACGTTCGTGATATTGACGTTATTCACCACCGTGAAGCGGTTGTAGCCGCCGCCGAATCCGCGCCCGTACCAGGGGTGGAAGACCTCGAACGGAGCCAGCGGGCACCAGCCGACGTTGGCAAACCCGAATCCGAAGCTCACGCCGAACCCTCCCCCCCAGCCGAAGAAGCCAACCAGAGCAGGCCTCCAGTAATAGTGCGCCGCGATCGGCCCCGGATACCACGCCCAGCCTCCCCAGACGGGACGATACCACCAGCCGTAGTGATACGGCGCCCACGCCCACGGCTCCGCGCCGAGCCACGTCCATCCGTAGTAATCCACCCAGACCCAGCGGCCCTCGCTATACGGAGCCCAGCCCGCATCCACGCTCGGCACCCAGACCTCTCCGTACTGCGGATCGTTCCGCCACTGCCCGTACGGATCCAGCGACTCGGTCCCGTACACATCCGGGCTGACATTTTGCACGCTCCCCACCCGGTCGAAGACCTGGTCGCGATCCGCGTTCCAGCGATCCCAGTCATCCTGCGCGATCGCCACCACCGTCTGCACCTCTGGATCGGACGCCGGGCCCCGCGCCAACATCGTCTGTCCCGGATTCAAATATTCGGATCCGGTCGGGCCGAACACCTCCGCCTGGCCGGAGCGAACCGTGATCTGCGTCATGCCGTCCAGCCCCACGCTGACCCGGATGCTTCCGCGCCGCACCGGACGCACCAAAACCGTGGGCGTGCTGATCTCGGCCTGCGCATCGTTATCGCGCACGGTATGGAACATCACCGTGCCCGCCGCGATCTGCACCTGGTAGCGCTTATATTCGAGCTCGCTCAGCCGCACCTCCGTCGAAGAGCTGAGCCGAACCATGTTGGTCGCGTCGAACTGCACTTCGGCCCGCGAGCTGTCCCCGGTGAGAATGCGGTCGGCCGCCACCAGCGGCGCATTCAACGCCGCCGGCGTCGAATCGGTGGCGCTGTCGCCGTGGACGACCGAAACGTTGCCTTGCAGCCAACTCAATCGCGCGACCCCGTGGCTTGCCGCATCGTTCGGATCCTCGGTGCTGGCGGGCGCGCCGGGCGGCCGGGCGCCCGGCGGCGGTCCTGGGGTCTGAGCCGACATCACCGCCGCCATCGCCGCGCCTAGTAAAGCCCGTTTCATACCATCCACCATCCGCCCATCGGAGCGCAATTCAAAAGCCACTAATAAAACACAATATTTTCATAGATTTAGGATTCCAGGCAGGCCGCGCACGCTGGCTGAAAACCACCAGGCTGGTGGTTTTGGGGGACAGACAACAGCGTTCGTATCGCATTAACAGCGTTCGTATCGCATTAACATAGTCGAGGAACTTACGCCGATGAAAGGACCCGCCATGCGTTTCACTCTGTTCTCCGTGTTCGCGATTTGCGCCCTGTACGCCCAGGACGCCTCCCGGACCGTCGCCGGAGGAGGCATCTCCGTCCCGCAATGGACCGGCAAAATTGACGCCAACGAGGAGCGCGCCGGCCACACCTTGAACGATGCCAGGTTTGCGAAAGACGGCGCCACCTTCCACGTCACCACCGGGCCCGCCGTCAGCTATTGGGATCCGGCCAATAAGGCCAGCGGTGATTACACCGTCAAAGCCACCTTCACCGAGCCCAAATACATGAACCTCAACAGCCACCCCCACCCCTATGGAATTTTCATCGCGGGCAACGGCCTGGGCACGCCCGAGCAGAGCTATCTCTACTGCGCGGCCTACGGCGACGGGCGCTTCATCGTGCGCGGCTTTGGCCCCCGCGCCTTCCAGATGAACGGATTCCAGGGCGAGGCCAACCCCGCCGTGCACAAAGCCGCCGGCGTGGGCCAGCCGGTGACGCAGGAGATCGCGCTCTCCGTCAAAGGCAACAAAGTCGAATGTTCCATCAATGGTTCCGTGGTAGCGAGCTATGACAAATCAGCGCTGGTCACGGCGGGCAAGCTCAAATCCACCGACGGCGTTTACGGCCTGCGCTTCGCGCATAACACCGAGGTCATCGTCACCGGCTTCGGCGTCTCCAGGAACTGAACCCGTAAAGGCCACCCCCCGCGATATACGCCTTATTCTGACAAGAATCGGCCACAGATCACCCGCTCTGTATGCATTTTTTGGGTCTTGACAATCGATCGCGACCTGGATATCCTGACAATTCGTTAATTTATTGTAACGCCTGCGAAGTAGTCTCCGGCCGACAGCCCCTCCGTGCAGAAATCCTTCCGGGGCCGCGCCGATGCCAAATAGGAGATTTTTTCTTAATGAAGGAGCATTATTTCGTAGTCGTCCTTGCCCATTCTCTCCACGGACGCCTGCGCCGGATCCACATTCCTCACCAGACACTCTATCTCGTTGTCGCGCTGGCACTTTTTGGCTCGGTTTCCCTGTTCGGAATGGTTTCCAGCTATCTTCGCATGACTTGGAAGGTGGCCAATTACAACACTCTGCGGGCAGAAGTGGACACCCTCCGCAGCAAGTACCAGGACCTGCTCCGCGAAAACGCGCAGAAGGAGGAGCAGCTCGCTTCCCTCCAGCTCATGGCCAGCGAAGTCAGCATGGAATTTGGCCTCAAGCGCCGTTTGGAAGGGGCCGACACCATCTCCGAAGAAGGCCCGCTGGTACCCACCTACGAAGAATCCATTGAGGAGTACAACTTCCTGAAATCCGCCAGTTTCTCCCGCGAGTACCACGAGTACGCGCACGCCTGGCAGAAGAACGTCGTTCCCAGCATGTGGCCCGTTAACGGCCGTCTGCTGAGCCGCTTCGGCGAGCGCGAAGATCCCTTCTCCGGCGAGGGCGAAATTCACAAAGGCGTGGATATTTCGGCGGCGATGGGAACGCCCGTACATGCCGCCGCCGATGGCGTGGTGGCGCATGCCGAATACGCTCGCGGCTACGGCAAGATCGTGGACGTGGATCACGGCCACGGCATGCATACTTGGTACGCGCACCTGTCGCGATTCGACGTCATCCCCGGCCAGGAAGTGCGCCGGGGCGATATCGTCGGCCACTCCGGGGCCACCGGCCGCGTGACCTCCCCGCATCTGCATTTCGAAGTGCGCATCGGCGGCAGCGCCGTGAACCCCATGCCGTATCTGACGCGCTCCACTATGATGCAGCACGTTCAGCCCGATCTTCCCTTCTGATACGGTGCTAACATCGTGACATGTGGGACGCGGGCAGCCTCCGCTCTTGCTCGCGCCGGTCGTTTCTCGCCCTGATCCCCGCCTCGTGTTGCGCGGCTGCCAAGACCGTAGTGCCGGCCGCCGGGTTTCGCTATAACGACCCTTCCACGGAGTTTCCTGTCCTGCGGCTCACCGATCCCGCCCACACCAGCCGCCTGCCCGCCCATTTCCAGCGCGCCATCACCCGGCGCAACAACTACCTTCTCTACACCTCCGATTTCAGCGGCTCCGTGGCGGCGTACCGCATGGACCTGAAGACCGGCGTATCGCAGCCGCTGGCGGAAGGCGAGGAGATCCATCCGCTGTCGCTGACCTTCACGGCCGATGAGCGCTCGATCTGCTACCTCGCCGGAGGCCGGCTGATCGTGGAAAATGTATCGAATTCCCGGACGCGGCAGGTTTACCGCGTTCCCGACGGGTTGCAGGCCACCGCCATGAGCGTCGCCGGGGACGGCCTGTACGCCGCGCTCATCGAACGCAAGGGCGCGGCTCACCGCCTGCGGCTGATCCGCATGGCGGACGGCACCGCGGCGACTCTCGCCGAAGCCGCCGAGGAGATGAGTGACCCCATTCCGCGCCCGCGCCGGGCCTCGATCCTGTACCGCCGGGGAAATGGCCTGTGGCTGGCGAATTACGACGGCCAGCGCAATGCCGCGCTGCGCCTGGCCGAAGGCGGCGCCGCCGCCGCCCTGTGGAGCCCGGATGGGCGCAGCGTCTTCTATCTGAACTACCCCAGCGACGGGCGCCGGCTCCACAACCTCCGCGAGTGCGTGCCCGATTCCAACGAAGACCGGCCCGTGGCCGACACCACCCAGTATGTCTGCTTTGAGCGCAACCCCGACGCCACGGTCTTCGTGGGGGCCAGCGGCAGCAAAGCTTCGCCTCACGTGCTGTTGCTGGCCCGCGCCGTGAAACGCGAATTGACCCTGTGTGAGCACCGCGCCAGCGACCCCGCCATGGTCTCGCCCATCTTCGCCCCCAACAGCCAGCATGTCTATTTCGTCAGCGACCAGCATGGCAAGCCCGCGATTTACTCCATCGCTGTGGAGAAATTCGTGAGCGAGACCGATAGTACTAACTGAGGAGACGGTAGATGAGATACCTGCTCGCGGCGGTGATGGCGGTGGCGGTGAGCGCGCCTTCGGTGGGAGCCGGCAACTCGAAGCGCGAATGCAAGGGCCGCTGCGATGCGTCCTACCGGTTCTGCATGAGCCGTGCGGTCAATTCCACCGCCAAGAGGCGCTGCAAATCCGACCGCAAGAATTGCAGCCGCGGATGTAATGCGCTGAAGCAGTAAAGCCTGAACGCTGTTCAGCGGCACGCCGGCATCACTTGTGCTCTGCGGTCTCCGCCGCCGGTCCTTCGTGGTTCGCCGCGGCGGGCAGCAGCGATTGGATCAGCTTTACGGTGCTCTCGTGCGGCTCGCCCGGAGCGCCGCCGGTGCCCGAAACCTTGCCCATGGCGACGTCCAACGGCGTCAGCTTCTGCTTGTTCTGCACGTCCAGCCTGCCGCCTTTTTCCACCAGGAACTTCACGATGGAATCCGCGCCGCGCAGCGCCGCCCCGTGCAGCGCCGTGTCGCCCTTGTCCGTCGCGGCATTCACGTCCAGACCCTTATCGACGCACAGCTTCACGGCTTCGAGCGCCTGCGCCTCGGAGCCCTTGATGTGATCGTTCCAACTCACGCCCGCGGCCGCCAGCAGCGCGTTATAGCCATCCTTGTTGGCGAGCTTGGGGTCGGCCCCATGGTCCAGCAGCAGCTTCATCACTTCCACGTCCGCGCTGCGGGCCGCGCGCAGGAACGGCGTGGCGCCCGCCGATAGCGTCCGGTCGCCGGTATCCTGCGCCACCTTCACGATCGGCGAAGCCGCCGTGAGCTGCGCGTTCACGTTCGCCTTGTGAGCCAGCAGCGACTTGATGACGTCCATGCTGGTGGCCGCGCTGGTCTCGCGGCGCGCCGGCCTCGGCGACCAGTCCGCATCGTGCATATCGATCGCCGTGAACAGCGGCGCGCGCCCGTCCTGATTGCCGAGGTTCACGTCGGCCCCGCGGTCGATCAACAGCTCCGCCAGGTCGTAATGCGCGTTCAGGATCGCCAGCACCAGCGCGGTGTTGCCGTCCGAGTCCTGCTGGTTGATATCGGCATGGGCGTCGAGCAGCGCCTTCACCGCTTCGATCTCCCCCTGGCGCGAGGCATAGTGCAGCGCCGAGAGTCCGCCCCGGAAAATCGGCGCCAGCGGCGTGCCGGCTTCGATCTTCGGCGGGCGAGTATCGTGATCGAGCGACCGTACGTTCAGGTCCGCGCCGTGCGCCGCCAGGAGGCGGATCACGCCGGCGTGGCCCTCGGCCGCGGCCCACATCGCCGCCGTCTGCCCGCGATAGGTCTCGCGCGCGTCCACGTAAGCCCCGTGATCGAGCAGCGTCTTGACGGCGTCCTCGTTGCCGGCCCGCGCCGCGGTCATCAAAACCGTCTCGCCCTGGGTGGTGGAGATGGTGTTCGGATCGGCCCCCGCTTTCAACAGCCTTTCGACCACCGCTCCACTGGCGTACGCGGCGGCCTCCGACAGCGGCGTCGCACCATAGCGGTTCGCCAGCTTTGGAATCGCTCCCGCTTTGAGCAGCAGATCCACCGATTCCGAGTCGTTCCAGTGCGCCGCCCAGTGCAGCGCGGTGGTGCCGTCCGGCTCGGCCGCGTTCACGTCGATTTTCTGCTTCAGCAGCGTGCGAAGCGCTTCCTTGTCCTGATTCCTGGCGGCCTCTACCAGCGCCGTGCTGGCGCCATTGGCCGCCGCGTAACAGGCGGCCGACATCAGCGCGGTCAGCAGTTGGATTCGCATGTCACACCTGAGCCAGCAGTTCGGTGCTGTCGCCGATCCCCTCGACGTGGATTCC
>Ga0070740_10002630_pt1 | contig 20593 bp, 17 predicted proteins | sample Coa_R2_FD_67286 | JGI IMG/M metagenome (GOLD analysis project Ga0070740, IMG submission 67286) | Surface soil microbial communities from Centralia Pennsylvania, which are recovering from an underground coalmine fire - Coalmine... | ecosystem: Environmental > Terrestrial > Soil > Unclassified ...
GAACCCACGGCTGATTTACTGCGCGCTCACGGGGTACGGGCCGGAAGGAAAATTCGCGCCGCTTGCCGGACACGATATCAACTATCTGGCGCTGTCCGGCGTCCTCGATTTGATGGGCCCGAGAGAAGCGCCCGCGCTCGCCGGAATTCAGATTGCCGATCTTGCGGGCGGGTCGATGCAGGCCGTAATTGGAATTCTGCTGGCGCTCGAAGCGCGTCATCGGACGGGCGCCGGGCAGCGCGTCGATGTCTCAATGTTCGCCGGGTCGGCGGCGCTGATGCCGATTCCCGTTTCGCAATTCATGGCGACGGGACGCGCTCCGGAGCGCGGCAACGAACTGCTCAACGGGCGTTACGCCTGCTATCAAATCTATCCCGCGGCGGAAGGAACGTTCGTAACGGTGGGAGCGCTCGAGCCCAAGTTCTGGGAGAATCTTTGCCGAGAACTCGGATGCGCGGAGTTGATCGGGCGGCAGTACGACGAGGATCAATCGCCGCTGAAGACTCGTCTCAGGGAGAAATTTCGCGAAAAAACAGCGGAGCAGTGGTTCGCGCTGTTGGGATCGAAAGACTGTTGCGTCGCGCCAGTGCGCAATTTAAAGGACGCGATCGCCGATTATCCGTCTTCGCCTGTTCCGGCACTGAGCGAAACGCCCGGCAGATCCAGGGGCCGCGCACCCAGGTTGGGCGAGCACAATAAGGAGTTCCTATGAACGTCTTGTATTGCCTCCGTCGTGCAAGAGATTTTTATGGGACGTCGGTCGCCGCGTATCGCGAGGAAGGGTCGATCACCTGGAGCGAATTTTACGATCGCGCGCACCGGGCAGCGGCTTTTTTCCGCGATCTGGGAATTCAGAGGGGCGATCGGGTGGCGGTGTGGATGCTCAATTCGTACGAGTATCTGGAACTGTACTACGCCACCGCGATCGCGGGAATTGTGATCGTGCCGCTGAACACGCGATGGCACGAGTCGGATGTGGCGTTCACGCTGACGGATTCGGAGTCGGTTGGACTGATCGTCGATGAACGATTCGCGCCGGCTCTTGGAAACGTTCCGCGTCCCCGGCACGTGATCTATGCCGGCGCAGGGGCTGCTCCGGAGGGAACGGCTGCATACCGGTTGTCCGACTCGAAGTACGATTTCGACGAGCCGGATCCTGAAGATCTGGTCGGGTTGTTTTACACAAGCGGGACGACGGGCGGGCCGAAGGGAGTGATGCTGACGCATCGGAATCTGTGGTCGAATCTGGTGCATTCGATCATGGTGCGGTTCAGTAAAGCGACGTGGCTGCATGCGGCGCCGATGTTTCATCTGGCGGATCTGGGCTCGATGTACGTAATCACGGCGAATGGCGGCGCACACGCGTTCCTGCCGAGCTACGATCCCGAGAAATTCATGCAGATTGTGGAACGCTACCGTGTCAGCGAAACGGTACTGGTGCCAACGATGCTCAACATGCTGGTTAATCATGAAGCGTTCGGAAAGTACGATCTGTCAAGCCTGGAAAATTTTCTATACGGCGCGTCGCCGATGCCGCTGCCGCTGTTAAAATCCGCGATGGGAAAATTACCCCAGACGCGTTTTCGGCAGGGCTACGGAATGACGGAGGCGAGTCCGCTTTTGACGGTGCTCGACTACGAAGATCACTTCGGCGAGGCTGTGGCATCGGCCGGGAAGCCGGTTTTTGGAACCGAGGTTCGCGTGGTGGACGAACGCGATCGTGACGTGCCGGCCGGCGAGAGCGGTGAAATCATCGCTCGCGGCGCCAATGTGATGAAGGGATATTGGAAGCGTCCCGACATCACGGCGGATGTTCTGCGCGGAGGGTGGCTGCACACGGGCGATGTTGGCAAGTTCGATAAGAACGGATTCCTGTACATCCTGGATCGCAAGAAGGACATGATCAAGCCGGGCGGCGAGAACGTGTACACGCCGGAAGTGGAATCGATGATCGCCTCGCATCCGGCGGTTCTGGAGGTCGCCGTCATCGGCGTGCCGGATCCTAAGTGGGGCGAAGCGATTCGGGCGGTGGTCGCCTGCCGGAATGGATGCACGCTGACGGCTTCAGAATTGATTGAGTGGTGTCGCGCGCGCATGACGCACTTCAAATGCCCGACATCGGTGGTGTTTGTCGAAACCCTGCCGAAGGGCGGGACCGGGAAGGTGCAAAAGGGCGTTCTGCGGGAGCGGTACGGGACGGGCGCGGCGGGCGGGTGAACCGCTCCGTCCGGTCGCGGCTCAAGGGAGCGGTTCAAGGGAGCGGTTCAACGCCGTTCGCTTAGTGCTCGTCGGCGGATGGGCCGTACATTCCGGGAACCGCGATTCCGTTGAGCCGCAGGTATACGCCGAGCTGCGCGCGGTGATGAACGATGTGGTTGATGAAGCTGCGGACCACTTTCGGACGAGGCTCGGTCATTGAGAATTGATCGCCCCATTTGAAGGTCCAGTTCTTTTTCATGTCGTCTTCCGTTGCGGTCTCGATTGCCGCGGCGCCTTCCTTCACCGCTTTGTCGAAAATCTCAAGCAGTTCCTTGGTGGATCGGGCGAGGCGCGGTTTATATTCTTCAGGTTTCAAGTGAAGTAGCTCGCTTTCGAGAGCCATCCTGACCCAGCCCGGCATTTCAGCGACGTGCGTGGCGAGTTGCTCGAACGTCATCGATTTTTCGTGGGGTTTGTATTTACGGTGAGCGTCGTCGAGCGGAATTCGCTCAAGCAGCTTACGCGTATTGGCCATTTCTTCCTGGAAATCGAGGGTGATGGTTTGGCAGAGCGTCATGGAGAAAGCTTAAGCCCGATTGAGGACAGATCCGGTCCTCAATAAATGCGAGAATTGATCGTGATCGAGACGTCGGCCCGGCTGTTGCGCTTGCTTTCGCTATTCCAGGGGCGGCGATACTGGTCGGGACGCGAATTGGCGGAGCGGCTGGAAGTGACAGCGCGCACGCTGCGGCGCGACGTCGACAAGCTGAGGTCACTGGGGTATCCGATTCATTCGACGAGCGGCGTGGAGGGGGGATACCAACTCGGCGCAGGCTCGACGATGCCGCCGCTGCTGCTGGATGACGAGGAGGCTGTCGCGGTCGCGTTGGGGCTGCGTTCGGCCGCCACCGGCGCGGTAGAGGGGATCGAAGAAGCGTCGATGCGTGCGCTTTCAAAGATCGAGCAGATCCTGCCGCCAAGACTGGGAAGGCGAGTCGCGGCGCTGCAAAGCTCGATTGTGACGACGGGGCGGACGAAAACTCCTGTCGATTCGAAGACGCTATCGGCGATCGCGGGTGCGTGCCGCGACCGGGAATCGCTTCAGTTTCGATATCGCGATCATGAAGGAGCGCTCAGTTCGCGCAACGTGGAGCCGCATCGGTTGGTTCACACGGGATATCGCTGGTACCTGATCGCGTGGGATTCGGGGCGCAGGGACTGGCGTACGTTTCGCGTGGACCGGATCGAGAAGCGGGTGACAACCGGCTCGCGATTTGCGCCGCGGGAGCCTCCGGCGAAGGACCTGGCGGCCTATGTGGCGAAGGGGATCTGGATTGCGCCGCCCTCGAGGGCTCGGGTAAAGCTGCATTTGAGCGCGGAGCAGGTGGCGTCCAGATGGCCGACGTCGCGGGCGATGGTGGAGCCGATCAATGAACGGTCGTGCTGGTTCGAAATGGGCGCGTCGAGCTATGAGATGCTCGCGGCGTATCTGGTGATGTTCGGGGTGGATTTCGAGGTCGTGGAGCCGGCGGAGCTGGTGGAGCAGGTTAAGCGGCTCGAGCAGCGGTTGCGAAATGCAACCGGAACCAGCACAACCCTCCTTCGCGAGGATCGCCGGCGATGATGAGGGAATGGGCCACGGAAGCAGCGCTCCGTGACTGCCGCGCCTGAGGCTCGCGCTATTCGGAATCCTTGCCGGGAGGGGGACCGGCTTCCTTGCGAGCCTGCTCGAACAGGAAGTTGAGAGTTTTCTCCGTGCGGATGTGGCCGGCGATGCGGTTGATGGTGCCGTCTTTTTGGAGTTTGGCGCGCGTGACGGCCACGGCTTCCCGCTGCTGGCGGGCGATGCGCTGGACTTCTTTGTCGACTTCTTCCTGGGTGGCGTTGATGGCTTCGCGGTCGCCGATCCTGTCAAGCAAAAGAGACGCCTTCACGTCGCGCATGGCTTTGTCTTTCTGCGATTCGCGGACCTTGTTCCAGTCGAGTTTGATGGACCGCGGGTCGATTCCCTGCGCCGCAAGCGAGCGGAGCTGGTTTTCGACGTTCATTTCGATCTGGCGATCGACATACACGTTCGGAACCGGGAAATCGTGCGCGTCCACCAGTTTGTCGATCAACTGATGCTTGGCGGCTTCCTGGGCGCGGAATTCCTTTTCCCGCACGATCTGCTTGCGGACGGCTTCCTTCACCTCGTCGAGCGTTTGATAGTCGCCGAGGTCCTTGGCGAACTCGTCGTTGGCTTCGGGCAGTTCTTTGCGCCGGACGGCTTTCACCGTCGCTTTGAATCTGACAGTGCGGCCGGCGAGCGTTTTTCGCTCGTAGTCCTCGGGATAGGTTACGTCGAATTCGCGCGATTCTTCGGGAGAGGCTCCGCGGAGGTTATCGGTGAACGCGGACAGGGTGGCCTCGTCGCCGATTTTGATCATCAGTTCGTCCTGCTGAACTTTTTCGGCGACGCCGGAGAGGCTTTCGAGAGAAATAAGCGCGTAGTCGCCGTCGGCGAGCGGGCGCGGGTCTTCGTTGACGTATTCGGCCTTCTGCTCGCGGATTTCGTCGATGCGCTTATTGACTTCTTCGTCGGAGACTTCGGGCTCGCTGTAATTGACGACGATACCGCGATAGTCGCCTAAATCGAATTCCGGCGCGACCTCGAATTCGGCTTTGAACTTCAGCGGCTCGCCGGAGTGGAAATGGACGTCGCTGATGTCTGGCGATCCTACGACTTGCAGCCGGTCCTTCTCGACCGCCGCCCGAAAAGCGCGTGGGACGATTTTTTCCAGCACGTCCTGGCGAATATCGCCGGCAAATCGCGTCTTAACGATGCTCAGCGGCGCGTGACCGGGGCGAAAACCCGGCAGTTTCGCTTTCTTCTGTATTTCGGCGACGACGCGCTCCGTTTCTTGTTCGATCTCCGCGACGGGGACGGTGATTTCTATTGAGTGCTTGCAACCTTCGACGAGAGCCACGGTTCAGTTTTCCAGGGGCCGGGCTTCAGGAACCCGGCCCCAGTTAAATTAGGTTCCTTCGGACCAGCCGGCGAGATATTCTTCCTGCTCCGGCGTAAGGCGGTCGATGGCGACGCCCATCGCCTCGAGTTTCATCTTGGCGACCTGTTTGTCGAGTTCTTCCGGCACAGAGTAGACCTTCTTTTCGAGCCTGGCGTGATTCTTGACCATGTACTCGGCGGAGAGCGCCTGGTTGGCGAAGCTCATATCCATGACGGAAGCCGGGTGGCCTTCGGCGGCGGCGAGGTTGATCAGGCGGCCCTCGCCGAGAACGTAGATCTTACGGCCGTCGCGCATGGCGAACTCCTCAACGAAGGGACGCGTTTCACGGCGGCTGGAGGCCAACGAGCCGAGGGTCTCGAGGTCGATCTCGACGTTGAAGTGGCCGGAGTTGCAGAGAATCGCGCCGCTCTTGAGTTTTTCGAAGTGCTCGCGGGCGATGACGTTCTTGTTGCCGGTGACGGTGCAGAACACGTCGCCGATCTGCGCCGCCTCGTTCATGGTCATGACGCGGAAGCCATCCATCAGGGCTTCGATCGCCTTGGTGGGATCGATTTCGGTGACGATGACGTTTGCGCCGAGGCCGCGCGCCCGCATCGCGAAGCCGCGCCCGCACCAGCCATAGCCGGCGACGACCACATTCAATCCGGCGAGCAGGATGTTCGTGGCGCGGATAATGCCATCGATGGTGCTCTGGCCCGTGCCGTAGCGGTTGTCGAAGAGATGCTTGGTCAGCGCGTCGTTCACCGCGACGATCGGATAACCGAGAACGCCTTCCTTGGCCATCGCGCGCAGGCGGATGACACCGGTAGTGGTTTCTTCGGTGCCGCCTATGACGTTCTTCAGCAGATCCTTGCGCTTGGTATGGAGCAGCGTCACGACGTCGGCGCCGTCATCCATGGTGATCTGCGGCGCGTGATCGAGCGCCTGGTTGATGTGCTGATAATAGACGTCGTTCGATTCGCCCTTGATGGAGAAGGTCGGGATGCCGTATTCGCGCACCAGAGCCGCGGCGACGTCATCCTGAGTCGACAGGGGATTGGAAGCGCACAACGCGATGTTCGCGCCGCCGTCGCGCAGGGTGATCATGAGGTTCGCGGTTTCCGTGGTGACGTGCAGGCACGCAGAAACACGGACGCCGGCGAGCGGCTGGCTCTTGATGAACTGTTTCCTGATCGCGGCCAGGACCGGCATGGACTGCGCGGCCCACTCGATCCTCCGTTTACCGGCATCGGCGAGCGAAAGATCTTTTACGTCGCAGGGAATGGATGTTGTTGGACTCATTGAGTTCTCCGATTTATCGTCTTTGCACGGCCGCCGCAGGCTGGGCCGCTTCTTTGAGAGCCGCGGCTTTATCCGTGGCTTCCCAGGTAAATGTATCTTCGGTTCGCCCGAAGTGGCCGAACGCGGCAGTTTTGCGGTAGACCGGGCGCCGCAATTTAAGATGCTCGATCATACCTTTCGGAGTCAACGAGAAGTTAGAGCGCACCAACTCCACCAGCCGTTCCTCGGGAACCGTTCCCGTGCCGAAAGTGCTGACCATAACGGAGACGGGTTCGGCCACGCCGATTGCGTAGGCGAGCTGCACTTCGCAGCGCTTGGCGAGCCCGGCGGCGACGATGTTCTTGGCAACGTAGCGCGCCATGTAGCAGGCCGAGCGATCGACCTTCGTGGGGTCCTTGCCCGAGAAGGCTCCGCCGCCGTGACGGCCCATACCGCCATAGCTATCGACGATAATTTTACGGCCGGTGAGGCCGGTGTCGCCGTGGGGTCCGCCGATCACAAAACGCCCGGTGGGATTGATGTGGAATTTGGTGTTCGCGTCCGTCATATTATACGGAGCGAGAACCGGATCGATGATGTGTTTTTTCACCTCGGCGCGGAGGGCTTCCGTGGAGACATTGTCATCGTGCTGGGTAGAGACAACCACCGCATCGATGCGGGCGGGCTTGCCGTCCACGTATTCGACGCTGACCTGGCTCTTGCCATCGGGACGGAGGAACTTGAGTTGTCCGGAGCGGCGAACATCGCTCAACCGGCGGCACAGCTTGTGGGCGAGCATGATCGGCATCGGCATCAGCTCGGGAGTCTCGTCGCAGGCGTAGCCGAACATCAGACCCTGGTCGCCGGCGCCGCCGGTATCGACGCCCATGGCAATATCGGGCGACTGGCTCTGGATGGTGTTGAGGACGCCGCAGGTCTTGGAATCGAATCCCATCTCAGCATCGGTGTAGCCAATGTCGTTGATCACCTGGCGAGCGAGTTTGGGTACGTCGACATACGTCTTCGTGGTGATTTCACCGGAAACAACGCAAATCCCCGTGGTTACCAGAACTTCGCACGCGACGCGCCCGGTGGGGTCCTCGGCGAGAACGGCATCCAGCACGGCGTCCGAAATCTGGTCCGCCATCTTGTCCGGGTGACCTTCGGTCACGGATTCGGACGTAAAAATATGTCGCATTCGATCAGACACTTTGCGATGTTCCTCCAGGGGATCAACTCTGGTTTTCCGAGCGGGTAAACCAAAAAGTCAAGTGTAACACGGTTATAGCGCGGAAGCGGCCCCGCATGAAATTGAGAATGGCGCCGAAACCGTAAGTCCTGTGGAGCGTATATATTGGCATGCACGATCTCCGCCATGCACTTCGCCTGATCCGTCAGAACCGGGGGTTCTCTCTGACGGTGATTGCGATTCTGGCGCTTTGTATTGGCGCGAACACGGCGGTTCTTTCTGTGGTCAATGCGGCGATGTTCCGGCCGCTCGATTATCGGGACCCGGAGCGGCTGGCGGCGATTGCGGCGACCGCGTTCGGGCAGGAAGGCGAGCCGGTCAGCGATTCGCATGATGGCCGGACCTGGGAGCTGATTAAAGAACGCGTCCCGTCGATTGAGGCAGCGGTATATGGCGGATTCGGGGGCGGAGTCAACATGGGCATTAACGGGCGAGGCGTATTCGTGAAGCAGCAGCGCGTATCGGCCGGATTTTTTCATGTTCTGGGGGTTTCGCCGGAAGCCGGCCGCGAATTCACCGCCTCGGAGGATCGCGCCGGCGGGCCGGCGGCGGTGCTGTTGAGTCATGGGTTGTGGGTACGGTACTTCAATTCGGATCCGAATGTTGTGGGGCGAGGGATTCTATTACGCGGCGAACCGTACACGATTGCCGGCGTTATCCCGGCCGGATTCCGGTTCCAAGGAACGGCGGCGGATCTGTGGACTCCTGTCCGGCCATCGACAAACGGCGAGGGGTCGGGCACGAACTACGGGATTATCGCGCGGGTGAAGACGAGTTGGGTTCAGGCTTCCTCGGAATTGAACGCGCTGGTTCCGGAGTTGAAGAGGCTGGGGAGCTATCCGAAGGACGCAAAGGTTCAGTTGGGGCTGGTGCCGCTGCTTGCAGACATGACAAGCGACTTGCGGCCGCCGCTGAAAATGCTTTGGGCGGCGGTGGCGGCGGTTTTCGTGCTCGGATGCGTGAATATCGGAGGGATGCTGTTGGCGAGGGCGTCGGGGCGTGTCGGCGAGATTGCGACGCGGCTGGCGTTGGGTGCGCCGATGGGAAGAATCGTGCGCCAGCTTCTGATAGAAAGCACGACTCTGGGGTTGATCGGCGGGGCGGCGGGCGTCGCGACAGGATACTTGTGCTTGCGCGGGCTGAAGATGCTCGGCGTGGATGCGTACTCGTTTCTTCAGACGGTCGATCTCGACTGGCGGGTCCTGCTGGCAACTCTTGTACTGACGGTGCTGGCGGGAATCGCGTTCGGGTTGGTTCCGGCCTGGCAGGCGGCGCACGTCGATCTGCGATCGGCGCAGACGGGGACGCGGACCGTTGCCGGGAAGAAGCGGTTTGTTTCGCTTGGCGCGCTGGTGGGAGGGCAGGTGGCGCTCGCGGTTCCCCTGCTGATCGGCGCGGGGCTGCTACTGCGGACGTTCCTCTATCTGTGGAACATGAATCCGGGATTCGATCCGGACCACGTGGTCACAGCGCGGTTTTCGCTACAGGATGCGCGATACAACACTTCGGCGAAAATGACGCAGCTCTATAACGAAGTAGTGGACCGGCTCCATCAGACGCCGGGGATTGAGGCTGCGGCGGCGAGTTTGAGCCTTCCCTACGAGCGCGGGCTGAATAACGGAGTGAGGCTTCCGGGGCAGACGGTAAATCAGATTACGAATTTGAACTACGTCACGCCGGAGTTTTTTAAGGCGCTCAGGATTCCGTTATTGCAGGGGCGGTTATTTACGGCCAACGACGGATCGACAGCGGAGCATGTGGCGATCGTCAATCAGGCGTTTGTGAGCACGTATTTTAAAGGCGGAGGCGCGATGGGCCAACCGTTGTGGCCAGGAAAGAATCAACGAGTAATCATTGGGATCGTCGGGGACGTGCAAGAGAAGCGGGCCGGGTGGGGCGATTTCGGCCCGGTGGCGAAGGTGCCTTCGGTTTACATCCCGGCGGCGCAGACAACAGATGATTTCATGTTCGTGCACGTGTGGTTTTCGCCAAGCTGGATCGTGCGAAGTTCCCTGCCGGAGCGCGAGGTGAGAGCAGCGGTGGAGAAGGTGACGCGATCGGTGGATCCGCTGCTGCCGGTGGCGGAGTTTCGATCGATCGACGACATTAAAGCGGCGACGCTCGCGGAGCAGAGATTTCTTGCGGCGCTGGTGAATGCGCTGGGACTGCTGGCGATTCTGCTGACAACGCTGGGAATTTACGGTTTGATCGCGAATCTGGCCGCGGAGCGGACAAAGGAACTGGCGATACGGCTCGCTCTCGGATCATCGCGAGGCGAAGCGATATGGACTGCGGTCCGGCCGGGATTGTTGTGGGTCGGAGGAGGGCTGGCGATGGGGGCAGCGGCTTCGTTTTGGGTGGAGAGATTGCTGCGAAGTTTCGTGTGGGGCGTTCAACCGGGAGATCCGGTGACGCTAGGCATGGCCGGATTGGGCTTGTTCGCGGCGACTGCGGCGGCGAGTCTGATTCCGTCGGCGAGAATCGTTCGCTTGAATCCGGCGGATACGCTGCGCAGTGAGTGACAATCGCAGGCTTTAGGACTTCTTACTGATTGCCGACCAGGCGAGCAGGAGCCACGCGGCGATGAAGGAAATCCCGCCGAACGGGGTCACGGCGCCAAGAGTTCGAATGCCGGTGATCGCGAGCAGATAGAGAGAACCGCTGAACAGAATGATTCCAGCGAGAAGCAACCATCCGACGGCAGCGGAGGTTCGCGGAATCAAGGAAAAATCAGAAGTCCGAGAGCATGGACGAAGTGGTAGAAAACGGCACGCTCGTAGACGCTCATAGAATAGTCATCGATTTTGCCGCGCAGGCCGTGGGCGCCGAAGGCTCCAAAGGCTACAGCTAAAGCAAGCAGGACGGCTCCGGCCGCGGTCCAGTTCATGATTTCAGAATATCGCGGTTGATTTCGAACTCGATCTCGCACTGAAACGTTTCGAAACGGCGGCGAGATAAATCGAGTCTGAACTGGATGGTCCACGCTACACATCGATGAAACACTGCTAACTGAGAACGGTCCAACGTATGTCGAAATTGGACTGCGGGGACGTGTGCCGCAATTCTTTTCACGAACTTCGACGACGATAGCCCGGCTGAGTTTGCTCGGGATTGGCGTAACGCTTGCCGCCGTAGCGTGTGCTGGCTATCTGGTGGTTCAATCGCCCTATGTAACGCGTCAGGATGTCCCGCGCGAGCAGCCAGTTCCGTTTAGCCATGAACATCACGCGGGCGGCCTGGGTATCGACTGCCGATACTGCCATACGACCGTAGAAACATCGTCATTCGCCAACATTCCCGCGACGAAGATCTGCATGAACTGTCATCAGCAGATGTGGGCAGTGGCTCCGGATATTGAGCCCGTTCGACAGAGTTACCGGACCGGAAGGTCAGTGCAATGGACGCGAGTCCATGACCTGCCGGATTTTGTGTATTTCGATCACAGCATTCATGTGCATAAGGGAATCGGGTGTTCGACATGTCATGGGCGAGTCGACCTTATGCCGCTGACATGGCAGGCTCAATCTTTGCGGATGGAGTGGTGTCTCGATTGCCATCGTGATCCGGCGAAATACGTCCGGCCGCGGGATCAGGTCTTTAATATGGCTTACACCGCGCCAAGAAATCAAGAGGAATTGGGGCGGCAATTGGTTGCCGAATATCACATCGTTAGCCGAACGAGTTGCTCGACATGCCACCGGTAAAATATTGGCGGAACCTGGAAGAGTACGCTGGCGACGCGCGCGTGGAGGCACCGGACGAATCGCCGCCAGATGAAGCCAGCCGGCGAAAGTTCATCCAACTGATGGGGGCGTCGTTTGCCCTGGCTGGCGCCGGCGCATGTACGCGACAGCCCCCTGAGTTCATCGTTCCGTATGTTGAGCCGCCAGAAAGCGCGATCCCGGGGCGGCCAACTTACTTCGCGAGCGCCGCGCCGATGAACGGAGTTGCGCAAGGCGTGATCGTCGAGACACACCTTGGGCGGCCAACCAAAATCGAAGGCAATCCAGATCATCCGGCGAGTCTGGGAGCGACGAGCGTGAATTCACAGGCGAGCGTCCTGGATCTTTACGATCCGGATCGGGCGAGGGAGATTACCTATCTCGGCGAGGCGCGAAGCTGGCTGGATTTCCTGAATGCATTTCGAGCCGCGCTGGAGCCACTGCGAGCGAAGCAGGGCGAAGGTTTTTCAATTCTGACGGAAACGATTGTGTCTCCCACGCTGGGAGCGCAGATCGAGGCTGTGCTGGCTTCGATGCCACGGGCAAAATGGCATCAATACGATCCGGCGGGACCCCATTCGGCGCGAGCGGGGGCTCAACTTGTGTTCGGAAAGCCCGTGAATACGATTTACCGGCTCGATCGCGCGGACGTGGTTCTATCGCTCGATTCGGACTTTCTGGCTTGCGGTCCGGCGTCAACGCGATACGCGCATGATTTTGCGATGCGGCGCCGACGCGGAAATCGGCTTGACATGAATCGCCTGTATAGCGTGGAGAGCACGATGACGAGCACGGGCGGGAAAGCTGACCATCGCTTGCCGCTCCGATACGGCGAGGTGGAAATTTTCGCCAGGGATCTCGCCGCGGCGCTGGGCGTCGCGGGTGTGCCAGAAGGCGGATCGAATCCACATGCATCTTTCGTCGCGGCTGTAGCGCGCGATCTTCAAAGTTGCAAGGGGGCGAGCGCTGTGATCGCCGGCGATTTTCAATCGCCTCAAGTCCACGGATTGGCCCATGCAATGAATGCTGTGCTTGGAAACGTGGGCAATGCGGTTCTTTATACCGATCCGATCGAATGGCGGCCAGTGGACCAGATCGAGTCATTACGTGAACTCGTGAACGATATCGATTCGGCGGCCGTGGAGGTTCTACTGATCGTTGGAGGTAATCCTGGTTATAACGCGCCCGCGGATTTTGACTTTATATCGCACCTGAGGAAAGTTAAAACACGCGTCCACACGAGCCTGAATAGAAATGAGACATCGATTTATTGCCAGTGGCATGTTCCGGAGACTCATTTCTTAGAGGATTGGGGCGACGCTCGTGCTTATGACGGAACGGTATCAATTCTTCAGCCTACAATCAACCCGCTCTACGATTCTCATGCGCCGATAGCTATTCTTGATTGCGTCCTTGAGTTTCCGGGACGAAGTTCTTACGACATCATTCGCGCATACTGGGCTGGCCGCCATGGAGATGCGGGCTTCGACGAGTGGTGGCGTCAATCGCTGCACGATGGGTATATACGGGGCTCGGCCCTGCCGGCGGTTCCTGTAACGGTACGCGGAGGGTGGTATCAGGCCCACGCCTCACAGGAGCCGTCAGCTCTTGAGATGACATTTCGCACTGATCCCTATCTGTATGACGGCAGATTTGCGAATAATGCCTGGCTCCAGGAACTTCCGCGTCCGATGTCGAAGCTCACCTGGGATAACGCAATCCATATCAGTCCGTCAACAGCGAAAAAGTTGGATCTTCGCAATCAGGAGAACGTGCGGATCTTTAACGGGGGCCGGTCTGTCGCCGGATCGATTTGGATTACGCCGGGACAGCCGGATGACTCGATTGCCGTATATCTCGGATATGGGCGGAGCAATGCGGGAAGAACGGGGAACGGCGCTGGATTCAATTCCTATGTTGTCCGAACTTCCGACAGTCCCTGGTGTGTCTCGGGCGTCGAGCTACATAAGACCGGATTCACATATCCACTGGCTACAACTCAAATGGCCCAGTACATGGAGGGCCGCAACCTCGTGATCTCGAATTCGGTCGGCGGCTACAGACAGGATCCGGATTTCGTACAGCATATCCAGGAGGAGATTCCCAGGGCTCACACTCTTTATCCTCCCTGGGATTATCGCGGAAATGCATGGGGAATGTCGATTGATCTGACAGCATGCGTGAATTGCAATGCGTGCGTCGTAGCCTGCCAGGCGGAGAATAATATCCCTGTCGTTGGAAAACAGCAAGTGCTCGCACGCCGGGCAATGCATTGGCTGAGAGTCGACGTCTACTATCAAGGCAACCCGGAGAATCCGACGGCTTTTTATCAGCCCGTTCCTTGTATGCAATGCGAAAATGCGCCCTGCGAGCTGGTCTGTCCAGTTCAGGCGACGAACCATAGCAGCGATGGATTAAACGATATGGTTTACAACCGCTGCATCGGAACCAGATATTGCTCGAATAACTGTCCTTACAAAGTTCGGCGATTCAATTTTTTCCTTTTTCAAGACTGGACTACGGAGACGATTAAACTCCAGCGAAATCCTGATGTCACGGTTCGAAGCCGTGGAGTCATGGAAAAGTGCACTTATTGCGTTCAAAGAATCCGCGAAGCGGAGATTCGCGCAAATACCGAAGACCGCGGGATTCGCGATGGCGAGATTCAGACAGCATGCCAGCAAGTTTGTCCAACGCAAGCGATTGTCTTTGGAGATATAAATGGACCGTCGAACCGGATCGCCCAACTGAAATCAGAAAAGCTTAACTATCAATTACTGGCGGAACTGAATACACGTCCCCGGACGAGTTATCTGGCTGAGTTGAAAAATCCAAATCCGGAATTAAGGGAGCTTTCTCGTGGCGACGATTGAGGAACGGCAGAGGCACGCAGCGCGAAGGCCGGATCCGGATATTTCGCTTCCTCTGATCGCGCCGAGTCAGACGTTGGTGACGGTAACCGAGCAGGTTTCGTCGATCCCGCTTCATCGCAGAGCTCCGCGGCTGTGGTGGGTGATGTTCGGATTCGGGCTGTTTCTGCTGTCGGTGTTCGGTGTCGCGGTGACCTACCTAATCGGAAAAGGGGTCGGCATTTGGGGAATCAACATCCCTAATGCCTGGGGGTTTGCGATCACGAATTTTGTGTGGTGGATCGGAATCGGCCATGCCGGCACTTTAATTTCGGCTTTTTTGCTTCTTCTGAACCAAAGCTGGCGTGGCGCGATCAACCGCCTTGCCGAAGCAATGACCATCTTCGCGGTGATGTGCGCGGGAATGTTTCCGCTTCTCCACCTGGGCCGGTCGTGGATCTTCTATTGGATTCTTCCTTATCCCAACACAATGACAGTCCAACCGAACTTCCGAAGTCCTTTGGTTTGGGATGTGTTCGCGGTCTCGACTTATTTCACCGTGTCGCTGCTGTTTTGGTATCTGGGGATGATTCCGGATCTCGCGACGCTTCGGGATCAATCGCGGAATCGAATTGCATATTTCTTCTACGGGGTGCTCTCGTGGGGTTGGCGCGGGGCCTCGCGCCATTGGAGATTTCAACAAACTGCGTCTCTTTTGCTGGCCGGACTCGCAACGCCGCTAGTCCTCTCAGTTCACACGGTGGTCAGTTTCGACTTTACCATCGCGATTCTGCCAGGGTGGCATTCGACCATCTTCCCTCCATATTTTGTGGCAGGAGCTATTTTTTCGGGATTCGCAATGGTTCTGGTGCTCGCGATTCCGATTCGGTCTGTTTACGGGTTGCATAACCTGCTTACAGAACGTCATCTAAATAATTGCGCGAAATTGACGCTTGCTACGGGATTGATCGTTGCCTACACATATGCGATCGAGCCGTTCACGGCCTGGTACAGCGGGAATCAGTTCGAAATGTTCATGGTCCACAATCGCGCAACTGGTCCCTATGCATGGGCATATTGGTCCGTCATCTTCTGCAACGTCGTCGTGCCGCAATTACTATGGTTTCGTCAGTTCCGGCTGCGGCCAAAGCTGCTATTCACCGTATCGATCTTCATTTTGATCGGAATGTGGCTTGAACGGTACATGCTCATCATCAGCAGCCTGCATCGCGATTACCTTCCGTCATCGTGGGCGAATTTTATTGCGACGTTTTGGGATAACGCGACGCTTTATGGCTCGATGGGATTGTTCCTCACGCTATTCATGCTCTTCGTTCGTTTCTTGCCAATTATTCCGATGTATGAAGTGAAGGAACTGCTGCCTTACTCGCATCCGGCAAGGGAGGGCGTGAGGTGAGTACGTTGTATGGAGTCGCTGCGGAGTTCGCCGATCCCGGCGCATTGGTCGAGGCGGCAAAGGGCGCGCGCGACGCCGGGTACCGGAAGATGGAAGCATATAGCCCGTACCCTATTAAACAGGTATATGAGGCAATTGGCGACCGCCGCCAGCTACCGCCGATCGTTTTCATCGGAGGTCTATTAGGCTTTTTGACCGCATGGTCGATGCAGTTTTATATAGCTGTGATCAGCTATCCGATTAATGTCGGGGGGCGCCCTTTAAATAGCTGGCCTTCATTCATCGTTATCATGTTCGAACTAACGGTCTTGTTTGCCTCGGTATTCGCGTTTTGCGGAACGCTTATGTTATGCGGCTTTCCGCGGCCACATCATCCGATGTTCAATCTTCCCCGGTTCGCGGACGCCTCAAATTGCCGATTTTTTCTTTGCATCGAGGCATCTGATCCGCTATTTGATGCGGAAACAACGGCCGGCTTTTTAGCCGGGTTCGAACCCATAGAGGTCATGGAAGTCAATGATGATTAGGGCGGCCGTCATTATTATGCTTCTGCTTGAGGGATGCAGACAGGATATGCATGACCAGCCAAAATATAAACCACTCGGAGAGAGCAGCTTTTTCGCCGACGGACGCGCGTCGCGGCCAATCCCCGTGAATACTGTCGCACGCGACCAGTTGAATGAGGACGATGTCGTTCACACCGGCATGGTAAATGGTGATTTCGCCGCCACCATTCCGAGGCACGTCGATCTCACATTGCTTCGCCGGGGCGAGGAGCGGTTCAACATATTTTGTAGTCCGTGCCATGGGCGGCTTGGCAATGGAAACGGGATGGTCGCGCAGCGTGGGTTTCGACTTCCCCAGGATCTTACATCGGATCGCGTCCGGCGGGAGCCGCCGGGTTATATTTTTCAGGTTATTTCGAATGGGTATGGTGGAATGCCCGACCACGGCGATCAAATCCCGGTCGACGATCGCTGGGCGATTGTAGCTTATTTGCGGGCACTTCAGTTGAGCAGGGGCGCATCGCTCGCTGATGTTCCCGCCGGCCGACGAAGTGAGTTGGAGTCTCAACAATGACGCCATCCATTTCATTCCCGACTGAGTTGCCGGACGAAGTTCGCCACTGGCATCGTCCGGTGCTCATGGTTGGAATCGGATTACTCGTGCTTTCGATTATTGGCGCGCTTTTCAGCCCCGATCAATTCTTCAGATCCTATTTAATGGGGTATCTATTCTGGATCGGCTTGGCCCTTGGGTCAATGGGGCTCGTAATGGTTCAGCATCTGACAGGTGGAGATTGGGGAGTATTGTCACGCCGGACTCTGGAGTCCGCGATGCTGACGCTACCAGTGCTCGCTGTGCTGTTCCTTCCGATTGTCGTGGGAATTCCTCGTCTGTATGAGTGGTCGCATGCAGACGCCGTGGCTCAGGACGAGGTTCTGCGACATCGTGCTTCGTATATGAACGAACCGATGTTCATTCTGCGAGCTATCGTCTTTTTTCTCATTTGGACGACGGTCGCATATGCGCTGAACCGGTGGTCACGCCGCGAGGATGAGATCGGGGATCAAACCCGGCGGCTTGCAATGATTAGCGCACCTGGTTTAGTGCTTTATGTGTTCACAGTGACTTTCTCTTCGATTGATTGGGCACAGTCTCTGATGAGCCACTGGTATTCGACAATCTGGGGATTCATCTTTGTGGTGAGTCAAGGCCTGTCAGCACTATGTTTCGTCATTCTGATTATGGCGGCTCTCTCTCGGCGCGGCCGCCTGAGGGAGATAATTCATCCGCGGCATTTTCACGACTTCGGCAAATTATTGCTTATGTTTGTGATGTTGTGGGCTTACGTGAGTTATTCGCAACTTCTGATCGTGTGGTCTGGTAATCTCGCAGACGAAATCCCTTGGTATCTGCCGCGCTGGTCGACTTCGTGGGGATGGGTTGGGGCGATGCTGATTGTGTTTCAGTTTTTGGTTCCATTTCTCTTATTACTCTCGAAGCCGCTGAAACGAAGCCCGCGAGCGCTCTCCGCTGCTGTCGGGATATTAGTCGTTATGCGATTCGTCGATCTATTCTGGATCGTCATGCCGAACTTCCACATAACTGGATTTCAGGTTCACTGGCTGAACTTCACGGTTCCCACCGCGATCGGAGGTTTGTGGCTCGCGGCTTTTTTTTGGCAGCTTTCGAAACGCCCGATTTTGCCGATCGGAACTCCAACTCTAGAACAGGCGGTGGCTGATGCAGAGGATTGAAGAGGAACGCCCCGTACAATCTCTGGTCCGCAAATGGTGGATGGCGATCAAAGCGGTCGTCGATCTCGTACGAGGACAAAGTCCGGCGCAGAGTGAAATCGAACATCCGGATGTCCGATTTGAGCAGTCGGACCTTTCGACGCGAACGGTCATTATTACTGGATTCAGCATCCTGGGCGTCACATGGATTTGTGCTTTGATTTTGTTGGTTTATTACCGCTATGAAATCACCCGTGTCTCCGAGGCTCATGTGGCACCTTCTGCAACAGGTGTTCCGACAGGAGCGCTTCCCCCGGAGCCTCGCTTGCAAATTTCGCCGCGCTCCGACTTTCAACGCGAGCTCGCCTACGAGACAAAAGAACTTCAGAGCTATTCCTGGCTGGACAGGAGCAAGGGGACGGTGACGATTCCCATCGATCGCGCAATGGAGTTAATTGCCCAACGGGGCATCCCGCCACAATTTGCGCCCGCGGACTTAAAGCTTTATCCGCCGCAGGCCGGGACGCGGGATACAGGATTTGAGAACAAAGTTCTATTGGAGCCGCGATGAGGGGTGTGTTTCTCTTACTTGCTGTTGCGCCGCTGGGCATTGCTCAGTTGAGCCTTCCTGCACAACTCCAGGGCGTCGGCATAGAGCAACGGCTCGGCGGCCGCATTCCACTAGATTCGCGATTTCTCGATGAGTCTGGCCGCGAGGTCACTCTCGGGTCGCTCTTCCACCAGCGTCCGGTATTACTGGCGATGGTCTATTACGAATGCCCGATGCTATGTAGTCAGATTCTGAGTGGAGTCGTTTCGGGCCTGCGTCCGTTAGCTCTGCGCTCCGGACGCGACTTCGACGTAATTGCAATCAGCATTAACCCTGCTGAGACTCGTGACGAAGCGATCTCAAAGAAGGCTCTTTATACAAGGCGCTACGGTGACGCGAACGGGTGGCATTTTCTGGTCGGGTCGGAGGAAGCGATCCGGACTGTTTCGGACGCTGTAGGCTTTCACTACCGCTATGACCCCAAGACCAAGATGTTTATTCATGCGAGCGGGGTGATGATTCTTACACCTGAAGGTAAGATTTCCCGTTATCTCTACGGCGTCGAATACACGCCGAAGGATTTGAAGTTAGCGCTTATGGAGTCTTCCAATCGCCGGATCGGGTCTCCGGCCGATCAGATTCTGCTGTTCTGTTACCACTACGATCCGGCGACTGGAAAGTACGGCGCGATCGCGATGAGCAGCTTACGAGCGGCATCCACTTTGACGATTGTAGCCCTTGTTATCGGGCTCACGATCTTGTGGCGGCGAGAGTTGCGCGAGAGGCGCCGCGCGATGTCATGAGCACTCATCTCAGATTTCTTACCGAGGGCGATTCCTCCATTGCAGGAGAGTACAACCTCTTTTTCTGGCTTCTCACGATCGTCTGCGGGATAGTCGTGATGGGCGTAGCCGCAGTGATCATTTACTCCGCGCTTCGCTACCGTCGGCGCAGCGAAACGGACTTACCGCCCCAGATCCAGGGAGGCATCCAACTCGAATTAGCATGGACGGTCATTCCACTGATTGTTTTCATGGGAATGTTCGCATGGGGCGCGAAACTCTATTTCACAATCCAAACTCCGCCCGCGAACGCCATTGAGGTCTATGTGGTTGCGAAGCAGTGGATGTGGAAGCTCCAGCATTTGAGCGGGGCTCGCGAGATCAATGAGCTTCACGTCCCTGTAGGAAAACCAGTCAAATTGATCCTTACGTCGCAAGACGTGATTCATAGCTTTTTCGTGCCGTCCTTCCGGATTAAACAGGATGTACTCCCAGGCCGCTACACAACAATTTGGTTCGAAGCAACGCGCGCCGGCCAATTTCACTTATTTTGTGCCGAATATTGCGGCACGAAACACTCGGGGATGATCGGATGGGTGTACGCTCTGGAGCCCCGCAATTATCAGGCTTGGGTAGAACGAGGCGCTGCTGAGGGATCGATGGCCTCGATGGGAGAAAAGATGTTTCATCAATTCGCGTGTGCGAATTGTCACCACTTCCAAGGCCCCGCCACTTGTCCAAATTTACAGGGCCTATACGGGCGGCCCGTCCAGCTAAACGATGGCCGCATCGTAACCGCGGATGAGACTTATATCCGCGAGTCAATTCTCGATCCGGAAGCCAAAGTGGTAGCCGGCTACGACAAGATTATGCCGAGTTTTATGGGTCAGATCTCAGAGGAGCAACTGGCCCAGATTATCGCGTTCATCAAATCAATCAGTCCGCCTCCCGGAGCCGAGCAGCCGACGATATCAGGATCGGCTCCAAGAGGCGAAAAGACCAAAGGCATTGGGGAGCCTGGATCATCAGCAATCACAGGGAGCCGTCCAGGAGTTCGGTAAGTATGATTCCAGCCGTTGAAGCCGCCGCCGAGAAAAATTACCTCAACGAAGAGACAGGCGTAATGTCGTGGCTGCTCACCACCGACCACAAGCGAATCGGGCTTCTCTACGTCCTGTCAATCACTGTATTCTTCGCCTTAGGAGGGTTGTTCGCCGCGCTGATCCGTCTCCAACTCTTGTCCCCTCGCGGCTTGATCGTCGATTCCGCGACTTATAACAAGCTATTTACGATGCACGGAATTATTATGGTCTGGTT
>Ga0070740_10002632_pt1 | contig 20590 bp, 11 predicted proteins | sample Coa_R2_FD_67286 | JGI IMG/M metagenome (GOLD analysis project Ga0070740, IMG submission 67286) | Surface soil microbial communities from Centralia Pennsylvania, which are recovering from an underground coalmine fire - Coalmine... | ecosystem: Environmental > Terrestrial > Soil > Unclassified ...
AGACGAGCGCCAGCCCAAGGGCGCTGAACAGCAGCGGCAGCGTGAACAAATAACTCCCGCCGGGCATCGCCACGCCCGCCAGCCCCGACAGAATCAACCAACAGATTAAGGCCCCCGCCAGGAGGCCGCGCTCGCCCGCCCGCCGCCGGAAGATGACGTAAACAGACGAAGTGGCCGCGACGGCGAGCAGCACGAGGCCGACCCTGAAAGCGTTGCTGTGGTAAGGCTCGCCCCACGGCACGCGTCTGTAGGCCGGCTGCGCCGCGCGCACCAGCCACCACGCGAGCCACACCAGCGCCGCCGAGGCGACGACGCCCGCGAGCGTCCCCGCGAAGCCGACGGCAACGCCGCGCGTGCTTATCTCACCGGCCTTGATTCCCTTGTAGAGGGCGAAGCCGAAGAGCAGCGCCGTCAACGCCAGCAGCGGGAGGACGAGCGCTCCGGGGTAATCCACGAAGCTCGTGCCGAGCGGGTTGAAGTAAACCGCGTTGGCCGTCTTCGCGTCGAGCGCGTCGGCGTCGCCGAAGCGTCTCGCGAGCGCCAGCGCGTAAGAGCCTTCGTGCTGCAAGCTGCCGGGGTTAATCGCCTCGACCGTGTCGAGTCGCGTGTGATAGTGGTTGATGCCGTTGACGAAGGCGAAGTTCATCCCCTGCGCGCCGATCCCCTTCAGCACGGTGAAGTCCGTGTCGTTCGGCAGCCGCTGGTATATTTCGTAGAAGAATGAGTTGGCGAGCGGGCGCGGCGCGGCGGCGGCGAGCTGCCGTATCATCCCGCCGTTGCCGCCGGTCGTCTCGAACATCACCACGGGGCCGCTGTTGCCGCGCGCCTCGAAGTTCAGAAAGAGGCCGACTTCCTTAGCCAGAGGGTTTTCGGCGGCGAACGCGTTCGCGCCGAGAAGCCCGACCTCCTCCCCGTCCGTGAACAGAAGGATGATGTCGTTCTTGAGAGGCGGGCCGGCCTTGATGGCGCGCGCCGTTTCGAGCAGGGTCACGACGCCCGCGCCGTCGTCGCTCGCGCCGGGTGCGTTGACCACCGAATCATAGTGGCACACCAGCAGGAGCGCGCGCCCGCCCTGCGTGCCCTTCAGCCTCGCCACGACGTTCTCGACCGTGCCCGCGCCGAAAGGTGTTCCCCACCTGCCGTTGACCGCGGTCGTCCGCTGCGTCTCGGCCTCAAGGCCGAGGCCGGAGAGTTCGCGCAGGATGTAGTCTCGGACGGCGGCGTGCTCCTGCGAGCCTATAGGATGGGGTCGCGCGGCGACGATTCGTAGATGCTTCAGCGCGCGCGCCGCCGAGAACTCGGAAGGAGGCGCGTCCTCCGGCAAAACTTGCGGGAGCCTGTTTTGCAGGTGAATGGCAAGGGCCGCCGCCAGTGCGAGCAGGAATAGCATGACTAAAGCGGCCCGCGCGACGCTCGCGCCGAGTGGGGCTGCGGCTTGTGACTCTGAACTTTGGGCCTGGTGCGTGAGTGCCATTTGAAGATGTCTCCCGAATCGTAGAAGCCGCCGGTCAAGGTGAGGCGATGGACGGCACGCTCGCCAGCGCGCGCTAACCTATCGGCGGCGAGGCGCGGCGTAAATTTACTTTCCGATCTTCAAGGCCGGGCGCGAAGCTATGAAGCATGACTTTCATCATCTTAAATAACACAGGGCGAGTGCAACGGCAACGACTCTTCATCGCCGCGGAAGCGGCGGTCGCGGGCAGTAATTGAAAGGCGGATAGCGCGCTCGGAGGCCCGCCGAAGGTGACGGGTCTCCGAAGTCGGAGCCGTGTATCCTTGCAGGAAGAGACCGGCAGCACTCGCGACTTGAATTCAAGAGAGACTCTACCGAAGGATAGAGAGTCGAAGGGATGAGTAGGAGGCGAGGCGGGAGCATCAAAGGGAGGCTCGATTGCAGCAAGACCGCCGACAGCTATGGCCCGACGCGCCGGCACGCCCGTCTCTTAACGTCGGCGAGGTGCACGTCTGGCGCGCGGGGCTGAATCTGGACGGCTCGCCACTTCGTCAGCTCTGGGGAGTCCTTTCCCCCGACGAGCAACTCCGTGCGGGCAGGTTCCACTTCCCGAAAGACCGCGACCATTTCGTTGCCGCGCGCGGCGTGCTCCGCGACATCCTCAGCCGCTACACGGGGGCCGCACCGCAGTCGCTGCGTTTTTCATACGACCGTTACGGCAAGCCCTCCCTGAGCGGCGGGGCGGAAGGGAATCTCCCGCGCTTCAACGTCTCTCACTCGAACGGCGTCGCGCTCTACGCTGTGGCGGTGGGGCGCGAAGTCGGAGTTGACATCGAGTTCGTGCGCGAAGACTTCGCGGGTCTTGAAGTCGCCGGACGCTTCTTCTCAGGGCGCGAGGTCGAGGCGTTGCGCGCGCTTCCGCCGGCTGAGCGCGTGACCGCGTTCTTCGACTGCTGGACGCGGAAGGAGTCGTTCATCAAAGCGCGCGGCGAGGGTCTTTCATACCCGCTGCACCTTTTCACCGTGTCGCTCGCGCCGGGGCAGCCCGCTGCTCTCTTGAGCACGGAAGACGAGCCGGAGGAAGCTTCACGCTGGTCGCTGGTCGAGTTGTTCCCCGGCGCGGGCTTCCGGGCCGCGCTCGCGGTTAAAGGCGAGAGGCCGTCGCTTCGGTGCTGGCGCTGGCCTTGAGCCGCAGCGGCGTTCTCGGTCATTCCAGATCGGGCGGCTGCGTCGCAAAGTCGTTGCCGCTCGTCGCCGCGCTCGCCGACAGCGGCGGCGAGTGGCAACGACCCGCATGAAATCTTCCGCGTCCCGGAGACGGGCGCGGCGTCAGGAAGGTAAGACAATGGAAGCAATGAAGGCGATGACTCTTCCGTGGATCTCCTCGCCCCGCCCGAACCCGCGGGCGAGCGTGCGTCTGTTCTGTTTCCCTTACGCGGGCGGCAGCGCGGCGATTTATCGAAGCTGGCACGAGGGCTTCCCGCAGACCGTCGAGGTCTGTCCGATTCAACTCCCCGGGCGCGGAACGCGCTTCAGGGAGAAGCCCTTCACCAACCTGACGGCGTTGGTCGGCGAGATGGCGCAGGCCCTCCTGCCACACTTCGACCGCCCGTTCGCTTTCTTCGGCCACAGCATGGGCAGTTTAATCAGCTACGAACTTGCGAGACTGTTGCGCGAGGGGAGGGCCATTGCCCCGTGCCACCTGTTCGTTTCGGGCCGCAGCGCGCCGCACCTCGCGAGCCGCAACGTCACGTACAACCTTCCCGAAGACGAGTTCATCGCCGAACTGCGCCGTCTTAACGGGACGCCGCGAGAGGTCATCGAACACCCCGAACTGATGAAGCTGATGATTCCGTTGATGCGCGCGGACTTTGAGATGTGCGAGACGTACTCCGCGTCGCAGGGCCGGCCCCTCGACTGCCCCGTCACCGCGTTCGGGGGCGACGGCGACGAAGAAGTGCCGAGAGAGGAGATCGAAGCGTGGCACCGGCACACGACAGGGCCGTTCTCGCTCCACATGATCCCCGGCGACCATTTCTTCCTTCAAACATCACGCCCGCGCCTGACGCACATCATCGCGCGCGAGTTAAGTAAGGGCCTGATTGCCGGCTAATGTTCGTACAGCCGGATAAAGAAATGACAGACTTAATGCGGCGGGGAGAGAGGCATGAATTACGCGCACGCTTCATGTAAGATAAACGGGGAGGCGGGCAAACGGAGGAGCATGGTAGATAGAATAGTGTCCAGACAAGGCCGGGTTAGCTGGCTCATGATTTTCGGGTACTGGACCCTCCTGGGGCTTTTCTTCACGAGCCAGGATTACCTCCGACGAGCCGTCACGGGCAGCCCCATCGAATGGTTTTATATTTTCAAGGCGTGGATGTGCATTGTCTATTTCTGGGCCGCACTGACCCCGCTCGTGCTGCGAATATTCCGCCGGTTTCCTCTCCAGCGGGGACTCTTGCGCAGGAATGTACCGCTGCATTTTCTCTTCAGCGTTATCTTCTCCCTGACCGAAATCCTTTACTTCACCCTGCTCGAGCCGCTCATCGGCAACATGACGGGCTACGGGGCGTTGCTGCCGAAACTGGCCTATATCTTCAGCGGCGATTTTCAATTCAACCTCCTCTTCTACTGGTCGTTCCTCGGCCTCTATCAGGCTTTCGATTACTACCGCAAGTATCGAGAAAAGGAGCTGGTGGCTGCCCAACTGGAGTTGAGCGCGTCGGAGCTGAAGTCGCAGTTGGCGCACGCTCAACTGAGTGCGCTGAAGATGCAACTTCATCCGCACTTCCTTTTCAACACGCTCAACGCCATCGTCGTGCTCGTGCGAAAGGGACATAATCAAAACGCCGTGGACATGCTCACCGGACTGAGCGAGCTGCTGCGCTACGCCCTGGAGAGCATCGGAACGCAGGAAGTCCGGCTCGAGCAGGAGATCGAATTCATAGACCTCTACCTGGAGATCGAGAAGGTGCGTTTTAAAGACCGCCTGCGGGTGGAGATGAACATCGAGAAAGAGGCCCTCGGCGCTTTCGTCCCGAACCTGATCTTACAGCCGCTGGTCGAGAACGCCCTCCGGCATGGCATCGGTCAGCGTTCCGCCGCCGGTCTCATCGAGATCAGTGCGCGGCGTGAGAACGGCTCTCTCAAGGTGGAGGTACGCGACGACGGCCCCGGCCTCCCCCCCGATTGGCCGATCACCAGCAGGAGCGGGATCGGCGTGTCGAACACGCGGGCGCGGCTCAGGCAACTGTACGGAGAGGGGTACACGGTCAGCCTCAGCACGGCGAACGGCGGCGGCACGGTGGCGGCGTTGACCATCCCGTTTCACCTGCACTGTGACGAGCCGGCGGGCGAGCTGATAAGTCAATGAAAAAAATCCGGGCGCTGATAATTGACGACGAGCCGCTGGCGCGCGACGGGGTGAGGATGCTGCTTGAGAGTGATCCCGACATCGCCGTCGTCGGCGAGTGCGCCGACGGGGAGCAGGCGGTCAAGGCGATTGCCGAACATGAGCCTGATCTGGTTTTTCTCGACGTGCAGATGCCGGAGATGACGGGCTTCGACGTGATAGCCGAGGTCGGCGCCGAGCTGATGCCCGCCGTCGTCTTCGTCACCGCCTACGACAAATATGCGCTCAAAGCCTTCGAGGTGAACGCGCTGGATTACCTGCTGAAGCCGTTCAGTAAGAAGCGGTTTGAGAAGGCGCTTGAGCGCGCCAAGGCCCAGATCGCCCAGCCGAGCGGTGACGACCTCAACCGACGCTTGACGGCCTTGCTGCAAAACTTCGAGCCTGGCGGAAGGTATTTGCAGCGCGTCGTCGTTAAAGCGGCGGGGCGCGTCTTCTTTCTCGGCGTTGACGAGATAGACTGGATAGAGGCCGAGGACATTTATGTTCGCGTACACGCCGGGCGGGCGTCGCACCTCATCCGCGGGACGATGGGCGGGTTGGAGGCGCGACTCGACCCGGCCAGGTTCCTGCGTATTCAGCGCTCCACCATCGTCAACGTCGAGCGCATCAAGGAGCTTCATCCACTCTTTCACGGGGAGTATGTCTTGACGCTGAAAGACGGCACGCAATTAACGTCCGGGCGCAGCTACCGCGACCGATTACGCCCGCTGATAGAAAATCCCTTCTAATCCCGCCGACATTTCACCCGCCGCAGCCGGCAGCTCGCCTGCGAAAATCTCCGCTTCACAACAATAAAATTTACCGGCAGGCCCATTGCCGTTAGTGTGTTCATCAGGTTCGCCCCGACCCGAACCGAACAGTGGTGATGGGAGATATGCAGTTGAAAGTTATACCGAGGCAAAAATTCATCCTGCCGCTCGCACTATTCCTGCTCGTCGCACTATTTCTGTTCGCCCCTGAGGGCGCGCGCGCGCAAGCCGCCGCGTCCTCGGCACGGCCTGAGCCGTCCACGGTCGGTCAAGCCGCGGCGGCGGCGAACGTCGTGACGGTCAAGTCCGGTTCGCCCGCCCTGCCGGCGGAGAAGACGAACCCGGCGCGCATCCCGCGCTTCGAGAAGCCGCCGGTCATCGACGGCAGGCTCGACGACGATGTCTGGAAGGGTGCCGCAGTCCTCAAGGACTTCTATCAAACCAGCCCCGGCGATAACACCGCCCCTTCCTACCCGACCGAAGTCTTCATCGGCTACGACTCCAAAAACCTCTACCTCGCCTTCCACGCGCATGACGACCCGACGAAGGTGCGCGCGACCATCGCCAAGCGCGACGACGTGCTGAACACGGACGACAGCGTCCGCATACTGCTCGACACCTACAACGACAAGCGACGCGCGTACGTCCTCGCCTTCAACCCGCTCGGCGTGCAGCAGGACGGCATACGCACGGAGGGCGCGGGCGTTGACTACAGCATCGACATCGTCATGGAGTCGAAGGGCGCTCTGACTTCGGACGGCTACGTGGTCGAGGCGGCGATCCCCTTCAAGTCCCTGCGCTACGAGGCGGGCAAGGGGAAGCTCTGGGGCGTCCAGGTCTTCCGCGTCATCCAGCGGCTCAACAACGAGCAGGACTCCTGGATGCCCATCGCGCGCGGCGACGCGAGCATACTCGGTCAGGCCGGCCACATCACGGGACTCGAAGGCGTCTCGACCGAGCGCACGCTCGAACTCATCCCGAGTCTCACCGTCTCGGAGACGGGACGGCGCGTCCCCTCCTACGCGCCATTCCTCACGCCGGGACAGGTTGACAACGGGCGCTTCGTCAACCAGCCGGCCAATCTTTCCCCCGGCCTGACGGCGAAGCTCGGCATCACGCCGACCGTCACGCTCGACCTGGCGGTGAACCCGGACTTCGCGCAGGTCGAGGCCGACCAACTCGTCGTCACGACCAACCAGCGCTTCCCGATCTTCTACCCGGAGCGTCGCCCCTTCTTCCTCGAAGGCAAGGAGGTCTTCCAGACGCCCATCATGGTGCTCAACACGCGCGCCATCATCGCCCCGGACTTCGCCGCCAAGCTCTCCGGCAAGGAAGGCCGGACGAGCTTCGGCCTGATGTTCGCGTCCGACAGAGGCCCCGGCGATTTCACGGGCGACGAGCGGCTCGACCCGGCCAACCGGCGTTACCTCGATCACAACGCCGAGGTCGGAGTTCTGCGCCTGAAGCGCGACGTGGGCAAGGAGGATTCGCTCGGCCTGATTGCGACCACCTACAACTTCGTGGACGAGCACAACGAGACGGGCGGCTTCGACGGGCGCTTCCGCCTCGACAAGATGACGACCTTCACCTTCCAGGTGTTAGGCACGACCTCGCGCAGCTCCTTCTACGAGCCGGAGCAGAATAAAAATATCTACCGCACCGGCAACGGCCTCGGTTACTCCGCCACGCTCGACAGGTCGGGCCGCAACTGGGGCGCGACGTTCTACGCGGAAGGCTACACCAAAGACTACCGCGCCGACCTCGGGTTCACGCAGCGCACCAACAGCAACACCAACGCGGTTGACCTGCGCTACCTCTCCACCCCGCGCGAAAAGGGTCGGCTGGTCTCCTGGAGCGTGGAGAGCTATCACCACGCGGATTACGACTTCCAGGGCCGCCTGCAACTCTGGGAGAGCGACGCGACGGTGACCTGGAATTTCCGACACAACAACAGCTTTTGGGTCGCCTACAGGCGCGGCCACGAACGCCTGATCGAGGAGGAGTTCGGCCCCAAAAGGACGGCCCAACAGGCCGGGGCCTTCTTCGGGCCGAGCAGCGAGCGCTCGACGGACAAGAACCACTTCGTCGCCTTCTTCTCGACGCAGCAGAAGAAGTACGGCGGTAGCATCAAGGCCGCCTACCGGACGGGCACGTTCGATTACGACTTCGGCGGCGGCCCGAAGTTCCCGCGCGTCAGCCCCGGCTATCTGCTCGCGAAGCAGGCGGAGGCCGACGGACTCTGCTCCGGCAGCCTCCCGCCTTCCATCTGTCTTGAGCCGCTCGATCCGGGCGCCGGCAACCTGCTCGACATCACGGGGAGCGCCTACTTCCAGCCGACCGAGGCGTTGCGCCTGACGCTCGACTACACCAAGAACCGACTCGTCCGCGACGACAATGGCCGCGTCTCCTTCGACGATAACATCTACAGCCTGCGCGGGACGTATCAATTCACGCGCTTCCTCGCCGCGCGCGCGCGCCTCGATTACTCGACGCTGCAAGCGCGCGCGCAGGCGCAATTCCTCTTGGGCTGGACGCCGAATCCGGGCACGGCCTTCTACGTCGGCTACAACGACGACCTCAACCGTAACGGCTTCAACCCCATCAGCGGGGTGTTCGAGCCGGGCCTGCAACGCAACAGCCGCACCTTCTTCATCAAGATGTCGTACCTCTTCAGGCGCGGCTTCGGGAAATAGGGGAGGGTTCGCCGTCGTCGCAGCGCGCCACCTGATGCGGGGACGCCCGGTCGTCAATTTTCTCCACCATCCACTTAAGGCGCGGCATCCTCACGCGCAATTCTCTTGTGCCATGCGCCGTTCGGTGTTATAAGCCGACTATCCAGCAGGGCGCACCCCTCACTGCCATCACCGTCCGCCAGCAATAGCAGAATGCTCACCCGTTTCTATACGGTTGGCAGCAACAACCAGCTAATCAGGTCGGAGCATGACAATGAAGAGAAAAGTCGCCTGGTCATTATTAACGCTCGCCATACTCGTCGGCGCGTCTCTGAAATTCGCCCGAAGCGTCTCCTCGAATTCGTCCGACCGGCGCGCGTCAGTCTCGCGCGCGGTGTTCGCGGCTTCAAACCTTAACCCTCTGTCCGCGACGACGTTCGACGTGGACACGACGAGCGACAATGCCGCCGACACGGCCTGCACGGTCGCCCCCGGCGATTGCAGCCTGCGCGGCGCGATCATCGCGGCGAACGCCGACGCCGGCTCAGACCCCGTCATCATCAATCTTCAGCCGGGCACTACTTACAACCTGACGCTCGCCAACGCGACGCAGGAGAACGCCGCGGCGACGGGCGACCTCGACATCACGACGACCGCGCACACCGTGACCATCGCGGGCGGAGGCTCTTCGGGGCCGGGCGCGACCGTCATCGACGCCGCGGGGCTGAACACGGGCGGCTCACACGACCGCGCGTTTCAAATCACGGGGTCGGGCGTCACAGTTATCTTCCAGGACTTGATCATTCGGAACGGCGAGGCCGCCGACGACGGCACGAGCGGTGCCAGCACCAACCCCTCTTCACAAAACGCTACCCGCTCCGGCGGCGGGATACTCAACGACGGCGGCAGCGTCACGCTCGACAACGTGGTCGTCCAATCGTGCAGGGCGCTCGGCAAGGGCGACACGGTTATAAGCGACCACACGACGCTCGACGCACAGGGCGGCGGCGTCGCCAGTCTCGGCGCGACCGGCAGCGTGTCGATCACGGGCAGCACGTTCACGGGCGACTCCGCGCAAGGCGGAGACGGCGGCAACTTCAACAACGGCGCTGGCTCCGCCGCAAAGGGCGGCTCGATCTATTTCGAGGGCGGCACGCTCGACATCGAAGGGTCGCGCATTGACAACAGCACCGCGAGCGGCGGCCACGGCGGCAACGTCTCGCAAGACGGTCAGACGAACGGCGGCTTCGGCGGGACGGCCCAGGGCGGCGGCGTGTGGATCGGAGGCGGAGGCGGCACGGCCACGATTAACAACACGACTTTCGAGAACACCGTCGCCAACGGCGGCGACTCGGGCACGGGCGGCAACGGGGCCGAACCCGCGGGCGAAGCCGACGGCGGCGGCCTGTACAGTCTCGGCAACACGACGGTGACGAATTCGACGTTTCACCTCGCGGGAGCCAACGGCGGCAACGGCGGCAACGCGTTCGGCTCGACCTGTCTGGGCGCGCACAACGCCGGCGACGGCGGCGCGGCCCGCGGCGGCGCGATCTTGGCCGACGGCGGAACTCTCGTCGTTGACACCTCGACGTTCGCGAACGACTCCGCCGTCGGCGGCAACGGCGGCGACGGCGGGCAGACCAACGGCGGTTGCGGCTCGCACGGCGCAGGCGGACTCGCCTACGGCGGCGCGATAACAAACGGCAACGCGGCCACCGTCAACATCAAGCACGCGACCGTCAGTCTCAACAACGCGCAGGCCGGCAACACCGGAGTCAATCAGGGCGGTGCGAACAAGCCGCCCAAGCCCGCAGCCGAAGGCGCAGGCGGCGGCATACGCGTCGGCCCCGCGGGCGTGGCTGTGGAGAACACGATCATCGCCGGCAACACCGCGGCCAACGGGGCGGGCGACACCAGCGGCACCCCGACGCTCGGCCCCGACGTTGACGGCGCGGTCACGAGCAACGGCCACAACCTTCTCGGCAACGCCACCGACGCCACGGGCTTCAACGGCGCGGGCGACCAGACGGGCGCGAACCCGATGCTCGCGTCGCTGGCCGACAACGGCGGCCCGACGCCGACGATGGCCCTCTCGCCCGGCAGCCCCGCCATTGACGCCGGCGTGGCCGCCGGGGCCACGTTCGACCAGCGCGGCCAGCCGCGGACTGTTGACGACCCCGGCGTGCCAAACGTCGGCGGAAGCGACGGCACGGACATCGGCGCTTACGAAGCCCCGCCGAGTTGCAACATCTCCTGCCCGTCCGACTTCAGCGTCGCGAACGACACGGACGAGTGCGGCGCGGTCGTCACTTACACCGTTGATTCGAGCGCGGCCTGCGGCACGGTCACGTGCGATCATCCGTCGGGTTCTTTCTTCCCCGTGGGCGACACGAACGTCACCTGCACAAGCTCGGCTGGCCCGGCTTGCAGTTTCAAAGTCACGGTCAACGACACGCAGAATCCGAAGATCAGCGCGCCGCCCGACGCGAGCTACGAGTGCGCGGGTCAGGTGCCGCCGGCTTCTCCGTCGCAGGCGACCGCCTCGGACAACTGCGGAGCGCCGAACGTCGCCGTCGCCGAGTCGAACAACGGCGGCGCAGGCTCGGTCGCAAGCCCGCTCATCATCACACGCACGTACACCGCGACCGACGCGTCGAGCCACACCGCGAGCGCCGTGCAGACGATCACGGTCAGCGACGACATGCCGCCCTCCGTCACGCCGCCGGCCAACATCACTGTTGACGCCGACGCAGGCTCGTGTTCCGCGGTCGTCAATCCCGGCACCGCGACCGGTTCGGACAACTGCGGCGGGACAGTCTCCGTCGTCGGCACGCGCGGCGACAGCCAGCCCTTGAGCGCGCCGTACCCGGTCGGGACGACGACGATCACCTGGACGGCGACCGACTCGCACGGCAACTCTTGGACCGCGCCGCAGACCGTCACCGTCAAGGACACGCAACCGCCGACGGTGACTAACGTCACGGCGACGCCGAACAGCCTTTGGCCGCCTAACCACTCGATGCAGAGCGTGGCGGTCACGTACAACGCCTCGGACAACTGTGGCGGCGTCAACTGCGTTATCAGTTCCGTCGCGAGCAACGAGCCGGTCAACGGGACGGGCGACGGCGACACCGCGCCCGACTGGGTGATTGTTGACCCGCACCACGTGCAACTGCGCGCGGAGAGGGCCGGCGGCGGCAGCGGTCGAACCTACATGATCACAATCGCCTGCACCGACTCCTCCGGCAACACGACGACGAAGACCGTCGCGGTCAACGTCCCGAAGAGTCAGGGCAAGTAAAAAGCGCGGCGTTAATCGTCGCCTTCAAACGAAGCGGGTGCGCGGGGAGTCGCTGTCGGCGACGACTCCCCGCGCACCCGCTTTCTCTCCGCACACCGCTTTCGCGCCGACACTCGGAGCCGACGCGCCCGCCGACCGCTCAAGCCGCCAGACGTTCGCTCATGCGGTTGAGCAGTTCCTCGTAGCAGTCGGTCGTCATGAAGTCGAGGTAGCGTTGCGCCATGTCGGGCGAGAGCAGTTCGAGCATCAGGCGGCCTTCGACCCAGAACTCGATCACCTCGAAGACGCCGCCGCGGACGAACGCGCCCGTGCGCCAGCCCTCGCGCTCCGCGATCTGCCTGATGCGCTCCCTGCCGACGGGGACGGAGAGCGCGGCGTGCGTCGCCGTGTAGGGCGAAGCCTTGGCGTTGAGCCTGGACTGCGCCTGTTCGTCGCCGTCGCCGGGCAGGAGTTCAGTACCCAGCGGCGAGACTTCGATTGCCGTGCCGCGCCCGTCGTCGGCGATGATGATGTAGCTGCCCGGCACGGGCGGGAACGGCAGAGCGCGCGTCTGCCAAAGCTCCGCGAGAACTTCCGCGACGTGCCGCGGGTCTTTCGCGGCGATTGAAATGTGATGGATCATGACCTTCTCCTTCGACGGCGTTTGCCGGATTGACTGCGTCCTCGAAACAAGCCCGACGGGCGCTCAAATATAAACGCGGAGAAGCGCCGACAGCGGGATCATCGTTCGGGAAGAAAGATCGTCGCACGCCGCCGTCGCCACTGAGCGGGCCATGCGATGAAAGAGCGAGCGCCCGACTCCTGCGAGAGTCGGGCGCTCGCTCTTTCACACTGATCTGACTCCGCGCGTCCGCAGACTCGCGACATCAAGTTCAGTTATCGTCGTCCCCGCCTTTGAAGAGTTTGCCGGCCTTGTCGTTGACGTAAACGTCGAAGACCGCGAACAGGGGGCTTGGGTCGGGGAGTCCGGTCAGGCTCGCGTGGTTCGTGACGAGCAGCGCGCCCGTGCGGTCGTTGAACGCGATGTTCGCGGGGTTCGCCCACGGCAGCGGGTTCGACGGGCTGGCAGGGTTCTGCGCCGGGCCGTGGTAGGTGGTCTGCTCCGAGCCGTCGGGGCCGAGCACGGAGATGATGCTGTATCCGGCGAGCGCGACGTAGAGATTGCCCGACTTGCCGAAGGCCATGCCGTCGGGGCCTGCGCCGGGCGTGTACACGTGAAAGAGTTGAAGGTCTGACGCGGACGGATGGTCAACGAGCGGCAGCGTGTAGATGTAGCCCGCGCCGCCCGCGTCGAAGGTGACTGAGAAGTAGAGCTTCTCGCTCTTCGAGTCAACGCGCGCGCCGTTGGGGCCGAAGGGGCCGTCAATCTGCGCGCCCTGGAACCAGACCTGCGGCGCGCCGCCGCCCGGCGGGACGCGCCAGATGGTCGCCTCGAACGAGTCGGTCACGTAGAGGTAGCCGCGCTTGTCGAACGCGAGGTCGTTAAGCAGGACGGGAGCGGGCGGGTTGAAGGCCGACTGATAGACGGGGTGAAAGCCGGCGGAATAGACGCTCTGCTGTCCCGTCTCGACGTTGATCTTCAAAACGCCCTGCTCCTCGTCGAGCACGTAGAGGTCGTCGTCCTCGCCGAAGGCGATGCAGGAGATGGCCTTGGGAAACTGCGTCTGACCTTGAATGGTAATCGTTTTGACGAGCGCGCCCGTCTCTTTGTCGAAGGCGAATATCTTGGAGGCGTCGAAGTTGCCGGGCACGCCGAAGGCCGCGGGGCCGGAGACGTAAACCAGACTGCCGTGGACGGCGATGCCTTCGGGATAGCCGGGGAACGGCACGGGCGCGATCACCTTCGAGTCGCCGAGGGGACGGTCGTGCTTGTTGTCTGCGTGGACGGCTGACTGGCCGAGCAGCGCGACGCAGGCCAGCACGAGTGCGAACGGGGAAAGTTTTTTCTTAATCATATCTCCTCATTTGGGCAAGTAGGAGTCTGTCGCGAAATCACCTTTTGCGTCTTCGGCCTCTTTGCGAGAGGTGAAGGCGCACGGAAGAGAAAGCTCGCGCCCCGAAGCGAAAGCACAAAGCAGGCGCAGGCTCGGATTGGATTGGCAACAGTCTCGACAATTGTTGTTAGTCGCGGCAGTCCGTGCGCGACGCTCGAACCGCGCGACGCGGAGAAAACTGAAACGACCCTGTGGTTGACGCATCCTTTTAGACAATGCCTCGTCAAAACATGAAACCGAGATCGCGCGCGCCGAAGTTGGCGAGCACGGGGAAGACTTGGTCGAGTTCCGCGTCGGTCGCGCCGAACCACTTGGCGAGCGTCGCGCCGTACTGCGCCATCGAGGTCGTCGGGATGAGCACGCCGCGCGAGTTGGCGTCGTCGGGGCCGCCGAGAACCAACTGCGGGAAAGTGCCGTAGAGGTCGCCGCCCTTGACCGCGCCGCCCATGATGAAGTAGTGGCTGCCCCAGCCGTGATCCGAACCCGTGCCGCCGGGCTGGAGCGTGCGCCCGAAGTCGGAGAGCGTGAAGGTCGTGACGGAGCTTTGAACGCCAAGCTCGACGGTCGCGTTGTAGAAGGCCGCCAACGCCTGACTGACCTGCGTCAGCAGATCGTAGTGATTCCAACTCTCGCCGCTGTGCAGGTCGAAGCCGCTCAGGCTACAGAAGAAGACCTGTCGGCTGACGTTCAACTGCGACCGCAGGCCGATCATGTGCGCGACTTCTTTGAGCTGGTTGCCGAGCGGGTTCGCCGGAAACTGCGTGGCGAGAGGCGTCGCAGTGGCCGCGCTTTGCAGCATCGGGCCGAGCGTCAGCGCGTCGGCCATCACCTTGTTCGCGGCGTCAATCATCTGATTGCCCGAAGGCGTCGTGACGATCTCCTTCTGCCCCTGCGCGCGCGCGTCCGCAGCCGACTGCGGCCAGAAGCTCATCGCGTTCTGGGCCATGTAGTTTCCGGGCTGGATGCTCGCCGACTGAATCTGACTGCCGGTGCAGAAGAGCGAAGTGCCGGCCATCGAGATCGAAGTCGGGAAGTTCGCGGCGGCGTTCGCCTGCTGCATCAGGTCTGCGGTGCGCCCGCCCCAGCCCGTGCCGGATGACGCGTTCGGAACGCCGGTCTGCATCTGCACGACCTGGTCGGCGTGCGAAAAGAGGTTGGTCGGGACTACGGGATTGGGCGCGAGATACTGCTGGCGCGTGATGGGCTGCACGAGCATCCCGGCGTTGGCGAGTATCGCGAGATGACCTTGATTGTAGATGCCCTGAAGTTCCGGCATTCCGTAGTGCAGTCCGAAGGGCGCGTTCGTTGAAGTGTTGACGGGCAGAAGCTGACTCGGCGGGAGCGCGAGTCCGGCGCGCGCCGTCTTGTAGTTGTTGTATCCGGCGGAGTCCAGAGGCACGACGCAGTTGTGGCCGTCGTTGCCGCCGAAGAGGAAGACGCAGACGAGCGCCTTGTAGTCTGAGATGGTCGCGGCGCGCGCGACCTGCAAGCGGCTGAGCGCGGCGAACGCGCCGAAGCCGAGTCCGAGCTGCATGAAGCCGCGGCGGGTGATTCCGTCCCTGTTATTCACGATTCGTTTCCTCCGAGCCTTCCAATGCCGAAACCCGCGCGGGGTCAGTGCTGAACCAGATACTCGCCCGACGTGACGGTCAGATAAATCGCCGTGAGCGCGCGCGTGCGGTTGTCCGACGAAGCTTGCAGCGCCTTGTAAATCGAGGCGCGCGTCGTCGGCGACATGCGACCGAAGAGCAGCGTGTTGTCAACGGCGTTGACGAGCTGGACGGGGTCGGCGGCGATGTTCACGAACGGCGCGATGTTGTAGATGCTGCCGTTGTAGTTGTTCAAATCCTGATAGAGATAGTTGCCGCGGTTGACCGCCTCGGTCGGCGAGTAGATTTGAAACTCCGGGCCGAAGAGCGAAGTCTTCGGGATGCGGTAGAGCGGCGAGTAGTGGCCGAAGACCGACGCCGGGTCGAGCATCCCTTCGCCGAAGGTGTAGTAGATGTAGGCCGACTGATTCTGCAACGGTATCTGCGACTGCGTGGCGCGCGAGAACGAAAGGTAGAAGAGCATCGGGCTTCGGAGCTTGCCGAAGTTCGCGGGCGGCTGGTCGTTGCGCGCTTCGGGGTCGAGCAGGATGGCGCGAACGACCGCCTTCAAATCGCCGCGCACGCCCTGTCCGTTGTCGTTGAAGACCGCCGTGATGCGCGCGACGTAAGCGGGACTCGGATTGCTCGTGACGAGCGCGCGTATGAGGCGCGTGGCGACGAACGGGCCGACGTTCGGGTGGTTGAAGACGATGTCGAGCGCGCCGTCGAGGTCTTGCGTGATGGTCTGGTTCGCCGGAAGCGTCTGGCCGAGAAAAGTCTTCTGCGTCGTGTCGTGCAGGTTCGGTCGCGCCTCCATGACGCCGGGGTAGTAGTTGTAGTTGCCGCTCGTGGTCGGCGTCCTGCCCGGAGGTGTCGGGTACGTCCAGCCGGTGAGCGCGCGCGCGAGCTGCTGCACGTCGGTCTGCGTGTAGGTCGGGATGGGATTCCCTTGCGCGTCGAGCTGCTGCGAGCCGTCGGGGTTGAGCTTCCAGAGGCCGATGGTGAAGAGCTGCATCAGCTCGCGCGGGTAGTTCTCGTTCGCGCCGACCGTGCCGCTCGGCTTCACGCTGTTGGCGAGGTCGAGGTACATCCCCATCGAAGTGCTCAAGGTCATGTCGCGCATCAGCGTGCGGTAGTTGCCGAAGGCGTCGCGCGAGAGGATTTGCAGGTGCGGGACGATCATGTCGGCGTTCGTGTTCTTGTTGAGCGCGACGACCCACACCTGGCTGAGCGCATAGACGACGCGCTGGCGCAGTTGATCCTGTCCCGCGCCCGCGTTGTAGAAGAGCGCGTTGACCGCGTCCGACCTCGTCGTCGTTGACAAGGTGTAGTCGGGCCAAGGCGATTCGGGCAGCATGAATTGCTCGTCGAGAAAAGAGCTGAAGCCGACCTGCTCGACGTGCTGCATCAGTTGCGGCGTCGGGCCGAAGGTTGACTGTTCGAGGAACCTTCCGGCGGCGACGGCCTGCGGGTCTTGCAGGTCTATGTCCGCGGACGCTTTCTTCGTCGCGTCAGCCGCGCTCGTCGCCGTGACTGCGACGACGCCCATGAACGGCTCAAGCGCGGGCGCGGTGTAGAGGCCGCCCGCGTCAATCGTGCCGACGGTCGAGTTGCCGCCCGCGATTCCGTTGACCGCCCACGTCACAGACTTGTTCGAGGTGTTCGTGACCGTCGCCTGAAACTGCTGCGTCGCGTTGAGCGGCACGCTCACTGTTTGCGGCGAGACGCTGACGGAGATTGCGGGCGTCGGGGTCGGCGTGGGCGTCGGCGAGGGCGAGCCGCCGACGCTCATCGTGAAGCCGGGCGAAATCGAGCCTGCGGGGCCGGGATTTATAACGTACACGACGGGACTGCCGGTCTGTGTCCAAGTCCCAGTCGCAGTCAACTGCGTCGCGGAGATGTAGGTTGTCGTCAGAACCTTGCCGCTCATCAGCACCTGCGCGCCGCTGACGAAGAGGTTGCCGTTGACTGTGATCGTGAACGGGCCTGTCGGTAGAGGGTTCGGCGAAATAGAAGTGATTTGCGGATTAGGGTAACGAATCGTCAGCGTGACGTTGGCGGACGCGTTCGGGTCGGCGGCGCTCGTGGCGGTGATGGTAAACGCGGTGCCAGCGGCGACGCCCGCGGGCGCGGTGTACTTGCCCGTCGAGTCTATCGTGCCGACGCCTGAGTTGCCGCCGGGACTGCCGTTGACCGACCACGTGACCGTCGTGTTGGTCGTCCCCGTCACGGTCGGCGTGAACTGTTTGCCCCCGCCTGCCGGCAGCGTGGCGGTCGTTTCCTTGAACGAGACGCTCACGCCCGTCTGCGCGAGCGCGGCTGAACTGAAGAGGGCCAGCAGCGCGCACACCAGCACGCCGACGGCTACACGCTCACGCCTTCGTTGACTACTCCGCATACTTTGCATTTCCTCCTGTCAGGCCGAAGCGACGCCCGCCGCGTTTGAAAGCATCCGCGCGCATCAGCAGTTCATCCGTCCCGTTAATCGCCCGCGCTTCGGTTTCGTCAGGTTTCGTTGAGGCGGCACGCATCAGGCTTCGGGTGTGATGTCCGGCGGTAAAAGGTTCATCAAGGCTCACGCGACGAAGAGTTCATCGAAACGCGCGCCGAAGAATGCGGCAGAGTCGAAATCGGGTGCGTGTCACTTTTAGAAAATTCGACGGCGACTGTGACGCAGGCGTCGTGAGTGCGTTCGCCGTCGCGAGCCGCCCGAATCTTCGATTCCGAAAATGACACGCTGGCGAAGAGGCTGCGGGGCGATGATTGGGTTTGAGCGTCGAGGCCGGAGTCGGTGACACAGGGCGAGGTGGCTGGCTTTCGAGTGGCTTCGGCGTGGAAGCGCGGGCGGCGGAGTCCGTCGTGCAGGCAAGCTAAAAAGCGCCGCCGCCCGCGCAATCAGTCCGCGCGTGAAAAACGTTTGTGGTAAATTCACGTCAGCATGGATTCGCGTCGGAACTCCGTGCTGGCGTAGCCGCGTCTTCGCTTCGCCATACTCAACTTGTCGAAACAGAATGTCACTCGCGCCCCGAACGCTTCTCCGCAAAGGCGAACGTAGCGGCCCGGCGCTCCCGAACAAGAAGGAGATTCACGGATGTTCTCCGGCACAAGCTCGCGCCTCTTTCTTTTTCTCATCGCAACGCTCTCACTCATCCACGTCGCCCAAGGCCATGCGCTCGCGCAAGCGCAGGCCCAACCTCAAACGCTGGAATTAAACGCGCCCGTCGAGCGCGACATCGCGGGCGGCGAGAGTCACGACTACCAGCTCACGCTTGAGGCGGGCCAGTTCCTGCACCTCAGTTGGGGGCAGCAGAAGTTCGGCCTCGTCCTGACCGTCTTCACACCCGAAGGCAGGCCGCTCGTCGTCGTCAAACACGAGCCGCACGGGAAGCCGAAGACGGACGTGGCGGTCGTGGCCGACGCGTCCGGCGTTTACCGCATCAGCGTGAGCAACCCTTCGCGCGCGGCGACGCCACTGCGTTACGAGTTGGCCGCGCTCGAAGTGCGCGCCGCGGGCGAGCACGACAGAAAACTCTTCGCCGCGCAGACGGCGGAGGCCGAGGCCGAACGGCTCGGCTCGCAGAACACCGCACAGGACAGGCGCGACGCCGCCGAGAAGTACGAGGCGGCCTCGGCCCTCTGGCGCGACGCGGGCGTGCGCGAGGACGAGGCCGGCGCGCTCGTCAGCGCCGGGAGGATTTACACAGACCTCGCGCAGTACCAGAAGGCGCTCGACGATTTCAACCGCGCGCTCAATGTCGCGCGCGTGGTCGGCGACAGGCAGGAGGAGTTGGAGGCGCAGGGCAACATGGCGTCCGTCTATCTCGACCTCGGCGAGGCGCAGAAGTCGCTCGAACTCGACCGGCAGATGCTCCCGCTCGCGCGCGAACTCGGCGACCGCGACGACGAGGCTTCGATACTCATCAACACGGGGCTGCTCTACCAGGATTACTTCAGCGACTACAAGACCGCGCTCGAAGACTACCAGCAGGCGCTCAAGATTTTTCAGGAGATGGGCGACCGCGTGCGCGAGGGCGTGGCGCTCAACAACATCGGCAACGCCTACAATCGCTCCAAGGACTACAAGTCCGCGCTCGACTACTTCGGGCGCGCGCTCGCGCTCCGGCGCGAGACTAAAAACCGGCAGGGCGAGGCCGCGACGCTCAACAACATCGGCACCGTCTATCAACACATGGGCGATTACCCGAAGGCGCTCGACTACTTCACGCAGGCGAACGCCATCGTCCACGCGGTCGGCTACCGCCGCGGCGAGGCGCTGACGCTCAAGTGGATGGCGCAGGCCCTGGACGGGATGGGGAACACGGCGGAGGCCGTGGGCAAGCTGGAGGAGTGCATCGCGATCCTTGAGTCCGTGCGGAGCGACCTCGTCGGCGAAGACGACCGGACGACGTTCTTCTCTTCCAACGAAGACGTTTACAAGTTCTACGTCGAGCTGCTGATGAAGCTCCAGCAGCAAGACCCTTCGCGCGGCTACGCGGCGGCGGCGCTTCAGGCGAGCGAGCGGGCGCACGCGCGCAACCTGCTCGACCAGCTCAACGAGGCCCGCGTCAACCTGCGGCAGGACGTTGACCCCGCGCTGCTCAGAGACGAGCGCCAGGTTCAACAGCAAATCAACAGCGCGACGCTCGCGCGCTGGGAGCTTGGGCGCGGGCCGCACACGGACGCGCAACTAGCCGCGTCGCAGAAGGGGATTGACGACCTGCTCGCGCGCTACCGCGAACTCGAAGGCCGCATCCGCGCGAGCAGCCCGCGCTACGCCGCCCTGACGCGACCGCAACTGCTCGGCCTCGCGGAGATTCAAAAGCAGGTGCTAGACGCCGACACGCTCCTGCTCGAATACTCGCTCGGCGAAGGCCGCGGCTACCTCTGGGCCGTCTCGCGCGACTCGTCCGAGAGTTTCGCTTTGCCGCCGCGCGCGGAGATCGAGAAGGCGGCGCAGCGCTACTACGAGTTGCTGACGGCGCGGGCGCAGCGCGTCAGGTTCGAGACGCCGGAGGAGAAGCTCGCGCGCGTCGCGCGGGCGGACGCCGAACTGCCGGAGGTCGCGGCGGAGTTGAGCCGCGTCCTGCTCGGCCCGACGGCAAAACAACTCGGCCCGAAGCGCCTGCTCGTCGTCGGCGACGGCATACTCCACCTCGTCCCCTTCGCCGCGCTCCCCGACCCGACCGACCCTGCGCGACCGCTCGTCTTCAAACACGAGATCGTCAACGCGCCTTCGGCCTCCGCGCTCGCGGAACTCCGGCGCGAGCAGCAGGGGCGACGCGCGGCGGCGAGGACAATCGCCGTGCTGGCCGACCCCGTCTTTGAAAAGCAGGACGAGCGCGTCAAGGCGATACTGAGCGGAAGGGCGGTCGCGTCTCTGCCGAAGGCGGGAGGCAACAGGCCGCAGTCATCGCCGG
>Ga0070740_10002637_pt1 | contig 20547 bp, 21 predicted proteins | sample Coa_R2_FD_67286 | JGI IMG/M metagenome (GOLD analysis project Ga0070740, IMG submission 67286) | Surface soil microbial communities from Centralia Pennsylvania, which are recovering from an underground coalmine fire - Coalmine... | ecosystem: Environmental > Terrestrial > Soil > Unclassified ...
TCCTTTTTCCGCACCCTGCTAAGTGTCATTTCCAATGAACTGAGAAATCTCAAGGTGGGGTAAGCGACCAATCATCGCTCCGCGAGCGTCGCTGATATTCATCGCCTGGCGCCAGGAATGAAACTTTGGAGAAATTCGGGGCGCGTGCCGTCATTGAGCGTTGATAGAAACTGGCGGGGGCGGGCTGCCGCCGGGTAAAATATGCGATAGTCAGTTGGGAAATGAGACTGAAAATCGGCATTATATAGAGGCCGCGGAAAGTGGGTATCCAGACGATGACGGGCTGGAAAGTCTCTATCCGGACAAGGAAAGCCTGCTGCCGCTGATCCGGGCCGACCTGGTACAGTATTGCCTGGCGATAAATCCGCGCTGGCGCCCGGCGCGCCATCTGCTGTATCTGGCCGACCGGTTGATGGCGGCGGAGCGACGCGAGCTGACGCGGCTGATAATCACGATGCCGCCGCAGCACGGCAAGTCGTGGACCACCAGTCAGCATTTTCCCGCCTGGTACCTGGGGCGCCATCCCGATCACTCCGTAATCACGGCGGCTTACAACGAGACCAAGGCGCTGGATTTCGGGCTCAGTGTCAAGGACCAGGTCAATGATCCGCTATTTGCGCTGGCGTTTCCCGAGTTCACAGTGCGGCGCGATTGCAACAGCGCGTTGAAGTTTACTACCGAGCAGGGCGGCTGTTATTTCGCGGTGGGACGGGGCGGTTCGGCTACCGGGCGGCGCGCCGACCTTTTTATCGTCGATGATCCTTACAAGGACGAGGAGGAGGTGCGCAGCGACGCGGTGCGGCGTCAGATCCGCAGTTGGTGGAGCAAGGTGATCTACACGCGCCTGGCGCCGGGTGCGATCGTGATCGTAATCCACACGCGCTGGGATGAGGACGACCTGATCGGATGGCTGCTGAGCGAGCATGCGCAGGAGGGGTGGTGCGTAATAAATTTGCCGGCGCTCGCCGAGGAGCACGACGCGCTGGGACGGGCGCCGGGAGAGCCGTTGTGGCCGGAGCGGTATTCACAGGAGGATTTGGAAAAGCGCCGGATCAACGATCCACTGGGATTTCAGGCGCTCTATCAGCAGCGGCCGGCGGGAGCGGGGGCGAGGATGTTCCGGCGCGAATGGCTGGAAGGCACCAATATGAACTGTCGTTACGACCCGCTGCGCCATCCCCCCAACCATCGCGCGATGAACAAGGTGATGCTGGTGGATCCGGCCAATTCCAAAAGCCACAGCGCCGATTACACCAGCATCTGGGTACTGGGACTGGCCGCAGATCGCAACTTTTACGTGCTCGACATGGTGCGCGATCGGCTCAGCCTGACCGAGCGCGGCGACGCGGTTTTGGAGTTGCATCGCAAATGGCAGTTCGCGCGCACGCGCAGCGTCGTGGCCTATGAGGATTACGGTCTGCAGGCCGACATCGCCTACCTCAATGACCGGATGGCACGCGAAAACTATCGCTTCGCGATCAAGGAAGTAGGCGGGCGGCTGAGCAAGCCCGATCGGATAGCGCGGCTGGTGGCGCTGTTCGAGCAGGGGCGGATTCTGTTTCCACTGGCGCTGCATCGCACCAACACCGAGGGCGTCGAGCAGGACCTGGTCCGGGTCTTTATCGAGGAGGAGTACTCCAACTACCTGGTTGGGGGCGGCGGGTGCCGCCATGATGACATGCTCGACGCGCTGAGCCGGGTCTTCGATATCGATCCGGTGTGGCCGGGCGCGGCTGCCGGGAGTGAGGATAGCGAGGAGTTGCGCCGGTGGCGCGAATTGCGCAAGGCGGGACGCAACGGCTGGATGTCGGCATGAGCACGGGGCGGCGCGGCATCGGCCGCTGCGACTCGACCTAAAGACACCGGAACAGACAGTTTGCTTTTTCAAGCGGCGTGTTATAGTTGTTTACGACTATGATTCACGCGGGATAAGCCGCACGGCTACATAGTCAAAACCAAACCACTGCGGTTGCGCTGACGAATGCCAGACCGCAACCGTTAGCTGGAACGGGGGGTAGCGCGATGCACTCCGAGGGCGATTCCCAGACCGGTCCAGGTCCGTTGCGGATAGCCAGGCTATCCGAGCTAATTAAGCCGATTAATTCAAGTGCAGGTTGGCCCTGGGAGGGGTTGACGGTTGAACTGTTCCGGCTCGACCATCCGGTGTGTGTCTGCGTGTCGGTGGACGATTATTACATCGGGCTGGTGCGGCATGGTCAAGGAAGCGTATGGCTACCGGGAGGCCGCGTCCATGGTCGCTTCAGGCCCGGACAGATGGGTATCTTCGTCCCCGGCACCGAACATGGTGCAAGCAGCAGCGACGCGGTCACGGTTGTTTCGATTTATCTTAAGCCCGCGCTGATTGCTCGGGGTGCTGGAGACGCCGATCCCGCACGGATCGAAATTGTCCCGCAGCTTGCGCTTGAAGATGCGACCTTACGCCGGCTTGCCCTGGCCTTGGAAGCGGAAGTTCAAAGTGGTTTGCCACCCAACCGTTTGTTCGGCGAATCGATGGGCATCGCGATTGCGGCCCATCTCGTGAGCCGTTACGGGGTCAAGCCGGTGCCTGAACATCCCTATCGTGGCGGAATGCCGAGATATCTGCTGCGCCAAGCCATTGAATATATGCAGAGCAATCTTGGGGCAGATTTGCGGTTGTCGGAATTGGCCGAGCAGGTGCACATGAGTCCCTGGCACTTCGGCCGAGCCTTCAAGCACAGTACCGGGTTGCCGCCCCATCGGTATTTGATGCGCGAGCGGATCGAGACGGCCAAGAGGCTGCTCAAGCAGCCGCATCCAAGCATGGAGGAAATCGCCAGGCAGCTTGGGTTTGCGGGTCGGAGCCATTTTATAACGGTATTTCACCGTCTTACGGGATATACGCCCAAACGGTTTCTGAATGAGGTTGTTAGCGGGTAACGGTGGCATAGGAGACTTTTGCGCAAATTTTTGAAAAAATTTTCAATATTTTAGAAATTCCAAGGTTTACCAGCGCTTGATTTTTTGTCAGAGATAATAGGCACGTCAAAAACCAAAAATGGCGTTCTCATCCTCAGTAATCCCGCTCGGCCTGGCCAGGCTCAAGCGCAGTTCGGGCTGGCAAGATCTGGGCAATTGGCATTGGCGGGAGAGCTTCAGCTTTGTCAGTCACGGCGTCGAAACGACGCTGCAGGTTACCGAGCCGGCGGCGCTGCTACCGATCAAGCTGCGGCTGCCGCCGGGATGGCGTGAGGCGAAGGATTCGAACGCCCAACCCGAATATTCGCTGGTGGTCGGCAATGAAATCGCGCCAGCGGGACTCGACCGGCTGCATCTGCTGTTCCGCGGCGTCTCGCTTATCGCGGCGGCCTACAAACTGGAACCGGTGCTGGGTGCCCTGGAATCGGAGCTCGATCGCCGAGTGGCGTCGCTGGCGGGGCCGGAGCGGATTTTCATCCGGGCCGGGGTCGCAGGATGGCGGGGACGTGCGATCGTCGTGTGCGGCGGGCCTCAAAGCGGCACCTCAACCCTGGTCGCGGCCCTGCTGCGCGCCGGAGCCTCCTATTACTCGGATCAATACGCGGTGCTTGATTACGACGGACGGGTGCATCCCTATGCCCGCGAGCTGTGGCTGTGCACGGGTGCTCACGTCAATCCGGTTCGCTATCGGCCCGAGGAACTGGGCGCCCGATGCGGGACTCAAGCGCTGGAAATTGGAACGGCTATATTTGCCATTTATCGGCCGGGGGCACGATCGAAGTTCGCCGCCGTGACGGCGGCTACGGCCGGCGCGGAAATGATGGGCCATGCCGTTTCGGACCGCCTGGACATGCGCGCCGCGCAAGCGGCCATCGACAAGGCATTGGCGAGGGCGTGGATTCTCAAGGGCGTGCGCGGCGAAGCACAGGAACTGGTGAACCTGCTGTTGCGGCCATCTGCCGGGCGAAGCCTTCATTGAGGGCCGGCGGCCGCCGGTCCCATCCAAGAGCTGTTCTCACGCACCCCGTCACCGCGGGTGCGCGCTCGCGGGCAGGCCAGAAACTTATCCTGCCCGTTTGTCCGTATTCCGCTCACAATCGGTTTGCGGCAGGGGCTTCTGCCTTATCTCCTCTTTGCCCGGCAGAGCGAGAGCGAGCTCTATACTTACTGCATCAAAGTGATGTTTTTTGGGTTCGGTCAAATCAACCGCGAGCGGCTGACTATTGCGTGTGGGGAAAGTCGGTATATATAATTAGTATTCACTGAAGCCACGTCGGGGCTATAGCCGATGCGCTCCCTAGGGGGGCGAGCAGGGCCGGCGGCTGCGCGACAAATCGCCGGGGTCCGATCCGCCTTCATGATCGGGCCAGCCGCTTCCGGGCTATATCGGATGCATCGAGCTCTTCATGGGCGGCGATGAGCCCAATCCTTCGGCGTTGAAGAAGGAACTGGCGGCGCCAAGCGCCGGAAGTAACTCACTTTAACCAACGGAGCGATTGGCAGTGGCTACCACTTTTTTCAATCCATCGGATCCTTCCACCAACAAGCTGTGGTCGAAGGAACTTTATCGTGAGACCCGCAAGAAGACGGTCGCGACCAAGTTCATCGGTGCGACTTCGGACTCGCTGATCCAGATCCTCGACGATACCCAGAAGCATCCGGGCGACAAGATCACCTATACGCTGCGCATGCAGCTCAACGGCGCCGGCGTGCTGGGCTTCGGGCTGCTGGAAGGCAACGAGGAGGCGATGACCTTCTATACCAACTCGTTGCTGATCGACAATCTGCGCCATGCGGTCAAGCTGCAGGGCAGCGTGTCGCAGCAGCGCGTGCCCTGGGACCTGCTCAACGAGGCGAAGATCGCGCTGTCGGATTGGTATTCGAGCCGCTACGACGTCGCGCTGCTCAACCATCTGGGCGGCAACTCGGCGCAGAGCAGTCCCAACTATACGGGCAACAATCTGCCGGTTGCGCCCGACGCGAATCATCAGATTTTCGCCGGTACCGCGACCAGCGAGGCGACGCTGACCTCGGCGATGACGTTCACCTTGTCGCTGGTGGATCAGTGCGTGGCCAAGGCCAAGACGCTGACGCCGGCGATCCGGCCGGTGCGGCTGAAGAACGGCGAATACTATGTGATGTTCCTGCATCCGTTCCAGGTGCAGGCGCTGCGCAAGTCGACCACCGCGGGCGACTGGAAGGATATCCAGTTGGCGGCGATGCAGGGCGGCCAGATCGAGGATAACCCGATCTTCACCGGCGCGCTGGGGATGTTCAACGGCGTGGTTCTGCATGAGGACGCCCGCGTGCCCTACGGCGACAACAGCCAGAACCTGCTGCATACCGACCTGGGTGCGCCGGCGGCCGGCACCACCTCGGTGGCGCGCGCGATCTTCTGCGGCGCGCAGTCGGCGGTGATCGCGTTTGGACGCAGCTACAACTGGCCGACCAAGTACAAGTGGGTCACGCAGGCCGACGATTACGAAGACCAGGTCGGCGTGGCGGTCGGTTCGGTGTGGGGGGCGACCAAATCGGTCTTCAACGGCTCGGACTTCGCCACGCTGGTGGTGAGCACCTGGGCCCAGCTCTCCTGACGAGATCGGCGCCGGGCTGAGGAGTGGGTTGCCGCGAATTGGCGCAGCCCGGCGCGCGAATCGCTTAACGGAGAACAACAGCAATCAGCAAAATCGAGGTATTCAGCAGTGCCGACACGCAAACGGGAGAAAGCGGTGGAAACGACGGTAATTTCGGGCGGCAAGGGTTCGCCGGTCAGGCGCAAGACCAAGGTGATGAGCACCGTGCAGGCCTCTGACCGCGACGCGGCAATGTGGGACATGCGCTTTGCCAAGGCGCAGATGGCCTCGGGCATCGAGACTGACAGCGTGGGCAATCCCTACGACGACGATGCGACGGGCAACAAGCGCTCGCGGTCCAGGAAGGATCGGCGGTAAACGGGACGCGGCGGCGCCGGGGCTTGCGGCTGACGGAGCGCCGGTGCCGCCGGAGGCGGCGGGAGCTGGTGGATTGGGCGAGCGGCCCGGCGGCGATGGCAGTGGAGAGCGAGGAGCGTGGCTGACACAACCCTGGCGGACATGCGGGCGCGGATCATGGATGAGCTGCAGCGCACCGATCTGGCAAGCCAGATCAACAACGCCATCACGGAGGCGGCGGACTACTTCCGGCGCGACGTATTCTTTCGCAACGACGCGCAAGACAGCTCCACCGTCACCGTGGCGGGAACCGCGGTTTACCCGGCGCCGGCCGATGTGGCGGAGATCCGGCAGTTGTCGATTACAGTGTCGAATACCAAGTATCCGTTGCGGCTGCGGAGCTGGGAGTATATCAACGCCGAGGATTCCAACGTGCTCTCCCCGGTGAGCGGACCGCCGATCGAATATGCAGTCAATTTGCTGAGCGGCGGAATGAGTATACGGCTGTTCCCGACTCCCGCCGGTGCCTATCGGCTCCAATACGACTACGTGCAGATAATTCCGGCGCCGGTACAGGACACGGACAGCAATTTCTGGACGATGGAAGGACGCGAGATGGTGCGGGCGTACGCCAAATACCTGCTGCGGATGACGGTGCTCAACGACCCGCCGTCGGCGCAGGTCGACCTGGCGCTGGCCGATCAGTACTTGCGCAAGCTCAAGCAGGAGACGGGAGCGAAGAAATTCACGGGGCGGTTGCGGGCGCATTGGTGATGGCGACGCTGAGCGTGACATTCGATCGGGGCTTCGCGCCCGACCTGGATCCGGCGACGGCGGGAATTTTCGTGGACTGCGATCAGATGTTTCCCTCCGCCGCCGGCTACCGCCCGTTGCGGCTGCTGCAACTTGAAAGCAGCGGCGGCCCGCTACCGACGGCGCCCTGTTACGGGGCGTTTTTCGAGCAGGATGCGATTGACGCCGGACGCGCAATTTTCCTGGCCTCGGCCGCCAAGCTGTACACCTACAATATCGTCAACGGCACCTTCAATGACGTATCGGGCGGCCAGACCTTCAACGGGCCGGCCAATCCCGCCGGCTATCGCAGCCCGCGCTGGCGGTGGACGATGTTCGGCGGCGATCTGATCGTGCTCAACCCAGCCGACCCGCCGCAGGTACTCAGAGCTCCGGCTTACAATGCGGCGGTGGCGCTGGCCGGCAATCCGCCGCGCGGCTCGATCGTGGAGGCGGTGGGCGACTTTGTCTTCATCTTCGACGCGGCGGGCAACGACTGGAATTGCTGCGGAATCGGCAACGACAGCGCCTGGACTCCGGACATCGGCACGCAGGCCGCCAATGGCACGCTGGGCGACACGCCGGGGCCGATTGTAGCGGCGCACGCGCTGGGCGCCAATCTGCTGGTGTACAAGCAGCGCGCCACGTACCTGGCCACCTATCTCGGACCGCCGGTTATTTGGAGCTTCGCGCTGCTGGCCGACGACGCCGGCGCGATTTGCGATGAGGCGGTAGTGCCCTACGGCGGGCTCCATGTGGTTATGGGGTTTGAGAATTTCTACACCTGCGACGGCAGCCCGCCGCGGGTGCTGAACAGCCCGCTGCGGCGCTGGTTTTACGAAACCAGCCTGGACCGCAATTACGCCACCCGAGTCTGGGGGGTGTGGGACAAGCTGCACAATTTGATCGTGTGGTTCTACCCCTCGGTTAGGGCCGATCCGCCGGGGGCGCTGGATCGCTACATCTGCTGGCATCCCGAAACCAACCGCTGGATGACGGGTAAGATTGCGAACAACGTTGAAGCGGTGGTCACACCATTTGCACCCATCACGCCGCAGGGAGCGATCAGCTACGCGGCGTCGGCAGTATTCGGCATGGCGCTGATACTTGGCGATCACAATCTATACAGCTTTTCGGGCCCGCCCGCAGTGGCATACGTAACCACCGGCGATATCGGGGATCCGATGCGCTATACGCTGATGCGTACGGTACGCCCCAAGTTCAAAATCTATCCGGCAAATAACGCCGCGGTTGCAATCCCGCTTTACCGTTACAACCTGGGCGATACGCAGTTTGCGGGTCCCGAGTCGCAGCTTACCCGCTACGGCGCTTTCCCGATGCGCCAGGCGGCCCGCTATCACGCGGTGCAGATCAGGACCGCGGCCGACTGCGAGATCGTGGGCATGGACGTGGACTGGGAGCCGCAGGGGACGCGCTGATGCCGCAACGGGTGCCATCCTTGCAGCTGCCGCTGCCGCGCAGCGAGCCCGCGCGCGAAGCCCATCGCCAACTGATGTTGTGGGCGACCCAGATGGTCAGCGTACTCAACTCGCTGAGCGCCGATCCGGGGCTTAAGGACAGCGGCAATCCCGGTTCGGCGGCGACCACTATTTCGTTTGCGGGGTCCGACGCGGCGATCGACATATCGGCGGTAATGCATTTGGTGCGGGGCGGAACCTCGCTGGCGACGATCCATCCGCCGCGCGGATTTACCGGCGCCTTTTTTCTAATCGCGGCCAATCCATTTACGCTCAACAGCAACGGCAACGTCGTGGTGCCGGGTGGCAGCACCGGGCTACAGACCGGCGAGATGGTCCCGATGGTGTTCGACGGAAAGAGCTGGTACGTGAGCGTGCCGATCTCATCCGGGTTCGTCATCCACGTCAAGATAATCACTTACGCCGATTCGCCCTACACAGTTGCGCCCGATGACGACGTCATCATTGCGTCAGCCGGGACGGCGGCGGATACGATTGTGCGTTTACCTCAGGCGACCGGCTCGGCGCGGCTGCTCGATATCAAAAAAGTCGACGCCAACCCGTATAGCATCGGGCTGCTGGCCGCCGGAAGCGACACCATCGACGATGCCCTGGGTCAGTTGGATATTCTCGCTCGCTATACATCATACACAATCATCGATTACGCACCCGGCAAATGGGCAATTCTATGACGAGGTATCTGCGCATCGCCGCGACCGCGGCCCTGATGGCGGCACTGGCCGCCGTGACGCTCGGGACATACACGCCCCCACCGCCGCCAGCGCCGCATTTCTTTGATTATTTCGGCGACGGTTCGGAGCCTGATCCCGAGGTGTCGGGAACGGTGACGCTTGGCGGTGAACACAGCTACGCGAGTTTTACGGTGCAGGCGGGCGGGACTGTAAATATAGTTGAAAACTTCAGTCAGCCTCCCTCTTCCTCATTGGTAGTCAGATCGCCCGGAACGTGCACAATCGCCGGTACCATCAACGGAAGAGGAGCGGCGAATCCGGTTTACACCATCGGTGGGACCGGCGGCGGCGGGGGCGGCAATCCCGGCGCAGCCGGGCTGGCGGCGCTGGGCGTGATATCGCCGAGCCTGGATTTCAGCGGCGGCGGGGGCGGCGCGGCGGGGAATCCGGGCGGCGCGGGACAGGACGGCACGGCGCTGAACGAGGCGCTGCGGACTTTCGTGCTGGACGAAATGAGCGCCGTGGTGGACAGCTCGGGCGGGATGCCGGGCGGCGCGGGTGCGGGCGCGGCCAATCCCTTTGACTGTCACAACGCTCAACCCGGCAACGGTGGATGCGGTGGCGGGGGAGTGGTGCTGGTGTGCAGGGAAATCGACTTTCAGGCAACCGCTATCGTCGATCTGCGCGGCCAGGACGGCTTTGCGGGAGCGTCGGGCCCGGGCGCAGGGGCGGGGGGCGGTGGCGGAGGCGGCGGCGGCTACTTCTTTACTTACGCGATTGCTTACATCCACAGCCCGGCCAACAGCGGAAGCGTGCGATTGGAGGGCGGAGCGGGGGGAGCCGGCGGCGACGGCACCGCCGGCTCAGGTGGCAGAGGTTCGCCGGGATGGTCGCGGTATTTTTAGGCGAGGTCGAGCGACGCGGCGCTGCAAATAGTCAGTTCAGTCGGCGCTTGTTGCGGAGGTGATATATGGCGCGCAAGAATCTTCAGTTCGATCCAGGCGAGCTGCCCAATAACTACAACAGCGGCGCCGCGCTGGTCAGCGGCGGGGTAATCGTCAACGATGGGCCGGCGCGGCTTTACAAGTTAACCGTTACCAGCCAGGACAGCTCCGACCAGTTCATCATGCTGTTTGACGCGGCGGCGGTCCCGGCCAACGGGGCGGCGCCGGTGGCCGTCTTCAAGGTTGCGGCCGGCTCCACCGCGGCTATCGATTACGGGTGGCGCGGCAAGGCGTTTGAGAACGGAATCTGCTGGTCCAACAGTACCACGCTGCCGAATCTCACCGCCGGCCTGGCGAATTGCTACGCGGAAGCCAACTGGCACTGAGGCCAACAGCGGCGTGCCGCGAGCGAAAGCGAGGTGGGGTGATGATAGTGGTCGAAGAGGCGGACGATGGGATGGACGTTGACGCAGGTAAATCCCGCCCAACTGCATTCCTGGTGGCCGCTGGTCAGGCCCGGCCTGGAGCAGGTGCGCAGGAAGGCCAAGGCTTGCTGGCTGTGCGAGGACATCTACACGGCGGTGCGCAGCGGCGGGGCCACGATGCATGTGGGTTACATCGATCAGCGCTATGCCGGTGTGCTGGTGCTCACCATCAATACGGACCCGTTTACGGCGGAGCGCAGCCTGTTGATCTGGGCCGCCTATACCTGTCATCCGCTGGCACTGGGACTGGGCCTGGCCGAGGTCAAGGCGATGGCAGCGCGGGCGGGATTGCGCAAGCTGGTGTTTCATTCGCCGCGGCGGGGATGGAGCCGGCGGCTTGCGGCTGAAGGATTTGAAATCAGCGAAATGAAGTTTGAGAGGATGCTGTAATGGGAAGCGGAGGCGGTCCGTCAAATACCACGGTAACCAATCAGGTCCAACTGCCGCTGTGGGCGCAGCCCTACGCGTTGGAGTTTCTGAGCGACGTCGGGAACTATGTCAACCAGGGGTTGGCACAGGGCTACCCGTTCCCGCCCGAGCAGCTCTACGGGTTCACGCCCGCCCAGGTAGCCGGGATGAATCTGGGCGAGCAGAGTGCGCTGTCGGGCGCGGCGGGACTGCTCAATCCGACGCTGGCCAACGTGTCGGCGACGCAAGCGGGCAAGTACCTGCTGCCGCAAAGCAATCCGTTTTTGCAGCAGACATTCAACGCCGCGGCGGCGCCAGTGGTGCAGCAATTCCGCAACGCCACCGAGCCGGGGATCCAGGCGGAATTTGAGCGCGCGGGTAGTTTCGGCGGTTCGGCGCAAAATCAGGCGGAATCGATCGCGCAGCAAAACCTGGGCAACACGCTGCAGAATCTGGCCACCAACATCTATGGTGCCAACTACGAAACGGAGCGGCAGAATCAGATCCGCCAGCAGGGTTTGGTGCCCGGGTTGCTGCAGGCCAGCTTCGCGCCGGCCAGCGAGCTGATGAACATCGGCGGGATGCAGCAGCAGTTCGGTCAGCAGGTGCTCGACACGGCGCTGCAGAATCTTGAAAACCAATACAACTTTCCCTTCCAGCTCCTGGCGCAGTTGGGTGCTGCGCTGCCCACCGCGGTGGGCGGCGCTTATACCTCGCAGCAAACGGGCCCCAACCCCAATGCGATCGATCCCTTCAGCAGCGGTCTGGCGGGGGCTCTGGGCCTGGGCGGTTTGTTGGGGCTGAGCGGCGGCGGCCTGGGCGGCGGCATCAGCGCGCTGCTGGGCGGTCTGGGCGCGCTGCTGCCTTTTTAGCGGGAGGATGAAGCATGGCCTATTTACCCTCGGGAATTGGAATGACCGGAGCCGGCAGCCTGGCGCCGGGTATGACGTTGCCACCCAACGTCAAACTGCCGCCGGGACTCACGTTGCCGCCCATCAACCTGCCGCCCCGGATGTCCGGCCCAGGCGGTCCCAGCGCGGGGCCCGGCCCGGCGCCGCAGCCGAATCCGGGGCCGCGTTCCTATGCGCCTTTCGATGTCACACCGCAGTTGCTTCAGACCTTTGGTATCAGCAGTGCATTCAACCCGCTGACCGTGTTCGATCTGATGAACCAGGGGGGGACGCCGTTTGTGTCGCCGTTCGCGGGCAGCGGGCTGTTGGGCTATCCACGAACCCTGCCGGGTGCGGGCCTGTCGGGCGGCGCCGGACTGTCGGCGGCGGCCGGTCCGGCCGTAAGCGGAACGCTGTCGCGCGTACCGCTGCCGCAAAGCGGCGGAAAAGGCGCCATGATGTAGTGGCAGGTTTTGTTACCGAATGTATGGAGCCGGAACCAAGATGAATCCAGGTATCGATGCGATTACGCGCCTGCTGATGGAGGAATTGCCGGGATTGGCTGGAGCGCTCCAGCCGCTGGGTGCCGGCGCGCTGAGCCTGAGCGAGGCGGCGCGCCAGCAGCGCGATCAGAGCCTGGCCAATGCGATGCTTGCCGCGGCTTCGGGGCTGCTCACGCCGAGCCCCAACCGCTATCCGCTGGGGCCGCTGCACCGGTTGGGCGCGGGGCTGGGTGCCGCCTTGCAGGCTTACGGCCAAGGCGCGGCGCAGGCGCCGGTGCTCGACACGCTGGCGATGCGGGGTCAGGGCGGCCAACCGCGCAGCAGCGCGAGGAGCGGTGCACTTGCGCCGGCACCGGTACGCGTGCCGCCTGTATCATCGGCGGCGAAATTGGCGGCGGTTGCGTCCGCTGTCTCTGACCGGCGCGTGGGACCGGCATCGCGGGCTGGCGCAGCACGCAAGGGCGCATCAGTCGGCCCCATGCTGCGCAAGTTCAGCGGCACGCCGGCGCGCCTGCTTGAGCATCCTGCAGTCCTGCCCGGCGGATGGGAGCTTTACGGCTACGAGCAAGACAGCGGCCGGCCGATTTACATCGGCCCGGACCGGGAGCTGGGCGTTTACGCATGACGGCGCGTCAGAATCGACGCAGATCCAGGGCGGCAGCGCGAGCGTCGCGGCGCGTTTGAGCCGATTTGAACAAATCGGCTCGTTCGGGCTGTATGCCAATATATTTTGGCTTGCACGGTGAATTAGTCAGTCAATCCCGGTATGTAGTAAAATAGTCAATACCGGGGTTCATACACGCCGGCAAAATCTACTACCAGAGACCGGTCTTTTGCGCTTCGCTTCGGCATTTTCCGAACTCCGGGGGCGCGCGGCGACGGTGTCAAGGCGCTGGCACGGCCCAAGCTGAGGCCGGCATGAAGGGGACAGCTATGCGGTGGTTGTGGACAAGGGTGGCGGTGGCTGCGGTTTTGGCGGCGCTGACGGTATCGGGTGCGGGCGGGGCGGTCAATCTGTGCACGCTTACCGGCAATCTCACTCTGATTGACGGCCAGGCGGGTGCCAACGCCCAGGTGTTCTTCCAGACGGTTTCAACCCAGTCATTCGGCGGCACGGTAATCCCGCCGTCTTCCTTCTCCGTGTTCACCGACGCGCAAGGGAATCTGCCCCCCGGAGTCACGGTGCCGCAGGGCGCGATTGTGCAGGTGACGGTGGGAAGCAGCCAGCCGGTGCAAATTCAAATTCCGCTGGCGGCCACTGCGGACCTCGCCACGCTGATTCTGGCCAACAACGATCCGCCCTCGGTGGTCTCCGCGCTCTCGGTGGGCGCGGGGGGCGACTACGGGCTGACCGTGACCAATCCGGGCACGGGCGCGATTGGTACGGCGGTGCTGCAGCCGGGCAAGGTGAGCGCGATCCAGGGCTTTGCCTTTTCGCCCACCGCGCCGACCGACGCGCAGGTTCCGATCTTCAGCGCCGGGGCAAACCGCTGGCAGCCGGAGTCGATCACCGGCGACGCCTCGTTGGCTTCTGACGGCACGCTGCTGGTTAACGGGATCGTTTCGGGGGGAAATATCACGGGCAAGAGCAGCGGAGGGCCGTTTTCGATCAGCAATTACAACGTCAACAACGAATTCAACCCGACGCAATACGGGGCCAGGCTTGACGCGCGGCGGATCGGCGACCTTAGTGTGGTCAACGGCTCGACCTCGGTCAGCTCAGCGAGCGCGAATTTCAGCGCGGCGGACGTGGGCAAGCTGATCGTGATCTGGAACGCGTCCAGCGGGAGCGGCAGCGACAGGACCTTCACCGGCACGATCGCGGCGGTAGCGGCGCCGTCGGCGGTGTTGAGCGCGCCCTATCCCGGCGCCACCCAGACCAACGCCACGGCTTTTGTTGGCACTGACGACGGCAATGCGATCAACGTGGCGCTGCAGGCGGTGCCGGCGAACAACTCGGGCGTAGTGAAGGTTCCGGGCGGAGTCATAATGACCAGCAAGACTCTGACCATCGCCGGGCGCAGCGAGGAGTTCGCCGGGCAGGGACTGGGCGCAAACCTCAATTCGGGCGGCAACGGGACGCTGATCGTATGGGCGGGCGGCAATCAGCCGGTAATCCAAATCATCGACAGCGAGGGCGCGCGGGTACATGACTTCGCGATCATGGGCAGCGACCAGGCCGGCACGATGCCCAGCGCGTGCGTGGATTTTCTGAACAACGGGGCCGGCAACCTGACCGGCCATCCCAACAGCTTCAACGTGGTTTACAACATCGAGTGCGGCGACTTGTTCGATCTGGGACTGCCCGGGGCGGGAAGCGGAAATCCAACCGTGACCTCTGGAATCCAGATCGATACCAGCGGTACGCAAAACGACCGCAACATCGTCAGCAACGTGAACGTACGCCACGCTATCTACGGGATTCAGTGGGGGCAGAACCAGGCGTTGGAGTGGAGCGTGCGCGACTTCCGCTGCGAGCGAGTAGGAATCTGCGTGGACGCCCATGTTGGCTTCACCGAGGTGGCCTTCGAGCAGATCGAGACGCTGCAATCGGCGCTGGCTTTCTTCCTGGGCCAGGGGGCTTATCTGAGCGTGAACAATTACGCCGACGAGACCGACGGGCCGACGACGATCGCGCCGCCGTGGAGTGCCAATTTCGTCTACCCCAAGAATTTCGTGATCAAGGACAGCAACGGCAATTTCGAAATCGCGCAGAACTCGGGGACCAGCGGCGCGTCCCAGCCGGCTTTTGCCACGCAATCGAGCAACTTCACCATCAGCACCGTGTCGCGCAGCTCCAACGTGGTGACGGTCACGACCGCCGGCACGCACGATTTTTCGGTTGGACAATTGGTCGGAGTGGTCAACGTCGCCGACCCCGGCTTTAACGGGGCCTTTACCATCACCGCGGTGCCGGCCGCCAATCAGTTCACTTACAATCAGACCGCGTCCAACGCCGCCAGCAGCGGCGGCATCGCCTATCATGCAACTGCCGACAACAACGTGATTTGGCTGAACACGGGGACCGCCACGGCATTTTCGCAACTGGCGCTGTTTGCGGGTTCGGGCGGCGTGCCGGGCGGCACTTTGGTGCTTAACGATTCGATCTGGGATGCGAGCAATCAACTTCCCTACAATTTCGATTTTATGGCCGCCAACGGCGCTGACATGAGCTTCATCGGCAACGACTTCAAGCTGGTGAACTCGGTGGCGGCGCCGCCGGTTGGAACCCCGATCGTGGATTTGAGTGTGACGGGAACTGCAGCCCGGAGTTTTCAGTGCCGCGGTTGCCGCGGGATCAGCGAGTCCAACTTCAACGTCGCGGTCAGTGGCGGCGACGCACGTCAGATTACCTATATCGACATGCAGCGGCTGCCGGGCAGCAACGGCAGCGCTGCCAATGCGGGAATCGGCGAGTATTTCATCAATGCCCTGGTGAATGGCGATCGCGCCGGAGTTGACAGCTTCCGCTATGACCTGCCGGGGAAAGTCCGCGAGTTCGGCGGTCCTTTGACCGTGATGCAGTTGGCCAACCCAAGCTCAGCACCCTTCCAACTGTCGTGCAGCGATGGCGGCTCGCCGGCCAACAATACCTATCTGTACAAGTACACTGCGCTGAGCGGCAGCGGAGAAACGTTGGCATCCTCGGCCGAGTCATCGGTAAGTTGCGCGGGCAACGTTGGGGTGGGCGGCGTCTCGATCGTCGGACGGGTCTTCCCGGTTCTCGGCGCCGACAGCTACAACATCTATCGCACGGCGGCCAACGGCGCGACGGGGAGTGAAAAGCTCACCCTCAACATACCGGCCAACTCTCTGCGGGTCGCATCCCTCGGATCCAATTCGTTCAGCGACACGACGACCGACGCCAATCTGGGCGTGGTTCTGCCCAACGCCAATACCACCGGTAACGCAACCGTGGGCGGAGTACTGGCGGCCGGCTCAAGCGCCGCGATTGGCGCTGCCGCCGGCGATGTTTCAGCCGCGCGCACGGCGGGCACCGGCGCGCTGTGGTTTGGCAGCGACGGGACGCAAAGTCTGGATTATGGAATTTCAAACGCCGGCGCATTCACGCTTTTGGGCGGAGGCCTGTTCAGCCCCGGGGTCACCGTCGCCGGCAGCGCGAAGCTGGTGTTGGGCAGCTCCACAGTCGCCAGCCTGGGCGCGTGCAGCTCCTCCAACCGCTTCAGTTGGCTGGCGGTAACCGATAACAACGCGGCGTGCTCCTACGGTGCGGCGCCGGCGGGCGGCGGCTCCACGGTCTGTCCGGTGTTCTGCGACGGCAGCGCCTGGAAGATTCACTGAGCTGCGCGACAGGCGGCAAACGCAGGGCATCGCGCGATGGATCCGCTTGACCACATCGTCACGATCATCGAGCAGGTCGGTTTTCCCACTGCTTTAGTGCTGCTGATGATGCTGCTGGCGCCGCGCTGGGCACTGCGGCTGCTCGAAGTGTTCCGCAAAATCATGGAGGACTTCGCCGACAAGCTGGTGAGCGGAATCCGCCAGGTGGTGGAGCGGCATGAGGCGGCGGTCAACCGGTCCGAGGCGATCACCTCGCGCCAGGAGGCGGCGGTCAGCCGCCTGGAAGCGCTGAGCCAGCTCAGGTGGCGCAACGGAGAGGACGGCGATGCGCAATCCTGAATGGACGCCCGCCGTATGGCAGGACGAAGCGGCGCTGATCAAGATCGCGGCGGCCAAATACGGGTTGGACTGGCATTTCATCGCCGCCATTCGCAAGGCCGAGGACGGCGGACCCGGGCGCGAGTTCGGCGTGCTGAGCGTCAAGGCGCCGACCTACGGGGCGCAGCTTGAAGTATGCTGCCAGACCGTGCGCCATCGCTTGGTCGAGTACGACCGCGACCATCAGGCGCTGGACCTGCACGAGACGCCCGACGGCAAGCAGACCGTAACCTACACACCGGAGTTCATTTCATGGTTCGGCGCCATCTGGGCGCCCAACACCGCGCCGAACGACGCGGGCAGGCTTAATCGCAACTGGAGCCGCAACGTCGGCTACTGGTACCTGCATCTGATCGATCTCGAGCATCCGGGCTAAGCGGGTCGGCGTGCAACAAGGCGAAGGAGGGGAGGATGCTGAACAATCCGAAGACGACGGCCGCCGGCTACCTGATCCTGGCGGCATCGATACTGACCGTGGTGGCGCACTGGCTGAGCGGCGTGCTGAGCATGGCCGACCTCAACGCTTTAGTGGGCGCAATCGGCGGTGCCGGCCTGATCGCAGCCAAAGACGGCGGGCATTGAAGGGAGATCGGCCGCTCCACGCCTCGGATCAACACGCTGTGGGAAGGAGTGGCGTTGCGAATTCTGTTTCCTACCGTTCGGCTGTCACAGGAAGGCCGCGCTATAATCGCTGGCGGAGGATCGGCCGCGGCCATGCGCGGCCGCCCCTATGGTGGACGAACCTCAAATTCTGCTGGCCGTGCTGTGCGATGATGTGCGCCATGAGATCAACGGCAAGGTCAGCTTGATGGGCATCTTCGACACGTTCAACGTGGCGGCCTACACCGCGCCGTTGCCGCCCTTCCATATTTTCGCCAAGGTTGGCGTGGCCCGCGAGGGCACGCATTCGGTGACGTTGCGCATCCGCAGCGAAGAGGGCGACTTCAATACCGAGCTGGCCGGTCAGATGCTGACCCAGGGCCGCGACGAGTTGACTGGAAACTATGTGTCCAACATCGACCTGGCGCTCAACGGCATGACGATTCCGCGTCCGGGCCGCTACCAGGTGTGCTTCGTGATCGACGGCCAGGAACTGGCGGCGTGCGGATTTATCGCGCGCACGGCCGCTCCACCCAAGCTGCAGTAGCTCCGCTCCATCCTGTGGTCGCGGGCGCGCGGCGATGCTCGCGATCGACGGCCAAGTGTGGCAAGTTCCATCCCGCGGCCGTGCTACCGCGCGCGGCCGGCGTTTACGGAGGATGACATGGGATTGGTTCAGGGCAAGGTGGCGCTGATCACTGGCGGCGCTTCAGGTATCGGGCGCGCGGCGTCGCTGATCTTCGCGCGCGAGGGCGCCAGCGTGGCGGTCGCGGATCTGAATCTTGAGGGATGCGACGAGACGGTGGCGATGGTCAAGCGCGCGGGCGGCGACGCGATCAGTATCAAGTGCGACGTCTCCAGGACCGATCAGGTGCAGGCGATGGTGGAGCGGGTGGTCAGGAGTTGGGGACGACTTGACTGCGGCTTTAACAACGCCGGCGTCAGCCCGGCCGGCGGTCGCATCGGCGAAATCCCCGAGGACGATTGGGACCGCGTAATCGCGATCAACCTGACCGGCGTGTGGTTATGCATGAAGTATGAGCTGGTGCAGATGACGGCGCAGGGCGGCGGCGCGATCGTCAACACCGCGTCGATCATGGGACTGGTCGGCGAGCGGCGCACCGGTGCATACTGTGCGGCCAAACACGGCGTGGTCGGCCTGACGAAAACGGCCGCGCTGGAATATGCCAACCGGAACATTCGGGTCAACGCGGTCTGCCCGGGCTCGACGCTGACCCCGATGATGCAAAAGGCCTTCGTACGCGACCCGCGCCTGGAGCAAGCCTACAAGGCGTCGCATCCGCTGGGCCGCCTGGGCACGCCCGAGGATATCGGCGAAGCGGTGATGTGGCTATGCTCGGAAGAAGCCTCATTCGTTACCGGACTGGCGCTGCCGGTGGACGGCGGCTACACGGCGCACTGACAAGTTTGGACTGCAGCATGCCTGAGCCTGGTGCAGCGGGTGCTTTTTTGCCGGGTACGCCTTGGGCATAATGGGCCGCGGGCGTGTGCGCCCGCGGGAGAAGTGCGATGGCTTACAGCGAGATCATCTACGACAGGCAGGACAAGGTCGCGATTGTGACGCTCAACCGGCCCGAGCGCATGAACGCCATCACACCGACCCTGGCGGGGGAACTCAAGCACGCGATGGCGCAGGCCGAGCGCGACCCCGAGATTGCCGCGATTGTGGTCACCGGGGCCGGCAAATCGTTTTGTCCGGGGATGGACATGGCGGTGCTGCAGGCTGCTGCCCAACGCAAAAAAGGCGAGGACGCCGAGCAAAGCGCTCCCGCCTCTCCCCACGCCATCGACATCAACCACCATTCGCTATTCGGCTTCATGCTGGCGATGCGCAAGCCGATTATCGGCGCGCTCAACGGTAATTGCGTCGGGATGGGGCTGAGCATGGCGCTGCATTTCGATATCCGTATCGCCGGCGAAGGCACGCGCCTGAGCGCGATTTTCGTCCGCCGCGGATTGTCGGTTGAACACGGCTCCAGTTGGCTGCTGCCGCGCCTGGTCGGGATGTCGCACGCCATGGACATGGCGCTGACGGGACGGCTGGTGGGCGCGCAGGAGGCGCTGGCGATGGGCCTGGTCAGCCGCGTAGTGCCCGATGCCAAGCTGCTGGAGACGGCGTTGGAGATGGGGCGGGAAATCGCCGCCCACTGCTCGCCGACTGCGATGGCGGAGGCCAAGCGCATGCTCTGGCAGCATCTGGCCGGCGACTACCAGATGGCCACCGATGACAGCACTGCGATCATGTTCAGCATGTTCAAGCAGGGCGACTTCAAGGAGGGCGTGCTCGCCTTTGTGCAAAAGCGCCCGCCGCGCTTCAAGCCGGTGTAAGCTCCCTGCCACCATTCGCCCACGGTAACTGAGTAGTTGACACGCCGTGGCCGCACGGCGCGCCTGGGTGTATGCCACAAGTTCGATGTTGATACACACTTCGCCGGCGCCGGGCCGAATCTTGCCAGGGATAATTGCTTGGAGTTAATTCCCAAGCGGTTGGGTGCGGAGTGACGGGAAGTTTGCCACCGTGCGCATGACAACGGGATGGTGCCTAATTGCGGCTGCAACGGCAACGCTGACAGGCTGCGCGATGTCGCGGGCGAGTAGGGCAACCATTTCGGTCGGCGATACACTCAGCCATCTGATGGCGTATTCGGAAGCGGTGGAAGGCCCTCCGGCGCCGCCGCCTCCGGTGATGGCGCGGCAGTCAGGGTTGTCGACGCCGGTGCTGGAGTTACCACCGGTAGCGACGCCGGCCGCGGCGCCCACTTCGATCGCGGCCCAAACGCCCGCTCCGCCACGCAATCGCGTGCCGCCGCCTGCCGCCGCTGCGACGCCCCAGTTCGTTTCCAACGACAAGCTGGTTGTCCTACGCGGCGTATTTTTCGAAAAAAACAGTTCGGACCTTGACGACCTGGACGAATTGATCCTCGACGACGCGGTGCGCACCCTCAAAAAGCGTCCTGACATCCGGGTCTACGTCAAGGGTTACAGCGATTCGCACGGCAGCCCCCGCCTCAATCAAAAGTTGTCACAGGAGCGCGCCGCGAGTGTCGCCGCCTACCTAGTCAGCAACGGCGTGCCCCTAAGTCAGCTCATCGTGCTGGGCATGGGCTCAAGCCATCCGGTGGCGAGCAACGACACGGCGGCAGGGCGCGCTTTGAACCGGCGCGTC
>Ga0070740_10002638_pt1 | contig 20546 bp, 13 predicted proteins | sample Coa_R2_FD_67286 | JGI IMG/M metagenome (GOLD analysis project Ga0070740, IMG submission 67286) | Surface soil microbial communities from Centralia Pennsylvania, which are recovering from an underground coalmine fire - Coalmine... | ecosystem: Environmental > Terrestrial > Soil > Unclassified ...
TACTCAGAAACTGGCGCGCAGATGGAACTGGAGACTTCGCGCGGGTAACTGATTTACTGAATGCCCAAACAGAGAGCTGTTTAAATCGGATGTCACCCCGGTAAGGTTAACGCGATTAAACAGATTAAAGAACTCTGCTTTTGCCTGAATCTTCAACCGCTCGCCGGTGAACCATGGAGTGGTGAAGAACTTCTCAGCAGTGAAGTTAAGATTGTTGTATCCAGGCTGGTCATAGGTGTTTCGGCCAATACTTCCTTCCTGCCCAAGCGGAGGCGCAGGGAATGCGGATGCTGGGAAGAGACCATTCAGGAATGCTTTTTTCCCTTGCCCGCTCAGGTGATTGCCGAAACGCGGAGTGTTCGGAACGTCATAGTTCGTGCCATCCGCGTTATAGTCACCACCAGTATTGCCGACGACGTTGCCATTGGCGTCAAAAACAGGCGCAAAGGGTGCGCTTGTATAGACGGTAAAGGGCAATCCCGTGTGCATGATCCATACGCCACCGAATTGCCAGCCGCCGAGTATGTTTCGCTCGATGACATTGCCATAGTTGTTGGGCACCGTCCACACACCGTCAGCAGAGAATTGCTGATGGATGTCAAAGTCAGAGCGTCCACGCTGGGCCTGGAAGTTGTCAGGCTGAATAATGTTGGTGTTGGTCGTGATCTGTCCTCCACTGATGGATTGCGCAGTGCTGTAAACATCCAGAGCTTTTGCGTAGGTGTAGATTCCGCGTAGTGTCAACCCGCGCGAGTTGCGGTAACTCACTAACGCAGAACCGACGTTCCCAACAGAGTTGCCGTTGGAAGTGCCATACTCAATCGCGCCAAAACTCGGATTAAGAAATTGCGGGTTGTTTTTATTGACGATCAGATCACCGGCGAAACGGTTCGCATTCTGATAAATCGGCAGGTGGTGCGCAGCAGTCCCCGAATAATTGAGTTCGGCAACCAGGCCGCCTCCCAACTGTTGTTGCAGGCTCAGGCTCCAGGCCTCCACCTGAGTCATTTTGTAATTGGGAGAGAATCCACCGAGACCCGACCGCTGAGGCACTCCATTGATCAGAATGCCGCCGCGTTGATCGAAAGTGACGTTAGACGTATCTACAATCGGACAGACCTGTGTGTATCCGGTTGGCGCCGAACAGGGCTGGAAGGCGGGCGTGGGATTGCCTTGTCGTACATTGATCGAGGGAGTGTAATAGTACGGAAGATTGCCCGAAATAGCATCGGTTATATGCAGGTACGGTGGTTGATCTGAGAACAACCCAAAGCCGCCGCGCAGAGCGGACCTGCCGTTGCCTCGAACATCCCAGGAAAATCCGATGCGCGGAGAAAATTCCCACAAATTGTGATCCAGCACATCAGTTCGCCCGTTGGGAGCCGCTCCGGCCACCGCGCCTGCAATCTGCCCCTGTCGAGTGGAAGATTGCGCGAGCGTCAAAAGCGTCAGCTTGGGGCTGATGATGGAAAAGAGCGGCCCCATTGAGTCGTACCGTAGGCCCGCATTCAAAGTAAATGTCGGCTTCAGCTTCCAGTCATCCTGAACAAAGAATGCAGTATAAAGATCGCGGTAGCGCCGCACATATGGCGCCTGTCCGTGCGTTGTGAGGTCCACATGTGTTCCGCTTTCAGAAGTGGCCTTGTCCTGAATAAAGTCCAGCAGATTGTCGAAATTGTAAGTGGGACGAGTGAATGCGCTTGTCTGCTGATCATTCTCGCGGATGTTGAAAACATCGGCGCCAAATTTCAGCGTGTGATTCTTTATGGTCGCGGTCAGAACATCGCGCCAGCCGACGGTGGTCTGGATGAAGTTGCCGGCGCCCCAGTTTGAGAATCCTGCCAATGCGTTGACATTGATGTAGGGAATCGCCTCGCTGGGATCAGGCTGATTCGCCCCCTGCGGACGAATCATATGTGCCCCCATTTCGTTCAGAAAATGAGAAGAGAATGTATGGGTCCAATCAACATTCACGAAATCCGAAGAGTTCTCTTGCGGTATGGTCAGGTTTGGACGGCCGATATTGCTTTCCGACGTGTCATGCGTTCGTATCGCATCTACGTAGATGCGGTCGCTCTTGCCAAGATAGGCATCGACGCGAAAGCTCCACTGATATCCGTTCTTTGGGACTGAATAGCTGATGTTCGATGTGCCAACCGCGTTTAAATTGGCAGGGATGCCTGCCGGCGGCGCGTAGAATCCCGGTGTTGAGGCTTCAAGTTGACTCACGGTCTGGAAGTTGGAGGTAGGGAAAGACTGCGGAGGCGACTGCTTAAGTATCTGTGTTGCCAGAGTATTGGGGAGATTGGCTTGGGCCCAGTTGTCAAAATCCTGTGTTTCAAATGTAGCCTGATAAGCATTTGTAACACTGGAGCGAAGAACATCGATCGCGCCATACCAGAACAACTTATCCTTGAGGGCCGGTCCGCCCAGGGTGGCGCCAACTTCATTGCGCTGAAAGGTCGGCACTTTGGTTTGGAATTCGGTTCGTGCGCTTAATGTATCGTTCAGAAAGTAGTAATCGATGGTTCCATGCAGGTTATTTGAGCCGGAATTGGTAAATACTTCGACAAATGCGCCTCCATTTCGGCCTTTTTGCGCGTCAAAATTGTTTGTTTGAATATTCATGGACTGCACGATTTCAGGATTTGGGGAAATAGAAGTCCCGCCGCCGCGAGATGGCGTATTCGTATATGCGCCGTCAATCGTATATCCATTTTGTTCCTGCCGCAGGCCGCCTGCATTGATATTAATGGCGTATTCGTTGGTGTAATTGTCGCCGGATGTAACCGCGCTCCCCGTCATGCCTGGCGTCAAAGCTGCCAGTCCGTAGACATTCTGGCCGGTAAGTGGCGTTCCCTGCAGGGTCGATTCGCCGATGACGGCTTCCGTCTTGGCGCTGGACAGATCGACTGCCGTTGCCGCAGCGGAAACTGTTACGTTTGTGGATACCGCTCCTACCTGCAGGACAGGCGCGAGGGTGCGAATCTCTCCGACCTGCAGTGTCAGATTCGACTGTTGCCATGTCTGGAATCCATTCATCTGGACCTGAACGGAGTAGGTGGAGGCGGCAATGCTCTCGATACGGAAGTATCCGTCCTGATTTGTGTTAGTAGTCTTGGATACTCCGAGCCGCGTATCGGTGATGGTGACCTGGGCCCCGGAAACCGCAGCCCCGGAAGCATCGCGGGCTGTACCTTCAATCCCGCTGGAGAACTGGGCGAATACTGATAGTCCACTGCAGAAGATCAGCAGCAATGTGGAAATTTTTACCAGGTTTTTCATATTGCGCCTCCTGAATCTGTCTCTTGCCTTTGCGGGTTGAGTTTTTCTGATCTTCTGGAAAACGATTACTAGTCTGGGCCATAAATATTTATCCCACCAACTCCCCGGTCATTGTGCCGCGTTCCTGACGATCAGAAAACAAGTTGAATTTTATGTAGTCCAACTCCGCAGTCACCAAGCTGACAGTTTGGACAATAGAACTTTCAAGTAATGGACGGTTAAATACGGTGCAATACGTCTTCGCAAGGGGCGGTGATTTTACCGTGATGCTTAAATAAAAATCCTTCATTTTGAATGGTTTATAGATAAACCTGGAAGGGTAGCAAGGCTGCCTCTGTTAAGACAATTATTTTTTGTTATAGTGGCCGACGACGGTTCGGATGGACATGGAACGCTCGGCTACACTAACTGAAAACCGGGCATCGCAAGCAACCTTACCACCTGAGAGTAGTGAGGCGAAGGCGATCATTCTCCGTGAACTGGAGAAAATACTTGAGAGCCCGCCATTTCGTGGGTCTTCCCGGAGAAAAGAATTTCTCTCCTATGTGGTCCGCCACAGTCTGGAAGGACATCATGAACTCCTGAAGGAACGCACCATCGGCACCGAGGTCTTCCATCGCGACGCAGATTATGCGACCGGGGATGATCCGGTCGTTCGCGTCCAGGCAGGTGAAGTACGCAGACGGCTGGAGCAGTACTATTACACGGCTCCGCCGGATATCCCGGTTCGCATAGAAATCCCTCTGGGCTCATACCATCCGGAGTTTCATTGGAATGTACATGCGCTGCCACTAGAAAATCATCCTGGCCATGTTGCTGAGTCAGATACACATCCGGCCGAGAGGATTTCGGAAAATCGTCGAAAATGGCCATGGATTGCAGCAACGGCCATTCTCGCTCTCTTAGCGGTCGTTGTTGCAATCGTTCTGGGTTTCCGCCATCAAAGACCTCCAGTATCTGTACTGGATATGTTCTGGGCCCCGGTGTTCAAAAGCTCTCAGCCGGTCATCATTTGTCTGGCGAAGCCTGTGGTGTACCGACCCTCTGTCGATGTTTATCAGCGCTATGCCAAAACGCATCCTGGAACATTTGAGACGGAGGCCGAACGGGACAACGAGGTTTTGCCTTTGAACCCTAATGAAAAACTGACCTGGGGAGACATGGCTGTCTATCCAGGCTATGGGGTGGCTAGCGGAGATGCATATGCAGCGGTACAGATCTCTAATCTTCTCGTACGAATGAACAAGCCAAGCCAGGTCAGGATCGGCAAAAGCTATTCATTTGAAGACCTGCGCACCTCGCCTGCGGTGGTGCTGGGCGCGTTCAATAACAAATGGACGATGCAGATGACCTCGAACCTGCACTTCACGCTCCAACTCGATGCCGGCATCCGAGAGCAGGTTCCCTCAGGACGGGTGTGGACTTCACAATTTAATGCACGCGGTGAATACATAACTGATTATGGAGTTGTCTCCCGCCTCCTCGATTCAAAAACAGGCCAGTTCCTTGTTACCGCGGCTGGAATCGGCTCCCCCGGTACACAGGCTGCGGGCGAAGTTGTTTCCAATTCTCAGTATCTGGAGGAAGCACTGAAAGCGGCTCCGCCAGATTGGAGCAGGAAGAACATCCAATTCGTTGTGCAGACGAATGTGATCGACTCCATCCCCGGACCTCCGCATGTTGTGGCCACTTATTACTGGTAGTCGACGTCAACACTGTTAAAGCCGGTTTACACTGTCCGAAACGTTGCTCTTATGTTTTATGGCAGATGGATTGCGCTTTTTACCATATGTGTACCTCTTGTTGCCCAGAGACAAGAGAGCAGGACATCCATTGCTTCGATCGAGTCGTTGATTCGCTCTCATGAATACAACCAGGCATTAGGAGTCACCAAAGCTGCTCTGCATGAAAATCCTCAGGATTTCCAACTCTGGACGTTGGAAGGGATTGTGCTTTCGCTCCAGGGAAACAAGCAGGACGCGTTAACTGCTTTTGATAAGGCACTCAGCTTTTCCCCGAAATATCCTGCGGCCCTCAAAGGCAAAGTCCAAATTCTCTACGAGACGCAGGATAAGCGTGCGATTCCTGCTTTGAAAGAAATATTGAGTGCTGATCCGAAAGATGTAACGGCACACGAAATGCTCGCCATGCTCGAGGCGAAACAGAAAAATTGTCAGGCGGCTGATGAGCATTTTCTTCTGAGCGCAGAGGCGATAAAGACTCATCCGGAATCGCTCGAGACATATGGCTACTGTCTGATGCAGACAAAGCAGGCGGAGAAAGCTGTTCCTGTTTTTGAGCAATTGGCTGCATTGCTGCCCGAGAAGAGCTATCCGAAATATGATCTCGCGGTGGCATTGTTAGAGGCCAAACAGAATGATGCTGCTCTTAAAGTTCTCGAACCTTTAATTGCTGCGAACCAGTCAGTCCCGGATATTTTGAGCCTGGCATCAGAGGCCTATGAGGCTGTTGGCAATACTCCAAAGGCAGTGGCCCTTCTGCGACAGGCGATTGTGCTTAGCCCCACGACGCCGAGCTACTATGTGACTTTTGCTGCGCTCTGTCTGGACCACGATTCTTTTCAGGTCGGGATAGATATGATCAATGCCGGGCTGAAGCGCATTCCTGATGACCCATCGTTATATATTTCGCGAGGCTTGCTGTACGCGCAATTGGCCCAATACGACAATGCAGAATCCGATTTCAGGAAAGCTGATCAGCTCGATTCCGCGCAGAGTCTCACTTCTTATGCTCTCGATCTTGCCGAGATTGCTCGCAACAATCCCGATAAAGCCCTATCGGATGTGCGGGCGCAGCTGAAAGCGCACCCGGATAGCCCTTCCCTGCATTATCTGCTCGCAAAACTGCTCTGGACTCAGGGTGGCGCATCGGACGAGGCAATGAATTCGGCGCTTGAGACTCTGAAGCTGAAGCCGGACATGACAGAAGCCAGAGATTTGCTGGCAGACATATACATCCATTCGGAGAGGTACAAACTTGCGATTGAGCAATGCCGGCTTGCATTGAAGGAGTCCCCCTCTGATCAGAGTGCGATTTATCACCTGATCATCGCTTTGCGGCACTCAAGTCCGGAGGAGCAGAGCGAAGTCCCTGCTTTGGTGAAGCAACTCTCAGAGTTAAAGCAGAGTGCGCGTCAACTCGAAGGGGAGAAAAAACGATTTCAACTGGTGGAGCAGAAATCTCCGCCGGCACAGTAGAAACCCAAACGTAACGAATGACCGTCCGATGGCCTAAGCATGATGCTCGTTAACTATCTAAAAAGTTCTTAAGGACTGGCCGATAACACAGCACGATTTTTTTGAGCATTCTGGAAGTTTCCGCGTCGAAGGTGCAATACAAGGCAGGAAACATTCATTGCGGTGGTCAAATTCAGGCAGAGGGACAAGGGAATCGAAGGGCAGCTCGAAGACAGATGCTCAGATGATCGAGTGTCTGAAGCGGCAGGATGAGCACGCTTTTCTTGCTCTTTACGACCAGCATCGGATCCCTGTGTACCGGTTCTTGATGTATATGACAGGTTCGACTACAACGGCGGAAGAACTTACCCAGGAAGTATTCATCCGGATACTCGATGCGATGTCTAGTGGTGCTATCGGGCAGTTCGACAGCAATAAAGGAACGTTGGAGGGCTATCTTTTGGGGATTGCTCGAAACCTTTCGCGGGAAGAGCGCCGCAAAACGCATCGCCTGGTTTCCCTGGATGACATTCTGGACCTCGCAGAGGGAAGCCAGTTGCCGGTGCAGAATGGCATGACGTGGGATGCCGCGCAGCGATTGATTGAGCATGCGGAATTAGCGCTGTTGTATCGCGCCATCCTTGGGCTGCCGGAACACTACCGTGAAGTATTGGTGTTGTGCAGCCTTCAGGAGAAGAGCTATCAGGAGGCGGCTCTCATTCTGCGGTGCTCGGAGGGAACTATCGCTTCGCGAATGAACCGGGCCAAAGCGCTGATTTCAGCCAAGCTTCGTCGATCGGCTCCAGACGAAGCCAACCTGAATGCGATCTGAAAGAAAGGAGGGATATGCAACGGCAGGGAAGAAGATTGGAGCAGGCGGAAGACACAGCACGCATCGATGGTCTGCTGCAACGGCTGGCCGGGATTACGCAGCATGGTCCACCTTCAGTCCTCAGAGAACGTCTAAAGGAACTTGCTTCTCAGCAATTGGCAACAGCGCACGCCGATAAGAAGCGTCTGGCTTGGTTGAAGCCGGCATTCGCTACTCTGCTGCTTATCGTTGCCGGATTCGCAGGAGTGCTGATGGTATATCACCGACAGCACAGAGCTATCAGGGTGGGGAGCGGAGACAAGCCCGCTGGAAGCTTGCAGGCGAAAGAAATACACGAGACACCGAAGGTTCCATCGCCGGAAGTAAGAGCCCTGCCTCGTGAGGTCACTCATCAGCATGTAAAACGCGCACAAGGTTCTCAATCAAGACGAATGATCATCCGGCTTCCTTATTCGAACAGCGCTGTAACTACGGGAACGGATGCGACGATTCGAGTTGCCATGTCACAGTCGGAGCTTTTGTCGCTCGGATTTCCGGTGAATGCGACCATGCACGATCATCGTGTTCTTGCCGAGTTGACATTGGGAGCTGATGGTTTGCCGCGCGCCGTCAGCCTGCCTCTACCTCTTGAATTTGTGAAGGAGAAAAAATGAACGGTTTACTTCATCCGAAAGCAACCTGCCTGGCTGCTCTATCCCTGATTGCTGTGAGCTATGGACAGGCGCAGATACAGGTACAGGGGACGATCGGCTTTCCTGACTGCCAGGAAAATGCAAATTGCGCAGATGCGCGACCGATGACTATAGCTGCAATCTCCGCTATTCCCCTTGGTGCCGCTCAAGTCGGAATCGTTTCTACGGGCGGCGCCGTCTTTGGGCTGCAGGAGCAGGCAGAAATGGTGAAGGGCCAACCCTACCAGGCGCAGGCAGTCACTGAGGTGAAGCAGACCCTTGCCGACGGCTCGCATATTGTCCAGACCAGTACAGCAACCATCGCCCGCGACAGCGAAGGGCGGACAGTACGGATTCAGAAACTGAAAGCAATCGGGCCGTGGAAGGGCTTGTCGGATTCTTCTCAGGCGCAAACGTCAACCTTGACCAGCATCTTCGATCCGGTTGCAAAAACACATATCGACTACACCTCCGATATGAAGATTGCGAACGTGATCACGATGCCTTCGCCACCGTCAGGCACAGTTACCAGCGGCATGGAGAGCGGATTTGCTATTGCAACTGGTGGGCCGGCAGGTCCCGGGAGCAACGTCATGTTCTCAGTGCAGAGGCATGAGGCGGCATCTGACGCGCCGATTACAAAGACAGAACAACTCGGGAATAAAACGATCGAAGGCATTCAGGTGACTGGCACTCGCAGTACAGATACCATCCCTGCGGGCACAATCGGGAACGATAAAGATATAGTGATCACCCATGAAACCTGGTATTCGCCGGATTTAAAGGTTGTTGTTCAGAGCACTCAGAGCGACCCGCGTTTTGGTCAGACAACGTATTCGCTCACGAACATCGAACGCAGCGAACCTGATGCAACACTGTTTCAAGTACCGGCGGGTTACAAGATCGAGAAAGAAACTCCCGTATTCGTGAAGGCGCATCACGAAAACGAGTAAGGCAAGATAATTGGCTCGTATCCCGATGGGATGGCGGGCCTATTTTTTTGAAATGACGATTCACACATCCTTCCTACTCGGCCAAACGATCAGATAGAAAATCTACCATCCCCAGAGCGGAAGCCCACGCGCACACGTCTTTACGATGAATGCTGAGAAGGAATCATCAGCAACTCCCGAAATGCTGAATGCTTTCTAAATGCCTTCGCATTTTCTTGTGACGAGAAGCGTTTGTCTGTCTGTTTCATTACTGCACTTGTCGAAATAGCTCATGCATAGTCGAGAAAAATCTGTGCATTTTTCTGGAAGTTATCAAGCACCTCAGAACAATCCCGTCAGGGGTATCTGCCTGTGAAAACTGTGATTCGTGCTGTGATCGGCATTCTGGTGGCCGTTGGAGCGAGCTCATTGTATGCCGGTGAATCTGCAAAATCTTTCTATAAACAAGGACAAGCTGCTGAGCTTCGCGAGGACTATGACGCAGCATTCGATGCTTACAAGAAAGCTATGCTTCAAGAGCCGGGAGATCTTCGATACAGGGCGTCATGTGAGAGGGCACGGCTATTGGCGTCAGCGCAGCATGTAAAACACGGCAACGAGTTGAAAGAAAGCGGAAAGATTGCCGCAGCTTTGACTGAATTCCTGCGCGCTACGGCAATTGATCCCTCGAATGCCGCGGCGCAGCAAGGAATTGCCGGTCTTACAGACCACATAACCCCGGCTGCACCGGTGAAGAGCGATATCCCACAATTGCCGAGCGACCGCGCAAAGCTGGCTTCGGTGGCTGAACCGATAGAGTTGCACTCTGTTACAGATGAGCCGATTACGCTGCACATGATCGAAGACAGCAAAGTTGTGTATGAAAGCGTAGGCAAGGCAGGAGGTGTGAATGTTCTGTTCGACCCGGAATATGTCTCGAAGCGGATCTCTATCGATCTGGCGAACACTACCCTGCCGGATGCATTGCGCATCGTGGCTACTGTTTCGGGTACTTTCTGGAAGCCGGTCACTGCTAACACGATCTTTGTTGCCGCTGATAGCAGGGGGAAACGCCAGCAACTCGAACAGGCAGCAGTGCAGGTTTTTTACCTGGGAAATGCTACGCAGCAGACTGATTTGAACGATGTCCAGACAGCGCTGCGCAACGTTTTTACGGATGCCAAGCTGTATGCCGTGCCCAGCCAGTATGCAATTGTCATGCGAGGCACACCGGATCAGCTTCTTCTGGCCGAGCAGCTTATCGATGATCTTGATAAGGCGAGGCCGGAAGTGGTGATCGACGTTGCGGTATTGCAGGTAGACAAGGACAAAGTCCGCAACATTGGTCTGCAATGGCCGCAGAGTCTTACAGCAACCCTGAAAACCACCAGCACCGACTCCAACGCCACGTTGACCCTTAATGATCTCGCAAATCTTACCGCGAAGAATTTTTCGCTCACAGTTGGAACTGCTGAAGCAGATGTGCTGCTGACGGACAGTGATACGCGCATACTGCAGAATCCACGCCTGCGAGCTACCGATGGACAAAAGGCGACCCTGAAAATTGGTGAGCGAATACCAATCGCAACTGGTTCTTACACGTACCCCACATCTACATCAGCCTCCGCAGCGCAAACTCAGTTCCAGTACATCGACGTGGGCGTGAATATGGAGATGCAGCCCACGATTCACTACAACGGCGACGTGAGCCTCAAAGTCAAAGTAGAAATCCTATCTCAGAACGGCAATACGACGATCAGCGGGGTTACCGAGCCGATCATCGGGCAGCAGAGCGTTGAAGAAGTAATCCGGCTTAAAGAGGGTGAGAGCAACATTCTGGGCGGCCTTCTTCAGGAGCAGGATAACCGTTCGGTAAGCGGCGCTCCCGGACTGGCAGACGTGCCCGGCCTCAAATACATATTCAGCACCCAGAAGCGTGAATTACAGCACGAAGAGATTGTATTTCTGCTTACGCCTCATCTGGTGCGGGGAATCGATATCGACCCGCGAAATCTGAAGCGTATTGATACAGGAACGAATAATGCGTTTGAGTTGCGCCAGACGCCTTCACGAGTCGTGAATGACAGCGATGGAGTTCCCCATGAACACTGATCTCTGCCTGAAGAAGCAGAATTGGCTTAATGGTATTAAGCTGCTGTTCGGTTTCAGCGTCGTAATCGGAGTAAGTAGCTGCAAGTGTTTTTATCGGCCTGCTTTGTCCACGATCACGGTCACTCAATGCGGGCTGTTTTTCAATGGCATTCATCTTTTTGTGACATTGGTTTAACAGTTCAACGACTATCTGCTGATCAGACATTTTCCCGCTGCCGACGTTTCTGAGTCCGAAGCGCGGGCTATGTCATGGAATGTGACCAATAGCCGCGCCCACCTAGAAAGTGGATGTTGAGATATTCCTCCATTGTCTTTGCCGGGCTTCTTAAGCTCTTGCGATACCAAACATATTACGGCCTAAATTTCGTCCATAAGAATATCTTTTCACATACAATTTCTCCGTCTGACAATTCATCTGGGGGAATGCATTGAAATTTGTTCATCGCACCATCACATCCGTTGGGGCCGGCGCTGTCCTTATCGCCGCAGGCTTAACAGGTTGCACGCAGCCAAGACAAACCACTGAGACGAAGCCTGCTGCGAGCACTACAGACCATCCAGTAGCGGCCATTCAGGACACTGAAACGCCAGCCCAGCGCGATGCCCGCATGGAGTGGTGGCGCGAAGCGCGCTTCGGCATGTTCATCCATTGGGGCCTCTACTCTATTCCCGCAGGCACGTGGAACGGCAAACGGATTCCCGGCATCGGCGAATGGATCATGAATACAGCATCTATCCCTGTTGCCGATTACAAAGCGCTTGCGCCCAAGTTCAACCCCACCGGCTTCAACGCGCATGACATCGTCGCCCTGGCTAAAGCCGCGGGAATGAAGTACATCATCATTACCTCAAAGCATCATGACGGCTTTGCCATGTTTGATTCGAAGGCGAACGACTTCAACATCGTTGCAGCCACTCCGTACAAGCGCGACCCAATCAAGGAACTGGCCGACGAGTGCAGGAAGCAGGGAATTAAGCTGGGCTTCTACTATTCGCAGGATCAGGACTGGACCGCTCCCGGCGGAGCAGCACTCAAGACGGGCGATCATCAGCCGCCTACCTACCATTGGGACAAAGCGCAGGACGGTAATTTCCAGCAGTATCTCGAAACCAAAGCCATTCCTCAATTGAAAGAATTGCTGTCGAATTACGGCGATTACCCTGCCGTCATCTGGTTCGATACGCCCACACCGGACATGACTCCCAAACTGGCCTCCGAGATCGTCTCCCTACTCAATCAATATCCCAAGCTCATCTGGAACAACCGTCTCGGCGGAGGCTACAAGGGTGACACCGAAACTCCCGAGCAGCACATTCCCGCGCAAGGATATCCTGGCCGCGACTGGGAATCCTGCATGACCATCAATGACACCTGGGGCTACAAGTCCTATGACAAGAATTTCAAGTCAACTGAAACACTTCTGCGTAACCTCATCGATATTGCCAGCAAGGGCGGCAACTATCTGTTGAATATCGGTCCCGATTCACACGGCATCGTCCCAGCCGAAGAAGTTGAGCGTCTCCGTCAAATGGGCAAATGGCTCGACGTGAATGGCGAAGCGATCTACGGCACTCAGCCAACCCTTTTTGGACCGGAGGCGGGCAGCTTCAGCACCACCGAAAAGGACGAGGACGGCAAGCCAAAATTCATTCCGGCATGGGATTGGCGCTCTACTACCAAGCCCGACAAGGTCTACATCGAAATCTTCAAGTGGCCCAAAGGCGGCTTCCATCTCGACAAGATGTCGCGGAAGGTCACTGGCGCATATCTGCTGGCCGACACCGCGCATAAACCACTCACATTCAAACAGTCCGGCGACAGCCTCGACGTTCAGCTTCCGGCGAAAGGGCTCGATCCGATCGCAACCGTGCTGGTTCTCGAAACAGCAAAATAACTGCTATGGAATGTAGCTAGGGTGCGGTTCATCAGCACCCTCCAATTCCGCCCGGTGGCCTCAAAAAGTATTCTATGTTACTCTTGTTGCAGACACTTAGGAAGTGTAAACGAACAGAATTCAGCAACAGGAGTAACGCACTTACCGTGCTGGCACCTCAAAAGAAAACCGAAATTATCTCCCGCTTCCGCACTCACGACTCCGACACCGGCAGTCCTGAAGTGCAGATTGCGATCCTGAGCGAACGCATTGGCGAGCTCACCGAGCACTTCAAGACCCACGCCAAGGACCATGCGTCCCGCCGTGGCCTTCTCATGCTCGTCAGCAAGCGCCGTCGCCTGCTCGATTATCTCAAGACGAACGATTCTGACCGCTACCGCGACGTCATCGGCAAGTTGGGCATCCGCAAGTAGCCGCAAGCTCAAACCTTTGTCTCCTACGCGCACGCGCCGAGAATTTCGTAAAGGATGGGAAAACGTCAGCCGGGTCAAAGGCTGGCGTGTATCCCCGTTTAGGGGGTTCTGCGCTCTATCTCCGTTGTCATCCCGACCGGAGCGCGACTGCGCGGAGCGGAGGGACATGCAGTTTTCTCTCAGAATAGTGCGGGCGCTCCACAGCCTGAAAAGATGTGGAAATGTAGCTCCTACCAGGATTCAAGAAAAGAGGACAATATGAAACACGAAGTGACAGTCGAGCTTGCCGGTGGCAAGCGGCTGACCTTTGAAACCGGCCGCATGGCCAAGCAGGCCTCAGGCGCAGCCCTGGTCACGCAAGGTGACAGCGTGGTGCTCGCAACCGCCGTGGCCGCCCCCGAACAGAAAGAGGGCATCGATTTCTTCCCCCTTACCGTCGATTATCGCGAGTACGCCTATGCAGGCGGACGCATCCCGGGCGGATTTATCAAGCGTGAAGGCCGTCCCAGCGAACGCGAAATTCTTACGAGTCGCCAGATTGACCGCCCCATTCGCCCGCTCTTCCCGGAAGGCTTCCGCAACGAGACCCAGGTCATTGCGCTGGTTTTTTCCGCGGATAAGGAGAACGATCCGGACATCGTCGCCATCAATGCCGCCAGCGCCGCGCTCGCGCTCTCTGACATTCCCTTCGGCGGCCCCGTCGGCGCAGTCCGCGTCGGATACGTAAACGGCCAGTTCATCGCGAATCCGTCTTACTCCGAGCGCCGCGACAGCTCCATCAATATCACCGTCGTCGGCACTAAAGACGGCATCGTGATGATCGAAAGCGGCTCTGACGGCGTTACCGAAGAAGTCGTCGTCAACGCTATCGAGTTCGGCCACGACGAAATTAAGAAGATCGTCGCCACCATAGAGGAACTGGTCGCGAAAGCCGGCAAGCCGAAGCGCGCCTTCGTCGCTCCGGAATTCGATCAGGCCTACTACGACGCGCTCGTTGCCAAAGTGGGCGACCGTCTCAAGGATGCACTGGACACCAAGACGCATGGTAAAACCGAGAGCTACGCGCTTATCAAGCAGATCAAGGACGAATTGGCCGTCCAGATTCCTGAAGGCGAAACCGCGGCCGCTGAAAAGAAAAAGCTCGCCAGTTACTATGAAACCCTTCGCGAGCGCCTCTTCCGCGAGCAGGTCACCAAAGAACGCATCCGTCCTGATCGCCGCGCCTTCGATGAGATTCGCCCCATCACCATCGAAGTCGGCGTGCTGCCCCGTACGCACGGTTCCGCGCTCTTCACCCGCGGTGAAACGCAGGCACTTGTCACCGCGACTCTCGGCACCGGCGACGACGCCCAGCGCCTTGAGAGCTTCGAGGGCGAGCAGAAAAAGCGCTTCATGCTGCACTACAATTTTCCGCCGTTCTCAGTCGGTGAAGTGGGCCGCATGACCGGTGTAGGCCGCCGCGAAATCGGCCACGGGGCACTCGCTGAGCGCGCCATCAGCGCGGTGCTTCCTCCTGAGGAGGAATCGCCTTATGCGCTGCGCGTTGTCTCTGACATCCTCGAGTCGAACGGCTCATCGTCGATGGCCTCGGTCTGCGGCGCCAGCCTTGCCCTTATGGACGCAGGCATTCCGCTTAAGGCAGCCGTGGCCGGCGTGGCCATGGGTCTGGTGAAGGAAGGCGATGATTACGCCATCCTTACCGACATCGCCGGTGCCGAGGACCACTACGGCGATATGGACTTCAAAGTTGCCGGAACACGCGACGGTATCACCGCCCTGCAGATGGACATCAAGATCAGCGGCATCACCGGCCAGATCATGCGCGAAGCGCTCGAGCAGGCCCGCCGCGGTCGCCTCTTCCTTCTCGACAAGATGGACGAAGCGCTCAGCGGCCCGCGCACTGAGAAGTCGAAGTTCGCGCCTCAGATTCGCACGCTGCAGATCCCGACCGATAAAATCCGCGACCTCATTGGACCAGGCGGCAAAACAATCCGTGGCATCATCGAGGCCACAGCCGTCAAGATCGACGTGGACGATACAGGCCGCGTGAACGTTGCCTCATCCGACGCTGAAGGACTTGAAAAAGCACTGGCGATGATCAACGACCTCACCGCCGTGCCGGAAGTTGGTAAGACCTACCTCGGCAAAGTCGTGCGCCTCGCCGAGTTCGGGGCCTTCGTCGAAATCTTCCCCGGCACCGACGGGCTGCTGCACATCAGCGAGATCGCCGAGCACCGCGTCAAGGACGTAAAGGACGAACTGCGCGAAGGCGATCAGGTTCTTGTCAAGGTCCTTGGCATTGAAGGCAATCGCATCAAGCTCTCGCGCAAGGCCCTGCTGCGCGAACAACGCGCCAAACTCGGCCTCACTGAGCAGCCCGGTCAGATCGGCGACGTAGCTGCTTCCGGTGAGCAGGAACAGATGGAACGTCCAGTGCGCCGTGAAGAGCGCCAGCCATCCTCAAACGCAAGCACCATCACCATCGAAGGCGGCGATGACTTCGACGATGAAGAAGGTGGCGAAGAAGGCGAAGAGATCAACTTCAATCGCGCCGATGGTGCACCGGTACACGCCGGCAGCGGAGAACGCCGCCCGGGCGGAGGTGGCAACCGCCGCCGTCGCGGACGTGGCCGTCGCGGCCCGGGACGAGGGCCCGGTGGCGGAGGCGGCAACCGCGGTCCACAGTAGGAACGAAGTAGGGTATATGCAAGAGGGCTGTGCGTTAGCACAGCTCTTCTTCTTTATCGGCTAATGGAAGAAGCTAATTTAATTTCTCATCCAAAGCAGAGCGCAGGACCTGCTTTTTTCATGTCGTAACACGAAAGCATTGCGTGTCATGCATCGCATTGCGAAAAGCGGCGCATTAAAAGGTAGGGATTGACGATGTGAATTGAATTTTCCGAAGCGTAGCGCAACAGCCCAACACATTTCCCAATTACGCTGTACCATTTCTTCAGAATCAAAAGGCCTTCATTTCGCTTCTCGAAATTCAGGGAGAGTTCGATGCGGTTACCTGGCTCATTTAGAGTTCTTGTCTTCGTTGCCGTTGTACTTGCTGCATTTTCAAAGATCAATACTGTGGCGGCTTCTTCGAACGTGGCCGCCGACAGCCCGGCCTGTCCCAAAGATGACAGCGGATTGAAACTGCCTCCAGGATTTTGCGCGACTATCTTCGCCGACGGCATTGGTCATGCTCGTCATATGGTGGTAGCTCCGAACGGCGTCGTTTATGTGAACACATGGTCCGGCGGTTACTATCCACCGAACGAAAAGCTGCCAGAGGGCGGTTTTCTCGTCGCGCTTCAGGACAAAACCGGCTCAGGGAAAGCTGGCGTGATTGAGCGTTTCGGCGAAACCGCCAAAACCGGAGCAGCCGGTGGTCTTGGCATTGCCCTCTACAACGGTTCGATTTACGCCGAGGTGAATGATCGCATCGTTCGCTATGCACTGCCTCCGGGCAAAATTGTGCCGACAGGTCCCGCAATCACCGTTGTCTCAGGTTTGCCTCTCGGCGGCGACCATCCCATGCATCCCTTCGTCATCACCTCTGACGGTTCGCTCTATGTAGACGTGGCCACGGCGACGAATGCCTGCCAGTTGAAGAACCGCACCCTCCACTCTCCGGGCGCTAAGCCATGCACAGAACTCGAGACGCGCGGCGGCGTCTGGAAGTTTGACGCTAAGAAAACCGACCAGAAATTTTCTCCATCCGAACGCTACGCGACGGGGATCCGCAATGCCGAAGGCTTCGGCGTTACTCCAGATGGTCGTATCTACGTAACTCAGCATGGACGCGACCAGCTTCACGCCAACTGGCCCGAGCTCTATAAGCCAGAAGAAGAGGCAACGTTGCCTTCTGAGGAAGTCATGCTTCTCAAACAAGGCGGCGACTATGGCTGGCCGGAATGCTATTACGATCCGGGGCAAGGCAAGCTGGTTCTGGCGCCTGAGTACGGCGGAGATGGTGGCCACGCCGTGGGTGTTTGCGCCAACAAGATTGGTCCCGTCGCGGCATTTCCCGCGCACTGGGGGCCGAACGATATGGTCTTCTATGACCAGAAGCAGTTTCCTGCCCGCTACCGCGACGGTCTCTTCATCGCATTTCATGGATCGTGGGACCGCGCGCCCTATCCACAGGGCGGCTACAACATCGTCTTCCAGGGGCCCCTCAGCGGTAAATCAACCGGCAGATGCGAAATCTTTGCCGACGGCTTCGCAGGCTCAACTGTCTCTCCTGAAGGAGCCGTGTATCGGCCCTCCGGAGTTGCCGTTGGTCCAGACGGCTCTCTTTACATTTCTGACGACAACAAGGGACGAATTTATAAAATCATTTACGTCGGCGGCGCCGCAGCGCAATCCGGAGAGCCGCAATACACTCCCTGCCCAAGTCTTACCGCTCCGGCTGGCGAAGTCGCCCAGGCCGAAGCCAAGCCACCCGAAGGGACACATCCTGACGCAGGTGCGGCTGCTCTCCCGGTTCCTCCCGGAGCGACACACGAAATGGTTGAGTTGGGCAGCCGCATCTATCACGGAGAAGCAGCCGGAGGAACATGCACCGCCTGCCACGGCGCAAACGGAACCGGAACTCCCCTGGGCCCCGACCTTACCAAGAACAAATGGCTATGGAGTGACGGCAGCTGGTCGGGAATTACCAAAACCATCACCGACGGAGTTTCGCTACCAAAGCAATATCGCAGCCCCATGCCCGCAATGGGAGGAGCCCAGCTCACCCCCGACCAGGCATCAGCTGTAGGCGCATACGTATGGTCGCTAAGCCACCATTGATATGGTTCTCGCCTTCAGCAGTCGAGCCACCAAGGTTAAATATGCCTGCCAGGTTGCGAAACGCTTGATAATGAGAGGACTCTCGCCGGGAGTACACATTTTGGCGGCCTGGTCACCGACATGAGAGGCCGATGCGGAGCCGGCCGATTATATTCGGTTGCGAAAACCAGGCATGGTGCCCCTTCAAGACATGCTTTTTGGCTTTGAGCGAGATAATTTTGTGTCAGCTAATCTATGCTATATCATCCTCGTCTCTGAGAGCATCGGTTCCATCAAGAGTGGCAGCACAATGCGGCAAGCTACCGGAGCGACATATGCGGTTATTAGCGATGATCTCCCGAAATGCATTGATGACCTGCTTCATCGGAAACCTATCGACCGAGCGGTTCGAGACTCGCAATGCTGCGGCGAATCGTCCCTCCGGTAAAGTGCATTAATAGTCGAAATCAAGAAGCTCACCAGTTCGCAATCAAACTTGAAAAGTAGCAAGCCGCTCCTCAACCACTTTTACAATGCGCTGATGAATTTCATCGATTCTCTCATCGCCTTCCAGCGCAACAACCCGTGACGAATCACGCGCGGCGATCTCACGATATTTGTCGTAAACGCGGCGATAAAATGCTTCGTTTTCAGTCTCGAAGCGGTTCTCGTCTGTACCGCTGCTCTTTGTGCGGTCGTTACGCCGGCGTGCGCGTGCAAGCGATGCGTGAAAATCGGGAAGCAGCAGAACTGTCATATCAGGCTGCAGTCCTCCGCACATAGCCTCGTGCAGTTTTAAAACAATTTCGCTGCCAAGCTGACGGCCTCCTCCCTGGTAGGCCTCCGTTGAATCGGTATAGCGATCACAGAGCACAATTTGGCCATCTGCGAGAGCCGGAGAAATAATTTCAGCAATTGCCTGGGCGCGATCCGAAAACATCAATCCCAACTCAGAAAGCGGAGCCAGGTTTTCAGTGCCTGAATCAAGCAATAGCTGACGAATACGGTCGCCGATGCGCGTTCCACCCGGTTGCCTGGTGACGGTAACTCGATAGCCATTTGCTTGCAGCCATGTTGCCAGCTTGCGTAGTTGTGTGCTTTTGCCGGAGCCATCCAGACCTTCAAACGTGAGAAAGAAACCTCGGCCCATGGCGCGAGTGTAGCAGAGCCGATGTAGCTTATTCAGCCAGCCAGGCTGCGGGTAGTGTCGCTTCTGGCGATATAATCAATACAGTTATGGCGGACCTTGCACTTACGGATGCGTCTTTACAGGAGACAGATGAGGCGCATTTGAACAAAACTTTCTACCTGGAAACTTTCGGCTGTCAGATGAACGTGCATGACTCGGAAAAAGTCATTGGCACGCTTACGCAGCAGGGTTATCGACAGGTTGAAACTGAGGAAGCCGCCGATCTGATCCTTTATAACACCTGCTCCATTCGTGATAAGGCAGAGCAGAAGGTCTTCCATCGTCTGAATGATTACAAGAAGCTGACCTCACAGGGTAAGCGCTTTGGCGTGCTGGGATGCGTTGCGCAGCAGGAGGGCGAGCGGATTTTCGAGCGCGCTCCTTATGTATCGCTTGTATCGGGTTCAGCATCCTATCGCAAATTGCCCGAGATGCTTGTCCGCCTCGAGCGAGGTGAGAATCGCGTCACCGGGCTCGACGACCGCCAGACAGAAGAAACATTCGAAACAGAATTTACCGCGCGCAGCAATCCGCATCGCGGATATATCACCATCATTGAAGGTTGTGACAAGTTCTGTGCTTACTGCGTGGTTCCGTATACGCGCGGGAAAGAGCGCAGCCGCACATCGACTTCAGTTCTGGCCGAAGCGAAACGCATGGCCGACAGCGGTTATACCGAGATTCAGCTACTTGGCCAGAATGTGAATTCCTATCGCGATCCTGAAGGAAAGAAATCATTCGCAGAACTTCTCGCTGCTGTAGGAGAGATTCCGGGCATTCGCCGTGTGCGATTTACAACATCGCATCCGCGGGACTTTACGCGCGATATCGTTGAGGCGATTGATGCTGTTCCCTCGCTGTGTGATCACGTGCATCTGCCGGTGCAAAGTGGATCATCGCATGTGCTGGCAGGGATGCAACGCGAATATACTCGCGACTGGTATCTTGAGCGCATCTCATGGATGAAGGCGGCGCGACGTCAGATCAGCATGACAACGGATATCATTGTCGGGTTTCCGGGCGAAACATCTGCGGATTTTGAGGAAACAATCACGCTGCTTCATGAGGTTCAGTACGATGGCGTATTTGCCTTTAAATATTCGCCTCGTCCCAATACGCCCGCAGTGACGATGCCGGATTCGATTCCTGATGAAGCTAAATCCGAGAGATTGCAGATTCTCCTTGATCGTCAACGAGAAATTCAAAGGAATAACTACAGCAAGCATATTGGCCAAGTGATTGAAGTAATGGTTGAA
>Ga0070740_10002639_pt1 | contig 20533 bp, 13 predicted proteins | sample Coa_R2_FD_67286 | JGI IMG/M metagenome (GOLD analysis project Ga0070740, IMG submission 67286) | Surface soil microbial communities from Centralia Pennsylvania, which are recovering from an underground coalmine fire - Coalmine... | ecosystem: Environmental > Terrestrial > Soil > Unclassified ...
TTGCTTCGCGGCGGCTCTTTGCTGCGCGCCTCTTTGCGGTGCGATCTCCTGCGACCCGGCCTGTAGTATCCTGTTAGAGAACACAGCTTTTTGAGAGCCGGAGGTCCGAATATGGACAGCTTTCCCACCTTGACGTGGATCCGAAAATCAACATTCCTCGCAGGGCTTTTCCTTCTGGCCGGCGCCGGGGCCTGGGCGCAGACAAGTTCGATTGAAGGCACTGTAAAGGGCGAAGACGGCAACGGTCTGAAAGGCGCCACGGTTCACATCACCAGGACGGACATAAAAGGCAACTACAAAGTCAATACCGACAAGAAAGGCCATTATTTTCACGCCGGCCTGCCGCTTGGGACGTATGACGTGAGCGTGGAAGTGAACGGCCAGACCATGGACACGGTCAGAGGCGTAAGGACTAAACTGGGCGATCCCACCGAGGTCGACTTTGACCTGCACAAGATGGCGCAGCAACGCCAGCAGATGCAAAAAGCCGCGGAAACCGGCGAGTTGACCAAGGAGCAGATGCGCGAAATGTCGCCGGAGCAACGCGCGGCGCTTGAGAAGCAGATGAAGGAACGCGCCGCCCAGCTTGCTAAGAATAAAGCCCTCAATGACGCCTATAATGCTGGCCGCGAGGCTCTGAACCAGGCGCAGGCCTTGAAGCCACAGGTGGCGCGAGAGACTGACCCGGCCAAAAAGCAGGAATTGCAGAAAACGCTGGTCGCCCAGTTAAACACCGCCATTCAGAAATTTGATGAGGGCGAAAAGGCCATCGACCCCAACGATCCGAAACAGGCCGCCAACATGAGCGTGATCCAGGGCAACCTGGCGGAGGCGTATGGCGCGCTGGTCGATTCGACAACCGGCCAGGAGCAGCAGGACGCGCTAGCCAAGGCCATGGATGCCTACAATAAGGCGATTGCCTCCAAGCCAGATGACGCCGCGCTGCACAACAACTACGGCCTGATGCTGGCCCGGGCGAAGAAGATTCCGGAGGCGCAGACAGAGCTGGCCAAGGCGGCTCAGATCGATCCCGCGAATGCGGGCAAATATTATTACAACCTGGGCGCTGTGCTGGTCAACAGCGGTCAGTACGACCCGGCGGCTGAGGCGTTTAAGAAGGCCATTGACGCGAATCCGAACTACGCCGATGCTCAATACTGGTACGCGACGGCGCTGTCGTCCAAGATCTCCGCGACGCCGGACGGAAAGGTAGTCGCTCCTCCGGGAATGAAAGAGGCTCTGGAAAAGTATCTTCAGTTGAAGCCGGACGGCCAATTTGCCGAAGCGGCCAAACAACTGTTGGCCACCATTAGCGGACAGATCGAGACGAAGTACGAGAATCCAAACGCTTCGAAAGGAAAGACGAAGAAGCGTTAGAACGGCTTCGCGGATCGCGGCTGGCTATTGAAAGGTGACGGGCGCCTGAGAGCGCCCGTCGTCATTTTATGTTGCGGTTTATCCTGATACTACTCGCGGCCATCCTGCTGATCTCGCTGCTCAGATCGATCATCGGCATTGTAGTGAAGGGCTTCGCCCAGGCGCTCAGCTCAAACGACGGAAACGCAGCCATGCGAGGCGGCGGTCCGCCGGCGAGCGAGTTAAAGAAAGATCCCGTTTGCGGCGCCTATGTGCCGGCGGCGACGTCTGTCAAGAAGATGGTCGGAGGCGGCGTGGTCTACTTCTGTTCCACCACTTGCCGTGACAAATACCAGGGTTAGGGCAACGGCGCTCTCGGCCTGGCCAGCGCACGCGATCCGGCACAATTTACATGAAACTCTCAGAGATTGCAGCGGCGCTTGGATGTGAACTGGTCGGCGACGGCGATATTGAAATTTCGGGCGTCTCCGGCCTGGAGCATGCGGGCCCGTCAGAGCTTACATTTCTCGCAAATCCGAAGTATGCGCCCCGCGTCAAGCATACGCGCGCAGCCGCGATTCTGGTCTCTTCAGCCATTCGGGACGCAAACGTCCGCTGCCTCATTTCGAAGAACCCGTATCTGGACTTTGCGCGCGCTCTGGAGCTGTTCTACACGGCGCCGCGGCCGCTCCCAGGAATTCACCCTCTGGCCGTGATTGCGGGATCGGCGGAAATCGGCGAAAACGCGTCCATCGGGCCGTTTACATATATCGGTGAGAGGGTGCGGATCGGGCGCAACGCGGTTCTGCATCCTCACGTTGTGATCTACGAAGGCGTGCAGATCGGCGATGATTTCTACGCTCATTCGCATGTAACCGTCCGCGAATTCTGCCGGATCGGCCACCGCGTTATTTTGCAGAACGGGGTCGTAATCGGGGGCGACGGATATGGGTTCGCGAAGAAATCGGACGGAACGCACTATAAGATCGTGCAGTCCGGCGTAACGGTTATCGAAGACGACGTGGAAATACAATCACTGACCTCCGTGGATCGCGCCACCGTGGGCGAAACTCGCGTGAAGCGTGGCGCCAAGATAGACAGTCTGGTTCAAATCGGCCACGCTTGCGTGGTGGGCGAGGACAACATCATCTGCGCACAGACGGGCTTGGCCGGGAGCTCGGTGCTCGAGCGCAATGTGTTGCTTGCGGGTCAGGTGGGCGTATCGGGCCATCTCACGATACACGAAGGCGCCGTGGTATACGCCCAGAGCGGCATCGGCGGAGATGTCGCGCCGGGGGCGGTAGTTTCAGGCTCGCCGGCTTTCGATAGCAAGCAATGGCTGCGCGCCGTCACCGCCTTCCCTAAGCTGCCAGAATTATTGAGGATGGTGAGACAATTGGAAAAACGCGTAGAAACGCTCGAGCGCGCTGCTGGGGCGACCTCTGTCGTCAAAGGAGTGGACGCCGCGGAGGAAGACCGGTTGCGCCCTCTGCCCGGTAAAGCAGTTTCCGAGTCGTAACCAAGTGGCATGAACGAGACTACGCCCCCTGATCTGAACCACGAACTGGAAAACCATCTTGCCGGCAACGGCAGCGCGCGCCGTCCTGTGGCTTATCTGAATGAAGCCTTTCTCGAGAGCCCGGACGCACGGCCGCTTCGCATCTTATCTGAGTACTTAGAACCGCTGTCCCACTTTCGGGATGAAGCGATCCAGGACACGATTGTGTTCTTCGGCTCGGCCCGGATTCACGAGATGGGTCCGATGGGGCGCTATTATCGCGACGCCCGCGAGTTGGCGCGGCTGGTAACGGAATGGTCCAAGCAGATCAAGGACACGACCCACCGTTTCGTCGTGTGTTCGGGCGGAGGCCCCGGCATCATGGAAGCGGCTAACCGCGGGGCACAGGATGCAGGCGGCAAGACCATCGGCCTGAACATCGGACTGCCGTTTGAGCAACGTCCAAATCCCTTCATCACGCCGGAACTGTCCTTTGAGTTTCATTACTTCTTCATGCGCAAGTTCTGGTTCGCCTACTTGGCCAAGGCGCTCGTCGTTTTCCCTGGCGGGTTCGGAACGTTGGATGAGTTGAGCGAGATCCTCACGCTCGCGCAGACGCGAAAGCTCGAAAGCAAGATTCTGATCGTGCTGTACGGGCGCGACTACTGGCGCGAGATCCTTAACTTTGACGCCCTGGTCAAATACGGAATGATCGCGCCCGAGGATTTGGAGCTGTTCCGGTATGCGGACACGCCGGCGCAGGCGTTGAGTATTCTGCAAGAGGGGCTGACGCGGCATTATCTGGAGCCGGAAGCGCCGCTTGCAGAGCCGGTAAAGGAGGCGCCGGCGATCGCGAAATCGAGAGTGTAAGGATGGCGGTTCCGCCGGCATTGAAGAGCGCTGTTGCGCGGCTCGGTCGGGTCGAGCGGGCATTTCTCGTTTCTCTCGCGCTGGTGATCGCCTTGACGCCGATTGCGCCGGAATCCGGATGGACGGCGCTGGCGCGGTTCCTGTGTTTCGCCCTGGCAGCGTGGGTTGCGGCCCGCCTGGTCCGCATCGCCTCGCGGCGCGCGATCTGGAGATTGCGCAACCGGCTGATTGTCACCTACCTGTTTATCGCGGTCGTGCCGGTTACTCTGATTGTGACGCTCGCCGCGCTGAGCGGGTGGGCCCTCACCAGCCAAGTAGCGGTTTTCCTGGTCACATCGGAGTTGGACCGTCGAATCAAGAGTCTCGAATCGGCCACCGACAGCCTGGCTCGCGCCGCCGCGTCAGAGCGCTTTGGCATGCTTGGCGCCATGGGCGAGCTGTTCTACAACGAACGATTTCCCGGTCTTCAGATCATTATTCGAAGCCGCTACGGCGTGCTGCATTATCCGCTCAACTCCGAGTTTCCTCCGCCGCCGCCCGGCTGGAACAAGATATCCGGGGTGGTGCGGAAGGACGGCCAGTTCTGGATCTGGTCGCGCTCCGTTGCCGAAGATGGCGACGTAACCGCGATCGCGCCGCTCAACAGCGAGTATCTGGCCAGGCTGGCGCCCGGGCTGGGCGTGGTGCGGTTTCTGTATCTGCAAGACGTCGCCGGGCGCAGGCGGGGGAGATTGAACATCAACATCGATGGCCGCGATCTGGAAATCGCGCCGGAGCCGGAGCGCACAACCGAGGCGCTGCCTCCGCCAGCCGGCGCTTATGATATCCAGGTGCAATGGTCCGCACTGTACCCGGTGGCGATCTGGCAATCGGCGGGGCGGCAGGAGAATGCCCTTCTGGTGGTGCGATCACGGCCTTCGGCGGTCTACTCCACAATTTTCAGCCGCAAGACGGACTGGGTCCAGGGTGCGCTGGTCGTCATTCTCGTTGCGGTCTCGATCGCATTCCTGATCGTCGAACTCATCTCGCTGGTTATCGGAATCACGATGACGCGCACCATCACCCGCGCGGTGCACCATCTGTACGAGGGGACTCAGCGCGTCATGCACGGCGATTTCAGCCACCGGATCGAAGTGTACGGACGCGACCAGCTCGCCGAGCTCAGCAAATCGTTCAACACCATGACCAGCAGACTGGAAGAGCTGATCCAGGTGGCCAAGGAGAAAGAGCGGCTTCAATCCGAGATTGAAATCGCTCGCGAAGTGCAGAGCCAGCTTTACCCCAAGAAGGCGCCTTCGGTGCGATCGCTGCGCATCACGGCCGTCTGCAAGCCGGCGCGAATGGTCTCCGGCGACTACTTCGACTACGAATGCGTGCGGGACGATAAGGTGGCGATTGCGATCGGCGACGTCGCCGGGAAGGGCATTTCTGCGGCTCTACTCATGGCGACGCTCCAGTCAGCGCTCCGTACGGAATTGCGCAGTTCACTGGAGCTGGCCATGGCGGCGGGAAACGGCCAGCGGGTGCAGAACATATCGACTGCCAGACTGGTTTGCCATCTGAATGAGCAACTGCACGCGTATACCTCGCCGGAAAAGTACGCCACCTTCTATCTGGGGCTTTACGATGAGTCGAGCAGCGAATTGCGGTATACGAACGCGGGGCACCTGCCGCCGATTCTGATCCGCAACGGCCAGGCGGTGCGGCTCAATGTAGATGGCACTGTGGTCGGCGCGTTTGCATTCGCGCAATACGACGAAAGCCGGATACTGATGGAGCGCGGCGATCTGCTGGTCTGCTTCACGGATGGAGTGACGGAGCCGGAGAACGAGTACGGGGAGATGTTCGGCGAGGAGCGGCTCATCGAACTCGTGACCAAGAATGCGCACCGGAGCGAGGACCAGATTGTCGAAAGTGTGATTCAAGCGGTGGAGCAGTGGACCGGATCGCCCGAGTTGCAGGACGATATGACTCTGCTGCTTGCGCGCCGACAATAGAACACCGCATGGATCACATCCCGCGCCGCCTGGGGTTCCTGGCGATCGCCATTGCGTTCACGCTTGCAAGCGGAACGCTGGGTTTCGTTGTCATTGAGGGGTATCCGCCGTTTGATGCGTTCTACATGACGTTGACCACGGTGACCACGGTCGGATACAAGGAGCTCCACGATCTCAGCCGCGCAGGTCGCATTTTCAATTCGTTTCTGATCTTCTTCGGCGTGACAACCATATTTTTTGCAGTCGGCCTGGTGACGCAAACGATGGTCGAGCTGGAGCTGCACCAATACTTTGGCAAACGGCGGGTGCGCAAGATGATTCAGAACCTTCGCAATCACTATATTGTCTGTGGATTCGGCCGCGTTGGGCGCGGCGCGGCTGAGGAACTGGCCGCGGCAGGAGCGCCGTTTGTCGTCGTGGACCGGTCCGAAGAGCGCGTGGCGCGCGCGCTGGCCGCCGGCATGACCGCCGTGCGGGCCGACGCGACGCGCGATGAGACGTTGCGGGAGGTTGGGATCGAGCGCGCCCGCGGGTTGATCGCGACGCTGTCGACAGACGCCGACAACCTGTTCGTGATCCTCTCAGCCCGAGCGCTCAATCCCTCGCTCAAGCTGTCGGCGCGAATCGCCGAGGAGGAGGCAGAGCAGAAGATGCGGAGAGCCGGCGCGGACTTTGTTTTCGCGCCGTACAATCTGGTCGGCCACCGTATGGCTCAGGCCATGATGCGGCCGCACGTGGCGCAGTTCATCGATTTCACGACAAAGAACATCGGCCTGGACGTCGGAATTGAGCAGGTCCAGGTCGCCGAACGGAGCGAGTTCGCGTCACGATCGCTCGAACAGCTTCAGTTCCGCCGCGAGCTGGGCGTCATTGTTCTCGCGATCCGGCGCGCGGACGGGAGCATGCACTTCAACCCTCCGGCCGATGCCGTCATCGGAGGCGGCGACTGCCTCATCGTGATGGGCGAGCCGGAAAATTTACGGCGAGTGGAGCGCATGTTGATGCCGGTCCCCAGTTCGTGAGAGCCGCCGCCGCGCAGCGTCCGGGCGGCGAGCCGGCCGGCCTCCGGCGCAGATAGAATGAGAAGCGCTTGGAATCCGCGGACGTGATCATCATCGGGGCCGGAGTCGTCGGCTCCAGCATCGCCTATCACCTCACCGAAGCCGGCTGCCGGAACGTGCTCATCCTTGAGCGCGAAACCTCCCCAGGCAAGGGATCCACGGGCAAGAGCATGGGAGGCGTGCGGGCCCAGTTTGCAACGCCGGTGAATATTCAGATGTCGCTGTATTCAATTCCGTTCTTCCGGGATTTTGAGGAGGCCACCGGGCATCCTTCCGGCTACAGGCCGCAAGGCTATCTCTTCGTCGCCACGCGGCAAAGTCATCTCGAGTATTTACGCGGCAACTACAGCCAGCAAACGGCGCTCGGCTTGAAAACCGTTCAGTTGCTGTCAGCCGGGGAGGTACTTCGCATCGCGCCCGAGCTGCGATCGGACGATATCCTCGGCGGCAGCTTCTGCTGGACGGATGGATTCGTCGACCCAAACAGCGTTATGAGCGGCTTCATGGCGCGCGCTGTCGAGCGCGGCGCGCGGCTCCTGCGGGATACGGAAGCAACCGGCATCGCGATGGATTCTCATGGCGTGGCCGGCGTCAGAACCACGCGCGGATTTATGGCCAGCCGCACCGTGGTGAACGCCGCGGGCGCATGGGCCCGTTTAGTTGCGCAACTGGCCGGGATCGAACTGCCGGTCGAGCCGCTGCGCCGTATGCTGGTTCCGACCCAGCCGTTTGACCGAATCTCGCGCAAATCGCCAATGGTGGTTGACATGGCGACGGGATTCCATTACCGACCCGAGGGCCTCGGCTTGCTCTTGGCGTGGAATGATCCCGACGAGACCCCTGGGTTCAACATGAACTTCGATCCGGCCTTCATTGAAAAAATCCTGACGCGGGGCGTGGACCGCGTGCCGTGTCTTGCCGAGGTGGAGATCAATCCGCGGCGGGCCTGGGCCGGGCTCTATGAGATGACGCCCGATCACCATCCCGTGCTCGGCCGCGTCGACGAAGCGCCCGGGCTCTTTCTGGCCAACGGTTTCAGCGGTCATGGCGTGATGCATTCTCCGGCGACGGGAAGGATTCTCGCCGACCTGATCCTGAAAGGCTCCACCGAGCTGATTGACGCCGGTCAACTCAATCTGCGGCGTTTCGCGGAAAACCGGCTGCTGAAAGAGACAGTGGTGCTGTAACAAATCCGTCCGACGACGGCGCAGGATCTCTCAGCGCCGCGTGATTCGAGTCGCGTCGCCACTTCAGGATTATCTTGGACAATTTGTTGGACAAACGCTCGGACCGGCGCGGCTTTGTCGAGGCAGAGTATAATTTCCAAATTCGTCAAGAGCGAAGGGAGCGCGGTATGCCCACTATCACGCTGACAGATCAGCTTGGCGCGTCGATCGATATCGACCCGGATCCGGCGTCAGCCATCGCCAGGTATTTCAAAGCCGTTCCGAAGCTGCTCGTGCAAGACAAGACCATACGCGACTTGGAGTCGCTGACTCTGGCGGATCCGGGGATCACGTCATTCCGGGTTGGCCTGACGTTCGCCGAACCAGCGCCGATCGGAGCCACGGATATCGATTTGACGATCAATGCGGGCGCATCTGGCAGCCTCGATATTTTTGTCCCCAGCCATGATATGCCGCCCGGGGCGCCCGATTCCCTCTTCCCCTCCGATGATTTCGGCGAGGACGTATCCGTCGAGCCGAACGAGCGCTACGTGTCTGCCGGTTTCACTGCCACGCTGGGCGCTTCCATTGGAGCGCGAGCGTCCGATTTGAGCTTCGGCTTCGGCGCAAGTACGTCGATGTCGGTGGTCAATTATCAGAAATTCAAGGTGACGCCAGAGCCGCTCACGGCGCTCGACGCCATTCGCTGCACGTTATCGAAATTCGAGCTGCCGGGCGACATCGAAGATCTTGAAGCCATGGCGCCCGACAGCATTATCACGCTGTCCGGAACCGGATCGCTCAGGTTTTCAGCGAAGGCGAATCTGGTGGCCGTCTCCAATCCTCTCGCCACGGTTGACCTCGGATCGGCGCTTCCAGAAATCAACCTAGCTCAAGGCAACTCGATTACAGTTGGCGCCGCATTCAAACAAACCGGCGATTACCAGATCCGGGTGCGCAAGGTTGGACTACAGACGGTGCGGCTCGGCTATTTCAAACGCCACGTCTCGGAACTGGATATTTCGGCCAGCGCGCAGGCCGGATTTTCCGTTTCGGTGGAAGGCGAGGATCTCTTCGCGAAAGTAATTTCAGCGATCAGCCCGGACGCCGCCGCCGACCTCAACGAACTCAAAGCCGCCAATATCGATTGGGACACGATGGGCGCAATCCAAGCCACGGTCAAGGCTAGCATCGACCGCTCTCTCGAGATTGCGGTATCCGCGGAGTGGGACAGCATCGGATCGCATAAGGCCGCCTTCCTGTACGAGATTGATCTCAGCGCGCTGAATGCGGAGAGCCGGGCGGCGATTCATAAGGCGCTCGACGGCGATCTGACCGAACTGATCGAACGGGAAGACCATTTGCCCGCCGGCATCCGGATGATCCACAGCATCTACACGAATTTACGCCAGCGCAAGCATATATACAGAATCAACCTGCTCGGAATTTACAATTTCCTGTCCATATCCAAGCTCACGCTGAAAGGGCAGGTTTTATTCGATCCCGCCAGCGGGCAGCTCACGATTGCCGACAGCGCGGCGGCGAGCAAGCTTCAGGCTGGCGTGGTGAACGTGGGTGGGAAGCCCAACCAGGCTGACCCGCAGCAACTGCGTAAAGCGCTGGCCGCATCATTTCTGATTACGGCGACATATCGCGCCGCCGGCTGTGTGATTTCTCCCCCGCAGTTGACGAGCAGCCAGACGTATTTCGAGCTGCACAACTCCACAAATCGGGAGCTGATGCAGGATGAATTGGATCTCGCAGTCGGGTTGGGGCTTCTCACGCCCGCCGAGCAGCAGCGATTGACGCAAGGCATCGGCGATTTTGGACGGACGATTGTTTATGCCCACGCCAGCTACAACGACCAACTGACGCGCGCGTTTTTTGTCGACGAGGGCGGCGCTCCACGCAATCTGTCGGAATTTGAATCCATCGGAAGAAGAGCGATGCAGATCGCCATACATGACGACTCGGTAGACCGTTTCCGGCTCAAACCGCTCCAGGACGATGCGCTCTGGAGAAAAATGAAGGATGTAGGTCAGCCGGGCTTTGCTCGCATGGACGAATTCAGGGGCCTCACCGCGCCGCAGATTGGCGCTATTGTCGCGGATTACTCCGTCATCGTCTGGTGGGCCGGCGCTATGTCGAAAGCGGCGCAAAAGCTCGTGGCGCTGCAGGCTTTTTTCAAAACGAACCCGAAGCCGGACCTCGAAAACAACACCTTTAAGAGGCTGCGCTCTGATCTGGCCGATCACTTGAGGGCCGTGGCGGCCGATACAAAAGACCAGTTTGGCCGTCCTTGGGGCATGATCGTGATGGACATGCTCTCCGGCGGGCGATCTGAGGCATCGGTGATCTACGCCGGCCCGGTAATCAGCCTGACGCGGTCGCGAAAGTCGGTTACCGCGGGCGTCTGAGCCGGCCGAAGGGGGCGCGACGGCAGGCAGCGTCACGGCTGGAGCGCAGGCGCGTCCTTCAAAAGTCCAGCCTCAAGCCGAGACGCCCGACGAGCTACCGCGCCTGGCTGTGTTTAAGGCCTAAGGCTGGCGGCCGGTTGACCCGCAGGCTTCAGAAATCCGGACGAGTCCATCCAGGCATAGAACAAGTCGATCCATCCATCTGTCGGAATGTTTTGCTTCCTCATTCCGAATCCGTGATTCCCCCGGCGGAAAATGTGGAGTTCGGCCGGTTTTCCGGCGCTGTGCCAGGCCATGTACAACCGCGCGCTGGAATTCGGAGAAATAAGCTTGTCGTCATCAGCGATGACGATGAAGAGGGGCGGCGCGTCGTCCGGAACGGGCGTCGCCGTGCGGTAAGCTGGATAGATCGGCGCGGCGAAGTCCGGCCGGCTGTTCGCATCATGCTGCATCACAGGCCCCATCGCGACGCCTCCGCCCGCTGAAAATCCGGCAATGCCGATCCGGTGAGGATCGAGGGACCATTCAGCGGCATGCTGGCGCACATAGCGGATCGCCTGGCGTCCATCTTCTTCGGCAATGGCTATTGCCGCCTTTGTGGCTTCATCATAGGGCGGCGGGTTTTCAGACTTGGTGTCGGCCGCGCTCAGTCTGATTCCAAGATTGCGGAGATAATCGCTCATCGCCGCCTCGTCTTCAGGCGTATGCATCAGACGATATTTCAGAACGAACGCAGTGATTCCATGTTCGACCAGCCAGCGGGCCATGTCTACGCCTTCGTAGTCGACCATCAGGAAACGGAAGGCGCCGCCGGGCGCGATAATTACGGATGCTCCATTCGCCTTTCCCGGCGCCGGCTTGTACATGGTCAGAGTGGGAGTGACGACGTTGCGAACCATCCGGCTGCCGCCACGGTCCCCGGATTGCTCGCGCCACGTCCAGGTTTCGGAACCGGGAGGCGTGGAGGGCCAGATCGCGTACACGCCGGCCGCATCGGAACTCAGCGGTTGAGGCGCTTGCGCCGAAACGCAAGCGGCGGTCGCAAGAACCAGTAAAATCCGCATCGGATTTTTATTATTACTTGCCCCTATCGCTTCGCGCACGGACTGCGAAGGTCGCAGGCGCGTTGACCGCGGCGGCGAACCGCGGATTTAAAAATCAAATCGGTCGATATTGGCGCCATCGAACACAAACGGAGCGCCCAACAGGATCTGCCCGTCCCGAATCTGCACCTTTCCAAGTCGGCCGGCGGCAAACCGGGCATCGGAAGGTTTTAACTTGCCTCGCGCCGCGGCATTCGCCGCGTATACCGTCAAATATCCGAGGTCGTGCGTGTTCCACAGCACCACTGCCTGCACGACGCCTTCGTGCACGTAGGCTTTACACAGGCTCGGCAGCGAGAGTCCCATGACTTTAACATCCGAGCGGCCTGACTGCTTCACCGCCTCGGCCGCGCCGGGCACCGCCGGCGCGGCAATGCCCATGATCAGCTTCACATTCGGGTAGACCTTGAGGATCGTTTGCGTTTTGGCGAATGCTTTGTCGCGATCGTCATCGCAGGGTTCGATTGTGACCAGGTTGAGGCGTGGATGCGCTGTCCTGAGCCGCTCGCGTATATAACGGATCCATTCATTCTGATTGGCTGCCGTGAGCGCACCAGTAATGATTGCAAAATCCCCACTCCCGCCCAGCAGGAGAGCGGCGCGGTCCACCAGCGTGTACCCGATGCCTTGCGGCGTGGCTTGATTAACAAAAAACTCGCGAGCGTCCGGGTCCGCGTCCGCATCCCACGTCAGGACCGGAATGCCGCGGCTCATCGCCTTCCGCAGGACGGTGGAAATGCCGGCGCGGTTTTCTACAGCTACCGCTATCGCGTCCACATGCTTGGTGATCCACGCCTCGACCACCTCGTTCTGCTTGGCGGCGTCAAGTTCAGTCGGTCCATCCCAGATCAGATTCAGCCCGAGCTCTCGCGCCGCCTCTTCGGCGCCTTTCCGGCAGCTCACGAAATACGGGTCGCCTTTCGCTTTGGGCATCATTCCGATCGTTACTGAAGTTGGCGAGCCGGCGTGGGGCGCGATCTCCCGCGCGCCAAACGCCGCCATCAGCAGCAGCAATGCGACAGCGGCCGCAAGCGCCAGGCGCGGCAGCCGGCGTCGCGGCTGTGAGCTGTTTGATCGCGCGTGTTCCAACAGCACGGCGGCAATCAGCAGTACGCCGGTCAGAACGCCGGCGAGCTCGGCGGGCATTGCCGACAGCCGGAGTCCGTTTTGCAGAACGACCATCGCCGCGAGCCCCAGCAGACTCCCCGTGACGGTTGCGCGCCCTCCAAAGATGGATGTGCCGCCCATCACAACGGCGGTGATCGCAATCAGCTCATAGCCCGTCCCGGCGTCGGCTTTCGCCTGCCCCAAGTGAGCGACGTAGATGACTGCCGCGACGCTGGCCGACAATCCGGACAGCGTGTACACCAGCAGCAGCCGGCGCGCGACAGGGATCCCCGCATACAACGCGCCGTCGGGCGCGAATCCGATCGCGCTCAGCGAGCGGCCAATGACGGATCGGTGCACAAGCGTCCAGTAAAACAGCGCCGCAGAAAGCAGAATGAAAGCCTGAACCGGGACCACAGTGAATACATAGCCCTGACCCAGATACAGAAAGCCGGGTGGGAATCCTGAGTAATTCACGGCGCCCTTCGTCCAGCCCTCAGCGACGCCGCGAAACAGAGAATACGTGCCGAGCGTGACAATCAGGGGCGCGATGTTGAACCGCGCGATAAGCAGTCCATTTAGCATGCCGCCTAGCGCTCCGATGCACAGAACAATCGCAATTGCGACCGGCAACGGGAGCCCATGGTCGCGCCACAGCGCCCCTAATGCGACCGCGCAAAGTCCCATCGCGGAGCCCACTGACAGATCGATCCCCCCGCTCAGAATAATCGGCGTGAGAGCCAGCGCCAGCACGCCCAGCTCGGCGCCGAGTCGTACCAGCTCAAAGGCGTTCGTGATGGACCAGAAGTTCGTCCCCGTAAAGCTGAATATCGCGATCTCGACGGCCAGCAGCGCCAGCAGCGCGCGTTCATAGCCCTTCCCAACGGCAACGCCGCCAGCTTGCGCGGCCGGGACGCGAATGGCGGATGTAGTCATGCCGGCGCTCCGGCGCGGGCGCGCCGCCCCGCCTTCGCATTCGAAATTCGTTCCGAGCACACGGCTGCAAGAATGATAGCTCCCTCAACCGCGCGCTCCCAGTACGGGCTGACGCCGGCAAAGATCATTCCCGTGGCTACAATGCCAAGCAGCAATACGCCGAGCAAGGTCCCCAGCAGCGATCCTCTACCTCCTGTAATCGCTGTTCCTCCGATTACGGCGGCTGTGATGCACTTCAGTTCTAACCCGACGCCCGCGTTTGCGGGAACATCCTGAAACCGCGCTGCGGAAGCGACCGCCGAGATTCCCGTCAAGGCTCCGCTCAGCGCAAAAACCGCCAGTAATACTGTGCGCGGATGTAGACCGGCCAGGCGGGCGGCCTCGCGGTCTGAGCCTGTTGCATACACCATCCGACCCGCGGGCGCGTTCTTAAGCGCCCAGGAGGCCGCGGCGAATATCGCCGCCGCTCCGGCCAGGATGGCCAGACCTCCGGCGTCCTGGCTCAGCCCGAACCATTGAAACGCGGCAGGCAGTCCCTGGACCCATGCTCCTTCGGTCGCCCACCGGAGGCTCTCGCGCCAGATCATCATTGTCGCCAGCGTCACGATGATCGACGGAATTCCGGCCATGGCAACCAGCAATCCGTTCACGGCGCCAAGCGCCGCTCCGGCCCCCGCCGCACAGAGCAGGACCGCCAGGGCCGGAAATCCCGCCTTCGCCAGCACGCCGGCAAAAATGCTCAAGACTGCAAATTGCGAGCCTACGGAAATATCGATCTCCCCGGCGAGTATCACGATCGTGCTGCCGATCGCCGCAATCAGCACCGGCGCATTCGCCAGCGCAATGTCGCGCAGGTTCTCCATGCGGAAAAAATCCGGATGAATCAACGCCAGAGCGATCAGAATTGCTGAAACGAGCAGCCCGACGCCGATCTCGCGCTTCATATCCCCGCGCCTCCACGGATATGCGCGCCCAGGGCCGCCGCCAGCACCAGCTCGGGCGTCAATCCGGCCCGCTCGAATTCCTCGACAATGGTCCCGCCGCGCATGACCAGAATCCGGTCCGCCACCTCCAGCAGTTCTTCGATCTCAGAGGAGATCAGCAGTACGGCGATGCCGCGGCGCGACAACTCCCGAATGAGCGCATGTATCTCGCCCTTTGCGCCTACATCCACGCCTTGCGTCGGCTCGTCGACGATCAGCACGCGGGGCTGTGTCGCCAGCCATCGCGCAAGGGCGACCTTCTGCTGGTTGCCGCCCGACAACGTGTCTACCGGAGCGTCGACCCCGGCCATGCGGATCTGAAGCCGGGCCCCAAACTCGTCCGCGATCTTGCGCTCGCGCTCACGATCGATCAGACCGTTTCGCGACAGCTTATCCAAAATCGACATCGACACGTTCTGCGCAATGGTCATCGGCAGAATCACGCCATGACGGCGCCGGTCCTCAGGGACATAAGCGATTCCAGACCGGATGGCATCCCTCGCGCTGCCGATAAAGACGGTCCGACCGGCGATCTCAATCACGCCGCTCGTGGCGGGCGTAATGCCGAACAGGACGCGCGCAAGTTCTGTCCGCCCCGCGCCAATCAGTCCCGCGAGGCCCGTAATTTCGCCTGCCCGGAGATCAAGATCAACTCTGTGCACCCCTGATCGGCTGCAAGACAGCCCGCGGGCGCGAAGCACGACATCCCCCGCCCGAGGCGGCTCATGACGCGGGGCGGCGCTTCCCGCCCCCGCCATGAGCCGGACGAGTTCCTCTTCCGTCACCGCCTGCGCCGGACTGGTTCTTACGGTCTCGCCTTCGCGCAGTACCGTGATGCGATCCGCCAGCCGCATCACTTCCTTCAGCCGGTGCGAGATGTAGATGATCCCACGCCCGCGCAGCCGCAGATCGTCGATGATGGCGAATAACCGCTCCGTTTCGTTCACTCCCAGCGATGCTGTCGGTTCATCAAAAATAAAAATTCGCGCCTCGGCCCCAATGGCTTTTGCAATCTCGACCAGTTGCTGCTCAGGCATGCTCAACGACGCCGCGGCCGCGTTGGGGTCGATTCGCGCCCCTAAGGTTTCGAGCAGGCGTTTTGCCTGTTCGCGCCGCGACCTCCAGTCAATCCGCCGCCACATCGAGCCCGGCCTGTCCAGAGCCAGCGCAATGTTTTCCGCCACGCTCAAATCGGGAAAGAGAGCGGGCTGCTGATAGATCACAACGACGCCCCGCGATCGCGCGAGCGACGGATCGTTATGCTCCAGCCGGTCGCCGCCGATCATGACCGTTCCGGCGTCGGCCTGGACTGCGCCGCTGATCACCTTGATTAATGTGGATTTGCCCGCTCCGTTCTCGCCGACAAGCGCGTGTACCTCGCCGGCGCGCAGATCAAATGACACGCCTTTGAGCGCGCGCACGCCGCCATAGGATTTCTTGACGGACGACATCTCGAGGAGCAATCCGGTCTCACGCATAGTTCAGCGACGCGGCGCCGTTCCGTTTCCGGCGTCCCCTCATCGTGCGCTCATACTACAATTACACCCGCCGCCGACCTGCTCGCGGCGTGGCGCCGATCGCAAGCTTTGTGACAACTTTGACACGCGGGTTGAATCTGTCACAGTAACATGACGCGTGAAGTCTGCTGTTGACAGGCTGGAGCGCCCGCTCGCGCCGCGCCATCACCCGGCTGTAACGCGCAATTCACGAAAACAGTCTAGCTTCTGACAGGTCCTTCTGTACGAAGGTAAGCAATAGGAGGTCCGATGCTGAACGAAAATCGGCCGCGTCTCCAAATCCGTCTGTGCGCCTGCCTCGTTTTCACATTTTCTCTCCCGCTTTTTGGACAATTTCGCGCCGCCATCCAGGGCAGCATTAAAGATACAACCGGCGCCGTTATTCCCAACGCAAAAATAAAGCTGACGAACAATGAGACCCGGAAGACCCAAGAGACGACGTCCAGTTCCGAAGGCTTCTACCGGTTTTCAGGACTTCCGCCGGGCAGCTACAACATCGAGGCCTCAGCGGCGGGAATGAAGGTGGGGCTGGTTCAGAACATCATCGTAGCGGCGGAGTCGACGCAGGGCGTGGATATCACCCTGGAGCCCGGAGCCGTCGCCGAAACAGTGACCGTCACATCTGAAGCCACTCCCGCGCTGCAAACGGAGACAGCGAACGTCTCCACCGAGCTGAGTGCAGATGCGGTGCGCTCGCTGCCGCAGGTGGGTCGCGATCCCTATGAGCTTGTGCGCCTCGCTCCAGGCGTGTTCGGCGATGCCGGGCGTTCCGGAACAGGCGGCGCCGTGGCGTTGCCCAACAGCACTGGCCCGGGCGGTTCCAATGCTTCGATTTTCCAGACCGAAAATCAAATACCGATCGTCGCCAATGGCCAGCGCCTGTCTCAGAACAACTACGAGATCGACGGAGTAAGCGTAAACAGTCTCACGTGGGGAGGCGCGGCTGTAGTGACGCCGAATCAGGAATCGGTCAAGTCCATGCGGGTTGCCTCGAGCGACTACTCAGCCGAGGCGGGACGCAATTCCGGGGCGCAGATCGAAGTAGTGTCCCAGAACGGGACCAACCAGTTCCATGGCAGCGGCGTGTTCAAGTACAACGATCCAATTTTCAACGCGTACAACAAATTCGGCGGTCCCAACAACGCGCCTGCGGTTCGCGTCAACCAGTACCTGCGGCAGTTTGCGGCCAGTCTCGGCGGGCCGGTGGTCCGAAACAAGTTGTTCTTCTTCTTTTCCTATGAAGGCCTCCGCCAAACCAGTACCGGTTACAGCGCTCAGTATGTCGAGACGCCGCAGTTCCGCCAGCAAGTGATTGCGACCCGGCCGAACAGCATCATTGCGCGAGTGCTGGGTAATTCAGGCATGACTCCTCGCGTCGTGAGCTATTTGCCGACGGCGTGCCCTTCCGGTTTTGCGGCAGGCGCATGTCAGCAGGTGGCCGGAGGCCTCGATATTGGCTCGCTGGCCGGCGCTACGGGACAGTATGTCGATATCGGCAAGAATCCGGCGGGCGCCGGTCTCGATGGCATTCCCGATATCGCCTTTGCGCAGATCGCGCTGCCGGGAAGCACGCAGGGCAACCAATACAATGCGCGCATCGACTTCAATCCCACCGCAGCCGATTCGTTCGCAGTGAGCACCTTTATCACCAAGCTGGATACGGTGTCCGCGGATGGCGCGGGCGCCGGGCGCCCAATCGGCGATATTCCGTTCAGACCTCTCAACAGCGCCGCGACCGCAACCTATAACCGCATCCTCTCGCCCACTGCGCTCAATGAACTGCGGTTCAACTTCACACGCTTCGCCGACAACGGACTCAGGGACGCGTCGAATGTCAACTTCGGCATACCGCGCCTGGAGGTGGAAGGACTCCCGCTGCCGGATCGCATCCGGTTCGGAGCGCCGCAGAGTGAAACAACGCCGAGCAAGCTAGCCCAGAATCAATACGAACTGCGAGATAACGTGAGCAAGGTTGTGGGCAACAGCGCCCTCAAATTCGGAGTGGAGCTCCGGTGGGAGCAGGACAACAGCAGCTTAGTCGGCGGCGCCCGGCCCCTGTACTCGTTTCAGGGACTGTTCAATCTCGCAAACGACGCCCCGGTCTTTGAGCAGATCAACGCGAACCCCGCGACCGGCGCCCCCGCCGACGCGCAGCGGTATTTTCGAACTCACACCTACGCTCTGTTTGGCCAGGACGAATGGAAAGTGCTGCCCAATTTGACGCTGACCCTCGGGCTGCGGTGGGAATATTTCGCTCCAATTACCGAGACTCGCAACCGGCTCAGCAATCTTGTTTACGCTGCGCCGTACACGTTGGTGGGCGCCCGAGTGCAAACCGTCGACCGCCTGTTCACGCCGGACCGCAACAACTTCGCGCCGCGCTTCGGGTTTGCTTACAACCCGGATGCGTGGAACAAGAAGCTCGTGGTGCGCGGCGGTTTTGGAATTTACTACACGCGCGTCCCGGACGTGCTGTTTGCCAACACTCGCGGCAATCCTCCATATTTTGCGCGATTTGGAATCTGCTGTGGAAACGCGGCGGCGCCGTTCGACAATGGTCAGATCCTCTACGCCTTGGGAAGCAGCAACTCAATTTACAGTTATCCTGCTAATCCTGCTCTGGCGGTGGGGATTGACCCTTCAACGGGCGCGATTCTGAACCGCACGGTCGAGGTCTGGGGCGCGCAGCAGAATTTTCCAACTGGCTACGCCTACGTCTATTCGTGGGGCTTCGAATACAGCCTGCCGTGGCGCATGGTCGCCTCGGCCGGCTATCAGGGCAGCACAGATCATCATCTGATACGGATTGTGAATCAGAGCTTCTTGTATCCGAACAATCCAGCGTTCAGTCCTGTTTACTTTCCCCAGCCTGACGTGAATTCCAATTACAACGCCCTGAATCTCGGGCTTACTCGAAGCTTCTCCCACGGGCTTGGATTGCAGGCGAAGTACCGGTGGTCAAAGAGCATCGATGAGTTGTCCACGGAGGGACCGGGGGCGAGCTCGAACCAGACGTATCCCCAGGACTTGCGCAGCGAGCGAGGTCCTTCGGACTATGACGCCACACACTTTTTTCTGCTCGCGGCGCAATACGAGCTTCCATGGCTTAGGAAACAGCAGGGCGTGGCCGGAAAGCTTTTGGGCGGTTTTCAGCTCGCTCCCATTCTGACCTATCACACCGGATTTCCGTACACCGTGAAGATTGGACAATCCGTAAGCACGCCCGGCGGACCGTCGCTCGGCCCGATTCGACCCACGAGATATTTCGGCGGCGCGGTTTACAGCAACTCAAACGATGCGTTGATTCATGGCGTGAATTGGCCCGGGGGTGGCGCACAATATTTTGATATCAAGGATGCTGGACCCCCGGGCATCGGGCGCAATACATTCCGTGGGCCACGATATTTCGACGTCGATCTGTCGGTGATCAAAGTCACCAGGCTTCCTCCGAGCTGGCATCTGGGGGAGGCGGCCGCAGTGGACATCCGCGCCAACCTGTATAACCTGTTCAACAACTTGAATTTGACGCCTTTCGGTTTTTTCGATCCGGGGGTGTTTGCCGACAGCAGTCAATTCGGCAGGGCGACTCAGCCAGCGATGGCGGGCCGCGTCGTGGAGTTCCAGGCGCGGTTCAGTTTCTGAAACAGCAGCGAACTGATCAGTTTTGTTGAATCAGTTCGAAGGTGAGGGTGACGCTGGCGTGAATATCGATTTGGCCCGGCTCCACCGGTGCCAGTTCGGCGCGTTGCGTTTTCCCGGCGGGCAACTCGACCTCCCGCGCGGGGGAAACCACCACGGGCTGCTCTTCCTCGACCCGCAGCACGCGCCCCAGCTTCAGATGCAGAGACGCTGCGAGCGCTTGCGCGCCCTCTTGCGCCTGCACGGCGGCTTTACCCAGAGCTTCGGCTCGCACGGCAGCCTCATCGCGGAGCAGAAAGTTCAGGCGGTTCACATTACTCGCTCCTGACCTCGTTGCGACATCAATTGCTTTGCCCAGCGCCGTCATGTCATCGATCGTAATGCGCACGGTGTTGTTCGCCGTGTAGCCGCGCGTTACCGGCGGCCCGCCGTCCTTTGGATATTCGTAGTTCGGGTTTACGGAGAAGTTGACCGTCGTAATATTGGCTCGCGGCACAATCGCCCGCAGCTGCTCGATGACAGCGCCCGACTGCTTTGCATTCGTATTTGCGGCGCTCTGGGATGTCTCGCCGTGGCTGATCACGCCGATATCGAGCTGCGCACGGTCCGGCCGGGCGGAAACAACTGCGTCTCCATGGACGCGTACATACGGGACGGCAGGCGGCATGACGACTTGTTGTGCGAGCGCCGGAACTGCCAGTACAGAGACGGCCAAAAGACGTATCATCGGCGTCAAGATCAATTCTATTCTTCGTGCGCCCGGCTTGAGTCTACGGGTCCGTGTTGAGTATTTCTGATACAGAGTGACTGGATTGTCGCGGCGGGCCTTCGTCCTGCTCCCAATGCTGCAGGCGCGTGGACAGACGGGGAGGATGCTGTCGCA
>Ga0070740_10002640_pt1 | contig 20516 bp, 15 predicted proteins | sample Coa_R2_FD_67286 | JGI IMG/M metagenome (GOLD analysis project Ga0070740, IMG submission 67286) | Surface soil microbial communities from Centralia Pennsylvania, which are recovering from an underground coalmine fire - Coalmine... | ecosystem: Environmental > Terrestrial > Soil > Unclassified ...
ACGCGGTCGAAGCCCGACGCCGTAAAACTCTTCGACGCCTCGTCCGCGTCGAGTTGCGCGGGCGCTTCGACGCGCGCCTCGAAACGCGCGTTCTCCATCGCGACCTCTCCCAGCGAGCGCTCGACCGCGCGGCGGAACTCGCCCGCGGATTTCACACGCGCGTCGTGCAGACGCTCCGCCGCTTCGACGTAGGAGGCGCGCGCCTGCGTTAACTCCTTCGCGACTTCAGCCGCGCGCTCGTCCGTGTGTTCGAGCTGGCGCAGGCGCGCGCGCGAGTTCGCGAGGTGTTCGAGCGCGGCCTCGACCGTGCCGCCGTACTTGCGCTTGAGCCGCGTGATTTCGGCCAGGCGGTTCTCGATCTCCGCGAGCCGTTCGGGCGAGAAGGTCAGCCCGTCGAGGAAGTCGCGCAGAGAGGCCGCGAGGTCTTCTAACACCGCGCGCGCCGTGCCCAAACCTTCGAGGTAGTTTTTGTAAGACGACTCGTAGTGCGAAAGCTCTTCGACCTGACGTTCGAGCCGGCCCAGACGCGCGACCGTCGAATCGCTCTCCTCATAAGTCGTGTTGTACGCGGCGGCGCAAAGCTCCGTCAGCTTCTCAAGGTTGACGAGCCGGCGTCGCTCCGACTCGAGCCGCTCGTCCTCGCCTGCTTCCAATCGCGCCGACTCAAGCTCGCTCAACTGGAAGCGGAGCGCGTCCGTCAGGTGAAACTTCTCCGCCTCGTCGCGCCGCAAAGATTCCAACTCGCGTTCGAGCGCAGACCAGCGGCGGAAGCGAGCGGCGACTTCATCGCGCGCGCCGGCGAGGTCTGCGAAGGCGTCGAGCAGTTCGAGGTGCGTGTCGGGGTCGAAGAGAGTCTGCTGCGTGCCCTGCCCGTGAATGTCAACGAGGAGCGGCCTGAGTTGTCGCAGGAGCGAGAGCGTCGCCAGACGGTTGTTGACGAAGACGCGGCCCCGGCCTTCCGCCGTAAGCTCGCGGCGGATGACCAACTCGACCTCGCCGCCCGCGTGCGTCGAGACGCCCGCCTCTTCGAGTATCGCCGCGGCCTGCGCGTGCGCGCCGAGCGTGAAGAGTCCTTCGACGAAGGCGTGCGACTCGCCCGCGCGGATCATCTCCGCCGTGAAGCGGTCGCCGATAACGACGCCGAGCGCGTCAACGATGATTGACTTGCCCGAACCCGTCTCGCCGGTCAGGAGGTTCAGCCCGCGCTCGAACTCGACCCTGAGTTCGCCGACGAGCGCGAAGTTCGAGATGTTGAGGAGCGCGAGCATCCGTCCTCCGAAAATTCCCCACGCAGTTCACGATTGCGTTCGCATTTGTTCGTCAATCAACGTAACTTGCGAAACAATCGCCTTCATTAGCGCAAGCTCTATCTTACGAAAAGAACGCCGTCTTGCGTTAGGCCGAACGCACCGGCGACGCGTCAGCACACGTCCGCGGAATTTGTCCTCATACTTTTCCACAGAAACCGCGCCTGTGGAAAAAATAAATTTCGGGGTCGCACCTCACACGCGCGACCTTTGTGCTATCCTTGCGCGCCGTAAAGCCACAGCGCGTCGGAGCGCCCCCCGCGACGACGTGAACTTTCGGGAGTTCCAAGCGCGCAAGCTCAATCAACCATGCCCAATCAAGATTTCGCTCATCTCCATTTACACACAGACTACAGTCTTCTCGACGGGGCCATCCAGATCAAGCCTTTAGCCGAGCGCGTGCGTGAACTCGGCATGAAGGCGTGCGCGATGACCGACCACGGCAACATGTACGGCGCGGTCTCCTTCTACAAGGAGATGAAGGCGCACGACATCAGGCCGCTGATCGGCTGCGAAGTCTATCTCGCGCCCGGCCACCGCTCGGACAAGACCGAGGTGAAGCGCGGCGAGAAGCCTTACAACCACATGATCCTCCTCGCGAAAGACCGCGAGGGCTATCACAACCTCGTCCGCCTCACATCAAAGGCGTTCAGGGAAGGCTTCTACCGCAAGCCGCGCATTGACCGCGAGCTTCTGTCGAAGCTCGGCGGCGGACTCGTCGGCCTCTCCGCTTGCCTTTCGGGCGTGCCGCAGGAGCATCTGAAGAACGGCAGGCTGGACGAAGCCGAAAGGTCGGCGAACGAGTTTCAGGAAATTCTCGGCAAGGGAAACTACTTCCTCGAAATTCAAGACCACCAGCTCGAAGACCAGATCAAGATCAACAAAGACCTGATCGAGCTTTCAAAGCGCACGGGCATCCCGCTCGTCGCCACCAACGACGCGCACTACCTCTTCCGCGAGGACTACGAGGCGCACGACGTGATGCTCTGCATCGGCACGGGCAAGACCGTGAATGATGCGAACCGGATGCGCTTCGGCGGGCCGCAGTGGTACGTCCGCTCGCCCGAAGAGATGGCGCAAATCTTCGCGCACATCCCCGACGCCGTCACGCGCACGGTCGAGATCGCCGAGATGTGCGACCTCAAACTCCCGCTCGGCGAGAACCAACTGCCCGTCTTCCCCATCCCACAGGAAGAGGGCGACATCACGATTGACGAGTATTTCGATCAGGTGGTGCGGAGGGGCTACGAGAAGCGCCGCGAGACCGTCTGGGACAGGATGCACGCGGAAGGCAGACTCAAACACAGCTTCAGTGATTATCAGGAGCGGATCACGACTGAGATTCGGACCATCAAGCAGATGGGCTTTCCGAGCTACTTCCTCATCGTCTGGGACTTCATCAAGTTCGCCAAAGACCGCGGCATCCCGGTCGGCCCGGGACGCGGAAGTGCGGCAGGGAGCCTGATTGCTTACTGTCTCGAAATCACGGACGTTGACCCGCTCCAATATGACCTTCTCTTCGAGCGCTTCCTCAACCCGGAGCGCGTGACGATGCCCGACATAGACATTGACTTCTGCGTCAACGGTCGCGCCGAGGTCATCAACCACGTCACGCAGCTCTACGGTCGCGATTCCGTCTGCCAGATCATCACCTTCGGCACGATGGCCTCGAAGGCGGCGATTAAAGACGTGGGGCGCGCGCTCGACATCCCTTACGCCGACGTGGAGAAGATCGCGAAGCTCATCCCGCCGCCCATCCGCGGGCGCAACGTCTCGATTGACCAGGCGCTGGAGACGGTTCCCGAACTCAAGCAGTCGTTTGAATCCGACCCGCAGGTTCGCAAGGTCATTGACATCGCCAAGCGGCTCGAAGGCTGCGCGCGCCACTCGTCGGTTCACGCCGCGGGCGTCGTCATCAGCCCGAAGCCGCTCGAAGAGTTGATCCCCGTCGCCGTCAACAACAAGCAGGAGTTCACCACGCAGTTCGAGATGTCCGACCTTGAGAAGACCGGGATGCTCAAGATGGACTTCCTCGGACTCACCACGCTGACGATCATCAGCCAGTGCTGCAAGACCATCAAAGAGATGCACGGGCGCGACATTAAATGGTCGGAGATTCCGCTCGACGATCCGAAGACCTACGAGCTGTTCGCGCACGGGCACACGGAGGCCATCTTCCAGTTTGAAAGTTCGGGGATGGCCGAGATTTGCCGCAAGCTCGGCCCCAAATCAATCGAAGACCTCTCGGCTTTGAACGCACTCTACCGCCCCGGCCCGCTCGACGGCGGCATGGTTGACGACTTCATTGACCGCTACCACGGTCGCAAGCCGGTCGAGTACCTCACGCCGGAGATGGAGGAGATTCTCAAGAACACTTACGGCATCCTCGTCTATCAGGAACAGATCATGCAGCTCGCGCAACGCTTAGGCGGCTACTCACTCGGCGAGGCAGACCTCATGCGCCGCGCGATGGGCAAGAAGAAGCGCGAGGAGATGGCCGTCCACGAAGAGAAGTTCATCGCGGGCTGCGTCAAGAACAAAATCCCGAAGAAGAAGGCGCGCGAGATTTTCCGCCTGATGGCCCAGTTCGCGGACTACGGATTCAACCGCTGCCTGGCGGGCGACGCCGCGATTGTGGACGCCGACACGGGCGAGTCGGTTTTGATCAGGGAGATCGCCGAGGGGAGCGCCGACATCAGGCGGACTTTCAGCTTCGACGGCGAGCGGGTCTTCGTCAACGAGATCGTGGAAGCGTTCGAGACCGGCGAGAAAGAAGTCGTCGAGATCGAGACCGAAGACGGGCAGACGGTGCGCTGCACGCTCGACCACAAGTTTTACACGGACGAGGGCTACCTGCCGCTCAGAGAGATTATCGAACGCGGGCTGGAGATCAACTTCTCGCAGGAGGTCGAGGAGTATGCCGCACTCTGCGTGGAATAAAAGGCTGACGCCCGAAGTGGAGTCCTTCATCGTCGAGCAGTATCGCGGCGGCCTGAGCGCGGGCGAGATTTTGAAGTCCATCCCTTTCAGAACGAGGAAGACCATCTACGACGTTCTCGAAAAATACGGGGTGCCGAAGCGGAGCGGGATAGCCAACTACAAAGGCTTCGATGAATCTGTCTTCGCCGTCGTCAACTCGCCCGCGAAGGCTTACTGGCTGGGCGTGCTCATCACCGACGGGTACGTGATTGAAGGAAGCTCGAACAGGACTCCGCAGATAGGTCTGCAAATGACCGACCGCGACACGGTGGAGGGCTTCCGAAAGTTCCTCGGCCTGAAGAATCCGGTTCTCCGGCTTGAGCCTAGGAGTGACAAGCATCAGCCGATGTTCCGCGCGATCTGCCACTCGCGGCGCATGGCCGGCGACCTCGCGCGTCAGGGCGTCATACCGCGCAAGAGCCTGCACACGTATCTACCGATCCTCGCCGATGATTTGATGCCTCACCTGTTGCGGGGACTCTTCGACGGTGACGGAACGGTGAGCAGGCGAACCGACGGCGAGATCATCGTCGGCTTCTGCGGCAGCGAGCGGCTGGTCGCGGAGGTGCGGATGTGGCTCATCTGCCGGCTCGGCGTTTCCGACAACCGGATGCATGAGAACGGCGCGATCCGCTTCGTACAATGGTCACACCGCGCCGACGTGCGGCGCATGGCTCGATACCTTTACGGCGAGGCCGATGAGTATCTGAAAAGAAAGTTCGACCTGCTTCGAGAGTGTTTATGAGAATTAAGAAGACTAAAATCGTGCGCGTGACGCCGGTCGGGGTCGAGAAGACCTACAACATGACCATGCGCGGGCCGCACCACAACTATTTCGTCAACGGCATCCTGACGGCGAACAGCCACTCCGTAGCCTACGCGCACGTCGCTTACCAGACCGCGTACCTGAAGGCTCACTACCCCGAACACTTCTACGCCGCCGTCATGTCGAACGTGACGGACGACGCGGGCAAGATTTTCAAGTACGCGTCGGAGCTTCGCGCTCAAGGCATCAAGATGCTGCCGCCCGACGTGAACCAGTCCGGCCCCGGCTTCACGCCCGTCGAGCGAGCGGTGCGCTACGGGCTTTCGGCGATCAAGGGCATCGGACAATCCGCGGTCGCCGCGATTATCGAGGCGCGCGAGGAGCGTCCGTTCCGCTCCGTCTTCGACTTCGCGGAGCGCGTCGGCGAAAAAGGTTCGGGCAAGCGCGTCATTGAGAGCTTGGTCTGCGCGGGCGCGTTCGATTCGTTGAAGCCGGAGGGCGAGGCGCTTCACAGTTGGCGCGCGCGTCTGTTCGCGTGCGTGGACCGCGCGCTCGAAGGCGGCGCGCGCACGCGGCGCGAGCGAGACAGCGGGCAGGTGGCGATGTTCGGCTTCGCCTCGAACGACTCGCACGACGACAACGTGCACGTCTCCGGCGACCTTGTAGCGCCCTGGTCGCCCAAGGAACTGCTCGCGAAAGAGAAGGCCGCCATCGGCTTCTACGTCTCCGGCCACCCGCTCGAAGACTACGCGGACAAGATCGAACAGCTCCGCTGCGTCCCCGTCTCCGAGCTTTCCGCGGTCGAGCCGAACGCGCGCGTCCGCGTCGTCGGCGTCGTCTCCGACTTCACCGTGCGGAACACGAAGAAGGGCGACCGCTACGCCCTCTTCCGCCTCGAAGACCTTTCGGGCGCGGGCGTCAGGTGCGTCCTCTGGCCCGAAGCCTTCAAGACGAAGGGCGCGGACGCGGCGGACGACGCGCTCCTGGTCGCCACGGGGCGCTGCGAGGGCGAGGGGGCCTTGACGATTGTGTGCGACGAAGTGATCGCGCTCGACAAGGCCCGCATCCCCGCGAACGGCGGCGCGTGGTCGGGCTACGCCACGGGGCGCTCGCGCGCGCAGGCGCTCGTCATCGAGTTCCTTTCGTGCGACGACGTTCTCCGCGCCGGAGACGAGGTCGCCCAACTGCTGATCGCGCACTCCGGCGACTGCGAGGTCTTCATTGACCTGCACATCGCGGAAGAGAATCTGACCGTGCGCGCCAAGACCGCGCAGTTCGCGCGCGTCGCGCCGACCAAGCAACTGCAAGAAGCGCTCGCGGCGACGGGCGTGCGCGTCACGGTGTTGAGTTGAAAATCACCCGGACGCCGCGGGCGAATGCCGCGGGCGACTGACTTTAACGTGAAGAGTTTTGACGGCGGCCTCGCGTCTCTTGCGCCGGGATGAGAAGGAGACGGTTATGAAACGGAGGCACTTCTACCTGATCCTTGCGGTCGTCGGCTTCGTCGTCCCGTACTACTTCTTCATCTCGTTCCTCGCCGCCGACGGTCTCGACGGAAAGGCTTTCGTCCGCGAACTCTTCGCCAACAGAATCTCGACCTTCTTCGCCGCGGATTTAATTCTGTCGTCCGCCGTCTTCGTGGGCTACCTCCGGCGCGAGGCCGCGCGCCTTTCAATCGCCCGGTGGTGGCTCTATCTTCTGGCCCTCCTGACCGTGGGGCTGTCGTTCGCGCTGCCGCTCTTTTTATTCGCGCGCGAGTCCCGCATCGAAGCGGGAACGAATGCGCGCGCGGACTCTCTCGCGTCACGCGCGTAAAACGAAGGTGGCTCTAATGTCAACGTCTTCGACTCAAGGCCAGACCGCAAACGTCAACGGCTTCGAGATGTACTTCGAGGTTTGTGGCGAGGGCGAGCCGCTCGTGCTGCTGCACGGCGGAGGCGGCGCGGGCGTCAACTGGCGTCTCGTCTTCAAAGAAGTGCCCGCGGGCTTTCGGCTGATCGTGCCCGACCTGCGCGGGCACGGCGGCTCGACGAACCCTTCGGGCGAGTTCACGTTCCGCCAGTCGGCGCTCGACGTACTCGCGCTGCTCGACCACCTCGGCGTCGCGCGCTTCAAAGCCGTCGGCTTGAGCATGGGCGCGAAGACGATGCTTCACGCCGCGACCTCGCAGCCCCCGCGCGTCGAGGCGATGGTGCTCACGAGCGCGACGCCGTACTTCCCCGAACAGGCGCGCGCAATCATGCGGCAGGTGAGCGCCGCCGAGCACAGCGAAGCCGAGTGGGCGCAGATGCGCCAGTGGCACAGGCACGGCGACGACCAGATTCGCGCGCTCTGGCGCATGGCCGAAACCTTCAAGGACGACTACACGGACATGAGCTTCACGCCGCCGCTTCTTGCGACCGTCGAGGCGCGCACACTCATCGTCCACGGCGACCGCGACCCGCTCTACCCCGTCCGAATGGCGACGGAATTGTTCGACGCCATCCCGCGCTCCTTTCTCTGGATAGTCCCGAACGGCGGGCACGGCCCAATCTTCGGCGACATGGCGCAAGCCTTCGTCGAGACCTCTCTGGCCTTCCTCCGCGGCGAGTGGGAGAGAAGTTAGCGCGCACCCGCCGCAAGCAGACGCAGACCGCCGTCACACCCGAACCTTCTTTTCTCTTTCTTCACGACTCAGACACAAAAACGAACGAACTCGTCGGCGATAATGTGCGCCCGCGGACGATTCGGTTCGCGCCCGACACGATGGCCCGAAAGAAGAAGAAGCAGAGCGAAGAGAAGAAGGAAGAGGGCAAAGCGCGGCGTCTGCTCCGGCGCTTTCTCGAAGAGGCGCACTCGCGCTCGCGCCGCGAGACGAGCCGCTACAAGCGTTTCAAGCTCTGGGTCTGGCGCGGGTGGCTGTACGCGCTCGCGTGGGCCGCGGAGGCGACGTGGGAGAAGCTGCTCGGACTCTCCGCACTCGCCGTCGCCGTCCTCGTCGTCGTCTTCCTGCTCCCGCAGGAGAAGAGTCCCGAACACGGACTCGAACACACGGTTGACATCGAGTCGCCCGACTTCCTCCCGACCATCACGGGCGCGACCGGCGCGGCGACGACCGCGGGCAACAAGATAGACATCCTCACCAACGGCTCGCACATCTACCCCGCGATGCTCGACGCCATCAGTCAGGCGCAGCACTCGATCACGCTCGAAGCCTTCATCTTCTGGGACGGCGACGTGGGCAAAAAATTCGCCGACGCGCTCGCGGCCAAGGCGCGCGCAGGCGTGCCAGTCCGCCTGCTGCTCGACTCGGTCGGCTCCGCGCGCTACAAAAGTTTCGAGGTGACGAGGCAGTTGGAGAAGGCGGGCTGCCGGATAGGCTGGTATCACCCGATAAAACTCCTGCTCCTCAACCGCTTCGACAACCGCACGCACCGCGAGCTTCTGATCGTTGACGGTCGCGTTGGATTCACGGGCGGCGCTGGGATAGCCGATCACTGGTCGGGCGACGCCGAGAACCCTGACCACTGGCGCGACACGTCCGTCCGCGTCGAAGGCCCCGCCGTCAGCACTTTGCAGACGGCCTTCTCCCTGAAGTGGCTTGAGACGACCGAAGAACTCATCTCCGGCCCGGACTACTTCCCCGCCGTCGCGCAGGCCGGCACGCTTTCAATTCACACAGTTTTAAGCGAGCCTGAGACGCGCTCGTCGCCCGCGCGCATACTCTACTTTCTCTCGATCATGTCGGCGCGCAAGTCCATACTCATCGCCAACCCCTACTTCGTCCCTGACCCGAAGGCCATCGAGCTTCTTCGCGACGCGAGGAAGCGAGGCGTCGAAGTGAAGATCATGGTCGCGGGCGACCACAACGACCACACGATTGCGCGCAGGAACAGCTCGCGTCTCTACGGGCAGTTGTTGGAGGCGGGAGTCGAGATTTACGAGTACGACCGCACGATGATGCACCACAAGTACATGGTCTGCGACGGCGTCTGGTCAACGATAGGGACGATCAACTTCGACAACCTTTCGTTCGCCCTGAACGACGAGGACAACGTCTGCGTCTATGACCAGAACTTCGCCGCCCAGCTCACGCAGATGTTCGACGAGGACACCGCGGCCTGCCAGAAGATTGACCTCGCGAAGTGGCGCGACCGCGGACTCGTCACGCGCGCCGTCGAATGGTTCTCGTTCCTCTTCAAGCGCGTGACATAAGCGTGAGCGGCGTCTGTTACGCCGCGGCGTTCCCTCAGTTTCGGCGCAGCCCTATGCTTTGACCGTACATCCGGCAGGCAATCTCGAAAAAAGAGACGCCGCGTCATCCGGGACGCGGCGTCTCTTTTTTGAGTGGTTAATGTATCGGTGCTACGGGCGACCGAAGATGCCGCCGAGGATGCTTCCGGTTCGGCTGCGACCGTAGCCCCCGCGACCATACCCGCCGTTGCGGCTGTAGCCCTGCCGGTAGCCCTGGACGAAGCCGTTGCGGTAGGCCTGCTTGTAGGCGTTCTTGTTGCCGTAGGAAGAATTGTAGCCGTATGTGCCATTCTTGTAGTAGTGAGAGCGCTGCGGGTCGTAAGACTGGCCGCGGTATGCGTCCTCCTGCCCGGTGGCGATGCCGTCCTGGAAGCCGCGGTCAGCCGCTACCTGGTAGATGTTGTAGCCGCGGTTGCCGTAGCCGCCGTACCCGCCGTACCCGCCGTTGCCGTAGCCGCCATTGCCGTAACGACCATTTCCGTAGTAACCGCCGTTGTTCCCATAGGTGCCGTTGTTGCGATTACGTTCGCGGCGGCGGCGGCGTGCTTCGCGGTCACGATCATTGTCGCCGTCGTTGTCGCGGTCGTAATCACGGTCGCGACGATTCTGGCCGTCCTGACCGTAGGGGTATTGTTGCGCCTGAGCCTTGACGCTCGAAGCGAATGTGATGCCGATGAGTAGAGAGAAGACGGACAGAATCCCGAAGAGCCTGCCGCGCGCGCTTTTTGTGGTCATTAAATTTAAAGAACCTCCCTTTCGCCCGTTCGTGAGCAACAGTTATGCCGCATTGTCCGACGGATGTGATGCCCGATTTTTGCAGCCCCGTTGCAATTCACAGATTTTAGTGAGAACACCATATCGTTTCCGTGCCACACGACTTTGTTGAAAGCCGCGCCCGCGCGTCCGACCGTCCTCGCGCTCCGGTGATTCACTTTCGTCCAACCGCTCAAGGGGCGCAGCCCGTTTACGCCGACCTTCAATAAATCTCGAAGGCGGCGCGCTGCCTCGCGCTCGTCCGCGCGGCGTTGTCCGTGATCTCGACTTCGATCTCGTAGAGGCCCGCGGGCAGTTGGCCGAGCGAGACCACGCCCGTGAAGGGAATGCGCGCGAGGTCTGCCGTCTGGTCGGGCGCGAACTTTCGCGCGGGCGCGGAGACGAGCGCCTTGCCGTCGCGCAGCACTCGCACCTGCACGGAGAGGTCAACGGGGCCGCCGCCCGCACGCGCGGCGTTATAGACGAAGGCGAGGAAGTCCAGACGCGAAGAGCGTGGGAAGCGCCCGTCAACGCTGAATTGAACCTGCGTCGAGTCCTTCCCGTCTTTGCCCCCGCCTCCGACCGCGTGCCCGCCGAGGTGAAGGCTGCTCAGCGCCAATTGGTGTTTCGAGAGGTCTGGTATCTCTATCCACTGCGACGCGCTGCCCGTCTGCCCGCCGCGCGAGTCGCGCGCCACGACCTTCGCCTGATAGAGACCGGGCGCGAGCGGCGTCGGATAGTTGTAGATGACTGCGGGGCGTGCGCCGCCCGCGCTCGCCGGAATCGGCGTCACGTTCAGGCGCGTTTTGAAGTTGCCCGCGGGCTTGCCCTGGTCGTTCCAGATGAGGCCGACTATGTCCACCGCCGCGGGCTGCTGTCCGTCCGCGCCGTAGTCGAGCGCGTCCGCCGAGACTTCGACCGAGCTTGTCAGAACAGTCCCCTTGCCCGGCACGTCAACGTATCTGGTCGAGAGAACGATCGGCAGCGCAGTCTTCGCGGCCCCCGACGCGAAGGCCGCGCGCAGGTCTGCCTCGGCTGATTTCGCGTCCGGCCTCGCGCCCGCGCTCGTGTCGCCGACTGGCTTCGCGCCGTCCTTCGCGTCTCCTTGCGCGGCGGCTTTGGCCGAGGCCATGTAGCCGCGCGGCAGTCGCACGGTCAACTCAGGCCGCCCGACGACGGAGACCTCGACGCGCCTGAACGCGCCCGCCTTCTGTTCGGGCGCTTCGGGCCTCCAGGCCAGTCGGTAGTAGCTTGAAGTCTCGGCGAGCGCGTCGCGCATCGCCTCGTCGAACTTGCCGGTGTTGAAGAAGGCGCGCCCGCCCGTGTCGCCCGCGAGCGCGTTGAGCGGGTCTTGCGAGGCGATGAGTTCGCCCGCGTTGATGCGCGAGAGCTTGCCGACCTGATCCGCGCGGTTGCTGCTCGCGTCCGTGTCGCCCACCAGACCGCGCGCGTCAATCGAGTAGATGACGACGCCCGAACGAAGCGCGGCGTCCGTTATCTGCTTCAGCCTGTCGGCGAAGCCGGTGTTGCGGTCGTTCAGGAAAAATCCGTCCGAGACGAAGAAGACGAGCTTGCGCCCCGCGAACTGCGACGTGCCGCGCACGACCCCTTCGAGCGCCGTGAGCGTTCCGAGCGAGTAGTCGGATGTCTGCTTGAGAATCCACTGCGCGCGCTGCCTCACCATGTTTTCGGCCTGCTCGCGCGTCATGCCGATCTGCTGCCCGTTGTTCGGCTTCGTGTAAACCGAGCCGCCCGCGGGCGGGCCGACGCCGACGGGTGTCGCGGGCGGGTTCGTCTGCGCGAGGAGCATCGCGGCGAACTGCGTGAGCGCGTCGCGGTCGCCCGCGTCAACCTTGAGCGCCTGATACTCCGTCATCGGAACCTGCTCGGAGTCGCGCACGGCGAAGGGCTTGAAGACGAGGCGCGAGAGCGCGACGCGCAGAACGCCCCTGTTGTCGGTGAACTGCTGGAGGAAGCCCAACTGCCCCGTCGCCGTGACGATCATCACCTCGTCGCCCGGCAGCATCTCGCGCTCGACGAACTGCCCGACCGTCTTTCGCACGCGCTCAAGGCTGTCGGGCGACAGGTGCACGTCGTCGAGGAAGAAGGCGACGCGCCGACCGCGCATAACCGCACGCGGGTTCGAGGCCGAGGGCGTCGTCGCGGGCGCGCTCGTCCCTTCCTTCAGACTCACGACGCCCGCGCGCTCGAAGAAGGCGACGGGCACGACGCGCCCGTCAACCTTGACCTCGAACTGTTCGGGCCTGAGTCCCGCGACGAACTTTCCGTCGCGGTCGAAGACGGTCACGTCCGTCTGCACAAGCTCGGTCTCGACGCGCACAACGTCTTCGGGCTTCTGCTGCGTCTTGTCCTGCTGCCCCTGCGCGGACGCGCCGCTGGAACACACAGACGCGAAGAGAAGTGACGCCGAGATGATTGAGAAGAGACGAGCGGAAATAATTTTCGTAGCGAGGCAGGGCATGGTTCACCGCCTTCTTCGAGAAAGCCTGCGGAGTGTGGACGTTTGACGCCGGGCGCGGGGCGTGGGCTTCGCCCTTGCCGCGCCCGGCGTCGGATTCTATCACCGACCGCCGCCCTCGTCTCCTTCCTCAACGCGTTCGTCCTGCTCGTCGCCCGCCGGCCCGGCCTGCGCTCCCGCGGCGGCGGGCGAAGGCTTGACGATGACGGCGGGGATGTCGGACGAGCGCACGAGGTTGTTGAAGCTCTTGAGGTCGGCGGACATGATCCGGCTGAGCGCCTGCAACTGCGCGTCAATCTTCGCGGCGAGTTCGTCGTAGAGTTGATAGGACGAGTCGGTCGGCTCGGCGTCGGCGCTCGCGACGATTGAGCCGAGCGCGGCCAGCTTGTTGTTGAGCTTGATGGGAAAGTTCAGAGGGTCCTGACTGCTCTGATTCTTCGTCTGGTAAAGCTCCTCCTCGACCGCCGTCAACTTATTGTTCAGCGCGCGCCCCGCGTCCACGACCGGCGCGGCGTTCGGCTGATCATTGATGCGCGCGAGCAGGTCGTTCAACTGTCGCTTCACGTCGCGTATCTGCGCGACGGCGTTGTGCGTCTCGGTCAGCTTGTCGCGAATCTTCAGGGAGAGCGCGAGCTGCTTCTGAAACTGTTCGGGCGTGGTCGAAAGCCGCGGGTCTTTCTTGATTTCAAAGGTCTGCGTGTAAGTCTGCCCGTCGGCTGTGAGCTTGACGGTGTACGTGCCGGGCACGGCATGGGGGCCGCGCACGTCGCCCGCCCAGAGGATCATTCCGGGAAACGTCGCGGCGTCGGGGTAACGCATATCCCAGACGAAGCGGTTGAGGCCCGCGTCGGTCGAGACGCGCGCCGCGCCCCCGCGGCGACCGACGAACTCCGACGACTCCTCGCCCGAAGGCGCTTGCGGCTCTTCGGGCGGCTGCTGCACCTGCGCCGAGCCGGGCGCGGTCGAAGCGCCGGGACGCCCGGCGACGCCGCCGGCAGGCGGACGAGGAGCGCGCGCCGTGTACTTGCGTATTGACTTGCCAGCGGTGTCGAAGAACTCAAGCGTCACGTCCGAGGCCGGTCTGTTCTTCAAATAATAATAGACGACGACGCCGTTCGGCGGATTCTGTCCGATGGTCGCCGTCGGCGGCAGAGGCCCGCCCGCGCCCGGCGTTCGATAAGTGTCTTCGGGTTTGAGCAGGGTCGTCTCGCCGTTTCCCGCGCGCATCGCGTCGGTCAACTGGTGAAGCACCGGCAGGTCGTCGAGAATCCAGAACGAGCGCCCTTGCGTGGCGACGACCAAATCCTTGTCGCGCTTCTGAATCGCGAGGTCTGTGACGGGGACGTAAGGCAGATTCAACTGGAACGGCTGCCAGTGCTCGCCTGCGTCGAACGAGATGTACATTCCGAGTTCCGTGCCCGCGTACAAGAGTCCCCGCCGCGCCGGGTCTTCGCGCACGACGCGCGTGAATGCGCCCGCGGGGATGCCGTTGTCAATCTTCTTCCACGTCTTGCCGTAGTCGTTCGTCTTGTAGAGGAAGGGTCGGAAGTCGTCCCACTTGTACATCGTCGCGGCGAAGTACGCGGTCGCGGGGTCGTCGGGCGACGCCTCGACGGAATTTATCTGAATCCACTCCGGCATCTCCTTCGGCGTGACGTTCGTCCAGGTCTTCCCGTTGTCGCGCGTCACCTGCACGAGTCCGTCGTCCGAGCCGGCCCAGATGACACCCTTCTGCACCGGCGACTCCGCGACCGTAAAAATCGTGTCGTAGTATTCGACGCTCGTGTTGTCTTTCGTGATCGGCCCGCCGCCCGGCCCCTGCTTCGACTTGTCGTTGCGCGTCAGGTCGGGGCTTATCATCTCCCACGTCTGCCCCTCGTTCGTCGAGCGGAAGAGGTGGTCGCCCGCGGCGTACAAAACATTCGGGTCGTTGGGCGAGAAGAGAATCGGGTAGCTCCACTGGAAGCGATACTTCATGCCTTCCGCGCCCCAGCCCATCGGGTTGTCGGGCCAGACGTTGACGGCGCGGAGTTGCTTCGTGCGGTGGTCGTAGCGCGTCAGGTATCCGCCGTACGAGCCGGCGAAGACGACGTTCGTGTCGTTCGGTTTGGGCGCGACCCACCCCGACTCGCCGCCGCCCACGTCCCACCACGCGTCCTTGTCAATGCCGAAGTCGGCGGTGCGCGAAGCTATCTCCACGGTCGAGTTGTCCTGCTGCGCGCCGTAAACGTGGTACGGAAAATCGTCGTCGAGTACGACGCGGTAGAACTGCGCGGTCGGCTGATCCTGCTCAGTCCACGTGCGACCGCCGTTGAAGGAGACGTTCGCGCCGCCGTCGTTCGACTCGATCATGCGCGCGGGGTCGTCGGGCGCAATCCACAGGTCGTGATTGTCGCCGTGCGGCGTTTGAATGGGCGTGAACGTGCGCCCGCCGTCGTTCGAGCGATACATCCCGGTGTTCAAAACATAAACCGTGTCCGGGTTCTTCGGGTCGGCGTAGATGCGCGTGTAGTACCAGGCGCGCTGCCGGAGGTTGCGCTGCTCGTTCGTCTTCGTCCAGGTGCGCCCGCCGTTGTCGGAGCGAAAGACGCCGCCGTCCTCCGCCTCGACAATCGCCCACACTCGATCAGGGTTCGCGGGCGAGACGGCGATGCCGATCTTGCCGACGATTCCGCGCGGCATTCCGGGCGCGTGCGTGATCTCAGTCCAGGTGTCGCCGCCGTCCGTGGATTTGAAGAAGGCGCTGTCGGGGCCGCCGCTCTCGAAGTCCCAGGGGCGGCGTATGTACTGCCAGAACGATGCATAGATGACGTTCGGGTTTGAAGGGTCGAGTACGAGGTCGTCCGCGCCCGCCTGCGCCGTGCGGTAGAGAACCTTCTCCCACGTCTTGCCCCCGTCCTTCGAGCGGAAGACGCCGCGCTGCTCGTTCGGGCCGAAGCAGTGGCCGATGGCCGCGACGTAAACGAGGTCTGGGTTGCGCGGGTGGACGCGTATGCGCCCGATGTGGCGCGTGTCGTCGAGTCCGATCTTCTTCCAAGTCCTTCCGGCGTCCGTTGACTTGTACATCCCGTCGCCGTGCGAGACGTTGCCGCGCAGAGTCTCTTCGCCCATGCCGACATAGACGACGTTCGGGTCTGACTCGGAGACGGCAATCGCGCCGACCGAGCCGGTCTTGAACACTTGATCGCCGAGCGGCTCCCAGTTGACGCCGCCGTCGGTCGTCTTCCAGACTCCGCCGCCGCCCGCCGCGCCGAAGTAATAGACCATCGGCTGAGAGGGCACGCCCGCGACGGTGTCAACGCGACCGCCGCGGTACGGCCCGATGGGACGATACGCGAGCGGGCCGAAAGGCTTTCGCTCGGTCGCGCCGCGCTGCCGGCTCTGCTGCGCGCCCTGCGCCTGCGAAGACTGTTCCTGCCGCGCGTGCGTCGCGGCGCTGAATGGGAGAAAGGCGGCGAGCAGGAGCGCCGACGCGCGGGCGTGCGCGCGCGGGAGAAGACGAACCCTTTTCATGTGCGGGCATCCTCCGAAGACGTTTGTCGTATTTCTAATTTGAAAGCTTTAAGCGGTCTTGCCGCTCCGAGTGTTGTCACACTATATTGCCTTTCGTCTTCGAGGGCAAACGTCAAATTTTTCGAGGGAGCGTGAAGAGCTTTGGGCGTAGAGATTCGCATCGCAGACCGCCTCGGCGACGACGAGCACCGGACGCTGTTCGGCTGGGGCGAGAACATCTTCGGCACGGAGGACGCGCTGTACCGCTGGCGACCGAAGGACTATCACCTCATCACCGAAGAGGACGGGCGCGCGGTCAGCCACGTCGGCGTTCTCGTGACGACCGTGCGCGCGGGCGAGACGGACGTGAGGGTCGCCGGCATCGGCGGCGTCGTCACCGTTCCCGAAGCGCAAGGGCGACACCTCGTCCACGCCGCGATGAAACGCGCAACGGAGTTCATGCGCGACGAGCTGGGCGTCGAGTTCGGGATGCTCTTCTGCCTCCCGCGCCTCGTGCCCTTCTACGCGCGCCAGGGCTGGCGACTCGTCGAAGAGGAGGCCGAGTTCGATCAGCCTTCGGGCAAAGTCGTCTCCCCTTTTCGCGTCATGGTGCTTCCCTGCGGCTTGCGCGAGTGGCCCGCGGGCAAGGTCGAGGTCAGCGGCTTTCCGTGGTGAAGGCGAAAGGGCGACAGGTGAAAGAAGGAGAGACTGAGAGCGCCGCGCGTCAACGTTGACGCGCGGCGCTCAGTTGTTGACTGACGAAAGTTCGGCTTTTCGCTTCTTCTCCTTCGCCTTCTACTTCTGCTTTTTGTGCTCTTTGTGAATATGCGGGATGCCGAGTGTGCCTTCGAGCAGACGGAGTTTGTTGGGGTCAATCGAGCCGACGATGTTGATGACGGTCAGTTCCTTCGACTCGAAGGTGAGGATCGTCATGCCTTCGACGCTCTCGCCTTCGGTCAGGACGTAAATCTCGGCGTTGTCGTCGCCCTCATCGCGCGACTTCACGTCAACGATGCGCGACCAGCCCTGTCCGCGCAGTTGCTCGCGCAAGGGCGCGAGGTCTGCGTCCGTGAACTGCGCGCCTGCCTTCGACTCGTAGCTTCGGACGTAAACGCCCTTGAGTCCCACGACGACCTCCTTGACCGCGCGCTCGTCCGGGTCGTCGGACGAGAGGAGCGAGGCGGCGAACTTCATCAGCGCGCCGTCAATCTCTATCTCGACCTTCTCTTCCGCTTTGGACGTGAGGCGTTCGAGGCTGTCCAGTTTCAGTCGGCCTTTCGGCGGCTGTGCGTCCTGCGCGGACGCCGACACGCACGCGCACGCCGCGAGCAGCGCGGCGGCGGCGAGCTTCGCGGCGAACGATTTGAAGAACGACGAACGCATGATTGCTCTGATTAACCTCGGCGCGCGGCTTCGTCCTGCCTTCGCGCGGCTCGTTTGCGTTTTCACCTTTTAGCCGTGCGAGGCCCGCGCGCTCACTTGTTTCGATTGCCCTCGACGAATCCACGCTTCGCGTCGCCCAAGCCCAGGGTCTTAGCGCGCACCTCGCTCAGTTTTGAACTCGTCAGCCGCAGCGCGTACATGAGCTGCTCCTTCGCCGCGAGCTGAGTCTTGAGAGGCAAGTCGTCGGCACCCGAAGACTGCGCCGCGCGCGTCACGCTGCCGCCGGCATCGGGCGTCGGGATGAGGGCCGGCTGCGGCTGCTCTCCCTTCGCGATGAGCGTCGGCTGTCTCTCCTTCAACGCGGATTGTCTTTTCCTCTGAGTCTCGCGCGCCACGTTGACGACCGCGGGTTGCGCGCCGGGCTTCCTCGTGACGGTCGCGGTCGTCACATTGTCGTACGACGGCGCGACGTTCTCTCCTGTCTGCGCGACATCGGCGGTCGGCGACACGACTGCTTGCCGCTCGCCGTTTTGCGTCTGAATGCCTGCGGATTGATGCTGCTCCGGCTGAGAATTTTCAACGCCGACCTGCGACGCCGACTGCTGACTGCCTCCCGTCGCGCCCGTCCGCAGAAGCGCGAGCGCCAGCGCGACGAAGGCGAGCAGGAGCACCGCGGCGACCGCGAGCCAGGACGTTCGGACGTGTCGTCGCTCGGGAAACGCGAGCGCCCCGGCGCGCGCGCGATTCGTCTCTGCACCTTCAACGCCCGACGCCGCGGCGTCGCGTGTGCGAGTCGTCGTCAACTCGTCCGGCAACGCGAACGGCTGCGGCCTGTGTCGCAGTTGGCCGAGCAGGTTTTCCAGACGCTCGACCCCGGCGTCGCGTGCGCCGGTCTTGTCCCAAAGGTAGTCGCTCATGCTTCACGACCTTTCGTTCCGAGCCTCTCCCGCAGGAGCTTCATCCCGCGGTGCAGGTTCACGCGCACCGACGCGGGCTGCAACCCCGTGCGCTCGGCTATCTCCGGCCCGGTCATGCCCTCGACGAGTCGGAGCACAAGTGTCTCGCGGTAGGCTTCGGGCAGAGAGCGTATGACTTCGAGCGCCTCGCGCGCCTCCGCCTCGCGGCCCGCGCCGCGCGAGAGTCCCTCGTGCAACTCTTCGGTCTCGCGCGTGCGGCGGTGGAAGTCGGTCGCGCGGTTGCGCGCGATCATCGCGACCCACGGGCCGAAGCGCGAAGCGTCGCGCAGGGAGCCGAGCTTGCGGAAGGCGACGAGGAAAACGTCCTGCACGAGATCGCCGACTTCGTCGTAAGGGACGCGCGCGAGTAGCACGCCGTGGACGAGCGGCGAGTAGGTTTCGTAGAGGCGCGCGAACGCATCGCGGTCGCCCGCGCGCACGGCCTCGACGAGCGCGGCCTCCGGCGCTCGTGCCTCCGCCTCCCGCCGCGCACCCTCCATGAAGAGCAGGCTGCTTGTCTCGACCTCGAACATCGGTTGGATTATAAGGCCCCGCGTGGCCTTCCGCCTCGTCCGACCATGAAGACGCGGCGCGCGCGCAGACTGTTAACGCGAGGGGTTTTCGGACGCGGGGTCTCAGAAGATTGTGTATATGAACGGGGCGAGCGCCGACGACTGCGCGAAGACGAGCAGGACGCCGAGCAGCAGCAGGACGATGATGATCGGCAGAAGCCAGAGCTTCTTGTTCTGCCGCAGGAACAGCCAGACCTCACCGGCGAGCGAGAGCTTGCCCATATCTGACCTCAATAAAAGTTAAGACGCCGAGCGATTTCTGTCGGGGCAGGGCTTGTCCCTGCCCCGACAATCATTCAACGGCTCAGATTAAAAAAGGCGCTCGAACTGCTCGCGCGTCTGCCGAGTAGTCTTGCGCGGAATCCAGTAGCTCTCGCCCGGTTTGGCGCGACGTTTTAAAGGATCGCGGCCCGCGAGCCGCATCGCGAAGCCGTAGGGCGTGAGCACGAGGTAGTACATCAACGTCAGGAGCACGCGGCTGTTGACGTAGCCGAGCGCCGACGCGAAGCGCATCCATGCCGTGTGGAAGACGCGGGCCACCGCGGGAAGCAAGAGGCCGACGACGAGGAGCGACGCGCCGACGACGCCGAAGACCGCGACGATAACCATCCGTCCGCGGTAAAGATTCCACGCCGCGATGGCAAGCAGCACGCCCCCGACCAGGAGCGCGGTCTTGCGCGCCTGCGCGTCGGTCGCGCGCGCGTCGTGCGTGTTCGTGACGCTGCCGCGCGGCTCAATCAAGCTGGAACTCCTCCTGCCACGAAAGGTCTTCCGCGAAGGCGCTCTCGCCTTGCTCAGTTTTCAAGAGAACAAAATCGCCGAGGACGAGCGCGTCCATCTCCGTCCGCATGAAGCAGGCGAAGGCTTCGGCGGGCGTGCAGACGATAGGCTCGCCGCGGACGTTGAAGGACGTGTTGACGACGACGGCGCAGCCCGTCAGACGCTCGAAGGCCGAGAGCAGTTCGTAGTAAGCCGGATTGTCTTCGCGCCTGACGGTCTGCACGCGCGCCGAGTAGTCAACGTGCGTCACCGCCGGGATCGTCGAGCGCGGAATGTTCAGCTTCTCGATGCCGAAGAGTTGTTCTTCGGCATCATTCATCTCGCGCCGCAACTCCGCGCGCACGGGCGCGACGAGGAGCATGTAGGGCGAGTCGCAGTCCATCTCGAAGTATTCGCGGACGCGCTCGCGCAAGACCGAAGGCGCGAACGGGCGGAAACTTTCGCGGAATTTTATCTTGAGGTTCATCTGCGACTGCATCCGCGGCGAGCGCGGGTCGCCGAGAATGCTCCGAGCGCCGAGCGCGCGCGGGCCGAACTCCATCCGCCCCTGAAACCAGCCGACGACCTTCTCGTCGGCGAGTAGCCGCGCGACGGTTTCCGCTAAATCTGAATGCTCGACGCGGCGGTAGCGCGCGCCGCTCGTCAACAAGAATTCTTCAATCTCGTCGCCCGTGAATTCCGGGCCGAGGTACGCGCCCTTCATTCCGTCGGCGCGACCGCGGCAGACTTCCCTCACGTCGCGCGAGTTGCCGAGGTATTGGTACCAGACCGAGAGCGCCGCGCCGAGGCTCCCGCCCGCGTCGCCCGCCGCGGGTT
>Ga0070740_10002642_pt1 | contig 20505 bp, 16 predicted proteins | sample Coa_R2_FD_67286 | JGI IMG/M metagenome (GOLD analysis project Ga0070740, IMG submission 67286) | Surface soil microbial communities from Centralia Pennsylvania, which are recovering from an underground coalmine fire - Coalmine... | ecosystem: Environmental > Terrestrial > Soil > Unclassified ...
GTAGCTCACGCCGGTGGTATTGGCGTTGAAACCGAACGCCCCGTTGCCGTTGCCGTGACCGAAGATGACATCCGTTGAGTTCAGGCTGATCGCCACGTGCAGCGTGGTCGTCCCCGTTACCGTCACCGTTCCGCAGGGATGGGCAACACTACAGAGAGCCCCTCCCTGATTGTCCGTAGTGATGTTGAAAACGTCTGCTGACGCGACCTGCGTCCCAAGTGCCGCCAGAACCGGCAGCACCCATCTGAGATGGCGCCTCATCCAAAGTCCTCCTCTTGTTGCGGGAGTGGCTGGGGAGCCCAAACCCGGGGTTTCGTTGTTGAGTCCGCTCCAGCAAATCGAGGGCCACTTGAAAGCCTCCTGTTATGAACAACCTGCTTCGCTCGAAGCATTCCAAAGTTTTGTACTCCTGGAAAGTTCCTCTGAAAGCTGGATGATTACCAGCCTTGCTCGGTTTTCGGCAGGTTGGGATCTTTCTTCAGTGCGGCATCGAGGATCTGTTTCCCCAGCGCCTTGTCTCCCGTTTTGAGATAGCAAACGGCCAGGTGGAACTCCCGCCTGGGCGTCGGCTCCTTCTCCACAGCCTTCTTCAGGTGCTCGACCGCCCTGGAGTACAGCCCTTTCCGATATAGCACCCAGCCGATCGTGTCCTGAATTGCGGCTGCATCCGGCGCCAGCTCGACGGCTTGCTGAGCCAATTGCAAGGCTTCATCGGGATTTTCACCAACCGTCAGATAGGCGATATTGTTCAACACGAATGCATTGGACGGGTCCGCGCGCAGCATCTCCCGGTAACGTTCCACCGCGGCGGAAACATTCCCCGCCTTTTGCTCGAGTTGCGCCATCAGGGCCAAAGCCTGCGGATTCCGGGGGGCCTGCTTGAGGGCCGTCTCCAGTTGGTCGCGCGCTTCCTGGACACGGTCCTCGGAAAGATCGAGCTGGGCAATGGCGAGATGCACCTGGAGGGCCCCCGTATTCGTGGCCGCGCTCTCCAGAACTCCCCTGGCCTCAGGCGGATTTCCGACCGCCAACAGCAATTGCGCGAGATACACCTGCAGGTTCGGCTCTTTCGGATTCTGCGATGCCAGGAGGCGGACCTGCTCGACGGCCTTCGGCAACTGCTTGCGGCCGGCGTACGCGTCAACCAGAAGCCGCGCTGCCCTTAGATTCGCCGGCTCGGATTTTAAAACCTGCTCTGCGTCTGCCTGGGCGCCGTTGTAGTCGCGATCGAGAAATTTGGCAATCCCCTCCTGGAGCACGAACTCCGGCGCCCTTGCCAGCCGGAGGGCCTCGGCAATGCGGTTTCGGGCTTCGGCCGTGTTGCCGAGATTCAGCAGCGCCCAGTTCCGGAGGGCAAGCACGCGAAGATCGTTTTTCTGCTGCTCCGGGGCATTATCCAGCAGATCGATGACTGCGGCCGGGAGCCCGGAATTCAGGAAATCGTTCGCTAGCGCCAGGCGGGCTGGTAGGTATAGAGGATTCACCCGAAGCGCCTCATTGAGCTCCTGCCGCATGTTCAGAGGGAAGCCCTGATACCGCTGCACGAGTGCCAACATGAAGTGCGCGACTGCAGAGTTCGGCTGGTTCTTCAGGACTTCGCGCATTTCCTTTTCGGCCCCGGTCAGGTCCTGCCGGTTCGCTCGAAGCCAGCTATCCTGCAGCAGCGCATCCGTATCTCTGCCATTCTTCTTCAGGGCATCCGCAAGGATCTTCTGCGCTTCCTCCGGACGGTTCATCTCGATATAGGCGCTCACCAGGAGGGACCGGACCGCGCGGCCGCCCGGATTCGCAGCATAGAGCCGTTTCAACTCGGCCAGTCCTGCGTCGCGCTTTCCCCGGCTGAACAGGAAACGCCCATACAAGCTTTGAAAGCCGGTGTTGGGCGCGGCGGCCAACTGACGATAGGTCTCTTCGGCCTGCTCGGGGTGGCCGCTCTGCGTCTGGATGAGCGCCAGATGGAAGAGCGCCGCATCGTATTTGGGATCGAGCTCGAGCGCGCGCCGTGTCGCCGCTTCGGCTTCGGTTAATTTCCCGGCTAACCGGTAGAATTGTCCGAGTGCCAGAGCTGCCGGGGCTGATTTTGGCGCGCTGGCCGCGGATTTTTTGAGGACCTCTTCCGCCCCGGCGACGTCTTTGCGCGCGATTTTCATGCGGGCGAGCACTTGGGCGGCTTGAAGATCCGCCGGCGCCTTCGCGAGCTCGTTTTGAATCAGTCCTTCCGCCGTATCCGGATTGCCCAGTTTAAACTCCGCGATGGCCAGCGTTTCGATCGCGGTGGAATTTTCCGGCGATTCGGTGATTACACCCTGCGCCCGTTTCTGGGCATCCTCCAGCATCTTCCGGTCGCTGCTGGCGACCATCAGGCGCGAGAGCTGGAGCTGGGCCTCGGCGTGTTTCGGATTCAGACTGGCGGCCTTATAAAACGACGAAAACGCGGCTTCGAAATTCTGCGCTGCCAGGTACGCCATACCGAGCCGGTAATATGGCTCGGCATCCTTAGGCATCGCATTTGCCGCAGTTTGAAACTCCAGGATCGCGCGCGCGTAGTCCTTGCGTTCCATCTGCGAAGCGCCGCGCTTCAGGAATTTCGCCTCTCTTTGCTGGGGCGAACCAGTGCAACCCGCAATCGCCGCGGCTGCACAAAACCACAACGCGACACGCCAAGCTCTCGACGCGCACATGCCATCACCTCTGAGCGGACGCGCTACGCGTGCAAACCGGGTGCCACACCACCCGATGGCGTCTGCCTAAGTTGCTGATTGGGCCGCAGAAAGCGCTCTATCCTCACGGATCCATTGCGCCGATGCGTACACGGACATCAGTCCCGAAAAACGGAACTCCTGGAGCAGCCGGTCTATCTTCCGTTCCATGCGGCTCATGCCGGCATAGGTGCGGACGCGGGAGATCAGCCCGCGGGCCAGGCAGGGCTGATCCGGATCGAGTTCCCACGGGTGGAAGTAGATGCAGGCGGGCTGTCGCTCGTCGTCGTTGATTCGCCGGATTCCGGCGGCCACATACCGGTAGGGCAGCAGGCGGAGGTAGCCGCCGCCTCCCACGGGTGTGATCCGGCGCTCCGAAACGCGCGCCGTCGCAATCGGAATTTCCAAAAGCGGCCCGGCAGCCGTCTCGATGGTTTGCGGATATCTGCCGAAGCCCGGGATTCCGCAGCGGTCATGCGAGATCGGGTAGATGCTGGAATCGTGCGTGAAACCGCATTCCGCCAGGATTTCGAGCGCCCACCAGGACTGCTGCGTAATGGAGTAGCTGGGCGCGCGATAGATCTTCGGCCGCACGCCGCAGGCATCCTCGATGGCGGCCAGCGCGCGCTGCGTGTCCCGGCGGAACTCCTCTTGCGAGAGATGGTAGACGAGCTGGTGGGCATAGCTGTGGCAGCCGATCTCATGCCCGCTCTCCGCGATTTGCCGGACGGTTGCCGGATGATGCTCGGCGACCCAGCCCAGAATGAAGAACGTCGCTTTCGTTTGGCGCCGGTCGAAGAGCTCCAGAATCCGCTCCACCTGCTGCGGAACCCGCGGCGGCAGCGACTCCCAGACTTCGGGCTCCCGCGATACCGGGAGTTCCGAAGGGTGGAAATACTCTTCGACGTCCACCGAAAGCGCGTTGATCATCGCTGTTTCGCCTGGCGCCGCTTAAGCAGCAATACGGCCATGCCGTACAGCGATGAAAACACCGTCAGTACGAGGGAATCCACGACCTTCTGCATGTCCGTCGATGAGCAGATGCCTTGCCATATCGAACGTAGTGATCCGCAAGGGGAAACGGCGGATGTTCCGGGGCACAAGATCCCGAGAAACGGCATTGTTTCTAAGAAGAGGGCCAGGATGGCAACAGCGCCGGTTTTACGGCCGCTTGCGCCCCCGCGCCAGCCAGTGCAGCGCCGGCGGAGGCAGCACTTCGACGGAGAAATCCTGCAAGCCTGCCTGTTCCATCCAGTGTTGCAGGTCGACGTGGGAAAACACGCAGCCATGCGGGCTGGTCAGCGCCATGTTGAGCGCAAACAGCGCGGCGGCCGGCGGCACGGTGCGGGTCTCGTCCGTCATGATGTCCATGACATAGACCAGCCCGCCGGGATTCAGGGATTCGGCGGCGCGCCGGATCAGGACCGGAATCTGGTCCGCCGGCTCGCGGTGGAGAGCGCTGAACAGCACCACGTCATTGCCCGCCGGGAACGGGGTGGTCAGGTAATCGGCGGCCAGGGTGGCGACGTGCAGCAATGGGCCTTGCTGGGCAATGATTCCGGCCGCGATCTTGATCACCTCCGGCCGGTCCAGAACGGTGCAGAGCAACCGCGGGTATTCGAGGGAGATCAGCATCGAGTAAGTCCCCGGCCCTCCCCCCACCTCGAGCAGCTTCTTTCTGTGTTCGAGATCCAGACGGCGAATGATCGGACGGCCGATGGCCAGCGTGCGGGCATGCTGCGCGAGCAATTGGGCGCTCAACCATTCGGGATCGTTCTCCGAATCCGCCGCGGGCTTCACCGGCATTCCGGTGCGCACGAATGTAGGAACCGACATCCAGAGCGGATAGACCTCACGGCTGGCGCGGATGGCGCTGGAGAGGTCCAGCGGCCTTCCGGGAACCAGGTACGTTTCGGCATCCATGCTGTTGCGATAATAGAGGCCGTCCTTTTCGAGGAGACCCAGGGCCACGCAGGCGTCCAGCAGCAGGGTGGTGCAGCGGACGTTCAACTGCAGCGTATGGGCCAGGAGGGCTGCGCTCGCGGTGCGGACGCGGCTCAACTCGGTGAAAATCCCCAGCTCGGTGGCGGCGAACAACGTGGCGGAACGATAGAATGCCGTGATCAGGCTGCTGATGCGATTCGGATCTGATGACCGGCCCGGAGATACCATCCTCGGGCCGTTGGCACGTCCCTTTCCAAATCGCTGAGAGGCGCGGAGTTGCCGCGCAGGGCCGGTTTGCCGCCGCGAAATTGATACTTACCGGCGGCGCCGACCGCCGGCGGGCCGCCAAATGAAACCGATCAATTTGTAACCGGTCCTACTGTTTGGGATTCTGGACACCGGCGACGGATTGCCGCCTGCACCGGAATCGGCGAAAAATCAAGAAAAACGCATTTGGTCCTCGCTCTGCAAAGGCATTGCCCTCTGTGGCGGCGTGCATATTGTCCACAAACATAACCGTCCGAGTGCGTCGAAAATGGAAGCGCACGCTTCTCTAGTCTGTACGCTGGTGCGGGCCGGTTCGAAACCGGCGCGGCTGCGCGGCCGGACCGAGATGATCAGCCGCGAAGCGATCACCGTCTTCACGCCCGGCGAAGCTCCGCCGGCGTTGCCGGGGACCACTCTGACCGTCTGGGTGGAGTTGCCGTCCGATGCCGGCATGACGCCGCGCGCGCTGCGATGCATCGCGACCGTCCGCACCCTCCAGCGCCTGAGCGGCTTCTGGAGGACCGTGCTCGACGTATCGCAAATGGACTTCGTCCGGCGGCCCGGCGCGGCGGCGTGAAGTACGCCCGGGCGCGGGCTAGCCCCGATTCGGGGCGAGCCGCTCAGGGGCGGATTACACCGGTGCGGATCGCGTAGCGCACCACGTCGGCGCTGTTGTGCAGCCCCAGGCGCTGCATCAGGTTTGCGCGGTGCGCGGCAGCGGTCTTGAACGAAATGCCGAGCGCCGAGGCGATCTCCCGTGTCGTCTTGCCGTCTGCAATCAGGATCAATGTCTGCATTTGTCGCCAGGTCAGTTGGACCTTGCCTTGTGCGTCTTGGGGAGAAGCCATAGTCACTGGCCGCGCTAGCGGCATTTTTGATTCCAACAGTTTTCGCGGCCGCTTCGCCGCGCCCGGCGCTCGTGCGGCCCGCCCGGGGCGGCCTTGCGGCCGTTCCTGCTTTGCGGCGCCCTGCGCCGCAGGCTGCCGGGGCGTCAGGCCACCATCGCGCACCGCCCGCCGGGCGAGATACTCCTCGATCGCACGGCGTGCGCTGTCCATCCCGGCCGCCATAAACGTCTGCCGCTACAGCCGGATGATATGCGGAGCCGAAATCCCCTTCATCGCATTCCGTGTATCCACGATGAGGCGGGCGCTTTGGGCGATGGAGGGGTAATCGAAAGCGGCGTGATCGGTCACGATCACGACGCAATCCGCCGCACCGATCGCCTCCGGCCCGTCCTGCGACGACAGCTCGAGGCCGTCCACCTGCAAGCCCGGCACGTACGGATCGCTGTAGCTCAGCAGCGCCCCGCGGGAACGCAGCAGGTGAAGGATGTCCAGCGCGGGAGATTCCCGCACGTCGTCGATGTCGCGCTTGTAGGCGACGCCCAGCACGTGGATGCGCGAGCCCTTGACCGGCTTGCCGGCGTCGTTGAGCGCGTTCTGCACTTTGTCCACGACGAAGTGCGGCATCTGCCCGTTGATGTACCCCGCCAGCTCGATAAATCTGGCTTCGCCGCCCGACTGCTTGCTCTTCCAGGAGAGATAGAACGGATCGATCGGAATGCAATGCCCGCCCAGTCCCGGCCCCGGATAGAACGGCATGAAGCCGAACGGCTTGGTGGCGGCCGCGTCGATGACTTCCCACACGTTGATCCCCATGCGGTCACACATCAGCGCGATCTCGTTCACCAGCCCGATATTGATCATACGGAACGTATTTTCGAGCAGCTTCACCGTCTCGGCGACACGCGCGGAGCCCACCGGAACGACGGTTTCGAGCGCCTGCCGGTAAAAGAGGACGCCCATCTCCGTGCATTGCGGCGTGATGCCACCGACGACCTTCGGTATGTTCCGGGTGTGGAACTTCGGATTGCCGGGGTCCACCCGCTCCGGCGAGAAGCACAGAAAGAAATCCTCTCCGGCGCGCAGCCCGCTCGATTCGAACAGCGGCAGCAGTAATTCTTCGGTCGTGCCGGGATAAGTCGTGGATTCGAGCACGATCAGCATGCCGCGATGCAGATAGCGGGCAACCTGCTGGCTGGCCTCCATGACGAAGGTCATGTCCGGATCTTTGGCTTTGCCGAGCGGCGTCGGGACGCAGATGTTGACCGTGTCCAGTTCGGCGATCGCGGCGAAATCGGTGGTGGCCGCGAGTTTGCTCTTCTCGAGCAGCCGCTCGATGCGCTCCTGGCGCACGTCCTGAATGTAGGAGAGTCCCCGGTTCAGCAGGCCGACTTTCCCTGCGTGGAGATCGATCCCGGTGACCGAAAGGCCTGCCTCTGCGAACTCCACCGCGAGGGGCAGGCCTACATATCCGAGACCAACTACCCCGGCCCGTGCCGTTCGAGTTTCTATTTTTGCCGCAAGTGTCTCAAGAGTGCTCCGTGTTTGGACCGCCGTCGCCATTCTGCCTCCGTTACGGCGGTATCCAGCACGTGAAGGACCGCAGGGATGATAACTCGGACCCGCGCTACACCCGGCTCTCGGCATGATTGGTGCCGATCGAGAGCTTGCGCATCTTATATAACAGAGCTTTGTAATCGATATTCAGGATCTGCGCGGCGCGCTTGCGGTTCCAGTGCGTCGACTCGAGGACCTCGATGATCGCGGCGGCCTCAGCCTCCGCCTTCGCCATCGCCACTTCTTCGAGCACGGAGCGGCGCCCGCCGGATTTGAAGCCGCCATGGAATGCCGTGGCCGCCATGGCCGGCTGTTCCGCGAGCGCCGCGGCGTTGCCCGCGCCCGCGGCCATCGCAATCGCTGCCGGCGCGGTCTCGACCGGAGCGGCAACCGCCGCCCGGTTTCTCTTTCCGGCGCGCACGGCGAGCTCGCGGATGATTTCCCCGGCATCCCGGAAGATCATGTACCGCGTCATCAGATTTTCGAGCTCCCGGACGTTCCCCGGCCAGTCGTATTGCAGGAAGGCCTGCTGCAGAGCGGGAGTCAGCGCGGGGGGCGTGGTGCCGCTGCCGTTGTGCTTGTTGAGAAACCGCTGCGCCAGCATGATGATGTCCTCCTTGCGCTCGCGCAACGGCGGGATGTGGACATTGATGACGTTCAGCCGGTAGTACAGGTCCTCCCGGAAGGTCTCGTTCTCAATGGCCTTGTGCAGGTCGCGATGGGTGGCGGCCATGACCCGCACGTCCACACGCACGGTTTCCTTGCCGCCGAGCCGCTGAAACTCGTGGTCCTGCAGCACCATCAGGAGCTTCGCCTGGAGCTTGAAATCCATATCCCCGATCTCGTCCAGCAGGATGGTGCCGCGGTCCGCCAGTTCGAACATCCCCATCTTGCGCTGAAACGCGCCGGTGAAAGCTCCCCGCTCGTAGCCGAACAGCTCGCTTTCCACCAGCTCGGAGGGAAGCGCCGCGCAGTTCAGCTTGAGGAACGGCTGCCGCGAGCGCCGCGAATGCGCATGAATCTCCCGCGCCACCACCTCCTTGCCTGCTCCGGTTTCACCCTCGATCAGGACCGGCGCATCCGAGGCGCTGATGCGCCGCACGAGATTTTGGATCTCGCGCATGCGGCGGCTCTGCCCCCACAAGCGCTGCATCGCATCCTCGCCGTCACCAGACGTTCCCGCCACGGGGCACGGCAAGGCGACCCGCGCCATATGCTCGCGCAGGTCTTCATGTGTAAACGGTTTTGAAATATATTCGGTCGCCCCGGCCTTGATCGCCTCCACGGCACTCGCGGGCGAGGGCGCGTACGAGGTGATGAATATCGGAATGTCTTTGTTGATCGCGCGCATCTCGCGCAGGACCGTCAGGCCGTCCTTGCGCGGAATCCACTCTTCCAGGAACACGGCGGCGAATTCACCGGGCATTTGCCCGATCATCCGGACGGCTTCGTCGCCATCCTGCGCGAGCTCCACCGCGTAGCCTTCGCACGTGAACGCCATGGCGATGAACTCCCTGGCGTCCGCCTCTTCCTCCACCACCAGCACCTTGGGACGCACCGCGCCCTGCTGCCCGTTCAATTTCACTGTTTTCCTCCGATTGCTTTTCGACTTATTCCTACTGTGTGGTCGATAGACTACATATATACACCTAGAAGGAAGAGAAATGGGAAACTTTATTTTCGCATTTGATCGTCTACTTACAAATCCGTTCCCCACTTTTGGTACAAATAGATCGTCAGGTGCGGTACGAGTGCAACAATTTCGGTACAGGACTGGCTCTTTATCCTAAGCGGATTGCTGGGTGGTTCCACAGGCAGATGCCGGCTCCACCAGGCTTCAGTGCTGTGCAGCGCCGGAGAGCCGGAGATGGGCGCGTTTCGGGTAAGCTTCACCCGGCGTACCGGCCCTTAGGATGTTTAGTCTAGGACAATAGTTGTATGTGGGTACCACTAACTGCTGTACGGAAGTACCACACAGAAGGTGGCTCCGGCCTGCTCCTTCGATTCGGCCCAGACGTGCCCGCGATGCTGCTCGACGAGCATTCTCGCGATGGCAAGGCCGAGTCCGGCTCCGGAGCGATCCTGCGGGCCGCCATATTGGCTCGACTGCGCAAACGTGCGTTCCAGCAGCGCCGGCGGGATCGGCGGACCGCTGTCGGAAATATCGATACGATACGCGTTGTACGCCTCGGCCGGTTTCGCCGTCTGCCAGCGATCCGTCGAACCGTTTGAAACACTTTTGTGAGAATCCCAAAAAGCGGGATAACCGGTCACCCGAATGCTTCCCCCCCGCTCCGTGAAGCGGCATGAATTCTCCAGCAGATTCACCATCACGTGCTCGATGTGGGCTTCGTTGAAACACAGGGCGCCGCTCGGCGGCAACAGTTTTACGGATATATCGATGCGCCGGTCCCGGAGCATCGGCTCCATCTCCTGGACGGCCGCTTCCACGCAGTCGATGATGTTGCCGGGCTTGTAGTTTGGCCGCAATTCCTGGTTGCGGCCTACGGTGAGATCGAATATCGTGTTCACGAAACGGCTCAGCCGCTGGACATTGCGCCAGATCCGCCCCATGACCAGAGCCTGCTCATGGGCGAGCGGTCCCACCTTGGCGTCCAGCAGCAGCCGGCAGTAACCCTGGATCGACGTGAGGGGCGCCCGCAACTCGTAGATCGCGCGGGCCAGGAACTGCGCTCTCTCCTGATCGTATTCCTGCAGCCGCAGGCCGGCATGGAGAAGGTATTCGAGCAGTTCGTCGCAGTTCATGCGCATCACGTCGCAGTCGACGGTGTACACGGGCCGGCACAGACTCTGTTCGATGGCGATTTCAAGACGCGCCCGGTTCACCGGCCGCAGCAGGATGATGGCCCGCAGGTGCAGCATCTTGGCGCGGATCTGCGCCAGCTCGGAGCGCGAAACCAGCACGATGCCGCTGGTCGTGCGCTGCCATTCCGCCAACTCGTCGATCGGCGCCAGGTTGCTGTCGTAAATCCAGACGTCGGAATGCGAAGCCGGCGGCGTACGGAAGTCGCTTCGGACCGTGCAGCGGGCCCCCGGAGTCAGCCGGGCAATTTCATGACATAGCGTTTGCAACTCCGGATCGTTCGAATACAGCGCGATTTCCATGCCCCGGCTGTCATGCAATCCGGTTGCTCAAATCGCGGCGCTTTGGGCGGGCCTGGCCGCGCCCGCAGGGGTTCTGCGGGTAGAGCCGGTCGCAATAATTACGGAAGTCTGGCAACTCTTCCGAAAGTTAGGGATCGGCGATGGCGCGATGGGCGTCAACCGCTGCCCCGCGGGCTTCCACCGTCCGTAAGGCAGCGTCCGGCAACGGCGCGAAGGTTGCAAGGGGCAAAGGCGATGATGGCCCCCCGTCTCAGGGAAATATCGCCGGTCGCCGGACAGGATCGCCGGCAAGGCAAGCGGCTGGCGCTGCGCTGCCCGGCACAGTTATTCCGCCAGAATGGCATGACGCTTCCGACCACTACGGAGAACGTGAGCAACTGTGGATTCTACTGCTGCGTCAGCGAGCCGCTGATCCCGGGCGAGGAGTTCGAATCCTTTATCCGCCTCCCGGCGCCCGCGGCTCCCGGCAACGGCACCGGTGTCCTGGTGCTGGCCTGCCGCTGCCGCGTGGCCCGTGTGGAAGCTCTCGCCCCCGACTGCTACGGCGTGGGCTGCCAGATCGATGACTATCTGATCATTCCGGAGTAGCGCCGCCGCCCGGTCCTTCGGCTACCGGCCCGAGCCGCTGAAAAACTCCCGGATCGCCTGCGCCACCTCGTCCTGTTCCGCTTCAGTCATCTCGGGAAAGACCGGGAGGCTGAGGGATTCCGCCGCCAGCCGGTCCGCCACCGGGAGCGCGGGATAAGGACCGTAATCGCGGAAGCATTCCTGGCGGTGCAGCGGCAGCGGGTAATAGATCGCCGTGCCGATGCCGCGCCCGTCCAGGTGCGCCTTCAGCGCATCCCGCCGGCCCGGAACGCGGATGGTGTACTGATTGACGATGTGGCTGCGTCCCGGCAGCAGCGGCGGAAGGATGAGGCAGCCTTCGAGCCCGCCGAGCAGCTCCGCGTACCGCGCCGCATGCCGCTGGCGCGCCGCCGTGTAGGCATCCAGATGCGGCAGTTTCACGGACAGCAGCGCGGCCTGCAGCGCATCGAGCCGGAAATTGCCCCCGACGGTCGAATGGAAGTACTGCCGTTCCGCGCCGTGGTTGCGCACCAGCCGCGCCCGGGCGGCGATGCCGGAATCATTGGTTACCAGCAGCCCGGCTTCGCCGAAGCCGCCGAGGTTTTTCGAGGGATAGAAACTGACGGTTCCGCAATCGCCCAGCGCCCCCACCTTACGGCCGCCGTACTCCGCCCCGAACGATTGCGCCGCGTCCTCGATGACGCGCAGCCCGTGCCGTGCCGCGATCTCGCGAATGGCATCGAGATCGGCCGCTTGTCCGAACAGGTGCACCGGAATGATGGCGCGGGTGCGCGGCGTAATCAGGGCCTCGACCGCGCCCGCGTCGAGGTTGAACGAATCCGGCAGCGAATCGGCGAACACCGGCCGCGCGCCCGTCCGCGCGATCGAACCGGCGGTCGCGAAGAAGGTGAACGACGGGCAGATGACTTCATCCCCCGGTCCGATCCCGAGCGCCAGCAGCGCGACCAGCAGGGCGTCGGTCCCCGAGGACAGGCCGACCGCGAACTCCGCGCCGGCGACTGCCGCCGCGGCGGCCTCGAAGCGCTCGACCTCCGGGCCGAGAATGTAAGTGCCGGAGGCGATGACGCGTGCCGCGGCGGCGCACAGCTCACCGGCGAGCGGCGCATTCTGCCGCCGCACATCGAGCAAAGGAACGGGCATGAATCCTCATCTTAACAACCGATCCGCTGCGCTCCGCGCCGGCGGCCCGCCGGCCTAAATCCAGCCGCGGGCGGCGTAATAGACGATCTTCGCGGATTCGACGCACAAATCGAAAAACGCGGGCCAGCGGCCGGGCCACCGCGCGGCCCGCTTGATCGCGTCCGGAATCGGCCTGCGCTCCACCTGGAGACCGGCCTTGGCGAAGCACCGGGCGGCGCGGAACATGTGGTAATCGCTCGTGAGAAGGACCTTGCGGCCGGGGTCGCGGCTCAGGATGCGCGAGGTGGCGATGGCGTTCTCCCGGGTGCTGCGGGACTCGGTTTCCACCGCGATCAAATCGCCGGGCACGCCCGAGTTGGCGATGAAGTCGCGCATCGCCTCGGCGACGGAATGCCGCTGCGGCCCGCCGCCGCTGACCAGAATGCGGTGAATGGCGCCGGAACGAAAAGCGCGCACCGCGTAGACACACCGCAAATAGGAGCTCTGGCCGATGATGCCGTCATCCAACTCAGCCCCGCCGAGCACGATGAGGACATCTCCGCCAGGGTCTTCCCACGGCCCGGCGAGCGCCCGCGCCCACCAGTCCACCAGAGGAGTGGCGCTGACCGCGACATACAGAAGCCCGATGGCGCCGAATATGCCGAAGGCGGCGCGCCGGGCGCGATGCACGATCACGGAGCCGTCTTCCGTTGTCTTTCCGAGGACCGCAAGGCGTGTAGTGTAGCATATCGATCGCGCCCGCTCCGGTTCGATCCCCGGACCATGCCCCGCCCCGCTTTCGCCGGGTTTTCGTCTAACTAAATATAGGCCTGCCGAATCTTGCGGCTTGCCGATCATCATGTTACCGTGATTCGTGAGTTATTCAACAGGGTGACTCTTCCCGCGCACCTCTTCCCGCACTCACCCGTCCAGGCATAACTACTGCAACAAAAGGCGGCACATGCAGGAGATACGTGTACTCAGGCGGGCCCTTCCGGCCATCGTGTTTCTGGCGGCATCCGCACATGCTGCGACCCTTCAGGTAGGCCCTGGCCAGGAATACTCCAAGCCGTGCGCCGCAATTACGGCGGCCTCGGCGGGAGATACCATCCTGATCGACGCGGCGGGCGATTACACCGGCGATGTCTGTATCTGGTATACGGACAATCTGACGATTCTGGGCGTCAACGGGCGGCCCAAAATCGCCGCCAACGGCAATAATGCCGCCGGGAAAGGCATCTGGGTCGTCGACGGCAATAACAATACGATCGAAAACATCGAGCTGTCGGGCGCCGTAGTGCCCGACGGAAACGGCGCGGGAATCCGCGGCGAAGGTCTGAACCTGACCGTCCGGTATTGCTATTTGCACAATAACCAGGACGGAATTCTGACGAATGACAACAACGCCGGGACCATCCTGATCGAGTTCTGCGAGTTCGCGTATAACGGAACCGGCAACGGGTACACGCATAACATCTATGTAGGGACCGCCTCCGAATTCACCATGCGCTTCAGCTACTCGCACGACGCTGTGGGCGGGCAATTGGTGAAGTCCCGGGCGGCGGAAACGCATCTGCTGTACAACCGCCTGACGTCGGAGGCCGGCACCACGAGTTTCCCTATCGATATCTGCAACGGCGGCCTGACCTATATCATCGGCAATGTGGTCGAGCAGGGCGTCAATGACCAGAACAGTAACATGCTGGCCTATATGCTGGAGGGGCCGAACTCCTTCCATCCCAGTTGGCAGTTGTTCATTGTGAACAACACGTTCGTGAACGACAAGAGCTACGGCACCTTTTTGGACCTGTCATCGAGCGACACCACGCCGGCGGTGGTGACCAACAATATTTTCTACGGTCCGGGGACCGTGACCACACAGTCCTCCGCCATTTTGTCGAACAACTATACCGGAACGAACCCGATGTTCGTCAACGAGGCGGGCTACGATTACCACCTGCAGGCTGGCTCTCCCGCGATCAATGCGGGCGCTGTTCCAGGGACGGGCGCCGGGTTGCCGCTGACTCCGGATTCCGAATATGTGCACCCGGCTTGCGGCGAAGCGCGCGTGACGCAGGGCACGATCGACATCGGCGCCTATGAGTACGGCGGCGCCGGCGCGCCCGCGGCGTGCGCGCCGCCGGGCGGAACCACGCAGGGCCCGGCGCCCGCCGGCGCGGTATCCATCTGGTCCAGCTCGGCCCTGCCCGGCACGCCGTACGTCGCGGTGGCCTCTCCCCTTACCGTGGGGGTCAAATTCCAGTCGGATGTGGCGGGTACGATTCAGGGCATCCGCTTTTACAAAGGCGCCGGAAACACCGGGACGCACATTGGGCTGCTGTACTCCAGCACCGGCGCGGTATTGGCCCAGGCGACATTCACGAACGAGACGGCTTCCGGGTGGCAGCAGGTGAATTTCGCGACGCCCGTGGCCATTACGGCGAACACGGTGTATGTGGCGGCTTTCTTCACGACCACCGCATGCGCCTACGACGCAGGGTATTTCACGGCCAGCGGAGTGGATAACGCGCCGCTGCACGCGCTGAAATCCGGGGTGGCCGGCGGCAACGGAGTCTACGTCTACGCGAACGGCCCGGCGTTTCCGGCGCAGACTTACGGGAACGCGAACTACTGGGTGGACGTGGCCTTTACGCCGGCTGGCACCCCCCCGCCGGCCAGCATGACACTGAGCTGCGCGGCCGCCACCGCCCAGGCAGGGGCGGCATACACGTCCGCGCTGGCGGCCGGCGGTGGAGTGGCTCCGTACACCTATTCCATCGTGAGCGGCGCATTGCCGGGCGGGCTGACCCTGAACAGCTCGACCGGCGCGATCGCGGGCACGCCTGCCGCAGCCGGCACGTTCACCTATACCGCGAAGGCAACCGATGCCGCTGCCGGCTCCGCCACCGCCAGTTGCTCGCTGACGGTTTCGGCGGCGGCCGCGGGAACCACGATGTCGATCTGGCCCGCATCGGCGGTTCCCGGGACGCCGCACGTGGCGATCGCCTCGCCCCTTACGGTGGGAGTGAAATTCCGGTCGGATTCCGCCGGAGCGGTTCACGGCATCCGCTTTTATAAGGGGTTGGGCGATACCGGGACGCATATCGGACTGCTCTACTCGGCAACGGGGACACTGTTGGGGCAGGTGGCGTTCAGCGGCGAAACGGCATCCGGATGGCAGGAGGCCGATTTCACCAGCCCGGTAGCAATCGCAGCCAACACCACCTATATCGCGGCGATTTTCACGACGGCGGCAAGCGCGTACGATGCCGGGTACTTCACGGCAAAGGGCGTGGACCATGCGCCGCTGCACGCGCTGCAATCGGGCGTGGACGGGCCGAACGGCGTGTACGTATATTCGACGGGTCCGCAGTTTCCTTCGCAAAGCTGCGGCGACGCGAACTATTGGGTGGATGTGTCGTTTGCGCAGAACTGACGGCGTCCAGCCGCGGCGCGATAACGGCCGCCGCTCGCCCCGGCTCTGATCAACCGCATCAGAATTCGAGAGCTCGCAGGAGCCGGATATTGGGAAAAGTGGCGCCCAAGGCGTTGAAGAAGCGCTCGTCAGCGGTGATGAGATCGCACCGCTCCTCCAAGGCCCAGGCCAGGTACAGGCAATTGTAAAACGGGCGGCCATGCGCCACCGCAAGACCGAGCGCCGCATTGCTCACGGCAGTGGCATCGAGCACCATCGGGGAATCCTGCAGGAACTGCAAGAACACACGCTGCGCGACGGCTGCGCTGAAATCGCCACGCCGCTGGCGTTTCCAGACAACGTTGGCCACCTCGGAGACGACCAGGTAGGAGAGATCAAGTCAATCTCTTCGCCCTGATAGCTCTCCTGCAGGCGCAGCGCTCGTTCCGTGTCGTCTTCTGGCAGAATCCACTTGACTGCAACGCTCGCGGCCACAACCAGGGTGCGCCGCGGCATCAGCGCTCCCGGTCCTCACGGATGAGCGGAGTGCTGTCGCCCATATTGGGCAGTGACGCGAGAAATGCCCGGAATTCGGCTTTGGCCGACGGCACAGCGCGACGGCGACAGATTCCAACATCGTCTTCCAACATCGTCACGAGCAGTTGGAATACGGGCTGAGCAAAAAAGCTGAGAGGCGCCGCCACACTCGCGCACTAAACGGGAGTGGAATATTCCCAAGCCCAGCCGGCGGGGCGCACCTCAAGCCCGTCGCGGCAAATCGAGCGGCATGCCACTGCCCTGGATTACGCCAGCCTCGTCAAAGCCAGCCGGCGGCTGGATCCCGCGGCTACGTCTCAGAAGCTCCGCATCGCCCTACTCGCCGATGCCGCTACGCAACAGCTCGTCCCGCTGCTGCGCACGCTCTTTCACCAGGAGGGCATCGATGCGCAGGTGTATGAGGGCCCTTTCGACGGCATCCGCCTCGAAGCCCTGGATGCGGATTCCGGGCTCTACCGGTTCCAGCCGGAGTTCGTCGTCATCCTGAACTCCGTCCAGGCCCTGCGCGCTGCTTTCGGGCGGCGGAGCGGGAACGCGGAGGCTTTTCTCGAAAATACCGCGCGCGATATGACCGCGGTCTGGGATGCGATTCAGAGCCGCTGCCCGGCCACCATCCTGCAGAGCAACTTCGTGGCGCCCTATGAGCGCCACTTCGGCAACTTCGATCAGAAGGTCGCAGCCAGCTTTTCCTCCGTCGTGGCGGCGCTCAACGGCCGCATCCGCGACGCGGCCGGGGGGCGCTCCGCCGTGCTGGTCAACGACGTCGAGGCGGTGGCTTCCTGGATCGGCCGCCGCGACTGGTTCGACGACCGCTTCTGGGATGCCGCCAAATCCTTCTGCGCCCTGGAACACCTGCCGGCCGTCGCGCGCAACATCGTGGAGATGGCCATGGCGTCGCGCGGGCGCGTGATGAAATGCGTCGTCCTGGATCTCGATAACACGCTCTGGGGCGGCGTGATCGGCGATGATGGCGTGGACGGCATCGTCCTCAATGCGCACGGCGACGGCGAAGGCTTCTACCGCTTCCAAAGCTTCCTCAGGGAGCTGCGGCGCCGCGGCATCCTGCTGGCCGTTTGCAGCAAGAACGAGATGAGCAATGCGCTCGCGCCGTTCGAGCGCCACCCCGATATGCTGCTGCGCCGCGAGGACATCACCGTGTTCGTCGCCAACTGGAAGGACAAGGCCGAAAACATCCGCGCCATCCGGGACACGCTCAACATCGGCTTCGATTCCATGGTGTTCCTCGACGACAACCCGTTCGAGCGCAACCTGGTCCGCGGCGTCCTCCCGGAAGTCATCGTGCCCGAGCTTCCCGAGGATCCGGCGGATTACGTGCGCGCGGTCAGCGAACTGAACCTTTTCGAAACCACCTCGTTCTCCGCCGAAGATCTCCAGCGCGCCGATCTGTACCGCGCCGAAGCCGAGCGGCGTGAGGCCGCGGCGGCCTACGGCAGCGCCGAAGAGTTCCTGCGCTCGCTCGACATGCGCATGGTAGTGGCGCGCTTCGATCCCTATCACCTGCCGCGCATCGCCCAGTTGATCCAGCGCAGCAACCAGTTCAACCTCACCACGCACCGCTATACCGAGGCGGAATGCGAAGCGCTGATGAAGAACGAAGCTGTCCTGCCCCTGTACGCCAAATTGAGCGACCGTCTCGGCGACCACGGACTCATCGGCGTGATCGTGCTGGAGCCTGCTGGAGACGAGCTGGTCATCCGCGATTGGTTGATGAGCTGCCGCGTGCTCGCCCGCGGCGTCGAGCAGCAGTTGATGAATCTGGTAGTGGAACACGCCCGCGAACGCGGCCTCGCACGCATCCGCGGCGAATACATCCGCACAGCCAAGAACCAAATGGTGCAGGACTTCTTTGCCGGCTTCGGATTCACGCGGGCCGCGGGCGATGCGGACCACAGCCACTGGCTGCTGGACGCCGCAGCGTACCGGCCGCGGGAAACGTTCATCCTGCACGCCGCCGAAATGGCTACCGCCGCTTGATTCCCAAGGACGATCTCTCAATGGCCGATACCTGGCAACACATGCAGCACGTCTTCCGCGACATCTTCGATGACGAGGCGCTCGATCTCCAGCCCGAGACGACCGCCGCCGGCGTCGAGGGTTGGGATTCCCTCACCCATATCGATCTGATCGTCGCCCTCGAGCGGGAATTCAAAATCAAATTCACCACGGCTGAAGTGACGCGGCTCAAGAACGTAGGCGAGCTCGCGGCTCTCATCGACAAGAAGCTCCCCGTACGGCCTTGAACTTCGTCGCGCCCATCTTTCTGCTGTTTCTGACCGCCTGCGCCGTCGCCAGCCGGATCTGCCAGGCGCGCTTCCGCGCGGCTTTCCTCCTGGCGGTTTCGTACGCGTTCTACTGCACGCGGAGCGTGGGCGCTGCCGCCGTTCTCGCATTGCTGACGTTCGCGGCGTTCCGGACCGCCCTGGCCGCGGAACGCACTCGCGCAGCCGCGAGCCCCGCGGCGCGATGGATCGGCCCGGCGGCGGTTGTGTTTCTGGCCGCATATCTCGCGGCCTTCAAGATCGCGCTGTTAACGCCCGCGCATGGCATCGCGGGGCTGGCGATGCCCCTCGGCATCTCCTACTACACCTTCCGGCTGATCAGCTACATCCTGGACGTGCACTGGGGAAAGCTGCCGGCCGAAACCAGCCTCCTCAATTTCGCCGCTTACGTCGCCTTCTTCCCGCAGATCGTCGCCGGGCCGATTCAGCGCCCGGGCGATTTCCTGGCGCAGTTGCCGCCCAAGCCGGCATCGGCCGGCGCGGGCTGGGCGCGCATTGCCCTGGGCCTCGCCAAGAAGCTGTTCATCGCCGATAACCTCGGCCCTGCCATCAATTTCGTTTACGCACACGTCTCTACGCTGCATGGCGCGCCCCTCTGGCTGGCCTTTTACCTCTACCCGCTGCAGCTTTACGCCGATTTTTCCGGCCTCACCGATATCGCCCTCGGCGCCGGCCGCCTGTTCGGCATCGAGGGACCGGAAAACTTCAATCGCCCCTTCACCGCATCCAACATCAGCGATTTCTGGCGCCGCTGGCACATGTCCCTCACCAACTGGCTGGGCGACTACGTGTTCGTGCCGCTGCGCATGGCCACGCGCCAGGCGGGGAATTGGGGATTGGCCGCCAGCATCACGATCAACATGGTGGCCATCGGCCTCTGGCACGGCCTTTCCGCCGGATACCTGGTCTTCGGGCTGCTCCATTCCGCCTTCCTGGTGGCCGACGCGCTCACCGGCCGCCGCCGCTCCCGCTTTTTCAAAGCTCACCCGGCGTGGGATCGCCCCGGACGATGGCTCGGCTGGTTCCTGACCTTCCACGCCGTGGCCCTCGCCATGGTGTTCTTCCGCGCTCCGGCGGTTGGGGCGGCGGCCGCGCTTTTGTGCGGCCTGTGGTCCGCCGCGCCGGCTTCATCCCTCGCCGCCGCGGGATTCGAACCGCGCAATCTGCACCTCCTCGCGCTCGGCATCGCCGGTTACGCCCTGCTGGAGGCCGGCGAGCGGTGGCGTCCCGATCTCCCACTGGCGCGCCTCCGCCACTGCGGTATTCGCTGGGTTCGCTGGTCGTTCTACTCCGCCGCCGCACTGCTCGCCGCATTCGGTCTGGCCCTGATGCTGGTCTACGGCACCGCCGCGCCGGCGCCCTTTATTTATGCGATTTTTTAGGGATCTCACCCTCGCCGCGGTGGCCTGCTTCGCCGTCCTCCTTGCGCTCGAAGGTGGATTGCGGGTGGCGGGCGCCCATTATGAGGCCTCGCTCTATCAGCCCGAGGACGAGCGCGGCTACGCTCTGCGCCCCGGCTCCGAAGGCTGGAGCACCGAAGAAGCCGACGTCTACGTGCGCATCAACAGCGACGGCATGCGCGACCGCGAACGCCCCGTCGCCCGTCCACCCCATACCCTCCGCATCGCCGTGGTCGGTTCTTCGGAAGCGGATGCCCGCCAGGTCCCCCTCGATCGGACTTTCGAAGCCGTCCTCGGCCGCGACCTTTCCGCCCGTCTGCTTCCGGCCGGCTGGCAGGCCGACGTGCTCAATTTCGGCGTGCCCGGCTACACCTTCTCCCAGGAGTACCTCACCCTTCGCAATCACGTCTGGAAGTACGATCCTCAGGTGGTGGTTTTCGTGTTTTCCGCCTTCCAGGTCCTGAAGACCACGCGCAACTTCTTTCCCGGCGAATTGAAAGGCGCGCCGGTTTATGTGTTTCAGGACGGCCGCCTGGTGCCCGACTCCATCACCCGCAATACGCCGGCCCTCAATGCCGCCCGCCTGCGCTGGAAGAATCGCCTCTCCGACTGGATGAACCGCAGCAGGCTGCTTTCGCTGTTCAATGAGACGCGCATCGGCTTTCACCGCGTCCTCGCCGGCCTTCG
>Ga0070740_10002644_pt1 | contig 20488 bp, 19 predicted proteins | sample Coa_R2_FD_67286 | JGI IMG/M metagenome (GOLD analysis project Ga0070740, IMG submission 67286) | Surface soil microbial communities from Centralia Pennsylvania, which are recovering from an underground coalmine fire - Coalmine... | ecosystem: Environmental > Terrestrial > Soil > Unclassified ...
ATCCCGGAAGGCACAATAGCGGTCCGATCGCCCCGCCGGCGCAGGGACAGTATGGAGGTCAGCCGCCATATCCTGTGTGGAACAATGGTCCAATCACCCCACCGACGCAGGGACAATATGGGGGCCAGTCGCCGTATCCTGGGAGCAACAGCGGGCCCCTGGCTGATCCGCAGGATCAGAGCAAGCAGAGCAAACTGCGACAAACCAGGTTGCGGCGCGCCTCCGGTCCGTCCGAGCGGCAATAAACGAGCGCAGAGCCACTATGCTCGCCTGGCATCTCAGGCGGGCATAGATATGGGGAGGATGTGGCTAGCGAGCGAGAAACTGCCCAACTTCTGAGAGGGCCGCCATTGCCCGACAGGTAATCTCGATCGACTCGTAGAAAGGCACGCCTTCCTCGCGCAGGATGTCCAGCGCGGGAATAGTGTGGCGGGCATAGATAGTTTGCACCAGCACGGGTTTCTGGTATGCGCGTACCAGCCGTCCCAGCTCGCGCGCGGCGGCCTCTTCGCGGGGACCGAAATCCTCGGAGAGCAGCCAGCGGTAGCCGCCGAGCAGGCCGGTGATGATCACGCCATCGACCTGGGGATCTTTCAAGCAAACCTCGGTCAGCCAGGCGAAGGAGAGCGGGTCCTCATCGGCGGCCCCTGCCACGTCTATCGGATTGGTCGAGGTTGCGCGAGCGGGCATAAGCTTGCGCAGTTCCTGCTGAGTTTCTTCGCTCAAAATGGGAATCTCCAGGCCGGCGCGAATAGCCGCATCCCCGCTGGCCACGCCACTGCCGCCGCCGTCGCTGACGATCGCGATGCGTTTGCCGCCTTCCGGCGTTGGTGGCTGGGTCGCCAGCGCCTGGGCTACCGGGAAAAGCTCATCGGAGCGAAGCACACGCACGACGCCGCTGCCGAGCAGGCCGGGGTCGTGGTCTGGACGCAGTTGCGAGATGGTTCCCGTATGGGCCAGTGCTGCACGCACGCCTACCTCTGTTGCCCCGCTCAGAAAGATCACCACCGGTTTGTAATTGCCGCGTGCGCGCATCTGTTGCGTGACCTCTTTCAGCGTTGCTTCGTCGATGGCCTCAATATAGGAGGCGATGACTTTTGTCGCGGGATCGTCGGCCAGGTATTGAATATACTCCGGCAGGCTCACGTCCGCAGCGTTGCCCACGCTGAGAAACGTGTTAAAGCCGAGGCCATCGAGGTGTGCCTGAGCGTAGAAATACATGCCCAGATTGCCGCTCTGCGAAACCAGCCCGATCGGGCCGAGCGGCAGGGGGAAGACCATGCCCAGGGCATTGAGCTTCGAGCGGTGGACATAGATGCCCATGCAGTTACTGCCAATCACGCGAATCCCTCGTTCGCGGCAGCGCGCTACGATCGCCTCCTCGCGCTTACGTCCCTCCGGCCCGGTTTCGCTGAATCCGGCGGTGATGATCACGATTCCCTTCACACCTTTCGCGATACAGTCATCGACCGAGCTCTCCACGTAATGAAAAGAGGTCGCGATGATCGCCAGGTCCACAGGTCCAGGCACGTCACGCAGGCTGGGATAGGTTGGCCGGCCCAGCACTTCGGGGACCGAGGGATTGATCAGATAAATATCGCCGGGGAAACCTCCGGCGATCAACTGTTTGGCGGCGACGTTGCCCCATTTATGTGAAGCGCGCGAAGCGCCTAAAATAGCTACGGAGCGAGGATTCAGCACATCCTCAAGCGAATAGAGTGGGACGTTGGTCATGAATTATTTATCCTCATCCTCATCAGAATTTTGTTGTTGTTCGCGTTGCTGGCGCAGCAACTCTTCCACGCTGCGAATCAGCGAATCGGCGCTGGGCAGAGGACCTGTGCCGGGAGCGCGGTCCGGGTGGATGACCATATCGGTATCCTCGTCGTCGTCCTCATCCTCGTCGTCCTCCTCATCCTCGTCCGGCTCATCTGCCTGCGCTTCCAGCCTGCGTACATAGGCGCTGGCCTCGGGATCGCGTTCAACCAGAATGGTAATCTGTTCATCGAAGCGCACCGCATCTGACTGGATGTCGCGCAGGTCCAGATCGATGCCCAGGAAGGTATTGAGGTAGGTCAGCAGGGCGGCGGTCACTTTAATATTGGGGGTCGCAGCCAGGTAATGTGGCGCGGCTGCCCAGAGGCTGGCGCTGGGAATATTCGCCTGGTTGAAGGCGTCCTGCAAGACACCAACGATGCCTGTGGGACCTTCGTAGCGCGAATCGTGAACGTCGAGTTCGCTCAGCCTCTCCACCAGGTCGGGATGCGAGGCAAACCCGGAGATCGGCACAGTAGCGGAATGGGGAATGTTCGCCAGAAAGGCCCCAAGCAGCAACACTTCGGAGACATGCAGATGCCTGCAGACCGCCAGGAACTCGCGTGTGAAGGTCTTCCAGCGCAGTTGCGGCTCCGGTCCCAGGTACAGCACAATATCGTGATCCATCTGCGGGTCTATATGAGCGAAGAAGCGCCCACCGGGCCAGATCAGGCGGCGCAGCGTCCCTTTGGTGAACTGAATGGTGGGTCGGGTTTCCGTGTAGAGAAAGAAATCCTCGCCCTCGATCTCCGCAAAACGCAGGGGTTTCCAGTGTTCGATCAGAAATTTAATGCTGGTTGTCGCAGCGTCTGCCGCATCGTTCCATCCCCCAAAGGCCGCTACCAGCACAGGGTTACGCAATTCCGGTTCTTGCGAATACTCTATAAATGCCATCCTGTTACCTCATACATTTGCCGGATCACCAGCGGTTCCCACCTTCGTTGGGTTCATCCTATTTTATCATGCCCTGAAAAGGGGTGTATATGTGCATGAATCTGGATTCGTTCCCCTCTCGGCTCGCCAGTTGGGGAGGGAACTCCTGTGATCTGGATTTGTTCCTTGACTCTTGTGCGCCCGCGCCCTATACTGAGTCGCATGGAGCAGCAGACCATACCGATCATCTATCAGGATCATCACCTGTTGATTGTGAACAAGCCGGCGGGAGTCGTCACGCATCCGACCTATAAGCACACGGATGGGACGATGTGGGATCTCCTGCTTGCCTGGTTGGCGCAGCAGGAGAGCGATGGCTGGCGACCGCCTGATCTGCCGGATGAGCCCGGTTGGGAGCGAGCGCCGGAGGATGTGCGCCAGATGCTGCGCGCGCGGCGCTCGGCGAAGCTCTGGCAGGAAGAGGGCTGGTTAGCGCGTCCGGCCTTGCTTCACCGCCTGGACAAAGATACCTCTGGCGTGGTGGCCCTGGCACGGACCGCGCGCGCTTGCCGTCATATTGTGCGCCAGTTCAATGAGCATACGATAGAGAAGACCTACCTGGCGGTGGTCCGGCATGGTTCTCCCGCATGGACGCAGCCGCGCGCTCCGTTTATCGCAACGCTCCGGCGGAGCGACGACGACTATGAACAATTTTCCTGGCCTTTCGACCTCGCCCTTTTTCAAGATCGACCACTGCTGCTGGATGGTCCCTTGCGGCGCGATCCGGCTAACCGACGGCGCTGTATCGTGGGCATGGACGGTCAGGCTGCGACCACGCAGGTCCGCGTTCTGGCTGTGTCCGGCGATTACCTGCTCATCGAGGCACGTCCCATCACCGGGCGCACGCACCAGATTCGCGCGCACCTTGCGGCAGCCGGCTATCCGCTGGTCGGAGACCGCATGTATGCTCCTCCAGCCGCGCCGGGGAGTCCTGAGGCCACGCTCGAGCGCCACTTTCTGCACGCGCTCAGTCTGAAGCTGCGTGACTATCCCGACAACCGGCTACGCACGTTCGTGGCTCCCCTGCCGCCGGAACTGGTCAACTGGCTGCAAAGCTATTTTCCCGAAGGATGGCAGTGCATCAGCGGGGTTGTCAGTGGAAGCAAAGTGGATTGGAAAGGAGAGCAGGTGCTCAATGCAGCCGTATCCACACCTCTCGTATCCGGCGAATAGCGGGCCGCATGCGCATCTGAGCGAGGATGAGAAGAGCAAGCGTCTCGATGCTATGGTGCGCATCTGGCAGGGTGATACCGAGAAACGTATCGAGCGCGAGGGCTATCGCCCCTTTCTCCAGGCGGTCGGCTTGGACGAGTATCGCTACTCCGTGTGGCTGCGCCTGCCCGAATGGGAGCGTTCGGCGGTTGTGGGCCAGGTGCTCACGCTGGGGCGCTCAGCCAGTGGCGCGCCCGAAGATCCGGTCATCTTCACCTCCTGGCGGCACGATCCACTCCTGAAAACGCTCTCCGACTGGAAACAGCATCTGCCAGATGAAAATGTCTTCAATATTTCCGTGCGTATCACTCCCGGCGGACTTGGCGAGGGCACAAAATGGGCCATCGTCATGCCAAAGGAATTGATTCCCCGCTACCGGCCCGGCTGGCCCACTCAGCGCGAATGGGTGGTGTGGACGCGCACGTTCGACTGGCTTTCGCTCGCGATCCCTTTTATTCGCGCACTGCTCGATTCGCTGGAAAACAGGTAAAGCTTTGTTCTCCACAAAAAATTTGACGCGCTGGCGAGCGAGGTGTTACACTACAGGACAATATTCAGACCTCGTATAGACAGAAATGTAACAGTGCAGTGAAATGATAGGTAAGGAATGATTCGGTGGGAGACCTGGCTCGCCCCGGCGCGTGTCCAGGTTTTTTGTATAAGGAGGAGAACGCCCGCATGGTGCAAGCTTTTGACCAGAAATTCGCGATGGAGGGATTGACGTTTGACGATGTGCTGATCGTACCTGCTGCCTCGTCGGTTCTGCCGCGCGAGGTTTCGACCGTCAGTCGTCTCACCCGGACTATTTCCATCAACATCCCCATTCTCAGCGCGGCTATGGATACAGTCACCGAGGCGCGCCTGGCGATCGCCCTGGCCCGCGAGGGGGGGATAGGCATTATTCATCGCAACCTTTCCATCGAGGACCAGGCCCAGGAGGTTGATAAGGTCAAGCGTTCCGAGTCTGGCATGATTACCGATCCGATCACGCTGGAGCCGCACCAGCCTTTGAGCGAGGCTCTAGCCGTGATGAAACGTTTCCATATCTCAGGTATACCCATCACCGAGCAGGGCCGGCTGGTCGGTATTCTGACTAACCGCGACATCCGTTTTGAGACCCAGCTCGAGCGTCCCATCTCCGAGCTCATGACGCGCGAGCGGCTAATCACAGTTCCCGTCGGCACGACGCTGGAGGAGGCGCGGGACAGCCTGCACCGCTACAAGATCGAGAAGCTGCCGGTGGTAGACGAGCATGGGATGCTCAAGGGCCTGATTACGATGAAGGATATCCAGAAGAAGATCCTCTATCCCAACGCCGCCAAGGATGAATTTGGCCGTCTGCGCGTCGGGGCGGCGGTGGGCGTGGGACCCGACACCGACGATCGCTGCGCCGCGCTGGTTGAAGAAGGCGTCGACGTGCTGGTCGTCGATACCTCGCACGCGCACTCGCAGATGGTGCTGGAGACCGTCGCGCGCGTCAAAGACAACTTCGGCAGGCAGGTGCAGATCATGGCGGGCAACGTCGTGACCGGAGAGGCGACGGAGGCGTTAATTCAGGCAGGAGCGGATGCAGTAAAGTCGGGCGTAGGTCCGGGTAGCATATGCACAACGCGCGTAATCGCAGGCGTGGGGATGCCGCAGATCACCGCCATCTACGAGTGTGCGAAGGTTGCGCGCAGGTATGGCGTGCCGCTGGTGGGCGATGGAGGCATTCAATATTCTGGCGATATCGCCAAAGCCATTGCGGCGGGCGCAGATACGGTCATGCTGGGCAGCCTGCTGGCTGGAGTGGACGAGAGTCCTGGCGAACTGATCATTTCCCAGGGCGAGCGTTTCAAGGATTATCGCGGCATGGGATCGGTGGCGGCCATGAAGCAGCGCAGCTTTAGCAAAGATCGCTACTTCCAGGGTGATGTCATCGAGGAGTCGCAGGTCATCGCCGAGGGCATTGAGGCGCGTGTGGCGTACAAGGGCATGCTGGGGCCACTGGTCTACCAGTTGATCGGGGGCCTGCGCCAGTCGATGGGCTATGCCGGCTGTGCGACTATCGCGGAGATGCAGGAGAAGACGCGCTTCGTGCGCATCACCGGCGCGGGCCTGCGCGAGAGCCATCCGCACGATGTGCAGATTGTCAAAGAGGCGCCCAACTACTATGGTGCGAAAGGGAGATAGACGCGTTTATGGCACTGAGCGAGTTTGAGCAGCGAGCCCTGGCCGCGCTGGACGAAAACGGGCTGATCGAGACGTTTCGCACGCTTTTGCGTCATCGCAGCATCACCGGGCACGAAGCCGGGGCGCAGCGCTGGTTAAGCGAGCAGATGCGCGCGCTGGGCCTGGAGGTGGACCTGTGGGAAATCGACGTGGAAGAACTGCGCAAGCATCCAGCCTTTCCGGGCATGGAGGTCGACCGCAGTGGGCGCGCGGCGCTCGGTCTGGTTGGAAGCTGGCAAGGTGGCGAGGGCAAGCGCCTGGTCTTTAACGGACACCTTGACGTGGTGCCGGAGGGAGATCATGCCAACTGGTCGCACGATCCCTGGGGCGCGGAACTGGAGGATGGAAACATCTATGGGCGCGGCGCATGCGACATGAAAGGTGGGCTAATCGCCGCGCTTTACGCCATCAAGGCCATCAAGGATGCGGGCGTGCCGCTGGCGGGTTCGCTGCTCATCCAGAGCGTGATTGGCGAAGAAGATGGTGGTCTGGGCACCTTCGCCACGCTCCTGCGTGGACACAGGGGGGACGCCGCAATTATCTGTGAGCCAACCGGCCTCGACCTGGTGCCGGCCAACGCGGGGGCGCTGACCTTCACCGTGCGCGTGCCGGGAAAATCCGCGCACGCCTGTGTGCGCCTGGAGGGCGTCAGCGCAGTCGAGAAATACCTGGACATCCATCGCGCGCTCATCGAACTGGAGCGTGAGCGCAACAGCAACGTCACGCATCCACTGCTGGGCAAGCTCAACCTGCCCTATCCCCTGAGCATCGGGCGCGTGCAGGCCGGCAACTGGTCCTCCTCGGTCCCCGAAGAGCTGATTTTTGAAGGGCGCATCGGCGTGGCGATGGGCGAGAGCGCTCAGCAAGTGCGCGAGCAGTTCGAGCGAACCCTGCACACTCTGGCCGAGGCTGATCCCTGGCTCAAGGATCACCCCCTGGAGATTTCCTGGACCGGCGGCCAGTTCGAGAGCGGCGAGATCCCGCACGACCATCCCCTGGTGCAGCTCTGCGGGCAATGCGTCCAGGAGATAAGCGGGCGGGCGCCTGAGGTGAAAGGGGAACCCTATGGTTCGGACCTGCGGCTGCTGATCAATATCGGAAACATGCCGGCCCTGCTGGTGGGTCCCGGCGACGTCGTTTGCGCGCACATGCCGGACGAGCGCGTACCCGTCTCCGAGCTTATACAGGCGGCGCGCATCTATATTCTGGCGGCTCTGCGCTATTTGCAGGGATGAGCCTGATAAAGTGGGACCTCGCGCGCGTTTATTAGCCCAGAGGTCCCATGCAGATTGCGCCGGACAGGGGCATCGGATACAATAACAGCAGTCCATGTGAACTCAACAATAACGACACCCGTAACCGACGGAGGAGAAGATGGTCGATCTTAAACAGACACTCAGCCGCTTTTTATCGATTCCCGGAGTACGCCTGGCCGTCCTTGTGGGGAGGGATGGCCTGTTGATCGAGGGCCTGACTCGCGATGGGAAGGAGGACCTGGAGGCGGTGGGAGCGATTATGACGACCGGGTTGAACACAGCCGAGGCCCTGGGCCAGGAAATCTCGCGCGGCAACGTGGTGGGCGCATTGATGGAGTATGAACATGGACTGGTGAGCGTCGATCCCCTGGGCGATTTTGCCCTGGTTGTGACCCTGTTTGATAATGCGTCGAGTATTGGCCGTGTGCGTCACATGGTCAAGACGAGCCGCAATGAAATTCTCGAAGCCCTGGACATTGCATAAGTTTGTAGCTATGGGATATGTAGTGTGATATCTCAGCCGACGTGTACACAGAGGACGGCGCGTACATGGAGCAACTGACTAATCTAATTATTTCTGATCGCGAACTCGCCATCATCTCGACCGCGCTAAATAAACTCATGAACGATACCAGCGCCTCTTCGGTCATGCTGCTGGACAAGAGCGGGCAGGTGATTACCGCCCAGGGAGCCAGCACCAGGCAGAACGCAACGGCGCTGGGGGCGCTGCTGGCCGGCGCGTTCTCGTCTTCGCGCCATGTGGCAGAGTTGTTGGGTGAGAAAGACTTTCGGACCATCTTCCAGCAGGGTGTGAACGAAAGCATCTTTACGACGATGGTAGAGGAGCAGTGGCTGCTGGTCATTGTGTTTGATAAGCTGACTCATATCGGCCTGGTGAAGATTCTCTCAAAAAAAGCCGCGGATGAACTGGGGCGCATCTTAGAGCGCGTGCGCAGTGATACCACTCGCCAGAAATCCTCGGTTCTCAATATTAATTTCCGCTCCTCGGTAGAGGATACCATCGATTTGCTTTTCCGCGATTAGGGGAAATATGGCACATGGCGCTCATAAATATTGCAGCTCAGGAGATCCATTGTAAGATCGTTTATTATGGGATCGGGTATTGTGGGAAAACCACCAATCTCCAGTATGTCCATAGGAGCATCAATCCGAGTGCGCGCGGGGAGATGCTCTCAATTGCAACCGAGACTGAGCGGACGCTGTTCTTTGATTTCCTGCCCCTCGACCTGGGGACCGTGCATGGTTTCCGCACGCGCTTTCACCTCTATACCGTGCCGGGACAGATCCTCTATGAGCGCACGCGCCTGGCGGTCCTCAATGGCGCCGATGGGATTGTCTTTGTGGTCGATTCGCAGGCGGAAAAATTTGAGGAGAACGTCCAGAGCATTACCGAACTGGAGATAAATCTGCGTCGCCTGGGCAAGGACCTCGGTAATTTCCCCTTTGTCATTCAATGGAACAAGCGCGACATGCCCTCCGCGCTCCCCGTGCCGGTGCTGGAACGCTACCTCAATCGCAGGCGTGTGCCCTCCTTTGAGGCCGTCGCCGCCACCGGCAAGGGTGTGTATGCAACCCTTCGCAGCATCAGCAAACGCGTAATGGCGAATTTGTAGCGCGTTATATCTGGTTATGCGCATTGACCAAGCTGACCTCGCGTCCTTCTGCAAGAGGGACGCTCACCCGTATGCACGTCTCCTGTCCCGGCGCACTCTTGATGATCAGTGTTCCGCCTATCTTCGTGGCCCGTTCGCGCATTGAGCGCATCCCTAGATGCCCTTGAGGACGCCATACAATACGAAGAGATCAACCCTGATTTGATCCGCTACGAAATCACCCCGCAGGGGAAAATTGCCCACATGCTCAAGCGCTGGTGATAGGTGGAGCAGAAAGAAAATCTCTCAGAGTTCCTCGGTGCAGAAGAGAGCGTCGCGCGACCGGTCGCGCGACGCTCTCTTCCTCGCTCGCTTGTTATGCCAGCAGTGCCGGCAGCGCAGTGAGCGCGCGAATCTGCGCTGCGGCCTGCTCGCGAGTGATCTTGCCGGCCAACAGATCATCGAGGATGCTCTCGATGCTCGCCTGTGTGGCTGGTGTAGTAGGTGCAGGCGGCTGGACAGGTCGTGGCTGGCGTGTGAGCAGATGCTCTCCGCGCGTGGCCCAGAGGTAGATGCCGGCCACAAGAGCTCCCACGATAGCGGCGGCCAGGCCGCCATGAGCTACCTGCGGCCAGTTTGTGAGCGGTGAGCCGAGCAGAGCAGTGAGCCAGGTGTAGAGAGCTACTACACCGCCGATGGCGAAAGCCAGGACGCTCGCGCCCAACAATGCTAGCACCAGGCCACGGCGCGGGCCTACGGTCGCGGCGGGATCGAGCCTGACGCGCCGGCGGATAGAAAGATCCAGCGGGATATAGGCCAGGCCGGTGATGATCAGGGCGAGCGTCATGATCCAGAGATGGCTGTCAGGGCCGGTGGGAGCCGGCGCTACTGTTTGCAGAAGCGCGTAGAGCAGGTAGCCACAGCCTGCCCAGAATGTTCCTGCCAGCAATACCGTTGTTATTGTCCATTCAACCAGGCGGCGCATCTGCAGCGCGAGCAGGCCGCGCCGGGAGAGGTCGCTCAGCAGCAAATGATAGACGGTGGTAATCAGGATGCCCGTGAGCAGCGGCGAGACGAAATCGTGGTCTGCATTATATCCCAGAACATTTCCCAGACCTACTGAAATCTTAAAAAGCGGGGAGAGAGCCAGTTCTAGCGCCTGAAACACTCCCGCCAGAATAAAACCAACGCCGAGGGCCAGGCTTGCACCGTGCATGATCATACGCACCAGGCGCGAAGAATCCTGGCGGGTGAGAAGTCCATAGACGAGCCAGCAGAAAGCGAACCAGAGCAACATGAGTGCCAGCCCCGCCGGATTGTACGATGGACAATAGCCGAAAGCATCGCACTCATTTTTTCCTCCAAAGAACAGGTTGTTGATTAAGGGCCGGAGCGCGCCGGAGAAAGCACTAATGAGAAAAAAGAGCAGGATGAGCTGGACTCCAAAGAAGTGTAATCGCTGGAAAACCAGCGCAGCCCCTCTCTGGACCGGAATGCGGCGTCGCTCCCATTCAAGTAGTGCAACCATAGCCAGTGTGGGCAGAGCAATACCTGTCTCAAAGGCAACGTTGCCATGGTAGTTGAAAGCCCAGTTCTGAATGAGACCAAAACCTACCAGGGGGACGACGAGAAGCATCCCTATGGCCTCAGACGCATTGAGGAAGAGCGCGCGGATGGGACTTGTTCCTGCAGCAGGCTCGCTTTGCAGGTCGCGACGAATCAGCCAGTAATGCAATCCGCCAAGCGCGCCCGAGATGATCCAGCCGACGATGGCAAAGACCAGGGATTGTACCAGTGCAGCCTGGGATGGCGCGCTGTCGTATGCCCCGCGCAGAGGCGTGAATGTGAAAAGCGTCGTCAATAACTGCGCGGTTGCACTGACCGCGAAGATGAGCAGCGCAATAAAAATTGCGTAAAGGTAAAAACGATAAAGGCTGCGAGCCATATGTTCCTCCTCGGCATATTGCCAGGATAACGAATAATAACAAAAATTGTTCTACTGTGAGTCTATACCATTTTAGTTGTAAAGGTATAGGACATATGCCCCATTTTTAAGAGGAATATGCGGTATTTCAAGCTATAACGTACACAAGATCTTGTGTATCAAATCAAATATCCAAAAGTAATAGCATGGAGAAATGGGTAGAAATGTAGAAATAAATATGTTATGCTATTCAAGCCAGCTTTACACAGAGGAAAAATGCAGAAGCAGAAGTAGCCAGGCTGAGAGTTTTTGTTGATTGTAGAAGTTATTGGAAGGAAGCCGCATATGCATGGTTTGATTTTTGTGACCTGGGAGAAATACATCTCTGAACGTTTTGGCGAGACACTGCTCAAAGAATATCGCGAGGCGATTGGCGAGACGGCGGCTACCTCTCCGCTGGCCAGCCGCACATACAGCGATGAGGTCTTGCTTGCGGGTGTGGGCGCGGCCTGTAAGCTGACCGGTTTACCGCTCGACACGTTGCTCTGGGAGTACGGGCGCTATTTTATGCTCAATGGTCTGACCAGCCACCTATGTGCGTACCTGCTCACAAAGGTCAATAATGGGCGCGAGCTTTTGCTTATGATGCGCAAGGCCCATGCGCAAATGCGCCGTCTGCCCGATGGATTGACTCCGCCGTTGTTTGAATACCAGGCGATCTCCGCCTCACCGCATGAACTAGCGTTGATATATGATAGTCCGCGCCATCTCTGTGCGCTGCTCTGGGGAGCGGTAGAGGGGGCGGCACAGCGTTACGGTCAGCGCGTGCAGGTGGTAGAGGTTTCCTGTATGAAACATGGTGCGCCGATCTGTCGTTTTGAGCTGCATTTTTCCGCGCCGATCTCTAAACCTCTGGAGGCGCTGGAGACGCCAGAGCAGATTGCCAAACGCGCGAATCAGCAGCAGATGGCGAACCTGGTGCTCTCGGTACTGCCGACCGAATATGGCCTGACGCTGGTTGAACTGCAAGAGCACCTGCGCGTCTGGGGGGTCAACCAGCAGCAGATACGCCCGGCTGTTCTGCTCGAAGCCCTACGTCATCTCCAACTCGCCGGTCTGGTCTCGAGCACGGCGAACCGGCCCGGCGACAACCTGGCTAATCGCCGCTACTGGCGCACACCGACGGAATAAAACCAGATACGTAACCATTTCCACTCTCAAACGTATTAAAGAGTAAGAAGCTGCCCAAGTTCTGGGCTGTTTCGTTCCTAGCTTTTCGAGGAGAGGCAACATTATGGCGGAAAAAAATGTTCGCCCGCGCAGCGGGGCAAAAGCGATAGCTATTGATAGCCGTGTTCAGCTTGCAAAAATTCGTTTACTTCTCTTTTTGTCTATCTTGCTCTGTGCCAGCATGGCGCTGGTTTTGACTCTGCTTCTTCATCACTAAGTCTCTGTTCCTAATCATACAGAAACCAGGCATCTCGTCGTGGATGCCTGGTTATGGTTTTTGGCGCGGCTTAACTGGTTGATTGCATATGCTGGCCTGCCTGTGCCAACCCTCGTTCGTCTTGCTCCCAGAAGTCCGCGAAATAACTCCAATTGTGGAGCGCTTGGTCATCAGGCGTTTCGGTGGCGTAGCCGGTAAAGAGATTCCAGTTGCGCAGATCGCTGTGCAGGGTTGTCCGGCGCGAACTGCGTTCGCTGGCTTCAGCGTTCGGGTTGCGTAGCGCGGCGTAATAGCTGATTGCGCGCCGGCAGAGGTGCTCACTCAGGCGCGCCGCATAACCCAGCACCTGCTCGAGCGAAGCGATCTCTTCATCTTCGTCGCCCGGCTGGGCCTCTAAAAATTTGCTCAGCAGGTCCTGTTGCCCTTTTCTCGGACCCGCGAGCGGGACCAGCCAGCGTGCTTTGCCGCGTCCCGCCAGGAAGTTGCGCAATCCTTGCAGCGCTTGCAGGAAGTCGTGAGGCAATGCCTCGATCTGTTCTTCGCCCAGGCGATAGACCTCCGCCGCTCCGGCGAGCAGTTGCAACATCTGTGCTGCCGGCGCATCCGGCTGGCTCAGACTGCGCGCAGCCGGCTCTATATATTCGCCCCACGGCTGGTGAAACAGGCTATAGCGCGGGTGGTCGAAGTAGGTGGCTGCCAGGTATTCGTCCAGGCGTAGCGTAAGAAGAAAATGGGCAGAGGCGCGCCGGGGCAGGAGACGCGCGGCGAGCTTATCGATCCAGGGATTGAACGCGAGATCCGTTGCGATATGCGAAACATAACCGAGAGCAAAAGCCAGAGCCTGGCTGCGCAGCGCCGGGGAGGGAACGAGCGCGACCTGTTCCAGGAACATGATCAAAATCTCGCCTGAGTGCGAAGTATGGAAGAGATCCGACCACTGGAGCGGGCGTTTTGCGGCGGGATCGGTTTTTGCAAGAGGCCCGACAAGCAGCCTTTTGGGAAAATAACGCCGGTGGTAGTAGAAAATGTCAGGGGCCAGCGCGCCTAGAAAGGCCATAGCAGAGATGTCGCTGCCCGGAAAGCGAAAATCGATTTCCGGCAAAGGACCGGTATCCCAGACCGCGCCAGCAGCGGTGGTCTGCGGCGGCGTGGACCAGCCGTGGGCGCGTCTGCGCAGAGCAGTTGCGTCGATGATCAGCGAACCCAAATTGCTGCCAGCATCCTGGCTGTGGCGTGCGGTTTCAATGAGAATGCGCCAGTGAGTGAGAAAAGCTGGCATTGCAGCCTACCCCTTCCGCTGTAACGGCATCGATCATAGTTGACATCAGATTGTAAGACTGGTTTGGGACAACGGACATGTGTTTTCGGGCCTTATGTCCGGGCCGTCCTGGCAGGGAGCGGTCTCAGGGCCTCTTCCGGTGACTCTATAGAAACAATTGTACCCGTTTTCGTGCCGAGATGCAATGGAATATGTGCCTGTATTTCTCAGTTCGCTCAGGGGTTCTGGTCTTTCCCCTGAGTGCCGGCCCTCCTGGCTGCATATGATAAAATCAAAAATGTAACTCTATAGATCGAAACAGGAAAAGCAACATGAACACCGCTCAGCCAGGGTCAAACATGCCCATCCGGCCACAGCCCGCGCGTGATGTAGCGCCGCGCCGCCTGATTGTGACCGCCAGCGTTGTGACTTTCGCTATTCGCGACTGGTCGCTCTGGGTGCTCTTACGCGACGGCCCCTGGGGTCCCCCCATGCGCCTGGTGCTGGGGAACGAGGCGGTGACGGACGCGGTTGCACGCACGATCGAGACGCTGCTGGTGTGGCATGAGGGTGCGACCCTGATCCAGTTAAAGGCCGGCTGGCAGGAGCAGCAGGTCTACGTCTGGAATAGCACCGAGCAGGGGGCGGCTGTCTCTTTAATCCATAGCGTGCTATTGCGAGCCAATCGCGATGAGTTGCGTCCCAATCTCCAGCGTCAGCCTGTGCCGAGTCTACACGTGCGCTGGGTAGCGGTTTCCGACATCGAGAGCGGACGTTACGCGCTCGATCCTGAGGTTGTACCGATTTTGCGTGCGGCCCTGCACACGCTGCGTTCGCAGATCCAACGCGACCCGGAGATTGTTCTGCGCTACCTGGCTGACATGTCCTCAATGAGCGCGCTGAGCGAGGACAAGGCCCGCTGGATGCGAGAGCGTAGCGGGCAGGACGGCAGGCAGACGCATGCGCTGGCGGCCATTCGGGAGCCGGCGCGCGGCGATGGTATTCTGACGCTGGCCGAGGCGGCTCTCCTGTATAAGGCTTTCTTTCCACCGGATGAGCAGATCGATCTCTCGAATCTGCGCCGCCGCTTTCTCGCCACCAATCGCCTGGAGGTGCTGGATGAGCAGCGCCCCGTGCGCGGTCGAGAACTTGACTGGCGTCGCGTCAGCCGCGCCTATCGCTATACGGGCGAGATGCAGGTTGAGCACAAATAATGAGAGGGCGCGTTCCGTCATGGACAAACCCTCTCATTATTTGCAAGGGAACTACGATAAATCGCGTAGGCTTGTAAAGAACGCGCGCCACTTTGCGTAGCCCAGCTTCGCATAGAAAGCGGTGAGCTCCACCCAATCGATATAACAATTTCTCACGCCGCGCTCTTTCAGCAGGTCGGAGGCGCGGGCGACCAGGGCGATGCCGGTGCCTCGTCCCTGTTCGGATGGAGCAACGCCGACCGCGCCCATTGCGCCCGCGTCATAGCCCAGCAGGACGCGCCAGACCACATCGGTTCTCGTCTCATGCGATTGTGGGGTATACATCAGCAGCGTGCCGACGATCCGGCCTTCCTGGTTACGCGCGTAGAGCATATCCCGGTAATCGCCGAGGCGGGCGCAGCGTTCGTAGTGGTGAAGCCAGTTGGGAAACTCGCGCTGTTCAAAGGCCAGAATTTCGGGCACATCCTCTTCGCAGCCCGTTGCCAGGGTGATCCCCTGATCGGCGATGCGCTGATAGATAGCCGGCGGCGTCGTGTACTGGCGCAGATCCTGTACGAGGTCATAGACCGGTTGATCGAATTCCCAGCCGCGTTTACTGAAAAATGCGCGTGCCGCCGGCAAATTTTCGGGGAGTCCGCACCAGAAGCGCGGTACCAGGCCCCCGAGCTGGGCGATGTTCGCGCCCGTCGCGCGGAAATGCTGAAGGGCCGCGTCGTGCAGCGCGCTGCCCAATCCCCTGTCCTGCCAGGAAGGTGCCACCAGGAGAAGTTGCAGGTGGCCCGCCTGGGCGTCCCAGCTCGGACTGCGCGCTGTGGCTGCAAAGCCAATCAGCTGTCCATCTTCTTTCGCCACAAAGTGGTGCGCGTTGGGCGCCGCAAGAACCTGTTTGAAACGGGTAAAGTCGATGGGCCATTCGCGTCCAACAGTCGTTTGCCAGAGAGTGAAAGCGGATGCCAGATCGCTGCTGGCGTCGTATGGCTGAATTTTTTCGGCTATGTTTTGCATGATTCCTACCTTGCCTGCCTTTCGATGTCGTTAGTCCATTATAACCGGGAATGACGGTGTTTGGTGGGGTATAATCATAGCCAGCGAGACATTTTTCGGTCAATATGTCGGCAAGGATAGCTGCCGGCAAAGAAGCGAGGCGAGAGATGGCAAAAGTAACGACCGGCACAGGGGATACGGGCTATACCGGCCTGCTGGGCGATCAGCGCGTGCCCAAATACGATCCGCGTCCGGATACCTTTGGCACTGTGGATGAAGCGACCTCTGCGCTTGGGCTGGCGCGCGCAGCGACGTCTGATCCCAATGTCAAAGAGATTATCTATAAAATTCAGCAAGAACTGTACTTACTGATGGGAGAACTTGCCACGCCGCCGGAGAACTATGAGAAGATGGGTCTGCGTATGACGGCGGAGCACGTGCAGCGCCTGGAGCAGACCGAAGAGGCGCTCAAGCGCGAGGTAGAGATTCCCAACAAGTTCATCATTCCCGGCGATACGCCCGCCGGGGCGGCGCTCGACCTCGCCCGCACGATCATCCGGCGCGCAGAGCGTATGGCCGCCCGGCTGCTGCACGAAAGGATAATCGAGAACGGTGAGGTAGTACGCTATCTGAACCGGCTGTCGGACCTGGTTTTCATCCTGGCACGTTATGTGGAGGTCAAGTCATCGATTGCGCACCTGCCGGAGTAAGCACATCCTGATTTTTCGGAGGAGGGCGAGAAATTCTGTCAAAATGTGAACTACTTCACAGTCAGCCTGTGGCTCTGTTACTTTATAATACGAAAAGTGTGTTTTTGTCTGCGGGGGAACCTGCGAGACAAACGGCCCTGTGTTCGCATTATCTCTCCTATAGAAGGGTCTGGTTTCAGACCGGTGGATGATTTGGAGCTGTATGAAAGCCCTGGATGACGAGTCCCAGCTGACCATTGCGGCCTGCCAGGGGTCTGAAGAGGCCTTCGAGGCGCTCGTCTTGCACTACGAGCCGCGCATCAGGCGTATGCTATACAGTCTGACGCAGGATCGTCAACTGACGCAGGATCTCTGTCAGGAGACGTTTCTGGCGGCGTATCGTGCCCTGCCGCGTATGAGAGGCGAGGAATTGCATTTTGCTCCCTGGCTCTACCGCATTGCGCTCAATCAGTTGCGCAGCGAGTGGCGTCGGCGCAAACACGTCACCTGGGTGTCGTTCTCCCCGCCGCAAGGGTATGGGGACGACATGTTTGATGAGCCGGGCGAAGATTACCTGGAGTGTCCCGAGCATTTCGAGGAGCAGGTGGGGCAGCGTGACCTGATCCAGCGTGTGCTGGCGCGCTTGCCCGAAGCCTCTGTGGCCTGTTTGCTCCTGGATGCCGAAGGTTTCTCATACCGCGAGATTGCTGAGGCGTTGCAGGATTCTTTGTCCGCAGTGCGCAGTCGTCTCTCGCGGGCACGCCAGGCGTTCCAGCAGCTCTATACCAAACTCGAACAGGAGGGACGTTGATGAAGTATGTGGATATCAGGGACTTGCCGCCGTGTTCTTTCAGTCCCCAGTGTCTGCGCCTGCTTGACGATCTGGATACGCCGGCGGCGTCCGCGCCCGGGCGGCTGGCATATATCGAGGATCTGCAGGAGAAGCGCCGGTTGCGCCAGCTTCGCTCTCACCTCGCGAACTGCCCCACCTGTTCCGCCCTGCTTGCCGAGGCTCGCCGCGCCCGCGCGCAGCAGCGCATGATGTTGTATCACTTTCTGCAGGCCAACGAACGGCGGGTTCCCTCCACCTCTCTTGCGATCATCGAGGCCATGCGGCGCGAGAAGGCTCAAGGAGATGAGAAATCTTCCCAGGGGGTACGCACACGCTCACAAAATCTATCGCTCTTTGTACATCCCATTGAGCAAAATGAAGCTCCAGGCTCTCCTCAAGCACGTTCTTCGTCACGTTCGTCCCAGCATCGCAGCCTTTTCCAGAACGTTCTGACGCTGGCCACTGTCGCAGCGGTGATTCTGGCGGCGGTCGGCCTGCTCAATCGTTTTTCGGATCAACCGACCCCGGCGCCGGCCAGCAGCAACTCGTCACCTCTTCAGCGCCAGCAGCCGACGCAGGGGGGACCGGTTGTGAATAATTACGGCTGGGATACGGTGCTGGTTGGCCTGACGATGCTCTCTGCCTCCGGGATGGTGAAGGGCTTCACCTTTTATGGGTATGATGCGTCCACCAGCAAAATGAAACAGCTTGTCTCTTCGACCCAGGTGTTTCTGAATGTGAACATGGATGGGATCTCGCACGATGGGCAGAGCTTGCTCTACGATACGACCTTCCCGGATCGGCAGACGACCTATAGCGTCTACTCTCCTGATGCTGGTCAGCACAATGTATATCAGCTTCCTGCGGGCGAGGGGGGCAATGCTATCTGGATGGATAGCAGCCATATTCTGGTGCAGGAGGGCTTCAGCCAGGTGGTCGAGCTGGATACGCGTAGCGGTACGCGCCAGCGCACGTGGCCTCTCAAAGCCAGCAGATTGGCTTTCTATCGCCAGCCGTTCCTCTATTTTATCGGGGCGGAGAATCTCATAGCGGGCGCGCTCTACCGCGTGAATCTTAGCGAAGCCAGCGCCGAGCCGCACTACATCACGAACGCTCATGCAGGTACACGTTTCTGGTTGAGCATTGACGGTACAACGCTCTTTTACGCTAATAGAGGAGCGTCGGGCAAACAGGGGATCTACGCGATGAATAGCGATGGGACAAACGCTCGCCTGCTGCGCGCCGGACCCGCTCTGCCCATTGGCTATGCCGACGATAATGCTCTGATGGTGTTGCAGCAAGTAGGTAAGAGGCTGGAAGTGATTCAGATGGGCGCGACCTCCGCGCAGCCGGAGCGCGTGGTTTTCACGGACGCAGCGCCGGGCGCGACTTCGCTCTGTAATGCCGAGAGATTGGTGGCAGTTATCGAGATATGTGACGGGAATATTGCCCTGGAGCCGTATGGGCACGGCCTGCTGCTCCACGCCTATTACGCGAACGGCTCGCATAGCCTGGTCTATGATAACCTTGTGACCGGCTCTTCGCGCACAATTCTCTCCCTGCCTGCCAACACCAGCGTGCAATTGCCCGGTTGGTCAAAGATGTTCGCCCCGGTGACTATGAATCAGGCGGCTTGCCTCTGCGCATAGACAAAAAGAAAAAGGAGTGGGCGAGTTTGCTCACTCCTTTTTCTTTGTAGCTTCAACTGCGCTGAACGGACGTTGTACGGCGCAGGCGATGCTTGCTTAGCCCATCGGGAAGGTCGGAAGCTGGAAGGCGCTCTTGCCGGCGGCCAGCATACCGGCTGTGGCGGTATACCAGGCGAGGATGGCGGTGATAATGCCCAGGTAGCCACCAATAGAAGCCCAGGTGTTGCCACCGCCGAAGTTTGCGATGGCCAGGGCCAGGAACGTGAGAGTCAGGAATAAGAATACACCCATAAGAGCCAGGTTTGTCCTCAGCGTGCCGAGGAACCAGAGGAAAGTGAAAATGCCCCAGGCGAGCAGATAAAAGCCCATTTCTGCGGTGCCGAGACGAATCTGGCCATTCTGCAAACTCCAACCAAAGGCCAGCCAGAATGCGCCATAGGAGGAGAAGGCTGCCGCGCCGAACGTATTACCGGCGCGGAATTCCCACATTCCGGCCAGCAGTTGGCCGAGGCCACCATAAAAGAGAGCCAGTCCAATAACTGCAGGTGCGTCTTTTGCACCTAAGGAGTACCAGCCAGCATTGAGGGCACTGAGGACGAACGTGGTAAGGGCAAAGGCAGCCAGGCCAAGAGGCGCGGGATTGGCGTGAGCCGGTGCGGCTGCTTCGGTGCGTTCTGCTGCGATTTGGGCCATGAAGGTTCCCACCTTTCATCAAGTGACTAGCAATACACGTACAATCGTTGATACATGCGTTTGGCGTAGCTGCGAAAGCTACCCAACTGCTTGCCTGCAGACACTCCTGTCTGTTGATAGGTAGGTAGAATGTGAAATGCCTTCCACATCATTGTGAACGACTCGCTATTCGCTGGCCAGCGCATAGCCCTCTTCAAGCCTCTAAGTAGATGGCGAATGGAGGCTTTTGCGGCCAACGAGGTCTTTCTGGTGCCTCACCCCCTTCTTAATGTGCGTGCGGCCACTCATTTGTTCTTGGGTACTTACCCAGGATATGCCGCTTGTGTTTATAGTATAGCATATAAATCGCTCTTTGTAAGACGTTTTCCCTCCACTTTCTGGCTATTTTTATGAATTTAACTCGATTTTTCTGGTAAAATAAAGGTTTCCCTTATCGGGAGCGCTCATGTTCTGGAGAAGAGGGATCTTTTACTTGCGCCGTGTCCTTTCCAGGTGCTAGATTCTAAGCATACTCAGGCAAAAAGCAGAGCAAGGAGAATCAACAGTTTTCAAAAATGTATTCAAACATATTCATTTAAGGTTATGAAAAACTCCCGTGCCTGTGCGGGAGTTTTTTGTTGCTATTTTTAAAGCCCTAGTGCTTCTCTAATACGCTGTATGTCTTCCTGGCTATAGTAGAGCTTGCGCATATCATCAGGAAAGCGCGTGGGTTGGATGCCAAGACGGGCAATCATCGTGCGTATTTTCGCAACGCTCGT
>Ga0070740_10002646_pt1 | contig 20470 bp, 16 predicted proteins | sample Coa_R2_FD_67286 | JGI IMG/M metagenome (GOLD analysis project Ga0070740, IMG submission 67286) | Surface soil microbial communities from Centralia Pennsylvania, which are recovering from an underground coalmine fire - Coalmine... | ecosystem: Environmental > Terrestrial > Soil > Unclassified ...
ACGCTCTCCTCGGTGGTGCCGCCGGTAATCAGTTCGTAGAGCAGCGCCTCGCCCTCTTTGGGACGCAGGACGCGACCGAGGCGCTGGATATATTCGCGGCGTGTACTGTTGCCGCTGACGATAATCGCCACGCGGCAATCCGGCACGTCTACCCCCTCGTTCAGCACGCGCCCGGTGGCCAGCTTGGTGTACTGGCCGGAACGGAAGCGTTCGAGGATCGCGCGTCGTTCCTCGGCGGGCGTCTTGTAGGTAATGCTGGGCAGGCAGAAGCGGCGGCTGATCTCGGCCACCACCTGGTTATATTCGGAGAAGAGAATCACCTGGTCGGCGGCGTGCAGTTGCAGAAGCCGCTCGATCTCGGCATACTTGAGCGGTGCGTTCATCGCAATATTGCGCGCCTCGCGCCAGGCCAGCAGCGCGGCCCGCGCGTGGGGATCGCGCGCGCTCAGATAGACCAGCTTGCGCTGAAAGTCCTCCGGCGTGCGAATGAGGATGCGCCTGCGCTGCAGAAACGCGCGATAAATCTGGCGCTGCTCAGCGTAGCGCGCCTCGTCCTCAGGCAAGAGCGCGATATCGATGCGCTTCTCGCGGTACTGCGCCAGGTAGCGTTCGCCTGTGAGTTCGGCGGGCGAGCGGCGATAGACCTCTGGGCCGACGAGAAAATCCAGGTCTTCATGCGCCATGTCGCTGCGTTCGGGAGTGGCGCTTAGACCAAGTCGCAGGGGAGTGAAGGCGCTCTCGGCAATCTGGCGATAGGTTGGCGCAGGCAGGTGGTGGCACTCATCGAAGATCAACAGGCCAAAGCGGCGCAGTTCGCGTGGGTAGAGGACCGCCGAATCATACGTCATGATCGTAATCGGCTCCAACTCTTTGCTCCCACCACCGAAAACGCCGACCTGCGCGGGCTCGAGGGAGAGCGTCGAGGCCAGCGCGGCCCGCCACTGGGCCAGCAGATCGAGCGTGGGCACCACCGCCAGCGTCCACAGGCCGGTCGCATGAATGGCTAGCGCCGCCACCAGCGTCTTCCCCGCGCCGGTCGGCAGGACAACCACTCCAGCCCGGCCCGCCTCCTGCCACCTCGCCAGCGCCGTCTCTTGATAGGGACGCGCCCGCACGCTCAGACTGGTGGCAAAGGGCAGCGCGGGCCGCGTCTCAAAGGCGATCTCGAAGGAGGTTCCCTGAGCCAGTAGCGCCTGCTTGATCGCCTCAAAATAGATCGGCTTCGCGCGCAGAAAATGCATACGGGCATCGCGCACAAACGCCTCACGCAACTCGCCCGGCAGGCGTTTGCCAAAAAGCGCCTCCAACAATTGCGGCGTGGGAAGCGCCTGCAACTCCTTTGCAGGAAGCAGCGCCAGATCGCGTCCGCGAAAATCGAGAGTGATGCTGGTCATGTTCTAAAGTAATCTGCCTGTTCTGTCGAAGCCTCTTCGGTAATTTTTTTCCTGTGAATGGAGCGCTGGCCCGCGCGCCCACACACTGGCGTCAGGTAAAGCCAGCATGTGTAATGATAGTGTGCAGGACACACACGGGCCCGGAGGACGCGGACAAGCAGCGTCCCTACTATGGACGCTGCTTGTCCGCGTCCTCCGGGCTTGTGTCCGCCCTACAGGTCACGCACCCCGCATGCATCCTGCGCGCCGTGTGCATCCTTCGTGGTACGTACCCCACGTGCTTGCCCGCGTCCTGCTCGCCTACGCGCTTAGCCTGGCTCTTATATGAACGCCAGTGAGACGCCCTATGTACACATTTCGCAGCCAGGCGCGAGGCTCCTGGATCTGAAATTGACATTACGTCGTAGGAACGGTAGCGCGACCTACATTGGTGGGGGGCATGTTAGGGCCGCTACCAACATAGCGCACAGCGGTGCCGACGGCGGTCACTTCCATCCATTCATTGTTATGCAAAAATTCCACGTTAATATCGACGCCAATCACGCCATCGGCGCCCAGTTGATCGGCCTCGAACTGCATGCGGCTGAGCGCCAGTTCGCGGGCCTGGTACATAAGCTGAGAATACTCCTTGATCTCGCCCTGGAAATTGGCCTTGATCCCGACCAGCCAGTTGCGAATCGCGCCCATAGAGTAGATGCAGTTGCCGATCACCAGGCCCATCGGCTGGAAGCCCTTGTCGATCACCAGCCAGAACTCCTGGCCGGAGAGATCCGAAGTAAAAGCTCGCCCGCGATATCCCGGTCGAAGATCCATGGCGTTGCGTGGTTCAGCCATAATTCCCTCGCTTTCCTGTCGATGCCGCGCAGCCAGACGCAAGGGCCGTTCCAGACGCGCCGCTCCATCCCTGGCAGCATCCCTGTCATGTTCTCGGTGAGATGTTTCTCAACGTCTGCTAGCATATGGTACAGTTGGGCAGATGTCAACAGTGAAATGGTCTGTACAGGAATAAACGCGCTGCTCTTTCTCCAATCAAAGCCTCAGAACGTGACCCGAACAATCCTCTGTAATTCAATTCGGCCCCATGATCGTAACCAGGCGGCGTACTTCCCTTAAAGGGATCGGGGATTGTTTCCGCTATCCCTATGATTATTAGCTCAGGAGAAGAAAAATAATGCAGAAGCATTTTGCAGGCGTTCCGACGAAAGTCTGGTTTTCCGTGTTTACCATTGCCTTTTTGCTCTTACTGGCGGCCTGTGGCGGTACGTCCCCTACGACCAGCACAGGTGGGGGCAGCACTCCAACAGCCGCCCCAACGGCGACTCCCACTCCCACCACAGCGCCAACTGAGGCGCCGACCGCGACCGCGAGTACCGGCGGCAACAGCGTCACCATCGCGGGCTTTGCTTTCAGCCCCCAAAGCCTCACGATCAAAGTGGGCACCACAGTGACCTGGACCAATAACGATGGCGTAGCGCATACCGTGACTTCTGACGATGGCAAGACCTTCGATTCCGGCCAGCTCGCGACTGGCAAGACCTTCAGTTTCACCTTTACCAAAGCGGGGACCTACACGTACCATTGCTCTAACCACCCCGCCACGATGAAGGCAACGATCATTGTGCAATAGTTCTACTGTTCAATTGTTCCTCGGAGTACATCTCTTGCGTTTATTATATGTTAAAAGCATCTGGTGAAAGTCGCGCCCATACGAGCGCACCTTCCCTCAGAGGAGGATAAATATGAAGAAGCGAAATGCTTTTCGACGCGTCCAGATAGCCGCTTTCGCCTGTCTGCTGCTCGGCATCTTTTTGCTCGTCTCAGCCTGCTCCGGTTACTCAAGTCCGGGAACGCAGCCCAACGGCACCCCGAGCAATGGCGGATACAGCGTCATCTACCAGGTTATTCAGGAAGCCCACCTCTTGCAATCGCTCTTGCACCGGTGATGGCAAAGAGCGGGGCTTTCTCGCTCTTTCAGTAGTGCATCTTATTCTTAATTCAAACATCTCATCTTTGTTCTCGCGGCCTCGCCACCCCAGAAGAGCACGGATCTCCCTGCGAAAGTCGCAAATGCAAATTATTTGCATTTGCGATATTTTTTCAGTATACTTAATGAGGAACGGATGTACTTTCCTTTCATCCCGGCACTTTCGCCGTTCTTGTAGGATATTCTCTGCTAGCAGGTCTGCTCGTTTTCAGCAGGAGGTTTCATGAGTAGCAACTTCGGTCTTTCCGCGCTCTCGCGGGTATATAAGCAAAGCTCGCCTGAAGTCCGGCGCAGAGTTATTGGTATTTATGTATTTCTCATCGCCTATAATGTCGTGGCCTGGCTGCTGGCCCTCCTGGTTTTTGGGACCGACGCGAAGCTGCTGGGCACGGCGTTTCTCGCGTATACCTTCGGCCTGCGTCACGCCTTCGACGCCGATCATATCTCGGCCATTGATAATGTCACGCGCAAGCTGATGCAGGAGAAGCAACGACCGGTCGGGGTGGGCTTTTTCTTCTCATTGGGCCACTCGACAATTGTCGTGTTTCTGACCATTCTCATCGCAATCGCTGCCGTCGCTGTCAGTAGTTTTGACACGCTGAAGAATATAGGCGGCCTGGTAGGCACCACCGTCTCTGCTCTTTTCCTGCTGATTATTGCCGCCATTAATCTTGTCGTTCTCGTTGATGTCTGGCGCACGTTTCGCGAGGTCAAGAATGGCGGCGAGTACAACGACTTTACTCTGGATGAGTCGCTCAACAAGCGTGGACTCATGGGCCGCTTCTTCCGCCCCCTGCTCAGGATGACCGACCGCAGTTGGAAGATGTATCCCATCGGGGTGCTTTTTGGCCTGGGCTTCGATACGGCCACCGAAGTGGGACTGCTGGGCATTGCGGCGGCCACCGCTGGGCACATTCCCCCTCTCTCCATTCTGCTCTTCCCGGCGCTTTTCACCGCCGGCATGACCCTGATGGACACGACCGATAGCGTGCTGATGCTCGGTGCGTATGGCTGGGCCTTCGTCAAGCCGATTCGCAAGCTGTACTATAACCTGAACATTACGCTGATCTCAGTAGTGGTTGCCCTGGTCGTTGGTGGCATAGAGGCGCTCGGTATTGTGATTACCGAACTGAACCTGAGCGGCCCGCCCTGGGACCAGATCGGCGGCGTGGGAGAGCAATTTGGCCTGCTCGGCATCATCATCGTCGGCCTCTTCCTCGTAAGCTGGCTAATATCAACAATCATCTATCGAGTGAAGCGCTATGACGAGATCGAGGTCACGATGACATCCGGGGCCGGCGGGGCGGCGGGCGGGGGCGAGTGAGTTCCTGAAGTCGCATGTAGCAATTCTAAGCATTCCCCTGGTGTTTCGAAAGAAGCCAGGGGAATGCCTTTGTTTTGAGCCGGTTGGGCAAGCCTGCGATGTTCACCCGCTTCTGTTACCGACCTTTGACAATCGGCGAAGAATAGAGTATGGTACAGGTGTTTCAGGTGAGAACACGAATTATCATCCTTGCGAGAGGGAAAGATGACTACGCCCGCCCGTCGCCAGTATCTACAAGTGAAAAGCCAGTATCCTGATGCGATCCTGCTGTACCAGGTGGGGGATTTCTACGAGACCTTCGATGAGGACGCTCGCGTGGCTGCGCGTGAGCTACAAATTGTGCTGACTGCGCGCAATTATGGCGAGGAGCGCGTGCCCCTGGCGGGCGTGCCGCTGCACGCGCTGGAGAATTACGTGGGCAAGCTGGTGGCGCGCGGCTATAAGGTGGCGATCTGCGACCAGACGAGCGAGACGCCGGTCAGGGGCGTGGTCGAGCGCGCGGTGACGCGCATTCTGACCGCCGGGACGCTCTCGGAACCCAATCTGTTGCCCGCGCGCCAGAATAACTACCTGGCGGCGGTTGCTCAGGGACGCTCCCAGACCGGCCTGGCGGCGGTGGATGTGAGCACCGGCGAGTTTAGCGTCACCTGGTTCGCTCCCAATGAGCTGCCGGCGGCCCTGGAGGCGGAGTTGCAGCGCCTGGCCCCCACGGAATGCCTGGTGCAGGAGGCGCTGCGCCTCGCGTTCCAGTTGCCCGCCGAGACGATGACCATTACTCCCTGTCCCCCTTATTTCTTTGAGCTTGAGGCCGCGCAGGAACGGCTCTGCGGACATTTTCGGGCGCGCTCGCTGGATGCCTATGGCTGCGCGCAGGCTCCGATGGCTATCGCGGCTGCCGGGGCCATCGTCGCTTACCTGGAGAAGATGAACGTCCGCCTGCTCTCGCTGCTAACCGGCCTGCGCTCGTATCAGACGACGAGCTATATGGTGCTGGACGCTCATACGCAGCGCAACCTGGATCTTTTGCAGAGCGCGCGCGGGGAGACGGTCCAGGGCAGCCTGCTCGGTGTGCTGGACCGCACGATTACTCCAATGGGTGCCCGCCTCTTGCGCCGCGCCCTGACGCGTCCTCTGCTCGATTTGACGGAACTGAATGCGCGCCTGGAGAGCGTTGAGGAGCTTTACGAGAGTCCCGCCCTGCGCAGCCGCTTTACGATCTCGTTGCAGCGCCTGGGGGATATGGAGCGCATCGCCGGGCGCATTCGCCAGGGCACGGCGGTCCCGCGCGAGGTGCTGGCTCTGCGTGAGTATTTGCAGATCGTGCCACAACTGGCGGCTCTGCTGCGCGGCTGCGACGCGGCTCTGCTGAATGAGTGCGCGGATCGCCTGGATGCCTGCCCTGAGGTTGGTGATCTGATCGGGCGCGCCCTGACACGCGGCGACGCCGAGGAGCAGGAGGGCGATGGACGCTTGATTCGCGCGGGCTTTCATGCCGAACTGGACCAGTTGATTGCCTCGATTCGCGACTCACGCCGCTGGATGCTCACGCTGGAGGCGCGCGAGCGCGAGCGCACGGGTATTACCCGGCTGAAGGTCGGCTTTAACAAAGTCTTTGGCTACTATATCGAGGTCAGCAATGGTCGCCTGAACCAGGTGCCGGCGGATTATATGCGCAAGCAAACCCTGACCAACGCCGAGCGTTTTATCACGCCGGAGATGAAGGAGCATGAGGCGCGCATCCTGAGCGCCGAGGAGCGCATTGAGGAGTTGGAGCGCAGCATCTATACCGATGTTCTGCGCCAATTGAGCGTCTACTATGAGCGCCTGATGGCAACGGCAGGGACCATCGCCCTGATAGATATGCTGCTGAGCCTGGCCGAGGTGGCCGCACACCAGGGATATACCCGCCCGCTTCTGGACCAGAGCGGCGAGATCGAGATTGTGGCCGGACGCCACCCGGTCGTTGAGTCCACGCTGGACGGCGACGTTTTCATTCCTAACGATACTCACCTGGCGGCAGGCGAAAGCGCAGACGGCGCTCGGATTGTTTTGCTGACCGGACCGAACATGGCCGGCAAATCGACCTATCTACGCCAGGTTGCTCTGATTGTCCTGCTCGCCCAGATCGGCAGCTTTGTGCCTGCCCGCAGCGCGCGCATCGGTCTGGTCGATCGCATCTTCACGCGTGTAGGCGCGGAGGACGATATTGCCTCCGGCAAGAGTACGTTTATGGTTGAGATGGAGGAGACGGCGACCATTCTGCATCACGCCACTCGCCATAGTTTGATTATTCTCGATGAGATCGGGCGAGGCACCAGCACCTATGACGGCCTGGCGATTGCGCGAGCGGTAGTCGAGTATTTGCATACAACGGTTGGCGCGCGCACGCTTTTCGCCACGCACTATCACGAACTGGCCGAGATGGCCGCGGAGTTGCCCCACCTGCGCGTCTATACGATGGCTATCACCGACGAGGGAGCGGATACGATTGTTTTCCTGCATCGCGTCGTGCCGGGCAGCCTGGGACGCAGCTATGGCGTCCACGTTGCGCGCATGGCCGGCATGCCCGCGCCGATCGTCAGCCGCGCCGACGAGATCTTAAAGCGGCTGGAGGCCGAGCGCGAGGAGTTGCAGCGCTTGCTGCACTCCCAGGCGGGCAATGGTCATGCCCCGCATGTGGCCGAACGAGGTCTGAACGGGCATGGCGGCGGCGCGTATGCCTGGCAGAGCGCCGAGGGCAGGGCGATCGGGCAGAATCTCGCGGAAAGTGGCGCAGACCTGGCCGCTCTGCTGGACGAGATTGATGTGTACGCGATTACACCGCTGGACGCGCTGAATCTGCTCTTTGCCATGCAGAAGAAACGCAGAGAGGCGCAGAAAGCGGTCACGGATGGAGCGAATAGAAATGCTTGAGAGCCGGGAGGCCGAGCGCGCGCCCATTCTTCCCCTGCCGCCCGAAGTGGCCGAGCGCATCGCGGCGGGCGAGGTCATCGAGCGGCCCGTCTCGGTCATTAAAGAATTGCTGGAGAACGCCCTGGATGCCGGGGCGCGTGAGGTGCGCGTGGAGGTGCGCGGCGGCGGTCTGCGCCTGATGCGCGTGACGGACGACGGCGTGGGCATTCCCCCGGATCAGTTGGAGGCGGCCTGCGCGCGCCACAGCACCAGCAAGATTCGTCGTGTCGAGGATCTTGAGCGTCTTCACACCCTGGGCTTTCGCGGCGAGGCCCTCGCCAGCATTGCCGCCGTCGCCGAACTCACTTTGCTGAGCCTCGCTGCTGAAGCGGAGGAACAGGAAGGCGAACAGGCGGGATCGTTGATTGTCGTGCGTGGTGGCGAGGTGATGCAGCGCGGTAAGCGAGCGCGCCTGCGCGGAACTACCGTGACAGTGCGAGATTTGTTCTACAACGTGCCCGCGCGCTTAAAATTTATGCACCACGTCAGAACCGAGTCGGGGCATATCCTGCAACTGGTGCGCCGCTACGCCGTTGGTTATCCCGGCGTGCGCTTCACGCTCCAACTGGAGGAGCAGGTCGTTCTCCAGACAAGCGGCACCGGCAGTCTCGCCAAGACGCTGGCCGAGCTCTATCATCTGCCGCTGGCCGAGATGCTCCATGCGCTCTCTGTGAGCGTGCGCGAGCAGGACCTCAGCTTTGAGCTGGAGGGCTGCGTGGGCAATCGCGCGCTGGCCCAGAAGAATCGCCAGCATATCACGCTCTTCATCAACGGACGCTGGGTGCAGGCGAGGTCCCTGCAAGAGGCCCTGGAGAGCGGCTATCGCGGCCTGCTCCCCAAAGGCAAGCACCCACTGCTGGTTCTGCACATTCGCGTGCCCGCCGCCGAACTGGATGCCAACATCCATCCCGCCAAAACAGAGGTCAAGCTGCTGCATGAGCGCGAAATCGCGGCGGCGGTCGGCAATGCGCTGCGTGGCGTGCTGGAGCGCAGTCCCGCGCTGCCGGAGATGGCGGAACTGCCGGGTCCGACGCTGGTCTTCCAGAGCAGCCTGCCGGGCGCGCGGCGGCGCGGCCTGCGTGTCGCGGAATCGGCGGGCGAGTATCGCGTGCAGGAAGAGGCGGATCGCCAGAGAGTCGCCGGGGCCGCCGAGATCCTGCGCGTTCTGCGACCTCTGGCGCAATTACAGCAGGCCGTGATCCTCGCGGAAGCGCCCGATGGCAGCCTCTACCTGATCGATCAGCACCGGGCGCACGAACGCGTGATTTACGAACATCTGCGCCAGAAATACGTGGGCCTGGAGCAGTGCAGCGTAAAAGGCGAGGACGAATGGGCCGAAGTATCGGATGCCCATCTCCTGCTGGAGCCGGTGGTGGTTGAACTGAAGCGCCATGAGGCGGAACTCTTCGAGCAGCGCCTGCCCATGCTGCGGGGACTTGGCCTGGAGTGCGAACGCTTTGGGGGACGCAGCTTTCTGGTGCGCTCGGTGCCGGGAGGAGTGGGCCAGGAACAACTGGCGGCGTACTTGCCCGAACTGGCCGCCATCGCGGCTGAGGATAGCAAAGACTGGCAGGATCGCCTGCTCATCGGCCTGGCCTGCCGCTCAGCCCTGCGGCGCGGTCGCGAGCTTGGTCCCGCCGAGCAACGCGCCCTGCTCGCCGAACTGGCCGAGGTCAGCGCCCCCGCCGTCTGCCCGCACGGCAGCCCGATCCTGCTCCACTACAGCCGGGCCTTTTTGATTGATAAGTTCGAGTGGTAAAGTGCGCCCCTATGCTTCAGTCGTTTCTGGCTTGTTGTCGCTCTCTGATTCTGGAAAAGAGATCAGGTCGAGTAATCCAAGCCTTGCGAGTTTTTTCGCTAGCATATATACATCTTTCTTATCTCCGTCTTTACGTATACCCACCATGACCACTAAAACGAGAACCTCGATATCATTAAGTTTGTAAATGACTCGATATCTTTGTCCAACGGCCTTTACACTACGATATCCATAAAGTTCTTCACCTAAAGGCTTGCCTTGTTGTTCTGGGTTATCCTCCAGCGATCTAATACGCCTGCGGATTTGTTCCCTGATACGACTGTCTTTGATGCCGAGCCACTGGTTTTCTGCGGGAATGCTCAGACGAACGTTCCATTTCATTAAGCCTATCTAGCTCCTTTTCTACCTCTTCCAACGATACCGTTTCGCCTCGTTCTATCGCCTGAATACTCTCGCGAAGCGCCGCCATTGTCTCCGGGTCCCTCATGATTTCCAGGGTTTCTTGCAAAGATTCAATGGTTTCCAGCAAGGCTGTATAGACATAATATGGAAGGATCGCCATAACTTTCCTGCCATAGCGTGTGATGATCGTTGCCTCAAGCTCGCCGGTGAAGCGGTCGGGTAAACTGGTGATTTCCCTTTGTGCCTCCGATATCGACAAAATTGTTTCTTTCATTAAGAGGTCCTCCCCTTCTCGCATAGGCTTGCCGACCTGGCAAGTTCTATAAGATGTTATATAACATCTTATAGAAGATTGCAAGGAGAGATTTTAAAACCTACTCCCAGCCTACTTCACTTTTAAACTCTTCCCAGGATGTATGTTTCTCCACCAGAACAGTTGCCTTCGCGGGCCGCGGCGTCTCTGTCTTTTCGCCGCCGAGCATGATTTCCAGCATCGTTTGCAGCGATTCGACGTTGGCCAGCAGCGCCTGGTGAGCCTGATAGCTCATGAGCGTCAACACCGGCTGGTCGTTGTGAGTGATGATCAGGGTCTCTTCGGCGAAGTGCTCGCCCAGGTTTTCTAGTAGTTGCTGAGCCTCAGTGAGAGTGATAGTACGCTCTTTCATGTTTTGGTCCTGCTTTCTCCGGTGTCGCGCCTGATTTTCTCGTTGTTTCCTCTATCGAAATGGTCATTCCATAGAGACACGCCAGCCAGGGAAATGTGTAGTCAGAGCCGTCATCTCTGCACGTATCTGGCTGTGTGTTGCTCTCTGTCGTTCTCTTTACAATAAAATAAGCGCCTGTAAATATATTTTACCTGTAAATCCAACAAACAGGCGCTTTTGCAAGTGGCCGGCGGGGCAATCCCGGGAAGGGCCTTCACTTCATCCACCGGTGAATCACCTCCAGGAGGTCGCGCACGTGGAACGGTTTGGTGACGACCTGCTTGACATAAGAGTTGAGCAAGCGCTGATCGGCGTGGCCTGCGGTGACGATGATGATGACAGGGGGAGGAAAGGTGGGAGGCCAGGCGGTTTGTAGCCACTCGATAAATGTTTTGCCGTCCATGCCGGGCATAGCGAGATCGAGCAGGATGACCGAGGGATAACGTTTTTCGCGTCCGGCCTGTTCGATCCAGCGCCTCGCCTCCAGACCGTTTGCGGCCTCGACCGGTTGGTAGCCGCCAAACTGGAGCGACCAGGAGACAACATTGCGGATGCTGGGATTGTCGTCAACAATCAGCACGATCGGCGTCTGCCCGGTTCGTTGGTCCTGCGACTGTTCCATGCATTCCCCCTGTACTCTTCTTCCAAATACTCACGTTACCTCGGTATGCTGCGGGCCAGAATGGATGACGATCAGGAGAGTGTTTGTAAAAACTGGCGAATGACCTGGATAAAGACCTGAGGTTGTTCCAGATTGGACAGGTGCCCGGCATGCGGGATGAGAGCGAATTGCGCTCCTGGGATCTGAGCGGCGTACTCGCGCGCCATCTGCGGCGGGGTCAGCGCGTCCTCCTCGCCTGCGATGACCAGCGTTGGACAGGCTATCTTCGGCAGCAGATCGCGCGAATCCACCCGAACGGCCATGCCACGCGAAGCAGCCGCGATGCCCTGGGGTGTGGCGCGGTCGATCAACTGGCGCACGCGCGTCTCTACTTCGGGATGATGTTGGCGCGTATAGTCGGAGATCAGGCGAGGAAGCTGGAGGTCTGCGATGGCCGCCGTTCCCTGGCTCTCGGCAATCTGAGCCACGCGTTCGCGATTGGCGCGCGCCTCCGGTGAATCGGCGTCGGGACGCGTATCCGCCAGGATCAGGCCGCGCAGGCGCTGCGGATATTTTTCGGCGAAAGCAAAGGCCACGTAGCCGCCCATCGAGAGGCCGCAGAGGACCGCCTGGTGAATGCCCAGGACATCCATCAGGCCGGCCAGGTCGTCCGCGAACATCACCATGCTTGAAATAACCGGCTTGATCGGCGACGAGGTGATCTCACTTTCGCCAAAGCCGCGCCAGTCGAGCGCGATCAGGCGATATCGCTGTTCCGTCAACAGGGCCTGGATCTCCCCAGCCCACATCTGCCGGTTGAGGGGAAACGCGTGCAGGAAAATGACCGGCAATCCCATGCCGCGATCGTCGTATGCCAGAGAAACCGTATTGACTTGTGTCTTCATGGCCGGCGCTCCCTCCTACCTGAAAAATGCTTCAACTCTTCCACGAATCACCATAGACCACCGTTGACAGGGAGAGGAACCAGTCTCTCCCTCTCTCATCGTCAACTGCGAGTTAGTTACGCCTGCTGTGTCGCCCCCTCAGCCTGTTCATGTGCGTGATATGAACTGCGCACAAAAGGCCCGGACTCGACGTGGCGGAAACCCATCTTCTTCCCCTCCTCCTTCAGGGCCGCGTACTCTTCCAGAGGCACATAGCGTTGAATGGGCAGATGTTGGAAGGAGGGGCGCAGATACTGCCCGATGGTCAGGATATCGACATCGTGCGCGCGCAGGTCGCGCATGACCTGCAAGATCTCGTCCCAGGTTTCGCCGAGGCCCAGCATAAAGCCAGACTTGGTCGGAGCTGCGGGATTCATCTGCTTGGCCCACTGCAAAACCTGCAACGAACGCTCATAGACCGCCTGGGGACGAACCTTTTTGTAGAGCCTGGGGACGGTTTCGACGTTGTGGTTATAAACATCCGGCCTGGCGTCGATGACCACCCGCAGCGCATCGTAGACGCCCTTGAAGTCAGGGGTGAGCACCTCGACCTTGCACTCGGGATTCAAGCGGCGAATCCAGCGAATGGTCGCCGCGAAAATGCCCGCGCCGCCATCGCGCAGCTCGTCGCGGTTCACCGAGGTCACAACGGCGTAGCGCAGACCCATCCTCTGTACAGCCTCGGCCACCCGCTTTGGCTCCTCCCAGTCCAGGCCCTGAGGACGACCGGTCGCAACCGCGCAGAAGCCGCAACTGCGCGTGCAGACGCTCCCCAGGATCATAAAGGTCGCCGTCCTGTGTCCCCAGCACTCGCCGATGTTGGGACAGCGCGCCTCCTCGCATACCGTGTGCAGCGTCTTACTGCGCATCAACTGCTTCAGGTTTTCATAATTCTCACCCTTCGGCGGGCGCACCCGGAGCCACTCCGGGCGGCGCTCAGGGATCATGGTCGCCATAGCCTTATCCTTCATGTTACCTGTCGTGCATGCGGCGAGCGCGGGGGCCGTCGCGGCATGCACAGATGTTTTCGTCTATCGTAAATGTGGCAACGCCCCTTGCGTGCTGCAATACCCCACACTGTTGCTCAATCATATTCCTGCTGCGTTCATTTCTTGAAACACAGCTAATACACATCTATTTCGCGCTCATAGCTCTCCAACTTCTCACGCACTACCTTCAAGAAGCCGCCGGAGCCGGCGCCGTCGAGAATGCGATGGTCGAACGAGAGGCACAGGTACATCATCGAGCGCACCGCGATTGCGTCGTCCTCGATCACTACCGGACGTTTGACCACAGCATTCATACTCAGGATGCCTGCATGTGGCTGATTAATAATCGGTACAGAGATTATTGTACCAAATGTGCCAGTATTATTCACGACGAAGGTGCTGTTCTGCATATCTTGCAGGGTCAGCTTCTTCGTGCGCGCCTTCTGAGCCAGGCTGGCGATCTGCTTGCTCAGCCCGGCCAGTGTGTACTGGTCGGCGTCGTAGATCGTGGGAACGACCAGGCCCTCGTCGGTGGCCACCGCCAGGCCCATGTTGATGCGCTTCTTGATGACGATCTTGTTATCGGGCGTCCACGTCGAGTTGAGCAGGGGGAACTGGCGGATGCCCTCGCACACGGCCTTGATGACGAAGGGCACATAGCTGATGCTGTAGCCGTTGCGCCTCTTGAACTCCTCTTTGTTCTTCTCCAGCCATTTCGCGATATTGGTCATATCGACCTCGACGATAGCGGTTGCGTGCGGCGAGGTGCGTTTGCTGCGCACCATATGCTCAGCAATGGCCAGGCGCATGCGGCTGGGCGTGAGCATCTCTTCGTCCTCGCCCGGCACATAGGGGACGAGCGGCGTTGGGGCGAGCGCAGGAGCCTCAGGCAGCGAGGGCCGGGCTGCGGGAGCGGTCGGCGCGGCGACCGGCGCGGCCTCGCGCTGCGCGATATAGGCCAGGATATCCTCCTTGCGCACGCGCCCGCCGGCCCCGGTGCCGGGAATGGCGTTAAGATCGAGGTCGTGTTCGCGGGCCAGGCGGCGAGCCAGGGGCGAGATACGCTGGCGCTCCTCCTCGCGCCTGCGCGGGAGCGTAGAGGCAGCGGCGCCATTGCCCCTGCCGGTGGCAACGTTGCTCGGTCCGGCGGCCACCGGTGTGCGTTTATCGGCCTCCGGGACCTCCTCTCGTTCGCCGAAAGCCGGCGCTGTCTCAGGCGCGGACGTGACATCTCCCCCGACCTCGGCTTCGATCAGCGCGATGTCGGTTCCCACAGCTACCGTCTCGTCGGCCTGGACCAGAATCTTGACCAGGCGGCCCTCGACCGGCGAAGGCAGCTCAGCGTTTATTTTATCGGTAATGATTTCAGCCAGCGATTCATCGCGTTCAACCCAATCGCCCTCTTTTTTCAGCCAGCTCCCGATCGTTCCTTCGGCAACCGACTCGCCCAGGCGTGGCATTTTTACTGGCGTTGGCATGTCTCATCTAACTCCTTTTTTTCGACTCCGTTGTCTTCATCCAGGGTGCTGCTTTTAATACGCGGCCAGTTTGCGCGCCGCGCTCAGAATCTTTTCAGCGTTGGGCAAGAAAGCCGCCTCCAGGGGTGGAGCATAGGGAAAAGGCGTATCCGGCGCGGCCACGCGCGTGATCGGGCCATCCAGGTACTCGAACAATTCCTCGGCCAGGATCGCCGCCAGTTCGGCGCCGATGCCGCCGGTCAGCGTATCCTCATGCACAATCAGAACCTTATTGGTATGCTTGACCGATTCCATGATCGTCTCGCGGTCCAGCGGCGTGAGACTGCGCAGGTCTACCACCTCAGCCTCCAGATCGTCCTCCTCCTCCAGCACCTTCGCCGCCATCAGGCACTGATAGACCATCGCGCCGTAGGTCAGCATGGTCATATCCTCGCCTTCGCGCCGTATCACTGCTTTGCCGAGCGGCACGATGTAGTCCTCCTCTGGCAGTTCTGCGCGCAGCTCCGGGTGGCGATAGAGCAGCTTGTGCTCCAGGAAAAGCACCGGGTTGTTATCGCGAATCGAGGCTTTCAGCAGTCCTTTCGCATCGTAGGTAGTGGATGGCACAACCACCTTCACGCCCGGCGTGTGGAAGAACCACGCCTCCGGGCTGGCCGAATGGAACGGGCCGCCTTTGGTGCCGCCGCCGGAGGGGCCGCGAATAACCATCGGCACCGGCATGCCGACGCGCCAGTACATCTTGCTGGCCATGTTGATGATCTGGTCGAAGCCGCAGGTGATGAAATCAATATACTGCATCTCCGCGATCGGGCGCATCCCCATCAAAGCCGCCCCCACAGCCGAGCCGATGATCGCGGCCTCGGACATCGGCGTGTCAATCACGCGCTCCGGCCCGAACTCCTCCAGGAAACCGGCGCTCACTTTAAACGCGCCGCCATAGGTGCCAACGTCCTCGCCAAGCAGGAACACGGCCTCATCGCGCCGCATCTCCTCGCGAATGGCCTGGCTAATCGCATCCAGATACGTTATTGCAGTCATCGCCGTCCCACCTCCTCAGGCAGGGTCAATGGGGTCTTACTCACAGCAGTAAACGGCCGGCCCGTGCGCCGATCCAGGGCGTTCACATAGCGCTCGTCCTGCGCCTCAGGCGTTCCGATGATCGCGATCGGTCCGTCGGGCGCGAAAACGAAATCCGCCACCGTCGCCGGATCGGGCTCGGGACTGCTCTCGGCAAAGTCTACCGCGTCGGCGACTATCTCCTTGACCCTGGCCTCGATCTCCGTCTGCACCGCCGGGTTTAACATCCCCTTTTGCTGGAGGAATGCTTCAAAGCGTTTGATCGGATCTTTCTTAAGCCACGCCTCGCGCAACTCCTGTGGCACGTAATCGGCCTTATCGGCCTCGGAATGCCCGCGCACACGGAAGGTTTTGCACTCGACCAGGGAGGGTCCCTGCCCGCTGCGTGCGTGTTCAAGCGCGCGCTCGACCGCCTCCATAACCGCCAGCACGTCGTTGCCATCGACGCTCTCGCCGGGCATGGCATAGGCCCTCGCCCGTTCGGAGAGATCTTTGACGGCGAACTGCTTGTGGGTGGGAGTCGAGTAGGCGTAGCCGTTGTTCTCTATCAGAAAGGCAATGGGCAATTTCTGCACGGAGGCAAAATTCAGGGCCTCATGAAATTGCCCGGTATTCGTCGCGCCATCGCCGCAGGAGGCCAGGACGACGGTTGAGCGTTTCAAGTGTTTCATCGTGAGCGCAATGCCACAGGCGACCGGCAGCGATTCGCCCAGCAGGCTAATCATCGGCACAATCCCGTGATGCATATCGCCAATGTGAATCTGCCCATCGCGTCCGAGCGTCGGCGAGTTTCCCCGTGCTAACCACTGGCACATCACCGCCCGGGGCGAGCCGCCCCGCACCAGGTGCATGCCCAGATCACGATGCTGCGGCACAATGCAGTCGCCATCGCGCAGCGTCATCGCCGCGCCAACGGTCGTCGCCTCATGGCCCTGCGCCGTGTAGACGCCGCCCACAATCTTCCCCTGGAGAAAAAGCTTGCGGGTGCGGTCTTCCATTTCGCGGGTGAGGCGCATAAAATAATAGATCTGCAGCAGGTCAGCCCGCTCCATTTCCATGTCTATCTTCCTTTCGTACTCGCGCGGCGTGCGCCAGAATGCCCCGTTGCATCTCGCTCGCGAGTACTTTGTCTCAGAGGTATTCCTTGCTCATGCTAGCATTCCGTGATGAAGAATGTCAAGGTCGTCTCTGACAGAATGATGGAATAAAGGCTTGCCAGAAAGTCGAAGGAAATGTAAAGTAAAGACTTGAAACTCGAAGAACTTTAATAGGTTTTGTCGGAGGTGCTTTGTGCCAGTGAATTCAGTTAAACCTTTCCTATGGGACGTTGATATTTTGCAATCCGTTGATATGTATAATAGATGGTTCGTAAAATTTGCACCACAAACTTATCATGAAAATCGTGCTAAAACGACCATGCTCGTTGAGGAAGCATTGAAATGGACGAATAATCTGACCAACATTACAGCAGATGTTCTACGTCAACACCCAGATATATTGCCGATGTTACGTATGACAGCGGCGCCACCAATAGCGCGGGATCGTCTTATAGGTTTGACAGGTGTTTCAAAAAACTTAGTGGGGACAATGGAAGCAAAGGGACGGCTTCCGTCAGGTATGTCGATCGCAGTTATTAACAGGAGTTTGCAACAAATAGGGCAAATGATCATACAGCTTGCAGATCGAGATCTATTCACCTGGTTGGATGATCATCATATCCCGACCGAGACAGAACTTTATCGAGCTGCTATAATTGTTGCGGATCGTTTATGCGGGGCTATAGCTGATCCAATTGTGCGCAACGCTCAAGAACAAAGGCAACTTGCCGTGCTAAAACGATGGTTAGAACAGCAAGGATACATCCAGGTAGCAAGTGTCGCGTTCAATAACATGCGGCCAGGCACTTTCTCATTTCGACTGAATGTACCTGTCCTTTTGGAAGATGGAAATAAGGTAAATATTCCAGTAGATGCAGTTATTATGCCTTATCAATCTCGGGTAGGGATTTCCCACTTTTGATTGAAGCAAAATCAGCCGGTGACTTTACTAACACAAATAAAAGACGCAAGGAAGAAGCTACGAAATTTTCCCAAATAAAAAGGAATTATGGAAAACATGTTTGTTTCGTACTGCTTCTGTGCGGATATTTTGATATCGGATATCTGAAGTATGAGGCTGCTGAAGGTATCGATTGGGTATGGGAGCACCGTATAGACGACTTGACAAAATTTGGAGTATAAAAAATGGAAGCAATTCACGTTATGGAAGCCAGACGGTTAGTGTTGCAGACGCAACTTGATGCTATGAAAACACAAGCAGAGCGTAACAAATGGGGTCAGTTTGCAACTCCTACAGAGTTAGCCACCGATATTTTAGTATATGCACGATCGCTTATGTCATCTGACCTCCAGGTGCGCTTTCTCGATCCTGCAGTTGGTACAGGTTCATTTTTCTCTGCTTTATTGAAAACTTTTTCGCTTGCTCAAATCGTAGGAGCTGTAGGCTACGAGATTGATTCGGCTTTTGCAAATGGGGCGTCCCAATTATGGAGTAATGGCCATTTGAGGATTTATAATGCCGATTTTACGCGAGTTCTGCCCCCCGAGTCTGAGAAAATGAAATTCAACTTATTAATTTGTAACCCCCCATACGTCAGGCATCATCATTTGTTAAAAGCGGAGAAACGACGCCTGCGCATTGCTGTAGAGCAGGCGATAAGTATCAGGCTCAGCGAGCAATCGGGACTCTATTGTTACTTTTTGGGTTTGTCTCATCTCTGGTTGGCGGAAGGTGGATTGGCCGGCTGGCTTATCCCAAGCGAATTTTTAGATGTAAACTACGGCAAGCAAATAAGAAAGTATTTACAGGAAAGAGTTACATTATTGCGTATTCATCGCTTCGATCCTAAAGAAGTACAATTTTCTGACGCCCTTGTATCTTCCGCAGTTGTCTGGTTTAGAAAATTTAAACCTCCGGTCGATCATGAAGTCGAGTTTACATTTGGAGGGACCCTAACTCAGCCTCACTTTTCACGTTTTATATCGATCTCTGCACTAGATGCAAAAACAAAATGGACAAGGCTGTCTCTCATGAATATAAATGCTCCATCGGTAATAAGTGATATCAGCCAATTAGAGACATCAGATTTAACTTTGTCATATAATAATGTGAGCGGAAAAGGTTCTGGCGCTTATAAGCAGTTATCGTTTGCTGGTTTCGTAGGACCTGCTGGAATAAAAGCTCATAGAGGAAAAAAACTTGGGGATCTCTTCCATATAAAACGTGGTTTAGCCACAGGCGCAAATGATTACTTTATTCTGAATGAGCGGCAAGTTGCCCAGAGTCGTATTCCAGCACAATTTTTGCTGCCTGTTCTCCCTGGTCCACGTATGCTCCCGTTTGATGAGGTGATGGCTGATGATGAGGGCTTGCCCTTGTTAGAAAATCGCCAATTTTTGCTTGCGTGTGATCTGGCGGAAGCTGACATACAAGCTCATTATGAGCCTCTTTGGGAATATTTGCAGGTAGGTATTAAGAAGGGTGTTAGTAAGGGCTACATTTGTAGCCATCGTAACCCCTGGTATACACAAGAAAGACGCCCTGCTTGCCTGTTTCTTTGTGCTTATATGGGGCGTCAAAATTCAAAGAGAGGTACACCTTTTCGCTTTATTTTGAACCATTCTAAAGCGACTGCAACGAATGCCTACCATATGCTCTATCCTAAGCCTCATCTGCAAAAAGCACTAGAAGCCGACCCGCAGCTTGCCAGAGTTATCTGGCAAGCGCTGAGTACTATTTCGCAAGATTCACTGATTGAGGAAGGCCGAGTCTATGGAGGTGGGTTGCACAAAATGGAACCCAGAGAACTGGCTAATGTGCCCGCCGATCTCATTTTTACTTTATTGGAAAGCAACGCCGCATTGATTATACCCTGAAGCGAAGATTATAGCTAAACGTTGGAGCATGTTATCTATAATAAACGCCGCTTTCACTGCCTATGCATCGGTCGCTGAATCTCGCGGCGCAGGCGCTGAATGCGCTCGCGGTAGGCATCCTCCGGCTGCCTATAGCCCAGCTTGGGCTTATCGCCCATGCTGACATGCCACTTGCGAAAGGCCAGCCCGATCTCCGTCTGGTAGAGCGCCTTCACCCGCAGCCACTGGCGCACACCCTGCTCGCGTAACGCCTGGCGTTCGCGTTTGGTGCGCTGGAACGAGTTTTGCAGGAGGGCATATTCATCGACCTGCACCACGCCATTGCTGACCTCGACCGCCAGAAATTCGCGGATCACTGCGGCTTCATGGGCCAGGCTCTTGATCAGGATGTAGACCAGCCCCATCTGAGCCAGGAACGGGGGGATGTAGTTGCCGATAATCGCGATCAGCGCGTAGTTGAAGGCCGTGCTGTCCGCCGGGGCCGTGCGAATCAACTCGCTGACCTGGAAATCGACAAAATCGAAGAAGGTGTGCAGGCCAACTGCCAGCAGGTAGCCCAGCAGGGGAATCAGCAGTTGTTTCCAGCGCGAGCGCGTGTGCCGGATATAGCCCAGGGCCGCGCCAAAGCAGGCGGTGAACGTCGAATGCCCCAACCAGCCCAGGATAATTCTGCCGACGATCAAGAAGACCAGTACGTTATTGCCGTTGCTGGCGAAATAGCCAAAGTTCTCGACCATCGCAAAGCCCGCGCCGATCAGCGCGCCATAGACAATACCATCCGTGACGTTATCAAATTCATCGCGCAAAATAAATAAAAGCAGGAGCAAACCGAGTCCCTTGACTGTCTCTTCCGTAATGCCGGCGTTCAGACCCTGGGCGAGGGCATGAAGAAGGAGGTTATTGGCGTGACTGACCAGCCAGTCCTTG
>Ga0070740_10002647_pt1 | contig 20451 bp, 16 predicted proteins | sample Coa_R2_FD_67286 | JGI IMG/M metagenome (GOLD analysis project Ga0070740, IMG submission 67286) | Surface soil microbial communities from Centralia Pennsylvania, which are recovering from an underground coalmine fire - Coalmine... | ecosystem: Environmental > Terrestrial > Soil > Unclassified ...
CGCTTCGCGGCGAAGCTTTTAACGTCTTCAATCACACAAACTTCGATGCCGTGAGCACCACCTTCGGGTCGGGCAACTTTGGGCAGGTCACCAGCGCGCGCCAACCGCGCGTGATGGAGCTGTCAGCGAAGGTGGAATTTTGAACTGACTGAGAAATATCCTCCCGCGGCGCCGGTTAGCCGCGAAACTGACTAAAAAGAAAAGCCGCCGGGGTCGCCGAGTTCGTTTTGTCGCCGGGACGCGGCGAGCAATTCTGGTTTGCAATCGTATTGACTCATGCGTATAATTCAATCATACGTATGAATGAAACAAAGATTCGAATCCTGGACGCGGCTGAACGCCTCATCGCCGAACAGGGTCTCGATGTTTCGCTGCGGGCCATTACAGCCGCCGCGGGCGTAAATCTTGCTGCCGTCAACTACCATTTCCAATCGAAGGATGCGCTGATTGATGCGATTGTGGCGCGGGCGATCGAACCGGTGAATCGCCGCCGGCTCGAAATGCTCGACGCGGTGGAACGCGAGTCGGCCGACGGACGGCTGCCGCTCGAGGGCGTTCTGCGCGCCTTCCTCTCTCCCCTGACTGAACTGGACCCCCGGGGGCGCGAACACGTCCGAGCGCTGATGGGTCGCATCTACAGCGTCCCGGACGAATTTATTCGGCGCGTTTTCGACCGGCACCTGGCTGCAATAGCCGAGCGTTTCCTGGAAGCTTTCGCACGAGCGGTTCCGGAGCTCACGGCCGAGGAGCGCGTGTGGTCCATGCTGTTCGCCATTGGAGCGGTCATTCACGTCTTGAACTGGTCCGGGACGTTGCCGCACTTGTTCAAAGACCTGGTGGATGTGTCGGACGGAAAAGCATTGACAGAGCGACTGATCGCTTTTACGGCCGCGGGCTTCCGCTCTCTTGAACATACGCGGCAACTGGAGCAGAGCCATGCTTAGTCGTTTTTTGTTGTTTCTGAGCGTCGCTGCGGCGCTGGCCCAGTCCCAGCCGGAGTTAAGAGAACGGCCGGTTGTTCTGCCGCTCAGCCTCAAACATGCCGTGGAAATCGCGCTGGCGCCCGAGGGCAATGCGCGCGTGCAGATTGCGGATGAGCTGGTGCACCAGGCCGAGGCGCGGGCGGCGGAGGCGCGCTCGGCGTTGCTTCCCAATTTCGACGCCTCCGTTTCGGAGTCCAGTCAGACGCGGAATCTCAGGGCCTTCGGCATCGATTTTCCAAGCGTTCCCGGCTTTGCGTTTCCGACCGTAACGCCGCCCTTCAACGTGTTTGACATTCGCGTGAGCGGATCGCAAAATCTGTTCGATTTTTCGAGCATTCGCCGCTTGCAGACGGCCCGAACCAGCGTGAAGTCCGTCCAGTCTGACGCTCGTGGCGCCCGTGACCAGGTGGCGGCCCAAGTGGCGCGCCTGTATCTGTCCGCCCTGCGCGCCGATGCCGCGTTAGAGACCGCCAAGGCGAATGCCGAACTTTCCGAAACTCTCCTGCGCCTGGCGAATTCGCAAAAGGCCGCGGGAACCGGAACCGGAATCGACGTCACGCGGGCGAGCGTGCAGCTTGCCAACGATCGCCAGCGGCTGCTGGCGGCCCAGAATGAACGCGAGCGCAGTCATCTTGAGCTGTTGAAGGCGCTGGGGTTGAGACTCGACGGACAGATTGAACTCACGGACGCGCTCGGTTTCAAACCTGTTGAACCGATAGCGGTTGAGCAGGCGATCCGGATCGCGCTGGAGTCGCGGCCTGAGCTGAAGGCGCAGCAGCAGCGGGAAGCCACTGCGCGCCTGAGCTACAGCGGCGTGAAGTGGGAGCGGCTGCCCTCGGTCGCTTTGTTTGGCGATTACGGATCAATCGGAACCGGTCCGGATGCGGCCGCTCCGACCCGCACTTATGGCATATCCGTGCGGCTGCCGCTGTTTGACGGCGGACGCCGCGACGCGCGACGGGCCGAATCGCTGTCGCAGCTGAAACAAGAACAGATCCACACGCGAGATCTGCGCGACCAGATCGAGCTTGATATCCGCACGGCGCTCGATTCGCTCCGGTCCGCCGAGGCGCAGGTGTCGGCCGCGCGAGAAGGGCTGGCGCTGGCGGAGCGCGAACTCGAGCAGGCGCGGCGACGCTATGAGGCGGGCGTCGCCAGCAGCATCGAGGTCACGGACGCGCAGACGCGTCTACAACGGGCGCGCGATAACCAGATCCTCGCGCTATTCAACCACAACCTCGCGCGCATCGATCTGAACAGCGCGATGGGAACCATCCAGCAGCTCATTGCTGACTACTGAGGCCGCCATGAAGAAGAGAATTATTCCCGTGGTTGCAATTGTTCTGATCGCGACAGCCGCCGTGGTCCTGTGGTCCGGAGGCTTCCGGCGGGATGACGCAAAGCGCATCCGGCTGTCGGGAAACATCGAGCTGACGGAGGTTGATATCTCGTTCAAGATTCCGGGCAAGTTGATTGAGCGCACGGTTGATGAAGGCGACGCGGTCAAAAAGGGGCAGCTGGTCGCGCGCATCGATCAACTCCAGTCGCTCCAGCAGAAGGCGGCGCAGCAAGCCAGCGTGCAATCGGCAGCCATGCAGCTGGCTCAATCGCTGACCCTGATCGCCTGGCAGAAGGCGACCATTCAGGGGGACCTCGCCATGCGCCGCGCCGAAGTCGAGCAGGCGCAGGCTCATGTCGACGAGCTGCTGGCCGGAGCGCGCCCGCAGGAGGTCGAGGAGGCGCAGGCAGCCGTCGCCGACGCGCGATCGCAGGCCGAGCAGGCGCGCCTGGACTGGGAGCGCGCGCAGACGCTCTTTAAGAACGACGACATTTCGCGCGCCCAATACGACCAGGCGCAGGCGCGCTGGAACAGCGCGCGCGCCATCCTGAAGCAGGCCGAAGAGCGCTGGCGGCTGGTGAAGGAGGGACCGCGGCAGGAACAGATCGCGGCGGCGCGGGCCGCGCTCGCCCGCGCGCAGGCGGCCCTCAGGGTGAGTGAAGCCAACGAGCTTGAAATCCGGCGCCGGGAGCAGGAGCTCTCCGCGCGCAAGGCCGAGCTCGAGCGAGCCAAGGCTCAACTGGGCGTCGCCGACTCCCAGCTTCAGGATACGACCGTCTATTCGCCCGTCGACGGAGTGGTGCTGGTGAAATCGGCCGAGGTGGGCGAAGTGCTGGCTGCGGGGGCAACCGTCGTCACCATTGGCGATCTCGATCATCCGTGGCTGCGCGGCTACATTAATGAGACGGATCTCGGCCGCGTCAAGCTGGGTCAGCGGGTCAAGGTCACGACGGATTCCTTTCCGGGGAAAGTCTACCAGGGCCGAATTTCGTTCATCGCCTCGGATGCCGAATTCACGCCCAAGCAGATCCAAACGCCGGAGGAGCGCGTCAAGCTTGTTTATCGCATCAAAGTCGACGTCGAGAACCCCAACCGGGAGTTAAAGGGCAATATGCCGGTGGATGCGGAGATCGAGTTTTAGCCGCGCAGGACGCGCCAATGAATGCAAATCAAACCATCATCCGCACAGAAAATCTGACGCGACGATTCGGCGCCTTGCCGGCGGTGGATCATTTGAATCTCGAAATCGAGGCGGGCGAGATCTTCGGACTGGTCGGGCCGGACGGCGCCGGCAAGACGACTACGCTGCGGATGCTCTGCGGCCTGCTCGATCCCACGGAAGGTCGGGCTATTGTAGCCGGCCGGAATGTTTCCGAAAACGTCGACGCGGTGAAGGACCAGATCGGTTACATGGCGCAGCGCTTCGGTCTGTATGGCGACCTGACGGTGGAAGAAAACATGGATTTTTACGCGGAGCTGTTCGGCGTCATGGACGGGGAGCGCGCGGCTTTAAAGGCGCGTCTGCTGCGAATGACGCGCATGGAACCGTTTGTTTCACGGCCTGCGGCGAAGCTCTCCGGCGGCATGAAGCAAAAACTGGCGTTGATGTGCACGCTGCTCCACCATCCCCGCATTTTGTTTCTGGATGAGCCCACGAATGGCGTCGATCCGGTCTCCCGGCGCGATTTCTGGGCAATTCTGTATGAGCTGGTCCAGCGCGGGCTCACGGTGTTGATCACCACTGCATATCTGGATGAGGCAGAGCGGTGCAATCGGGTGGGCCTGATATATCGCGGCCGCCTGATCCAGTGCGATACGCCTTCGGCCCTGCGCACCAGGATGCGGGAAGAATGCTACGAGGTCGCCGCTCGAGATCGCGAGGCGGCGCGCGGGCGGCTTGCGCGCGAACCCGGCGTTGTCAGCGTTGAGCCGTCCGGCGCCACGCTGCACCTGTTTTTGGATCCGGCCGTCACCTCGGCCCAACGGGTGCGCAGCGCGGCGCCGGAGGCCGAGTTTCGCCGGATCATTCCTTCGCTCGAAGATGTTTTCATCGCCGAAGTCAGAAAGCAGGAGGCCGGTCGTGCCGCTGGAACCTGAGGGCGACGCCGTGAAAACCCGCGAACTGTTAAAGCGCTTTGGCGATTTTGTCGCCGTTGATCATGTCACCCTCCAGGTCCGCCGCGGCGAAATCTTCGGCTTCCTTGGCCCAAACGGCGCAGGCAAGTCCACCACCATCCGCATTCTTTGCGGGCTGCTTTCACCCACCAGCGGCGAGGCGACCGTCGCCGGATTCGATGTGCGCACGCAGCCGGAGCAGATCAAGCAGCACATCGGATACATGTCGCAGAAGTTTTCGCTGTATGACGATCTCACGGTTGAGGAAAACATCGAGTTCTTCGCCGGCGTCTACGGCGTTCCGGAGGAGCGCCGCCGTAAGCGCAAGCAATACGTGCTTGAAATGGCCGGCCTCACCGAGCAAAGGACTACGATGACGCGGCTGCTTGCCGGCGGCTGGAAGCAGCGCCTGGCGCTGGGCTGCGCGATTCTGCATGATCCACCGGTTCTTTTCCTTGATGAGCCGACCTCGGGGGTCGATCCCATCGCACGGCGCGGCTTTTGGGAACTGATTTATCAACTGTCGGCCGCGGGCCGGACGATCTTTGTCAGCACGCACTACATGGACGAGGCCGAGTACTGCCACCGGCTTGCGCTGATGTATCGGGGCAGAGTGGTTGCGCTGGGCGCTCCCGCCGAACTGAAGGCGGCGCTGGCGGGGCGCGAGATTATATACCTGGAGCCCAGCGACATTCCGGCCGCGATGACAGCGCTCCAAAACCGTTCGGGAATTTTCGACGCCGCGGTATTTGGCGCGGGGCTGCACGTTGCGGTGGACAGCGCCGAATCCGCGATTCCGCACATTCGCGCGGCACTCTCAAACGCCGGCATTCCGGTGCGCCGTCTTGAAGTGATCGATCCCTCCATGGAGGACGTCTTTGCCGCCGTCATCGAAAAGGAGGAACAGATCCGGTGAATCTGCGACGCACGCGCGCCATTGCGAAGAAGGAGTTTCTGCACATCCTCCGCGACGTCCGCAGCCTGATTGCGGCCATCGCCCTGCCCATGGTGATGCTGCTGCTGTTCGGTTGGGCGCTGAGTCTCGATGTCGACCAGATCCCCACGGTGGTGCACGATCTGGACAACACTCCGCAGAGCCGCGATCTGGTTCAGGCCTTCTCTGGATCGCGGTATTTCAAGGTGATCGGGTATGCGACGGACGCACGCGCGATTGACCGGTCGATTGATCGCGGGGAGGCCCTGCTCGGCCTCACAATCCTGCCCGGCTTCGGCAGAAGAGTTCAGTCCGGAAAACAGGCCGATGTGCAGCTCGCTTTCGATGGCAGCGATTCCAATACGGCGTCGATTGCCCTCGGGTATGCTGACGCCTTAATTCAAGCGTACTCCTTCGGGCTCAAGTCGGATGCTCAAAGGAAATTCGGCGGAGGAGAGCTGAAGCCGGCTGTCGATGCGCGCGTGCGCGTGTGGTATAACACCGATCTCAAATCAAAGAACTACATCATCCCCGGGTTGATCGCCGTGATACTTATGATCATCACGGCGAACCTGACATCGCTCACGATTGCGCGCGAGTGGGAGAACGGGACGATGGAGCAGTTGCTGTCCACGCCGGTGCGGCCGGCGGAGCTGGTCCTTGGCAAGCTATCAGCCTACTTCGCGCTCGGATTCACAGATCTGGTCATCTGCGTGGTGGTTGGCGTTTTCGTGTTCGGCGTGCCGTTGCGGGGGAATATATTGTTGCTGTTCACTGCTTGCTGTGTATTCCTGTTCGGAGCTCTCTGCCAGGGGATCCTGGTCTCGGCCGCGACCCAGTCGCAGCTGATGGCCTACCAGCTGGGCTCGTTCACGTCTTTTCTGCCGGCATTCTTGCTGTCAGGATTCGTCTACGCGATCGAAAACATGCCGAAGGCGATCCAACCGTTCACCTATATTGTGCCGGCGCGCTATTTCATCACCGTGCTCCGCGCCGTCTTCCTGAAAGGGGTCGGCTGGAGCATGCTGTGGACGCAATTGCTTTTTTTGGTTCTCTACGCGGCGATCGTACTGTTCTTCGCCAGCAGAAAGATGAGGCAGAAAATCGCATGAGACGGCGATTGCGGGCGCTGATGCGCAAAGAGCTGTTGCAGGCGGTGCGCGAGCCGCGGATGCGCGGGCTGCTGATCGGGCCGCCAATCGTGCAATTGCTGATCTTCGGATATGCCGCCAATATGGACGTCGACCACGCGCGCATGGCCTGGATGGACATGGACCGCACCACCGAAAGCCGCGACCTGCTGAGCGATTTCGTCGGATCGCGCCGCTTCGAACTGGTCGCGGAACCAGAGCGCGACGCGGAAATGCAAAGGTTGCTCGACCGGGGCGCCGTCGATCTGGTTATCCGAGTCCTGCCCGGGTTCGCGCGCGACATCCATCACGGACGCACAGCAGCCATCCAGATCCTGGTAGACGGCACCAACTCGAACACCGGGTCCATCGCCGCGAACTATGCGGCTCAAACCGTAGCGCGCTATTCGGCCCGGGTTATGGAGCAGCGGAAACTGAGCATGATGGTGGGCCGCTCGGCGGCGGTCAACGCGCCGGTTCGTCTGAGCGCGCCCGAGGTGACCGCCCAGTCGCGCGTATGGTTCAATCCGGACCTGCGCAGCCGCAACTATTTCGTTCCCGGGATTGTGGTCAACATCATTACGCTGGTCACGCTGATGCTCACGGCCATGGCCATCGTGCGCGAAAAGGAAATCGGGACGATGGAGCAGCTGATGGTTACGCCCATCCGGCCCATCGAGCTGATCCTGGGCAAGACGCTGCCCTTTGCCTTTGTGGGACTGTTTGACACCGCGCTGGTCATTACATTTGCGCTGCTGATCTTTCATGTTCCGTTCCGCGGCAGTTTCCTGGTGCTGCTCCTCGCTGCGATTTTGTTCCTGTTCACGACGCTCGGCGCAGGCCTGTTCATTTCGACCGTTTCTCGCACGCAGCAGCAAGCGATGATGTCGACATTTCTGCTGTTTAATCCATTTTTTCTGCTCAGCGGCTTCACCTTCCCGATCCGCAACATGCCCGTCGCGGCGCAGTATCTGACTTATGTCAACCCCGTGCGCTATTTCATGGAGATTGTCCGCGGGGTGTTCCTGAAGGGCGCCGGGGTCAGCGCGCTATGGCCTCAACTGCTTGCGCTTGCGACTTTTGGAGTTGTGATCCTGACATTCAGTGGGTTGAGATTTCATAAGAAGCTGGACTGATTGCAGAGGCGAGGGCGCGGCGGCAGCGCGCACGATGCTGGCAGCCTGCGCCGGTTCAGCGGCCCGGCGAGCGGCAGTTCTGGTCCACCGAAGGCAATAGCGCCGCCTTTGCGCTCACCGGCGATCTTGCGGCTGCGGACCAGGACGCGGGGAGAGTTTAGGCGCCAGCATGCGCCGCCGCCCGCGCGCGGTCGATCTCCGCGATTTCCTCGGCGCTCAACCGGAACTCCAGCGCTCCGATGACTCCTTTCACCTGCTCCGCCGAGCGCATCCCGACGATGGCTCCAGTCACCTCCGGCCTGCGCAGCGTCCAGGCGATCGCCACTTCGCCGGCAGTCCGACCATGCCGCCGCCCGATCTCGCGGCACGTTTCGGCGATCTCCAGATTCCGTGACAGGTTGGGCTCCTGGAAGGCGGCAGCGCGTCTGCGGAAATCGTCCGGCGCGAAATTTTTCACCCGCTCCTTGGACATCGCGCCCGTGAGCAGTCCGCTTTTCATGGGCGAATACACGATCACTCCAATGTTATTCCGGCCGCAATATGGCAAAATTTCGTCTTCGATTTCTGGAGAAATAATCGAATAAGGAGGTTGGAGCGAGGTAATCGGAGCAATCGCCTGGCAACGGCGCATCTGCCCGACATTGAAATTGGATACGCCGATCCAGCGAACTTTGCCCTCTTGTTGCAGTCTGGCCATTGCCTCCCAGCCTTCCTCGATATCCTCCTCCGGCTGCGGCCAATGGATCTGGTACAAGTCGATCACGTCCAGTTTCAGCCGCCGCAGGCTGGCTTCGCACTCGCGGCGGATCGAATCCGCCTTCAACGAACCGCTGATGTCGCCCTTTTCATTCCACACCCTCTCGCATTTTGTGAATACGTAGGGGCGCCGCGGCCGCCCGGCGATCGCACGGGCGACGACTTCTTCGGAGTGTCCCAACCCATATACCGCAGCAGTATCGATCCAGTTGATTCCGCAGTCCAGCGCGGCATGAATGGCTTCGATCGACGCATTATCGTCCTGCGGCCCCCAGGCGAAAGCCCATCCACCGCCGCCCATCGCCCAGGCTCCGATTCCGATGGGCGTGATCTCCATGTCGCTGTTTCCAAGGCGTTTTAATTGCATCGTTTCTATTCTCGCGCGCTCCGCTGTTGCGGCTTACTATGATACCTGGGCAGCGCGACCCGCTCGATTGCAAGCCCCGGACAGCCTGGGATGTTGAACAAGTGGCCGCGCCCTTCAGCGGTACGTCTTGTCATCCAGCCGGCTGAAGTCCACGCTGTCGTCCAGCACGCCGATCGTGACAATCGCGAACGTGAAAACGCGCGTATCCGGCTCCAGGTGGCCTCCGAAAGCCTTTTCCGGATTCGCCAGCGTAATGTGCGCGTGGATCTGGCCGTTCATGATGTAGCCGTTCATGCTGATCAGGTCCGCCGGCGCCATGGGATCCTTTTCGAACATGTTCTTTGACGGAAACGTACGGTTGCTGACCTGGTGGATGTGATAACCCCGCACTGAGCCCGCGCCCGCCAGGATGACTCCATTGCGGATGTTCTCCCGCTTGACCATTCGCTGGAGCCCGGCCAGCAGATCCGTGTCGAACTTGAATCGGAGCGTCACGATGCGTTCGAAACGACCGGTGACGGCGTACACGTCCGGGACCTGATCGCTGTTAGGCCGCGCATCGTCGGCCGGCGACCGGCTGGCGTTCACCACCTCCCGCCGCGTCTGCCCGTCTGAAAACATGGCTGCGAGCGCCAATGTCAATGTTGAAAGCACGGTCCTGGTTTTCATCGCCGCTCCTTGCCGAATTCCACGCCCCGGGTGGATATGTAATATTTCGCAAGCATATTTGGCCGCTCCCAAGACGGAATACGCTGCGGATTGCGCAGGTATGCGAAGAACTGGTTCGCGACCTGAGCGAAATGCGCCTCATGGCCCACGCGAAATTTCTCTGGGATGACAATGCGCGCTTCCTTTTCCGTGCGGGCCATTCCGAGACCTGGCCATTGCTGCTGCAACTGGTCAATCTTCTCTTGCAACCTGGCAAACACCTCGGCGCGATCCGCCTCGCGCGCGGGCGCAACATACAGCTGTGGAATGTAATTCTCCGGCTTGCCCTGCCGGATCTGGACGCTTGCTTTCGAGCCGCGGAAGACGGCTTCATACGAATCGCCCGATCCGGCTGGCGCTTCCCAGTTCCACACAATCTCTAACCGCACATAGACGCCGCGGAGCGTGTAATCCACGGAGTTATTGCAGAAGTATTCGAAGCTTCCCCCATGAACCCGGCTGGCTAACGCCGGAGGGAAGGCCGGCTCGCCCGTGACCTGCTCGAACTGCTTCTGCGTGATCGCCAACGGCCACCGCCGTCCGTCCAAGACGCGAACATCAGCTCGGTAATCGATCGCCTCGCCGGGAAATGCGGTCCACTGCACAAGGTCGATGACGTGCGTGCCTACATCGGCCAGTCCTTCGCCATACTCCTCGATGTCGAAGAACCACGCAGGGCGGCGCAGCGGAACTCCGGCCACGGCTTTCATCACATGATGAACGCTCCTGGCCCAGACGCCCGGATTGCGGCTGCTTCCCGGCTGGAGGCGTCCGAACAGCGCGGGATCGTTCACCAGAATCCGCTGTAGTTCCGATGTGACTTCATACCGCTCCGTCATGATGTCATATGCCACCAGGCGCTTTTGATCCGCCAGATCCAGCGCGCGCTCCAGCTTTGGCATATCGGCTGATGAAATGATCCACGGCTTGTCGGCAAAGACATTCAACCCCGCCGACAGCGAAGCAAGAATCCGGTCGATCTTGCCGCGGTTGCGGCCGGTAAACACCACGACGTCGCCCGGCGGACTGCGCAGCATGTCGCCCATTGGATCGCTGCTGGTGTGGATGTCGAGATCCCAGCTGGTCGGGTTGTCGCGGCGCGCGTTAAACAGCGCGATGCGGTTCAGGTAATCAAGTAATTCGGGCCCCAGCGGCGCGAATACCGAGACGCGCCGGTCGAGCGATGGGTACATCTCCTTTTGCAGAAGCGCGGCGTGAAAGTGGCCGGGATCCACAATAATCAGCCGGGCCGGCGGCTCATTGTTCGGCGACGGGGACAAGCCGGCTCCAACCCCAGCGAGCAAAAAAACGGGAAGGATGATTCTCATACCATGCCATGCGCGCCATCGGGCTTTCCCCGCGATTATCATCTGGCGCCCTCGATCAAAGCAACAGGCGCAGCCGCCCGCGGCCGGCGCGCGCGCCTACAATAAAAGCGTGCGCGACGAGTCTTCCATCCAGCAGGCGGTCGCCCGTCTCGACGCCGTTCGCAAGGAGATCGGCAAGGTGATTGTGGGCCAGCAGGACGTCGTGGACGGCGTTCTCATTTGTCTTCTTGCGGGCGGTCACGCGCTGCTCGAAGGCGTGCCGGGACTGGGCAAGACCACGCTGCTGCGCACCCTAGGCCGCGTGCTTCATCTCAAGTACTCGCGCATTCAGTTTACGCCGGATCTCATGCCGGCGGATATTGTGGGCAGCATGATTATTGAGACGGACGATCGCGGCAGCAAGGCGCTGCGTTTTCAGCCCGGCCCGATCTTCGCCAATCTCGTGCTGGCGGACGAGATCAATCGCGCCACTCCGAAGACGCAGTCCGCGCTGCTCGAGGCCATGCAGGAGCGCACCGTGACCAGCGGCGCGACGACGCATGAGCTCGACGCGCCGTTTCTGGTCATGGCGACGCAGAATCCCATTGAAATGGAGGGCACCTATCCGCTTCCGGAAGCGCAACTGGACCGCTTTCTGATGAAGATTCTCGTAACGTATCCCTCGCGGGAAGAGTTGAACCGCATCGTCGAGCGCACGATCCAGCCGGAAGAAACGCGGATCCAGCCGATCATGGGCCGCGATGAAATTCTCGAGGTTCGCGCGATTTGTCGCGAAGTGCTGGTTGCGCCGCACGTGCAGGACTACGCCATCGATGTTGTTCTGGCGACTCAGCCGGGCGCTTCTCATTCGCACGAAATGGCCAACAAATACGTCCGCTATGGCAGTTCGCCCCGCGGCGCGCAGGCGCTGGTCGAATGCGGGCGCGTGCTGGCCTTCATGCGCGGCCGCATGCACCTCAGCATCGAGGACATCCGCGCGATCGCGCCGTCCGTTTTGCGGCATCGCATTATTCTCAACTTTGACGCGCACGCTGATGGGCAAACGCCGGAAACGGTCCTCGGCCGGATCCTTGAAAGCGCGACGGCTTCGGCCATGGCCCGGTAGCCTGTCCCGTGCGCGGCGCGGGCGCCAGCTCCTGCGCAACGCGCTGCAAGCCACCGAGCCTATCCGCCTTGTACGCGCCTCTGCTTGCCGGCCCAGAATCGTTCTTTGATCACAAGCTTGCGAATCTTACCCGTGCCTGTTTTGGGAAGCTGGTCCTCGGTGAATTCAATGATGCGGGGCAGCTTGAACTTGCCCAAGCGCTGTTTCAGAAAATCGAGAAGCTGGGCCGAGTCGAGCGTCGAGCCGGGTTTGCGGACTACGACGGCCGCGGGAACCTCTCCCCAGGTATCGTCCGGCGCAGCGACTACGGCGCATTCGAACACTTCCGGATGAGCGAAGATTGCCTTCTCCACTTCGAGCGACGAAATATTCTCGCCGCCGCTGATAATGATCTCTTTTTTGCGGTCGACGATATGGATGAAGCCCTCTTCGTCCCACACGGCCATGTCGCCGGTGTGAAACCACGGCCCGCTCATCACGGCGGCCGTGGCTTCCGGCTCGCGGTAGTAGCCCTCCATGATGTGATCGCCCATGGCGACGACTTCGCCGATGGTGTGCATGTCGCGAGGCACATCGTTCATTTCCGCATCGACCACGCGAACCTGCACATTGGGAACCGGCCAACCTGCCATGGCCTGCCGCGCGTAGCGTTCATTGTCATTGGCAGGAATGAGCTCGCGCTTATTGCGCGCAGATGTCAATACGGGGGCCGTCTCCGTCAGACCATAGCCGCCGACGCACTGCGCCGTGGGGAAGGCGCTCTCCACGCGCCGCATCAACTCGGGAGAGGACGCGGCGCCGCCAATCATGATGTACCGCATGGTGGAGGTATTAAATTTGCCGAGATCGCCGCAATTGAGCAGCGCGTTGGCCATGGTTGGAACCAGGCACATATCCGTGGCTTTGTGCTCCTCGATCATTCGCAGCACGTAGGCCGGCTCAAAGCGCCGGATCATCACCTGCTTGAGGCCCATCATCGTAGACGCCTGCGGCCGTCCCCATCCATTAGCGTGAAACAGCGGAATGGCGTGCAGGTCCACCATGGTATCGGGCTCGCGAAACATGGTGGCGATGGAGAGCGCGTGCAGATACAGCGTGCGGTGGCTGAGCGTTACGCCTTTCGGAGTTCCGGTGCTGCCGCTGGTGTAAAACAGCTCGGCGATGGACATCTCGTCAATCTGGAACACATCGGCGCGTTCGGGATACCCGTGGTCGAGCAGCTCTTCGTAGGTAAGGTCCGCGACCGGGATTTTGTCGTTTATCGTTACATACCGCTCGATGGAAGGACACAGCGGGCGCAGCTTTTCAACCAAGGGAGCGAAATCGTTTTCGAAGATCAGCATTTTGGCGCCCGCATGATTCAGGATCCCGATCAGCTCCTGCGGGGACAGGCGCACGTTGAGCGGCATGATGATGGCGCCGGCCTGGACGACGCCGAAGTAGCCTTCGAGCAGTTGATTGTTGTTGAAGCTCAAATACGCAACGCGGTCGCCGCGCTCGATCCCTTCCCGGGCCAGCGCGGTTGCCAGCCGCTCGGCCCTTTCGCCAAATTCGCGATAGGTGAACTGGCGATCTCCGGAAACAACTCCGATATTGCGTCCGAAAACGTCCATGGCGCGGTGCAGACACCGAATAGGCGTAAGAGGTACGAACATTGGAAGCCTGCGAGGATTATAGGACAGTCGCAGCAGCGCGTGGCGCTGCGCCGCCAACGTCGGGCGACGCAAAGCCGGCAATGGGCGCGGCGACGGCGCTGGCTGCGCACGTTGGATGATTTCGAGCCAAATGATATAGGATTGAGGTGTAGTGTTTCGCGCCATCACCAGCGTTGCTGCGACGATCATGCTCATGGCCGTTCTCATTGGCGGCGCATGCGCAGGCTGCTGGGCGCCGCTTCAGAAAGCAACGCATTGCTGCCATCCGACCGGACAGTGCGATAAGGCTGGCAATGCGCCAGTACACAGCGAGTGCGCGAGCCAGCCGGTTGATCTTGCCGTCGTCGAACAGGCGTCGCATGTGGCCGTGGCGCTCGAACCGGCGGCCGGTTGCGCTCCGGCGATCATGATGCGCCCAGCCTCGAATTTCGAAGCGCCCCGCGAGGAGATCCAACCGTATTTGGCGCTCGACCTTTGCGTTCTCCACTCAGTCCTCACCATCTAGCCGCTATTCCCTGCCCGCGCTAGTTTTTGACAAACCAGAATTTTGGAGGGTTGATGCGGTCTGCCGCATACTGGCTGGCGCTGCCGCTGGCTGCCGCAGCGTGGGGGCAAGCGGCGCAAGAGCGCCTGAATCTCGATGATCTTGTCGCCGAGGCGCTGCGAGCGAATCCCGAGATCCTGGCGGCGCAAAGCAAGTACGAAGCGGCGCGGCAGCGTCCGGCGCAGGAGCGGTCCCTGCCGGAGCCGACCTTTTCACTCGGTTGGAACTCCAGCGGCAGTCCGCTGCCGGGCGCCGGCCTGGGCACGGAGCCGATCGCGAACGTGGGCGCCATGGCGTCTCAGGAAATCCCGTACCCGGGCAAACTGCGGCTGCGCGCCGCCGTTGCGGAGAAAGAAGCAGATATTGAGGCGCAGCAGTTTCACGCGGTCGAATTGAACGTCATCTCGCGCGTGAAGCAGGCCTACTATCGGCTGCAGCATGCCTACGCCATGCTGGGCGTACTCGCCCGCAACCGCGACGCGCTGCGCACGTTATTGCGAGCCGCCGAGGCGCGCTATTCGGTCGGAAAGACGACGCAGGCGGATGTCTTCAAGGCGCAGATGCAACTTACCGTGATTGAAACCAGGATTGCCCAGATCGAGCGCGAACGAACAGGGCGCGAAGCGGAAATTAACGCCTTGCTGAATCGAAGGCCGGGAACGCCGGTCACCCGGCCTGGGGAGCCGCACATGATGTCGATTGGGTTCACCATCGACGAGTTGCTCGCAAAGGCGCGCGATGCAGCCCCCGCGCTGGCGCGGGAACAAAAGGTGATGGAGCGCGCCAACACAGCGCTCCGTCTTGCGCGCACGGATTACTACCCGGACTTTACCGTCAACGGCGGCTACTACTATATGGGCTCCATGCCGCCCATGTACATGTTCCGCGCCGATATCAAGCTGCCGCTGCGCCGCGCCAAAACGCGCGCCGAGATCACGGAGAGATCCGAAGAGATCGCCCAGGCGCGCCATACATACGAAGCTGCGGCGCGGGATCTGGAATTTCGGATCCAGGATGAATACACCGCCGCCAAGACCGCGCAGACGCTCCTGGATCTGTATGCAAGGACCGTGATTCCGCAGGCCAGGCTGGCGGTGGAATCATCGCTGGCATCGTATGAGACCGGCGCGACGGATTTTCTGACCGTGCTAAGCAACCACGTCGCGGCCTTCGAGTACGAAATGAACTACCACGAGCAGATGCAGGAGTATCACCTGGCGCTGGCCCGTTTGGAAGAGCTGACCGGAGTGGAGCTGATCAAATGAAAAGGACTGCCGTCTTTATCCTGGCTGTTCTGGCGTTCGCGGCCGCATTCGCCGCTGGCTGGTACGCGCGCAGCCGTGCATCCGCTCCCGAACAAAAAGCTCGGCGCAAAATCCTGTACTGGATTGATCCCATGCATCCTGCCTATAAATCGGACCAGCCTGGCGTCGCTCCGGATTGTGGCATGAAATTGGTCCCGGTTTACGCGGACGGCGCCGCGGGCGCCGGTTCAACTCCGGCGAAGACAAAGATCCTCTACTATCGCGACCCGCAGGACCCGTCATATCGTTCCGACAAACCGGGTCTGAATCCGGAGACCGGCAACGAATTGGAACCTGTGTATGAAGGCGCCGCGAATACGATTTCCATCAGCGCCGAAAAGCAGCAACTGATCGGCGTCACCTATGCCGTCGCCGAACTCTCCTCCGGGGCTGAAACCATTCCCGCGGTCGGCAGAATCGCGCAGGATGAGACAAGGATTACGCGGGTTCATCCGAAAATCGAAGGCTGGATTGAGAAGGTCTATGCCGACTTCACCGGACAACTGGTGAACAAGGGCGATCCGCTGCTGACCATTTACAGCCCGGAGATGCTCGCCAGTGAACAAGAGCTCATCGTCGCGCTGCGCGCCCGCGACATGATGAGGGCCGGGCCGAGCCGCGAGGCGTACGAGAACAGCGAATTGCTGATCGAAGCCGCGCGCCGCCGGCTCGAACTGTGGGACCTCAGCGCGGCGCAGATCGGTGAAATCGAGCGTAGGCGCAATACGATCCGGACCATTACCCTATACTCCCCGGCGGCCGGCTACATCACGGCGCGGAATGCGTTCCCGAGCCAGCGCGTATCGCCGGATACCGAACTGTACGCGATCGCCGATCTCAGCCGCGTGTGGATTCTTGCTGATGTGTTCGAGACAGACCTGCCGAAGATCCGCACGGGCCAGAGCGCAATCGTTTCCCTGCCGAACACAGGCCGGACCTTTCTAGCCAAGGTCAGCTACATTCAACCGCAGATCGATCCGACATCCCGCACGCTGAAAGTTCGCCTGGAAGCGCCGAATCCGGACCTGAAGCTGAAGCCCGACATGTTCGTCAACGTCGAATTCCGCATCGCCCTGCCGCGGCGGGTGACCGTGCCGGCCGATGCAGTCCTCAACACGGGACTGCGTAAGAGCGTGTTTGTCGACCGCGGAAATGGCGTTCTGGAACGGCGGGAAGTGCAAACCGGAGATCGGATGGGCGATCGAATTCAGGTCACGAGCGGTTTGCGCGCCGGTGAGCGCGTAGTGGCGTCCGGCGCTTTCCTGGTGGACTCGGAGGCGCAGTTGAAAGGGGCGGCGCATGATCAATCGCATCATTGAATTCTCCGGGCGCAACCGCTTTGCCGTCTTGGCGCTAGTGGCGTTCGCCTTCGCCGCGGGGATCTGGTCGATGCTCAACATCCCGCTCGATGCGATTCCGGACCTCAGCGACACGCAGGTAATTATCTACTCGCGATGGGACCGCAGCCCGGATATTATCGAGGACCAGGTCACGTATCCGATCGTCACGTCGATGCTCGGCGCGCCGAGAGTAAAAGCCGTGCGCGGATTTTCGGATTTCGGCTATTCCTTCGTGTACATCGTTTTTGAGGAAGGCACGGATATCTACTGGGCGCGTTCGCGAACGCTGGAGTACCTCCAGGGCGTGCTGCCGCGATTGCCGCAGGGCGTCAGGACAGAACTCGGCCCGGATGCGACGGGGGTCGGCTGGATCTTTGAATACGCGCTGATCGATACGCAACATCGTCATAATCTGGCCGAATTGCGATCGCTTCAGGACTGGTTTTTGCGATATCAACTGCGGTCCGTGCCCGGCGTCGCCGAGGTCGCGCCGATTGGCGGATTTGTGCGCCAGTACCAGGTGAATGTGGATCCGCGCAGGCTACAGGCGTACAACATCCCGATCATGAAGGTGGTCGACGCTGTCCGCGCGGGCAATAACGACGTTGGGGGGCGCTTGATTGAATCAAGCGGCGCCGAGTACATGGTGCGCGGGCGAGGCTACGCCCAGACTCCTGCCGATATCGGCCGCATCGTTTTGATGACCACTCCGGACGGGATTCCCGTTCGCGTCCAGGACGTCGGCGAAGTGATGCTGGGACCCGACATCCGGCGCGGCGTTGCAGACTGGAACGGCGAGGGTGACGTCGCGGCCGGGATCGTGATCATGCGGCAGGGCGAGAACGCGCTTCAGGTCATCGATCGCGTGAAGGAGAAACTGCGCGAAATCGAGCCGGGGCTGCCCCATGGCGTGAAGGTGGTGACGGCATACGACCGCTCCGACCTGATTCTGCGCTCCATCGATAACCTCAGGCACACGCTCACCGAGGAGATGATCATGGTTGCGATTGTTATCCTCATCTTCCTCTGGCACATTCCCAGCGCGATCATCCCCATGTTCACGATTCCCATTGCGATCGCCATTTCGTTCATTCCGATGAGGGCGATGGGGCTGACATCGAATATCATGTCGCTCGGCGGGATCGCCATCGCCATCGGGGCGATGGTGGACGCGGCCATTGTGGTCGTCGAGCAGACGCATAAGAAGCTCGAGGAGTGGGATCGCGAAGGGCGGGTGCGCGATTACCGCCGCGTGATCGTCGAAGCCGTGAAGGAGGTCGGAGGGCCGAGCTTTTTCGCGCTGCTGGTGATTGCGGCGTCGTTTCTGCCGGTGCTCACGCTCGAAGCGCAGGAGGGCCGCCTTTTCAAGCCGCTGGCGTATACAAAAAACATCTCGATGATCGTGGCGGCCGTGCTCGCCATTACGCTCGACCCGGCGATGCGGCTGTTGTTCACGCACGCGACGCAGTTCGATTTTCGGCCGCGATGGCTGGCCCGGGTCGCCAATGCGGTCGTGGTCGGCAAGATTCACCCCGAGGAGCGGCATCCGATCAGCGGCATCCTGATCCGTATGTACGAGCCTGTGTGCGCCCGGGCGCTGCGCTGGAAGTGGGCTGTAATCGGCGGCGCGGCGGCGCTGGTTGCCGTCACGATTCCGATATATCAGCGGCTCGGAAGCGAATTTATGCCACCGCTCGATGAGGGCGCTCTGCTGTACATGCCATCCACTCTTCCCGGCATATCGCTGACCGAAGCCCAGCGTCTTATGCAGACGCAAGACCGGATCCTGCGGTCGTTTCCCGAGGTGGCGACGGTGCTGGGGAAGGCGGGGCGGGCAGAGACTTCAACGGATCCGGCGCCGCCTTCGATGATGGAAACGGTCGTCATCCTGAAGCCGCCGAGTGAATGGCCGCGCGTTGATACATGGTGGACCCGATGGGCGCCGAACTGGCTCGCGCCGGCCTTGCGGCGCATCACGCCGGATCATATCTCGACCGAAGATCTGACAGATCGCATGAATGCCGCGCTCGACCTTCCTGGCGCGGCGAACGCCTGGACCATGCCGGTGAAGGCCCGCATCGACATGCTCACGACGGGCATCCGCACGCCGGTGGGCATTAAAATCTACGGCTCAGATATCAACACGATTGAACGTCTGGGCACGGAACTGGAACGGCTGCTCCCCTCTGTGCGCGGCACACGGAATGTATTCGCGGAGCGGACCGGCGGCGGCTATTTCATCGATTTCGATTGGAATCGCGACGCCCTGGCTCGCTACGGTCTCAGCATCGATGATGCCCAGGCCATCGTGACCAATGCCGTGGGCGGCGAACAAGTGAGCACTACCGTGGAGGGGCGCGAGCGATATCCGGTGAACGTACGATACCTGCGTGATTTTCGCGGCGATCCGGGTCAGTTGAGCCGCGTGCTGGTCCCGGTGATGAACGGGCGGGCGCAGATCCCCGTATCGGAGCTGGGTTCCGTTCATGTCCGCTCGGGCCCGAGCATGCTGCGCGATGAAAACGGCCTGCTCAGCGGATACGTCTATGTCGACGTCGCGGGACGGGATATCGGATCGTACGTGGCGGAGGCGAAGCCAATGGTGCGCGAGCGCCTCCGCGTCCCGCCGGGATACTCGATTGCGTGGAGCGGCCAATACGAGTCGATGGAGCGCGTGCGGCAGCGGTTGGCGGTCATTCTGCCGCTGACGCTGTTTCTCATTCTGGCGCTGCTGTACATGAACACGAAATCAATGGCCAAGACCATAATCATCGTACTCGCCGTGCCGTTTTCGGCTGTCGGCGCAATCTGGCTGCTGTATGCGCTTGGTTACAACATCAGCATCGGCGTCTGGGTCGGTCTCATCGCCCTCATGGGCGTAGATGCGGAAACCGCGGTCTTCATGCTGCTCTATCTGGATCTGTCCTATAACAAAGCCCGCGACGAAGGCAGGCTGCGGACGCTATCCGACCTGCAAGAGGCTATTGTCGAGGGGGCGGTAAAGCGGATACGGCCGAAATTCATGACAGCGGCCTGTATGTTCAGCGGCCTGGTTCCGATCATGTGGTCCACCGGCGCCGGCGCGGACGTCATGAAGCGCATCGCGGCCCCGATGATCGGCGGCATCTTCACTTCATTTCTGCTTGAATTGATCGTTTATCCCGCAATTTATGAGGTTTGGAAATGGCGTTTCGAATTAAAGCCGCGGCGTGTCTGAGCATCGGACTGGCCGCTGCGCTGTGCGCACAGGATCTGCAATTCAGAGTGCGGCATAAGCATTTGGCGAAGGGCGGCGAGGGCATGTTAACGTTCAAGTCGGGCGGCGTGTCGTTCGAGGAGACGGGCAAAGCGGACCATGCGCGTCAATGGAAGTACACGGATTTTGAACGGTTAGAACTCGCTCCGAATCGCATCCGGGTGGTGACATACGAAGACGCCCGCTGGCAATTGGGCCGCGACAGGGAATACATATTCGATCGTCTGGAGCCGGATGCAGCCGGACGATTATATCCGTTTCTAGCCGCGCATCTTGACCAGCGTTTCATCGCGCGCGTAGCGGATCGGTCGATCTCGCCATTGTGGACCATGCCCGCGAAAGCTCTCCGCGGGCGAAGCGGCGCGCAGGGAATGTTGAAAATTGGTTCAGATCGGATCGTGTTCGAAGCAGCAAGCGCGTACGATTCCCGGACGTGGCGTTTCTCCGATAT
>Ga0070740_10002650_pt1 | contig 20398 bp, 16 predicted proteins | sample Coa_R2_FD_67286 | JGI IMG/M metagenome (GOLD analysis project Ga0070740, IMG submission 67286) | Surface soil microbial communities from Centralia Pennsylvania, which are recovering from an underground coalmine fire - Coalmine... | ecosystem: Environmental > Terrestrial > Soil > Unclassified ...
CCAGATGCTCAGCAATCCATGCGCTGAGCGCCTCGATTTCGGCGGGCGAGTCGTTCTCGCCGGGGATAAGCAGGGTAGTGATCTCCAGCCACACGCGCGCTTCGTGCTTGAGGTATTCGAGTGTTTCGAGCACCGGGGCGAGCGTGCCCGTGCACAGCCGCCGGTAAAATCCTTCGGTGAAGCCTTTCAGATCGATGTTGGCGGCGTCCACGTAACGATAGAACTCCGCCCGCGGCGCCTCGCACATGTAGCCGGCGGACACCGCCACCGTCTTGACCCCCTGTGCCCGGCAGGCCTGCGCCACGTCGATCGCATATTCGACAAACACCACCGGGTCGTTGTAGGTGAAGGCCACCGCCCGGCATCCGCTGCCCAGCGCCGCGCGCACGATGGCCTCGGACGTGGCCAGGTCGGTCAGCCGGTCAAATTCGCGCGCCTTGCTGATGTCCCAGTTCTGGCAGAAGCGGCAGGTCAGGTTGCATCCCGCGGTTCCGAACGACAGCACCGCCGTGCCGGGCAGAAAATGGTTGAGCGGCTTCTTTTCGATCGGATCGACGCAAAAGCCGGAGGAACGGCCATAGGTCGTCAGCACCATGCGGTCGTGATGGCGGGCGCGGACGAAGCACAGCCCGCGCTGATTTTCCTTAAGCTTGCAAAAGCGCGGACACAGATCGCATTGAATCCGGCCGTCAGGCAGGCGATGCCAAAAGCGCGCGTCGCTGCCCGCCTCGATACTGTTCATAGTTTCATTCTACCATTATTGACGCCGCTCAAGTTCGCGCACGCACGCGCCGTTGTTTTCCCGTGGAGTTCATCATTTCCGGTTCCCACCGATTCCGAACAAAGTGAGGAACCCCGCCGACGCGCGTTCACCAAAACACTGACGATGCGGGGAGCGGCGCTCAGGCCTGCGAGTTGAACCAAGCCGCCCTCGAAAACAACTCATTCTCTTCCTGTACGGATGGCAGCGGTTGATCTAAGCTACCGACCCCGTCAGGGCGGCTGTCGCATTTTCAATCGGCCCCGCCGCTTGGCTTTGCAAATGGAGCAGAGACCATGGAAGTTATCGATTCACAAGTCCATGCCAATCAGCGGGGAATCGACCAGTCGATCGCGATCATGAACGCGGTGGGAGTCGACGCCGCCGTGATCGACGTCTGGCCGCCGGCGCGCCGCCAACTGCCCAACGGCGTGTACCGCTTTGACTATGCCTTCGCCGAAGAAGCGGTGGCGCGCTTCCCGGCCCGTTTCGCCTATATCGCGCGCTTTGATCCCAACGACCCGCAAGTCGACGAGCTGGTGGGGGAACTACGCCAGGCGCCGGGCCGGCTGTGTATCCGGATCGCGTCGGGCTTCGACATCAAGGTGCTGCGCGAGGGCCGGGGAGGACATCAGGCGATTCTCCAGGCCGCCGCACGCCACGGCGTGCCCGTGATGATCTATCCGGGCGGAGAACACGCGCCGGTGCTGGAGTATGTGCGCCGGTTCGACAGCGTTGCATTCATCATCGATCACTGCGGGATGGGAGTGGAGCGCGCCAAATTACCCGAGCAGCTCGAATCAACCATCGACCAGCTCATCGCCTATGCGAAATATCCCAACGTGGCGGTCAAATGGGGCCATGCGCCGCGCCTGTCGCGCCAGCCCTTTCCCTACCCCGACTTGATCGGCCAGTTGTTGCGCGTCATCGACGCCTTCGACGTCAAGCGCCTGATGTGGGCCAGCGATTACACCGTCACCACCGACCACCATACCTACGCCGAATCGCTATTTTGCCTGCGCTGCACCGAGCGCCTGTCGCAAAGCGACAAGGAATGGCTGCTGGGCAAGACCGCCCGCGAAATCCTGCGCTGGCCAAAAACTGCTTAAGGTCGAGGCCTACCTTCCCAGGGCGTGCCTGATGGTGTTGAGAACGAACAGAAAGTCGCGCGGGCTGCGCACCTCGCCCATCATCGCCAGCTCGGAGAGAAGCTCCATCTCGGGTTCGGTGATGTTGTAAAGCTTGTGCAAGCGGGTGTCTGTGGAAAACACTTCCCAAGCCGAACGTCCAGGCGCCTCGGTCTGTTGGGCAATTAAATCCTTGGTCGTGGGATTGGCCAGGAGAAACAACTCCCCGGCATCCAATCCCAGCACCCGGGCCAACTTAAGGACGATTTTTTCCGAAGGGTGACGCTTGTCCGCCTCAAGATGGCCAACATACGGGATCGACGTACCGATCCGACGCGCGATACTCTCCTGAGTCAGGCCGAGCTGGCGGCGTCGCTCCCGGATAAGGCTACCGAACCTTTGAGATCCCGTCACCTCGGTTTCCCCCGATCAGAAGCTTTAAGCTTATGATTAGACAAAACCGCGGTTTTATACAATCACTCGCTGTGTTTAAGAGTCCATAACTGAGGGTTGGCGTAGCTTGCCGTCCTTGAGATACCCTGGCTGGCAGTTCCGGTCCCGAACATACAGCGGCTGGCGCAAGCAAGCAATGAGTGCCTCCAGCCCCCATCACCTACCCATACGTCATGAATTTTTCAGCCCTAGCCCGTACGCTTAGGACAGGGCACGGCGATTCCCGCACCACGCGCTCCGCAACGCTAGCCAGGACAAGCCGGCCCAAGCCCTTGCGGCCTTGGGTTGCAATCACCACCGAATGCACCCCAAGCTTTTCCATCGCCGCCAGAATGACGCTGGCCGTGTCGCGCCGATCCCTGATGTAAACTTCGTACCGGATCTTGCCTGCCAGTGCTCGCGCGCGATTTTGTTCAGCACGTCTGAACCCCGCCGGAACAGGCACGCGCGGTACAAGTCTAGCGCCGACTCATGCTAAGCTTGGGGGGTGAGATCCGTGTGCGCGCAAAGCCGCTTCAGGCACTCCGCTCTCCTGCCGTCGTAATTACGAATGGAATGTGATGAAGAAACGAAGTAAAAACACTTCGTTACGACGGATAATCAAAAACGCCGTGAGCGAAGCCCGCGGCGGCTCAGCCTCGACCGCGAGCACCACGCCTAGGCGTAGAGCGGACGACAGGTCGTCCGCCTCTGCGCAGGCTGCTCGCGTTAAGCCCGCGCTCCCCACTCCCTCACACAGGCTCACCGGGGTCGATGCCGGCGGGGCTGCGGAGGAGTTGAAATCAGCTTCTCCCCTGATTGTAGGGATTGGGGCCTCGGCCGGAGGTCTGGAAGCCTTCACCCAGCTGCTGCAGGCGTTGCCCGCCGATACCGGCATGGCCTTTGTCCTGGTGCAGCACCTGGAGCCCAAGCACGAGAGCATCCTTACCAAGCTGCTGGCGAAGGCGACCAGGATGCCCGTCCAGGAGGTCCGCGAGGGGATGAGCGTGGAGGCCAACCACGTGTACGTAATCCCGGCCAACGCCGACCTCAGTCTGATGGACGGCTTACTTCATGTCGCAAGACGCCGGGCGCCTGCCGGGCACCATCTGCCCATCGACTATTTCTTTCGCTCCCTGGCGCAAACGCGCGGCTCGCGGGCCATTGGTGTAATCCTGTCCGGCACCGCCTCGGACGGGACCGCCGGGCTTAAGGCTATCAAAGTGGAGGGCGGTATCACTTTGGCGCAGCAGCCGGAGTCGGCCAAATTCGACGGTATGCCGCGCAGCGCGATTGCTGCCGGATGCGTGGATTTGGTCCTGCCCCCGCAGCGCATCGCTACGGAACTGGCACGCATCGCCCATCACCCGTTCGTGATGGGAATGCCGCTGGAGGCGGCTCCGGTTGTTCCGGCCAAGGAGGAGGATTGGACGCGGTTATTTCGCCTGCTGCGCACCGGTTGCGGGGTAGATTTTACTTTTTACAAGAAGTCCACGATCAAACGGCGTCTGGCCCGGCGCATGGCAGTGCACAAGATCGATGACATGGGCGCATATCTGAAGTTCATGGAGGGTAACCAGGCCGAGATCGACGCCCTGTTCCGGGAGATCCTGATCAACGTCACGAGCTTTTTCCGTGAACCCGAAGTTTTCAAAACGCTGCGGACCAAGGTGCTCCCGCAGATAGTGGCCGGCAAGCGCGCCCGCGACCCGGTCCGCATCTGGGTACCCGGCTGCTCCAGCGGCGAGGAGGCTTATTCGATCGCGATTTGCGCTCTGGAGTGCCTGGGCGAGCGGGCAGCGGACACCCCAATCCAGATCTTCGCCACCGATGTCGACGAGACGGCGATCGAGAAGGCACGAACCGGCCGCTACCCGGAGGACGAACTGCGCGAAGTATCGCCGCAGCGCCTGCGCCGCTTCTTCTCGCGCGTAAATGGCCATTATGAGGTGGTCCCCTCGCTGCGCGAGTTGTGCGTGTTCGCCCGCCATGATGTGACCAAGGATCCCCCGTTCTCCAAGCTCGATCTCATCAGTTGCCGAAACGTTCTGATCTACTTCGAGGCGCCGCTGCAAAAGAAGGTGCTGGCTTCCTTTCATTACGCGCTCAAAGACAAAGGCGTCCTGCTGCTGGGAAAATCGGAAAGTCTCGGCGCCTTCACAGACCTGTTCTCCATCACCGACTGGACCAACAAATTCTTCGCCAAGAATACCGCCGCCAGACTGCCGGTCGAAGTGGTTCAGAGCAGCTATGACGCCCTGGCACCGCGCGGCAAGCCGGCGCGCGAAGCTGTGGTAAGCCTTGATCTGGAGAAGGAGGCAGACCGCATCGTATGGGAGCGCTACGCGCACGCCGGGGTGGTGGTTAACAGCAACCTCCAGATCCTGCACTTCCGCGGCGATACCAGCCCCTACCTCAGGCCGGCTCCCGGCAGGGCCAGCTTCGATCTGCTGGGAATGGTGCGCGAAGAGTTGGTGATGGAATTGCGAGCCGCGATCCAAAAGGCGCGCAAGAGCAGCGCCAGCGTGCGCCGACAGGGAATTGCCATAAGGCATGAGCGCGGGACAACCGAGGTCAACCTTGAGGTTCGCCCCATGCCCGTCCCTGGCGGCGGCCACGAGCGATGTTTCCTGATTCTTTTCGAGCAACCTGAATTGGCCGTCCGGCCGCCGTCCGGGCCGGCCACTGAAAAAGGCCCGGCCCAACGCAGCCGCGCTGCGGAGGTGCGCAGGTTGCAGAACGAACTGGCCCGGACGCGGGAGTACGTTCAAGCCGTCATTCGCGAGCAGGAATCCACCAACGAGGAGTTGAAGACCGCCAACGAAGAGGCGCTATCCAGCATGGAGGAGCTGCAAAGCACCAATGAGGAGCTGGAAACCGCCAAAGAAGAACTGCAGTCGAGCAACGAGGAACTCGTCACGCTCAACGAACAGTTGCAAAACCGCAACGCCGAGTTGAGCCGCCTTTCCGATGAGTTGAGCAACGTGCTCAGCACCATCGACATCCCCATCCTGATTCTCGACAGCGGCCGCCGCATCCGCCGCTTTACGCCCCCCGCGCAAAATCTGCTCGGCCTGCTCCCCGGCGACATTGGCCGCCCGATCGATAACCTGCAGCTCGGGGTCAACGTCCCGGATCTCAAAAAGCTGACGGCGGCGGTGATGCAAGGGGCTGCCGAGTGGGCGCACGAGGTGCAAAGCACGGATGGCTGCTGGTACTCGCTGCGGGTGCGTCCCTTCCGAACCCGCGAAGAGAAAATCGAAGGCGTGCTGCTGGCGTTCGTGGATATCAATGAACTCAAGCGAAGCCAGCAGGCGCTGCAAAAGGAGCGCAATCTGGTTGCATCGACCCTCGACGCGGCCAGGGACCTGTTGGTTCTCATCCTCGACACCGAAGGCCGCATCGTCCAGTTTAACCGCGCATGCCAGGAGTTGACGGGCTATTCAGCCACCGAGGCGAAGGGACGCCTGGTGTGGGACTTCCTGCTGGTTCCCGAGGAGGTTGAAGCGGTCAGAGGCGTGTTCAAGGAGGTCGCCTCCGGAACGCCGAACCAGTTCGAAAACTACTGGTTGACCAAGGCGGGCGCCCGGCGCCTGATTGCCTGGAAAAATAGTGTCGTGCTGGGCGAAGACGGGCTGGTGGAGTTTGTGATTGCAACCGGTATCGATCAAACCGAACGGGCCGAAGCACAGCAGCGCGCGCAGGAAAGCGAGGCCACCCTCCACGCATTGATGGAAACGGCTGCGCAGGCGATTGTAGCGGCCAATCGCGAAGGGCGGATCACATTGGCCAACGTGACGACGGAGAAGATGTTCGGTTACGAGCGCCGGGAATTGCTCGGCCAGCCAATCGAGATTTTGATTCCTCAACGCCTGCGGGAGCGCCACGTCGCGCATCGCGCCCGGTGGTTTGCCGAACCCCGCAACCGGCCCATGGGCGTGGGGCTGGAACTGATGGCGGTGCGCCGCGACGGCAGCGAGTTTCCGGTCGAGATCAGCCTCAGCTATCTGCACGACCGCGATGGATTGCTTGGGGTGGCCTTCATTTCGGATATCACCGAGCGGCGCAAAAATCAGCAAACTCTGCTTGACTACCAAAAGCAGCTGCAGCGGCTTACTGCCAACCTGATCTCCACCCAGGAGACCGAGAACCGGGATCTGGCGCGCGAGATGCACGACGCCTTCAGCCAGGAGCTGGCCGCCCTGCGGATGGAGGTCTTTAACTTGTTGCAATCCACCGACACGGGCAGCCCGCTGGCTGAGAGCCTGGAGATGTTGGGCAAAAAGATCGGAAAGCTGGCCGACGATATCCATCGCACCTCGCGCCAGCTTCATCCCGCAATCCTGGAGGAACTGGGCCTGGAGGCAGCCTTGCGCGAGGAGTGCGAGAGATTCTCGCAGCAGCTCGGCATCCCGGTGGAATTCACCCCCGCAGAAGTGCCGGCCGCGCTCCCCGAAGAGGTCGCGCTGTGTCTGTACCGGGTCGCACAGGAGAGTCTCCACAACATCCGCAAGCATGTCGGCGCAACCAAGGTACGCGTGCGGGTGGCGGGCAGTCCGGACGGGATTTCGCTCCAGGTCGCGGATTCCGGTGACGGTTTCGACGTCGAGGAGGCGCGCAAGAGCGGCGGTTTGGGACTAATCAGCATGGAAGAGCGGGTGCGGTTGGTCAACGGCAAATTTTTCATCCGCTCGCAAAAGGGTATCGGGACGCTGGTGGAAGTGTTTGTGCCGCTTGGCGAGAAGGCAGAATGAAACGCATCTCAATCCTGCTGGCCGACGATCATGCCGTGGTCATCGAAGGGCTGCGCCGCATCCTGGACCAGCGGGGATTTCGGATTGTCGGCGCGGTCACCGACGGCCGCGCCCTGATGCAGGCTGCCGCCGAGCTGCAACCCGATGTGATCATCACCGACGTGGCGATGCCGTTGCTCAACGGCATTGAAGCCGTACGGCAAATCCGTCAACAAAACCCGGCGTCGAAAGTCCTGTTTTTTACGATGCATCCGGAGGTGATCTACGCGCGCCAGGCGCTGGCGGCCGGAGCCTGCGGATATGTGTTGAAGAGCTCGGCGGGTGAAGAATTGATCGTCGCTATCAATGAAGCGCTCAATGGCCGCGTCCATGTCGACGAATCGATCGCACGGGCGCTCCAGGCTCAACCGCTGAGTTCCGCCAACCCCATTGAGGGACTGACGCGCCGCCAGCGCGAGGTGCTGCAATTGCTGGCCGAAGGACGCCAGGCCAAGGAGATCGCGGCAACGCTCAACGTCTCACCCAAGACTGTGGAATTCCACAAATACCGTATTATGGACATGCTCGGAGTGCATACGGTCGCCGAGCTGGCCCGTTACGCAGCCAAGCACGGCCTCGTTGAGTAACATCCTCGCCCGCTTCGCCCACGGACGGCACACACAGCGACTTGATGACTTGCCCCGCAATTGGCAGCCACGGCCAACACGCGGATCCGCCGACGAGGACCATCCGTTGCGGCTGCCCCGGCGCACGATGAGGATGGCAAGGCATGCTCCCTGACAACGCTAGTACCGGTGCGCACGCAATTCCCGCACTGGGAATCTTCCTAGTAGCCATGCAGGACCCGCATAGCTAAATTCCCTCTGTCCGAAAAGGTTTCCGATTATTCAAAGAGGCTGACGGCGTGGCTGCCCACATTTCGACACCGCCGCAACTTCATCTGCTCCACGATCAGGAGATGGAGCAGTTGCAGCCGCTGCTGAAAACCATCGTGCGGCTGCGGGGTGAAGTGGTGCGTCAATGGTATCGGCTTTACCTGGCTCACCTTGGCGATTCACGCAGCCTGTCGGAAGCCGAATTTGTGCGCATCTTCGAGCCCGCGCTGGAGCAAGCCAAGTCCGCTCTAATCAATCGGGACCGGGAGGAGTACGCGCGCCGAATAATCAGCCTGGGCAGGTCGCTTGCAGAAAAGCATCGCCTGCCGCTGGAGGAAGCCATCATCGCGTTTCAAATGTTTGAACAGAGCGCTCACTTCGTGGCGCAAGGCGAAACGCCGTGGTGCAAGGCAAATTTTCACTCCGCATTTGCAAAGCTGAGCTGCCTGCGAACCAGGCTGCTGGTCACTGGCTATTTGACTTCCGACACTGCCACGACCAGCGCGCAGCTTGCGGCGGTTGACCGTGCGGCTGCGCTGCTTGCCGCTGCCACGACGCGTTTTTGCGGCCTAATCGGCGCCAGTGAGGCGATGCGCCGGCTCTATCGCAATATCGAGGAGCAGGCGACTGCGGCCAACCCGTTCATCGTGGGCGAGCGCGGCACGGGCCGGGAGTCGGTTGCACGGGCGCTGCACCAGCGCAGTGCGCGGGCGGCCCGACCCTTCCTCGCGATAAATTGCGCGGCGGTTGCTCCCCAACTGATCGAAGACGAACTCTTCGGCTACCCGCCCACCCCGGACCATGGAGGATGTCTGGGTTTGTTGCGCTGCGCTGATGGCGGCACCCTGTTCATCGACCAAATCGAGAAAGTCCCTGCCACCACACAGAAAAAACTGGCGCGCGCGCTGGCCGAGCGCGTGATTCCTGCAAATATCGCCGAGGCCGGCACTGCGATAGACGTTCGGTTAATCGCGGCCAGCAGCCTCCAGCCGCACATCGCGGCGGCGGATGGAAATCTCCAGGTGGAGTTGCTTCACACGCTGCACGCGCCTGCTCTTGTTGTTCCTCCACTGCGTCAGTGCCGCGAGGACATTCCGCTGCTGACCGAACACTTCATTGCGGTCTTCAACCACCGGCTCCACCGCAGAATAGCGGGAGTCGAGCGAGATGCAATGGAGGCCATGTCGGACTATCCGTGGCCGGGTAATGTGCAGGAACTGCGCAATGCCATCGAATACGCCTTCGACTCGGGCGCGCATCCGGTGATCGGGTTGGAGGACTTGCCCAACGCGATTGGGGGGGCGCCGCGCGGCGAAAACAATTCGCGCCGCGCGGCGGCGTATGGGAGTTCTGTGACCAGTTTCGCCCAAGCCGAGCGTGAGCTGATTGCGCGGGCGCTGGAGAGCACCGGTGGAAACAAAGTGCGCGCGGCTAACCTGCTGCAAATTTCGCGCAAGAAACTTTACGCCAAGATCGAAAAGTATAGTATCAAATAACTGTTCAATTCTTCGTAGTACAACGCTCCGGCGCCGCAAATATGTGGGTCGGATTTCCGCCCACCTTATCGACTGCGAGAAGGTGATGAAGGTGCAGGACATCCAACTAAAGCGCGGCATCAGCTCCTGCAATCCAACCGCATGCTGCTCGGGCGGGCAGCCGTTGTCCGGGCCCCGGCGGTAGAGCAAGCACCCCGCCGTGTTCGATGGCGTCCGCGCATGTCCACGATCGGCAAAAACTTCGGCGCGTCCGCCAATTGGCGGCTGCGCCCTGCGCGCCAGTGCGCTAAACTTAGGATATCAATGGAAGTTGTAATTTTTGTGGGACTGCAAGCCGCCGGCAAAAGCAGCTTCTTCCGCAGCCGTTTTGCCGCCACCCACCGGCTGATCAGCAAGGACCTGATGCGCAACCGCCGCGACCCTCAGGCCCGGCAGCTAATGCTGTTGGAGCAGGCGCTGCGCAACGGCGAATCGGTGGTGGTTGACAACACCAATCCGCGTGCCGCAGACCGCGCATCGATCATCACCCTGGCCAGGTCGTATAACGCGACCATTACCGGCTACCTGTTTGACGCCCGCCCGGGCGAATGCCTGCGGCGCAATGCTCTGCGCCAGGGCCGCGCCCGTGTCCCGGACGTGGCCATCTACGCGACCGCAGCCAAACTTGAATATCCGCGGGCAGAAGAGGGCTTCGACGCGATCTTCAGGGTAGGCCCGGGCGAAAGCGGATTCCAAATCACACCCGAACTGACTTTCCCGGCGAATGGAGCATCGCGATGACTTCCCGCATAAAGGCCGGCAGATCGGACGGCTGGCGCGAAGTAACCAGGTTGCCATCGACGACCACTTCACGGTCGAGGTAGAGAGCACCGGCCTTGGCCATTTCTTCCGCAACCGAGCGATAACAGGTGGCCCGCCTGCCCTTCATCAGTCCGGCCGAGATGAGTATCTGCGGACCATGGCAAATCGCGGCCACCGGCTTGTTTTTGTCAAAGAAGGATTTGGCGATGCTCAGGACGGCCGGCTCTTTACGCAGGATCGCCGGCGCCCTGCCCCCGGGCAGAATCAGCAGGTCGTAATCGTCAGGGTCGACCTGCTCGAAGCCAAGCCCGGCGTGCGCCTCGTAACCGTGCTTGCCCCGGATTGGTCCGGCCCTGAACGACGCGATAACGACCTCGATCCCCTCTTGCCGCAGGCGCGTCAGCGGCACCGAAAGTTCGGAGTCCTCGAAATGGTCAGCGGTGATAATGAGCGCTTTCAAAAACGTCTCTCCCCAGGCGTCCTGCCCGCATCAGTCGTGCCGACACATTCCGCAGGCGTGACAGGACGCGATTGATTCCAATGGCGTCAACCCCGGTGACGCCAAAATACTCACTGGCTCCATGACCTCGTGCGCCGGGTCTTGTGGTAACTCTGTGGCACAAGATTAGCTTAGCAAGATGCTGGAACAGCAGCGCAAGTGCGTTGCTTTAAGCCAGCCTAAGCGATGCCGGCGTTGCTGATTGTTGGAGCGCATCGCGGAGGCTTCATTCCCCGCCAGGAGGTATTTTCCGTGGCCATCGTTGAGGAAAGCGACCGAATTGCGCAGGAGGAGAGTCCGGGTCCATCGGAACTGGAATCCGTGCTGCTCCAGGACACACTTAAGGATGTTCAGTGCAACCGGGTTCCGATTATCGATGAAGACGAATCGCTGTATGAAGCGATTCACCTGATGCGCAAGCATCGCCAGCCCTGCGTCCTGGTCACCCGCAACGGTAAGCTAGCCGGCATTTTCACCGAGCATGACGTGCTGACCAAGGTCGTCGATACCGGCATCGATTTGCAGCGTACGCCGGTGCGCAGCTATATGACGCCCGATCCGGCAGCGCTGCCGGTGGATGCGGGCGTTGCGTTCGCACTCAACAAGATGGTGGTCGATGGATTTCACCGCCTGCCGTTGATCGACGCCGACAACCGTCCGGTCGGCGTGGTCTCGATGCGCAATATAATCGGCTATCTGTCTACCTTCTTTCCCCGCGATGTCCTCAATCTGCCGCCCGACCCGACCAAAATCCCGCGCCAACGCGAAGGCGCGTAGGTGGATCGCAAGGCCGGCGGACCAGAACGGGCGGTTGCGCTGGGGGGCGTGATCCGTGGGAAGCGCCCGCCCAATTCTGCGGACCTCGGCGCACCAGATTGTCAGTACGCTGCAGTCGGCCAGCTATTAGCCTTTGATGACGGCAAACGGCTTGAGCCGGGCAACGCGCCGGGTGATGCCGGCGGCTTCCAGCACCGCGACCACGTCGGCCACGTCCTTGTAGGAAGCGGGCATCTCCTCGGCCACGCCGGCTCGGCTTTGCGCGCGAACAGTCACTCCCAGGGCTTGTAGTTCGGCATAAAGATCGCGGCCGCGCGCCTCGCGATAGGCCTTGGTGCGGCTCATCACCCGGCCCGCTCCATGGCACGACGAGCCGAACGTCTCGCGCATCGCTCCTTCCAGTCCAATCAGCAGGAAGGAATAGCGGCCCATATCGCCCGGAATCAGGACCGGCTGGCCAAGCGTTCGATAAGCTTGGGGAAGGGCAGGATGGCCGGGACCGAAGGCGCGGGTTGCGCCTTTACGATGGATGCACAGACGGCGGGGTTGTCCGTCGACCGCGTGCTCCTCGAACTTGGCGATGTTGTGGCAGACATCATAGATCAGCGTAAAGCCCAACTCGCGCCGCCCGATGCCCAACGCCGCCATGAAAGCATTGGCCGCCAGATGCATCATGACCTGCCGATTGCACCAGGCAAAGTTGGCCGCCGCCGCCATCGCACCCAGATAGTCCTGTCCCTCAGGCGAGCAGATCGGTACTGCCGCGAGCTGGCGGTCGGGAAGAACGATTTCGTACTTCGACATCGCCGAACTGATTATCCTCAGGTAATCGTCGCAGGTCTGATGACCCAGGCCGCGCGAGCCGGAATGGATCAGCACCGTGACCTGCCCGAGCCGTATCCCCAGGGCGTCGGCAACTTGCGGCTCGTAAATGTGGTCGACGCGGCTGACCTCCAGAAAATGGTTGCCCGAGCCCAGCGTGCCCAACTGCTTGCGCCCGCGGTTGTAGGCATGCTCGCTGACCTTTTCCGGCTGGGCCATCGGCAGGCAACCGTTTTCTTCGGTATGCTCCAGATCTTCGGGAACGGCATAGCCGTGCGACAATGCCCACTGCGCGCCTTCCCGCACCACCTGGCGCAATTCCTCGACGCTGAGATTGGGGATAGCGCCCTGCGAACCCACACCGGCCGGGATCGCCTCGAACAGGGCATCGGCCAGACGGTCCACCTTGGGCGCGACTTCCTCGTAGGAAAGATTGGTACGCGCCAGGCGCACACCGCAGTTGATGTCATAGCCGACGCCGCCGGGCGAAATCACGCCGCGGTCGGCGTCGATGCCCGCCACGCCCCCGATCGGAAAGCCGTAGCCCCAGTGGATATCAGGCATCGCCAGCGAATAGCCGACGATCCCGGGCAGGCAGGCGACGTTGGCGACCTGGAGCAGCGCGGGGTCGTCGCGGATTTCCTCCAGCATCGGCTCGCTGATGTAGATACGGCCCGGAACCAGCATCGCCCCGGTCTTGGGAATTTCCCAAAGGTAGTCATGTATCTTGACCAGATTCATTTGGCGTCCCACCTGCGCAAGCCGCGCAGCCGGCACCGCGCCGTCGCGGCTCATCCCGGAGCAGCGTGCTGTCCGCCGGCCTTGTCGCGCTGCATGCTGGCCCATCGTCGCAGCCCGCGCCGCATGTATTCGGGATCGATATCGAGCGCCTCGCAGACGTTGTCGAAGGAAAACAGCCACTGCTTGTCCACGCGCTCGATCCATTCCGCAGCCTCGCGGAAGCGGTTCTGCCCGCGCCTGGTTGGAGAATTGAAATGCTTCATGTAGGTCTGGATGCCGTCCTCGAGGACCGCGAACATCAGTAGTTTCTCTCCCTCCAGTTCGTGCCTGCGCCGCATCAGCTCGTAGAACTGAACCGGCAGCATCACCTCGGGTTGAAACACCGCCGGGACCCGCTCCTCGGCTTCCTCATGATTGCGGGCCAATGCGGCTCTTGCCGCCACCAAAGTCTTGGCTCCGAGGACTTTGGCCACGACGCGCAGGAGCCGGCCCACGCCCAGGCCTACGATTCCGCTTTTCACGCCGTGTCCCTCCCTGGGACAGCCCGGTACGATGCCCGGCAAGTCAATTTACTTAAAGCAATTTCCGAGCCTACGCCTAGAAGGCCGTTGAAAAAGGATTTTCACAGCCTGCTTCCCTCTCTCTTACCTCTCCCAGAGGGAGAAAAGATTAAACAAGGGAGCCAGTTTTCTTATGCAGCGTGTTGAGCACCACTTGCTTGGTAAACTCTGGACTCCTACTTCCTCAACACCTGCTAAGGCTCCTTCTTCAGACGGACCTGGACGCTGAGCGGCGCCACGTACTTCCATGGGTCGTGCGGCACTTTACGGTAGAAGTATTCGACCCCGGCGACTTCGTAGCAAACCAGCCGATCGTCCCCAAGCGGCAGGTGAACCCTGTCACCCACGTGCGGTACCGACGCGCCAGCTTCCTCCAGTGGCAAAATCCAACGCTCGGAACCGTCAACAAAAATGATGGCTTTCTCGGCTATCTCTGTTTTCACGGCATTGGTCTCCTGGATCAAAGCGTGGGCACTGCCGCGCGCTCGATGGGCCATCACAGCCCCGCTTTGCGCGCAAGCGCGGCGGCGCAGTCAGTGCGTTCCCAGGTAAACTCCGGCTCGTTGCGGCCGAAATGGCCATAAGCCGCGGTGCGCAGGTAAATCGGACGCAGCAGGTCCAGGCGTTCAATCATGGCGCGTGGGCGGAAGTCGAAGCTGTCGCGGATCAGCCGGTAGATGCGGTCTTCGGCAATCCGGTTGGTGCCATAAGTGGTCAAAGACATCGCCACCGGTTCGGCGATGCCAATCACGTAGGCCAACATGAGTTCGATCCGCTCACACAGTCCCGCTGCCACGCAGTTCTTGGCCACGTAGCGCGCCATGTAGGCAGCCGAGCGGTCGACCTTGGTGGGATCCTTGCCGGAAAAGGCGCCGCCGCCGTGACGCGCGGCGCCGCCGTAGGCGTCGACCATTACCTTACGGCCGGTCATGCCGGTGTCGGATTGGGGACCCCCGATTACGAACTTTCCGGTGGGATTGACAAAAAATCGCGTGCCGGCATCGACCATCGCCGGATCAAGTGCCGGCAGGCCCGCCTTGTGGATAATTTCCTGACGCACCGATTCCCGCAACCGCCCGTCTTCATCGAGTACGTCCGCGCTGTGCTGGCATGAGATGACCAGCGAATCGATCCTTGCCGGCCGGCCATTGTCATACTCCACGCACACCTGGGATTTGCCGTCCGGCCCCAGGTAGGGGAGCTGCCCCGACTTGCGCAGTTCGGCCAACTGCCGGCAGACTTTGTGCGCGAGCATGATCGGCAACGGCATGAGCTGCTCGGTCTCACGGCAGGCATAGCCGATCATCAAGCCCTGGTCGCCGGCGCCCCCGGTATCGACGCCCAGGGCGATGTCGGGCGACTGGGGACCGATCGCGTTGAGCACCGCGCAGGTTTCGTGGTCAATCCCGTAATGGATGTCGGTGTAGCCGATGTCCTTGAGCACCCGCCGCACAGTGTTGGCCACGTCAACCTGAGCTGTGGTCCTGAGCTGTCCGCCCACCACGACCATGCCCAACGAGACAAAGCTGTCGCAGGCCACCCGCCCGTTCGGATCCTGACGCACAACCTCGTCGAGAATCGCGTCAGAAACCTGATCGCAAATCTTGTCGGGATGGCCTTCGGTGACCGACTCTGAGGCAAGCAGATACCGGTTCATACTAATCCGCGGTGCAAGATACGAGCGCCCAGCCAACGGCCGGAGCATGAGCCACACCCTGCCCGGCCAAGGCCGCTGCGGGTCCGCACTCAGAGCGGGGACGGACCCGGCCGGTTCCAGCTCGCGCGTGCGGCTATCTCATAATCTGCGCCAGGCCGCTGGGCGTGGAGTACTTGTCAAAGTCCTGATACTTGGCAGGCGCGGCGCGGTTGGGCAGCAGGTCGTGACCGAATTTGTCCTGGGTCGAGACGTTGGTCATGTGATCGTTCTGAACGTCCCACACCGTGGAGGTCACCGGTCCGGGAACGAACCCGATCTCCGGATCCTTGACCTCGCGCTGCGCCACCCAGGCCGTCTTCCACAGCTTGAGGTTGATGTCAAAGCTGTCCTCCCACAGCGCATAGTGATTTTGGGCGTCCTCGTAGATGATGCGACTGCCCACGCAGTATCCGGCCTGCTTGTTGGGCACGCGGCGGACGTCAATCACGTCAACGTCGCGCAACTGCCACTGTCCCCACGAAGGCTTGGGCCATCCCAGGGGCATGTAATAGTGGTTAGGGAAGTCGCCGCCCATCGGTTTGAAATCGCCGAACAGGGCCAGAATCTTGCGCCGGCCCGAGAACCGCGCGTCGAACATCGCGATGCCGCCGTTAAAGCCCACGCTCTTGTAGTCATCCTGGATGTAGTCGGTGCCCAGCACCGGAGAGCAGCGCGCCGCCACCGACAGCCGGATCGACCGGCGCAACGAGGGAAGGAATACGTATAATTCCTGATTGCGCTGGTTGTCCTTGGGAAACAGCGTCAGTTGGGCGGTATACTTGGATTGCTCGGGCGCCTGGACCATCAGCCATTCGGTAAACCACAGGCCGGCGGCGCGCGGATCCTCCGCCGGCACTCGCGGATCGGTGTTGTACGCTACCTGACGGTAGACATACTCTACCGTCTGACAAAAGATGCTGCCGAACCGGTCCTCGGTGCAGGTATGCAGCGGGTTGTCCGCCCCGCCCACCGCCAGATACGGAGCATAGGCGAACCACAGGTCGGCCAGCAGCTTGTAGCCCTTGTCGGGCTCCTCGGCATTGGGAAAGGGCTCGCCGCCGGTGTAGTTGGCGATATCGTTGTTGCCGTCGGCCAGATGCACCACGCGCACCGCAGCGGCATGCTTTTCGGTGAAATCCACGTAACTTCGGGGCAGCGGATAGCTGACCGTCGGTCCCACGTCGATTTCCACCTCCGGCGGCATCTTCCAGTAGTGACTGCCCTTGAACAGCTCGATCATCCCAAGGGGCATGTACTGCTGATATTGCTGCCAGTTGCGCATGGTGATTCGAGTTCCGGGCGCGAGGGTGGCTTGATGGGCGGTGGCTGCAACCCAGTTCTCCATTGCCGCGGTTGGCGGCTCAGCCCGCTCCTGCGCCCCCGCACCAGCAGCGATAAACACGAGCGAAAGCAGCGATAAAAACCAGACACGCCAAGTGGTTACCATGGCCTTGCTCCACTTTACTTTTGCACTTTACGGTTGATGCATTGAACGTGCCTGCGCGGGCCACAGATGGTGTGGACTCGCGGCGAGCCTGTTGGCTCCAACGGAGACAGCAACTGACTCCAAAAGGTCGGCGAGAAACCGGATGGAATCATACCATCGCTTGCCGCGGCTATCGCTACGAGTCCGGCGCAGTTGCGGCCGGGCCTCTACCACGAGGTCGGGATGGCAACTGCGCGTCGTGCAACGCAGGCGCCGCCGCTGTGCACGTCGCAGCTTTACTGAATCAGCTTGACCGCGTAAGTGCCAACATCGTGCGCAGTCCCGGAGATATCCATCGCGCCGTTTACAGATTGATAGGTGAACTGCCCGGTTATGTAACTGCTGTTGGAACCGTTATTCGCCGCGCCGGTAAGCCAGATCTCGGCGAAACCGTAGACGTTGAGCTGGCATGAGCCGTTGCATCCCGCACCGCCCAGACTCCAGTCCACCAACGGCACAGCCACGGCCCGCGGATCGTCGGCGCTGTGCGACGTGGCGCTGCCGCCGGGATCCAGGCTCATCCCTGCAGCAATAAGGTTGTTGACTTCGCCGATAAGGGTTTGGATGTTGGCAAAACCCGGGTTGGATGAAAGGCAGGCGCTGGCGGGAGGAGCGCACACCGACACCGTATTGGTAGGGTAGGGAATCGCGACCGCTGACCAGTCGCCCGAGCCGCTTACCCAACTGCCGCTGCCGTCATTTTTCTTGGCCGCGAAGGTCAGCGATTCGCCCGTATAATATGGGGTGGTGCACACCGGGATTGACGGCCCGCAGGCCTGCAAACCCAGCGGCAAGGCATTGTTGACGCTGCCCGCCGGCCCCGCCTGCGCCGCGGCGCTAACAGCTACCGTCGCGCTTGCCAAGCCCAGTAATCGGGCAAAGTAAAGCGGCACTACCCGTTTGACGGCCAGGCTCAACCTCCCGCCTTCCACACTTGGCCCAATTATATTGTCGGTGGCAACAATTCCATTTCCCGCGGCGTAGTTTTCCGCCGTCGCCAGGGCATTGCAATTAGCCTGATCGGGAAGACATTTTGAGCCGGCTAGTACTGCCGCATCGACGGCCGTCTGCAAGCGCCCCTGGTTGAAGTATACATTTGCCACGTCCACCACCAGCCCCATCAGTCCGACGATAACCGGCAATGCAAACGTTGTGAGCATCAGGGCTTGACCCGATTCGCGCAGGCACCAGCCGAACAAGACCCTTTGCGTGACGTTGTCCCTCATTGCTGCCTCCTTCGAGTTCGACCACCGAAACGTGGTTGGTTGCTGTCGTCCAAATCGGCTGGGAACCCACCCGCGCGCGAATAGCCGGGGTGAGGCGAACAGCATCGGGCGGCCCCGGCCCTGCTGTAGCAATTTGTAGCATAGTGCTCCATCGGGACAGATAACCATAAGTTCTGATTTACTACCAAATGGTAAATGCAAGGAACGGGCCGGTGCCTCCGGCCCTGCGGCTGCGGAGCCCGGCGTGCGGCGAGGCCCACGCGAGGGTGTGCGATTAACCGGCGCAGCGCTCAGCTCTCTTACGCCCGCCTGCGGTTTAACGCCGGATTTTATCGATGGTGGGCAGGAGCAGAGGCGCCGCCTTGCCCAAGTTGCTGTTCGATGTGGACAACGTCTTTGCGGCGGCGGGAGCAACTCGATGCGGCGGCGAAGAAAACCGCGGCGTGTTTTGCTTCCTGCAAAACGCGCAGGAAGGTTTTACGCTGCCGGCTCGCGCACAAAAGGTGAAACATCCCCGTTCAGCGACCGTTCGCGGGCGGCTGCGTTAACCACGGCCGCGTTTTTTCCGGAACCGTTGACAATGCCTGGGGAAGTGCCAGCGCGTCCTTGCCCGCCAACGACGCGCGAGTCGCTCGCGCCTCCTTATGCGTCGGCTCGGGTCCGCCTTCTCCCGACTCCATGATGCTCCGCATCAATCGGTGGGCCGCGAAACAATCCTCGCGCATCCTGGCCCACGGGCGGCCCGAGCACTCAGGTTTTGCTTCGGGCTGCTGACGTGCAAGGGCGGCCCGGCGCCAAGCGCGGGCGAACTGTGAACAACTGAACGTGATCTCAAAGGCACGACGACGCTACCCGGTTACGGGTAGCGTTTGCCGCGCCGGGTTGTGTTTGCTTTTAGTTGGGGCGAGTCCGCTCAATCGTTGCCGCGGCGCGGCGACTTCTTGGGTCCGCACGGCGGTCCCGGCTTACCCTTGCATCCGGGCGGCGGGTCAGCCTTGGCGGACATCACGGCCGGGCCGGCATTGATCGAGGCGGCAGAGGTCAATTGGATGCCCGGTTGCGCGGAGGCCAAGGGGCTTGCGGCCGAGGACAACGACCAATTCACGGTCAGGCCGGTCGCACCCAGGTAGCTGGCAACCGTCTGGCTTTGCATCCCGCCGTCGGCCGCATCCAGGGTGATGAAATACTGGCCGGGAGCAAGACCGGAGATGACATACTGGCCGCGTGCGTCGGTGGTGGCCGCCCCACTTGCTGCACCGTCGGCACCGTGAACCACGACCTTCGCTCCCGCCACGGCCCGGCCGTCGCGGTCAGCGACGGTTCCGACCAGGTCTTCCCCGAGCGCAGGACTGACCAAAGCCAACGTCAGCATACAGCTAGCAAACACCGCCGGCAGTGATTTGCTCATGACTTGCGCCTCCCCGGAACCTTGCCTGGATAATCTAGGTCAGAATGGTGAGAAAAAGCAAGTCCGAAGTCGCCCGTTTGTGACAATACGTTAAGGTTAGACCAATTGGCGATCGGTTGCATTCCATTGAGGCGTTTAGACATCAGAATTGCTAAAAAAATTTCTTTTTGCACAAGTCCGAAAGATCGGCATCCATTTGGGGATTTTTGTCTAAGTAGCAAATTCTAACTGGCTGAAACAAATCGTAAGATTTGCAATCTGGTCATTGATGTGCTATGCAGACCATACCCGGTCCTAGCAGAACCTGGCCACACGGGGCCCGAATAAATAGAGTTGGCAAAAACTAGGGGCAGGGGTGTTACAACAGATTGGCCGCTTGGCCCCTCTCATCGCCGGCGCTCAAGGTGGGAGGGCTCCTTTGCGGAAGGGCGGACGCTTCGTTTGAAGCCATCGGAGCCACAGTGACTTGTGTGAGTTACCGTCCTGACTTTGTCATGCTGCTCCTTTCTGCTCCTGTCAGCTCATCTCAAAAGTGGCCAATTATGCAATGTGACCGCAGTGAAGAAATTTTTCTTTGCACCAGCAGCTTGCGGAGAAAGATATCTTCCGCGACCTGCTCCCTCACTCTGGGCTCTCACGGAGAGAGAGAAGTAGAGGAAAGCCGCCATCTTTTATCCAAGCTACGGAATGCCCGCCGTCAAGATGCACTCCCCGCTCGAGTTTTTCGGCAGGCCGCCAAATCGGCTCCGAGCGTTGCCTCCATGGCGCGCTTACCGCGTCGCGACGACGCGCTGACCGGCGCGGTCGAGGCGGAGCGCGGCAGGCGTGCCTGCGTCGGCGCATCGCTGAGCTGGCTGGCCGCTTGCACAATCGTTGCGTTTTTCGCCGGTGGCTGCGCCGCCACGACCCCAACGCTGCCTGTGCAACCCGATCCCGTA
>Ga0070740_10002651_pt1 | contig 20398 bp, 19 predicted proteins | sample Coa_R2_FD_67286 | JGI IMG/M metagenome (GOLD analysis project Ga0070740, IMG submission 67286) | Surface soil microbial communities from Centralia Pennsylvania, which are recovering from an underground coalmine fire - Coalmine... | ecosystem: Environmental > Terrestrial > Soil > Unclassified ...
GTTGATTGAACAGGATCACCTCCGATTCAAAACCGCGCACCACCTCTTCCAGCGCGCTCGCCGGCCGGGCGTGAACGCCGTTGGGCAGCGGACAAACAAAATGGCGCTTGAGAGGCATGCTATCGAATCGTGGAACGGTCAGACCGCGGAACCGGAACGGCCAAGCCCTTGGCCGATTCCACGGCGCCTGACAGCAATCGTTTCGCCGACGCGTTCATTTCAGTTTCGTAAAAATTTCCTCGGGATTTTTCAGCGCTGAATGCACCGGCACACGAATTTGCCGGATGCGGCTGAATCGTTCGGGGCGTTCAATGGCGATATCGGCGGCGATGATGACCGCCTCCGCCGCGTCAATCTCCGCCTGCGTCAATGCATTTTCGATGCCCATCGCCCCTTGTGTCTCCACTTTGATGGTGTGACCGAGTTTTTTGGCCGTTTTTTCCAGTTTCTCGGCCGCCATGTAAGTGTGGGCAATGCCCGTTGGGCAGGCCGTTACCGCAACCAGTTTCATAAACAGCAAGGAGAGGAACGAGATGGAAAACGGGCAGGAACGCCTCGCCGCTTCCCAGCGCCATCCGGCCGTTCGCCGGCTGTCTCAAACCTTTTCATACGCCTTCGGCCGCCGGGGTTTTTTCCGCCGGCGGTTTGATTAAATTGATGGTTACCGCCGTGACGACGGTACCGGCCAGAATCGCCGCGATGTAATCCAGGCGATGATCCACCACCGGCAACACAATCGGTCCGCCGTGCGGCGCATGATCGCCCACATGCCCCAGCATCGCCACCGTCGCCGCCACCATCGAACCGAACATGATCGTCGGGATCACTCGCAGGGGATCGGCCGCGGCAAAGGGGATTGCCCCCTCGGTGATGCCAATCAATCCCATGCCCAGCGCCGCCAGACCCGATTCGCGCTGTTCGTCCGTCCAGCGCTTGCGGCTCAACAGCGTGGCCAGCCCCATGCCCAGCGGCGGGGTGCAAATAGCCGCTGCGCACGCGCCCATGATCGCAAAGTTGTTTTGCTGGATCATCGCCACGCCAAAAAAAAACGCCGTCTTGTTCACCGGCCCGCCCATGTCGAAGGCGATCATGGCCCCCAAGACCATCGCCAGAACAATCTGCGAGCCGGCCTGCATGTGATCCAGGCCGTTGTTCAGGGCAATCATCACCTGCGCCATGGGGACGTTCAACGCCAGCATCAACGCCCCGACCGGCAGCGCCGAAAGAATGGGAACCACAATGATGGGCATGATGGGCCGGAGAAGCTTCGGCACGGGAATTTTTTTGACGGCGTTGACCACATGGCCGGCCACAAAGCCAATCACCAGCGCGCCCAGAAATCCGGCGCTGACGTTTTTGCCGTCAATGGTCTGCGGCGTGCCGGCAATCAACCCGCCAATGAAGCCGGGGACCAGCCCGGGCTTTCCGGCCATGGCATGGGCGATGAATCCCGCCAGCACCGCCGGAAACAACGTGAACGCCGTCTTGCCGATGGTGAACATGTCCTGAATGAACCACGGCGCCTGAGACACGTCCGGTCCCCCGTGCGCGTCCTGCAAATGAAATCGGAAGGCGTAAGCCAGCGACAACGCAATGAGAATCCCCCCGCAGGCAATGAACGGAATCACGTGCGAAACGCCCGTCAGCAAATACTGCTTGTGTTTTTGCAACATTTCCTTCATGCCGGCTCCGCGTACAGTGGATGACAAGGCCACTTTCTGCGCGTCCTGCCTTTCTGTAAAAGAAAAAGTTGTATCTTTTGTTGTATTTTTGTAACATTATGAACCTCATGAGTCATTCCCATTCTCCTCCGGAAGTGCCGTGGTGGCCGGACCGTTTGTTGCGGTGTCATCCCCTGCGACGGATTTTCGTTTGCGGACGGCAACTGCATCCGCCGCTCTACGGTCACGTCGTCAATTTCCCCCGCCTGGAGCTGCCGCTGCGCGGCTGCTACGAAAACCAAATCGAACAGGGCGGCCGGGTGATCACCGTGAAGTTGCAGCCCGGTGCGGCCTTGTTTGCCCCGCCCAATTGCTGGAACCTGCCGGTCTGGAGGCCGGGGCTGGAATTGATGTCGCTGTTGTTTGGCGTCAAGCAGATCGGCGTGAGCATTGTCACCGCGCGCCGCCGGGTGGGGCCGCAACTGGCGGCGAAGAAATTCTCCGTGCCGCGTCCACTCACCGGCCCGGTTCCTTCCGTCCTGGAAGCCATGACGCAACTGGCCGCGAGCAACGATTTGGCAGTCTTGCCCGATCTGGCGCGGGGGTTGCTCCATTGCGTGCGTCAGTTGTTTGCACTGCCCTCCGAACCGGCCGCCACCAGTCGGGCACACGCGCTATTGGAAAGCATCTGCGTGTATTTACAAAACCATTACCAATACGACATCACCCGCGATTCGGTCTCCAAACAGTTCGGCATCACGCCTAATCATCTTTCCCGGTTGTTTCAGACCCACGGGCACATGACCTTTAGCAGTTATTTGACACATGTGCGCATTGACCGCGCCAAGCATCTGCTGCGAAATTATAACTTGAAGCTGGATGAAATTGCCGCGCGGTGCGGCTATTACGACGCGCCGTACTTCTGCCATGTCTTCAAACGATTAACCAAAATGACACCGGCAGAATATCGGCTGAAGACGCGCTGAAGCATTTTTATCAGAAACCAACGCGACCGGGGCGGTGGCTTACAACGCCGTCCGGGCCAAAGGTAAAATCGGATTGATTGCCGGTGGTTGGCAAGGCGACTCAAAAGTCCGGGTTGCTGGAACCCATAAAGCAGCATGGGTCAATCCGCGACCCCGGAAAGGATGTGTAATTTATTTCGATTAAATGCTGGACAATTTATGGGACCTTGCAGTAGTTTGACCGCCTATGACTGAATTACTCAATCTATCAACGGACAAACTCAAGCGGGTGCTGGAGTTAAAGCAACAAATCGAAAAGCTTTCGGCGCAACTGCAGGCTATCGTGGGCAACGCTGCGCCTGTGGCTGCTGCTCCCGGTCGAAAGGCGCGCGTGATCAGCGCGGCGGCACGTCGAAAGATGGCAGCAGCGGCCAGGGCGCGTTGGGCCAAAATCAAAACTGGCGGTTCGCCGGTTCCCAGGAAACGCACCCTGAGTGCGGAAGCGCGCCGGCGCATTGCCGCCGCGCAGAGGGAGCGCTGGGCCAAGATCAAAGCGGCCAAGGCGCAGTAATTGGAAGTTTGCGCAGGGGGGGTAAAGCACCCGTCTTATTTAGCCGGGGCGATTAGTATTTTGCGCGGCGGGAATTCCCCGCCGCGCAAGCGAGAGCCGGAGGTGTGCCTGTCCGCAAGAGGGGAAGATGCTATCCATCATGCGTGGCTTTTTATTTTAAGACCGCACAAAGCGGACATTTTACGTTCTTGCAGGACCGATTAAAGGAGCGATTAGTTTTCACCCGACCGCCGTGCTGAAGGATCAATTTTACCAGAATTAGATCGAGAGGGCGGGAGGCGGTTTGTTCAGGGGAAATTTTAGCGCTCAAGGTTCAGTGTCTAACACGAGGGTTCAGGGCGAAGCGACGCAACCCAGTTTGGGATCCTGTGCCCGATTAGCGGGCGATAGGGTTGTCCACCTGAGTTGCTTATTTTCCCCCAAAGAGGCTTTCCAGGATTATTTCCTTGGTTTTCCAGATCAGCGCCATGGTTATGGCCAGCGGCAGAAGGCCCAAGAGAGTGAAGATCCAGAAACTGAAATCCGTCCATCGGGAAAAAACGAGACCGGTCGCGACGAATGACTGCGTGTTGTCAGACAGGGACGCATCCGCGGCGGCCAGAATGCAAAGTATTCCCAGCAACCAGCGGTTGAAGAGGGTGAACTGGCGGGTTTCGTGCCGCAGGGTCTCGTCCGGCAGCATGGCGCCGAGTTGTTTGAGCACGAGATTGAGGTGGAACAGGAACAGCAGCGCCGACAACGCCAGGAGCCAGAGCGCGGCGTTAAAAAACGGCTCATTGGGCATCTGACTGTGCCAGTAGAGAAAGGGAGAAAGACCGAGATTGGTCAGACCAACCAGCGCGGCGCGGTGAAGGGCATCGCGCCACGGACGCTCCTGTTTCTGGAAGTGGCTTAAAAGCCAAAGGCCGTACAGCGGCAGGGCGGTGGCAACGAGTGCCGGGAGCATGCCCCACGGTTTAAACCAGTTGGCGTGCGCAGTTTCGGCGCAAACAATGAGTGCCGCCGGAACGCTCCAGAAAAGTGCCGAAAGACCGCGCACCAATCTGCCCAGAGAACGAAGAAGGTCGGGAGAGGGAGCAAGCTGATTCATTGCCACAAGCCGGAAGGATAGGGAGGATAGATGGGGTATGCAAGCGAATGAAGAATTTTCCTCAAACCCGCTCGCCGCCACGCCTTGTTTCACCGCCAGGGAGCGGCGGGAGATTGACCGGGAACGGCCGGCGCTCTGTGTAAAGAAAATTTTTAGCAGCGCGGCAGCGTCGTCCTGCCCGGAAACACCGTGAGCGTGTGGAAACAGGGCGTGGTCTGCCCGGAGCAATGTGTGACCCACTCCAGACGATGGGTGTTGTGCAAAACAATTTGGGCCTGGCTGGGAGCGGGATATGAATGCGTCCGGTAATGGAGCGGGTGCATCCCGTTTTTCAGAAGCTCAAATAGGTGTAGGCTTTTAACCCTCGCTCGTAATCATCCAGCAGGCGCATGGCTTCGCTGGGTTTCATGCGATCGGATTTGATGGCCTCGTCCATTTGCGCCTTCATCTGGCGCTTGAGCTCATTTTCGTCGTATTGCACAGCGGCCAGCGATTGAATGATGGTGTTGCCTTCGATGATTTCCTCGATGTAATAGCCGGCCGGCTCGTCGGGTTCGAGGAAGACATGGACTTCATTGACGCGTCCAAACAGGTTGTGCAGGTCGCCCATGATATCCTGGTAGGCGCCCATCAGAAAGATGCCCAGGTAATACGGCTCCGGCTGGCCGTTGCCGTTCATCTGCAGCGAGTGAAGGGGCAATGTATCGCGCACGTCGCGGAGATCAATGAACTTGTTGACCTGTCCGTCCGAATCACAAGTGATGTCCACCAGGGTGCCTTCGCGGGTGGGGCGTTCGTTCAGGCGCGCCACCGGCATGATGGGAAACAACTGGCCCAGCGCCCAATTGTCGAGCAGCGATTGAAAGACGGAGAAGTTGCACAGGTACTGATCGCCGAGGGCATCTTCGAGCTGGCGGATTTCCTCCGGGGCGTCGGCCCGGTCACGGTATTTCTCCACGACGGCCCGGCTGATCTGCCAGTAGAGGTCTTCGATTTTGGCCTTGTCGGGCAGGTTCATCAGGCCCAGGGTGAACATGTGCTGGGCGTCTTCGCGGCGTTCCAGGGCGTCGTGATAGGCTTCCAGTTTGTTGAGCCTGGCGAGGTTCTTTTTGATGTCCAGCAGTTCCTTGACCAGCGGGTGCTCATTCTCGCCGTATTTCAAAAATTCACCGGGGCGTACCTTTTCAATCGTGCCGAATGCTTCGACGATCAGCACACTGTGGTGGGCAACGAGGGCGCGGCCGCTTTCGCTGATGATGTCCGGGTGGGGTACGTTTTCCGCGTCACAAATGTCGCCGATGTAGTACACCACGTCGTTGGTGTATTCCTGCAGGGTGTAATTGACGGAGCTTTCGAACGCCGACCGGCTGCCATCGTAATCCACGCCCAACCCTCCGCCGACGTCGAGGTAGGAGACCGGAAAATCCATCTTCCGCAGTTTGGCGTAAAGGCGCGAAGCCTCCTGCACGGCTTTCTTCACCGTTAAGATGTCCGGCACCTGCGAACCGATGTGGAAGTGCAGCAGTTTGAGGCAGTGGCCGAAGTTTTCGGTTCGCAGCATTTCCGTTGCGGCCAGGATTTCGGCCGTGCTCAGACCGAACTTTGCATGATCGCCGCCGCTGTCGGCCCAGCGTCCGGAGCCTTTGCACCAAAGCCGGGTGCGAAGTCCGATAAGCGGCTCCACATTCATTTGTCTGGAAAGGGCGATGATCTGCCGCAGTTCCTCCAGTTTCTCGACGACAGTGATGACGGTCTTGCCGAGTTTGAGGCCGAGCAGAGCCATTTTGATGAACTCGGCGTCCTTATAGCCGTTACAGACGATGAGACTGCCGGGCTGGTTCTGGAGGGCCAATGCCGCAAACAATTCCGGTTTGCTGCCCACTTCCAGGCCGAAACCGTACGGCCTGCCGGCGTCGAGAATTTCTTCGACCACTTCCCGCAACTGATTGACCTTGATGGGGAACACGCCGCGGTATTGGCCCTGATAATTATATTCGGCAATGGAGTTGCGAAACGCCAGGTTCAGCGCCTGCACTCGATGCCGCAGAATGTCCTGAAACCGGATCAGCAGCGGAAATTTCAATCCGCGGCCTTTGGCCTCTTCAATCACGTCGGTGATGTCCACCGTCGCGCCCGCTTCCTGCAGCGGGCGGGCGACCACGTGACCGGCTTCGTTGATGTCAAAATATTTCGCGCCCCAGCGACTGATATGATAAAGCGCGCGCGCCGCCTCAATGTCCCAGGGACGCGCCGCGTCGTGCAAATTGCTCATCTCAAATGGTTCCGTCCGGCGAACTATAAAACGTCGCGCGCGGAAATCAATCCGCAGAATGAAAAATTTTCGCGCCGGTGTTCCGCCCGCGGCATCCGGACGATCGCGCTTGCTTCGGCGCCCGGCTTGCCGTTTTCTTTCCGACGTGAAACTGGCAGGCGAGCTTCTCAAAACCGGCCGGACCCGGTTTGGCGCCGGGCCGCCGGCTGTGGCCGGCAAAGGTCTGGGCGACTTGGAGTTGGCCGGCTCAGGAAGTTGCGCGCCGGCCTGCTGCGGTCCGTCCGGGGCGTTGGGCAATGACAACGTCCGTTGAATGGCTCCTGTTTTCCCCATGCCCAAAGTTCCGCTGCAAAACATTGTTGCCCACGCCGACCACCTTCTCCGTCCGCGCGAAGTGGATGATTACCCCGGCGCGGTGAATGGATTGCAGGTGGGCAATTCCGGGGGCGTCACCAAAATTGCCGCCGCCGTGGACGCCAGCCTCGCCACCCTGAAGCTGGCCATCGCCGCCCAGGCGAATTTGCTCGTCGTCCATCACGGCCTTTTTTGGCGCGTTCGCCAGCCGTGGACGGGGAAAAATTACGAGCTGCTCCGGCTGCTGATTGAAAACGATTTGGCTGTGTACAGCTCACATTTGCCGTTGGACGCGCATCCCCGGCTCGGCAACAACGCGCAACTCTGCGCGGCGCTTGGCCTGAAAAATCTCCGGCCGTTTTTTGAAATCCGCGGCCGAAAAATCGGCTTTCAGGCGCGGAGCAGAATTTCCCGGGCGGAACTGGCGGTGCGACTGACACGGGCGACGAACACGCCGCCAAAAGTTATTCCCGGCGGAAAGGAAATTTGCGAGCGCATCGGCGTCGTCACCGGTGGCGCCGGTGGCGATTTGGCCCAGGCGGCGGCAGAGGGGGTGGACACCTTCATCACCGGGGAAGGGCCGCATTGGACGTATGCGGCGGCGGAAGAACTCGGGCTGAATGTATTTTACGGCGGCCACTATGCAACTGAAACCTTTGGGGTGAAAGCGCTGGCGGCGTATCTGGCCGGAAAATTCCGGCTGCCGTGGGAATTTTTGGATCACCCCACGGCGTTGTGATTTCACGAGGGCGACGTGTAAAAGGCCACAAAGGCGTCCCACGACGCCGTTTCGTTCCAGTCGGAAATCATTCGCCTGGCGGGGTCGGTATTGACGCGGCGGAGCGGCTCGCTGAAGTCCGTTTGCGGGCCCAGTTTCAATTCACATGCCCAGCCGGTTCGCATCCGCACTTCGTTGGCCACGCGCCCGGCAAATTCCCCCTGGGTGCCGATGTAACCGCTGGGGGCGCTTTTCAGCAAGGGCTCCGTGGCGCCGGCGACGGTGCGGGCAAATCGGGCGTAGGCCGCCGCCAGCAAATCCACCGGAATGTTGTCGCGAATGTAATCGGGGGTGCGGACTTCCGCCGTTTGGCCGCTCTTCCAGCGTTGCATCAGGTAAGCCGTGAACCGCGGTTCTTCCCACGGGCCGAACGGATTGGCGATGACAAATTTTCCCAGAGGGAGCTGCGCCTGGCCGCAGTAAAATCGAAAGACTTGAAACGTCAGCCCCTTCGACAAGCCGTAGGGCGAAAAGGCGCGCCGCGGTTCTTCCCCTGCGCCTTCGTCGTTTTCAAAGACGCTGCCGGTGAGCACCACAGGACAGCGCAACGCGTCCAGGACCGCACGCAGATGCAGCGTGTTCTGCTCCAGGGCGCGGAGCGGGTCAAAATCCGGGCTTTTGTAGTTGGTGACCTCGGCGGCGTGGTGGCAGAGCAGATCGAATTTTTCCGCCGCCAGTTTCAGAAAATTTTCCGAGCCGAAGGGCGCCCGCGGAATCAGGTGGCAAAGCGGCTTGAGTCGCTCCAAACGCTCTTTGCGAAGGCCTTCATAGCGATCCGGCGAGCCGGTCAGAGGACAAAAAATTTCGTGTCCGTCCCGAGCCAGCGTTTGGACGAACCAGAAACCGGTGAAGGAACTGGCCCCCGTGAAAAGAATTTTCATTGCAGATGGAGCGCGGGATCGAAATCGGGATGATTCCGGTCCTTGTCGGAGATGACCGCCGGTGGCAGCGGCCAGCGGATGCCGAATTTCGGGTCGTTGTAACGGATGCCCCGTTCGTAGTCCGGCGCGTAAAATTCCGTGACCAGGTAAAACACTTCGGTGTCCGGTTCCAGCGTGATGAAGCCGTGTGCGAACCCTTTGGGCACATAGAGCATGGTGCGGTTCTCGGCGGTCAGTTCAATGGTGAAATGCTTCAGAAAGGTGGGGGACTCGGGGCGCAGATCAATGATGGCATCGAAAAGCGCGCCGCGCAGGCAGCGGACAATCTTGTCCTCGGCCCTGGGCGGGAGCTGGTAGTGCATGCCGCGCAGCGTGCCCCGGTGGCGGCTGAAGGAATTGTTCGCCTGGACAATGCGGGGGTTGAGTTGGTGCCGGGCGAATTCGCGTTCGCAAAAGAATCGCGCAAACCAGCCGCGGTCGTCGCCGCGTTTTTCCAGTTCGATGACGTAGGCGCCTGGAAGCGGTGTTTCGGTGAATTTCATGGTCTGAGGGCGGCAAGTTTTTTCTTGAGGGTGCGCAGGCGCACAAACCGGTCGCCTTCGAAGTCGTTCAGGCTGAAGCGATGTTCGCGGAATTTCCGAAGCAACTCTTCCATGCCGGTCTGCAAATGGTATTCCAGGCGGAACTGGGGCAGGAGGCGATACAATTTGTCGAAGTTCACCCGATAATTGCGCGGGTCGGGGCCGACTTCGCCGGTATAGACGATTTTTGCGCCCGGCACGAGTTGTTGCACGGCGTTGCCGATCTGGCGCACCTGGAAATTCTGATCGTTCGCGCCGATGTTGACGGCTTGATTGTGAATTTTTTCGCGCGGGGCTTCCAGAAACGCCACAAAGGCGCGGGCAATGTCCCGGCAATGTACCAGCGGCCGCCAGGGCGTGCCGTCGCTCAGGATGCGGATGTCTCCCCGCGCCACCGCGCAGGCCAGGAGATTGTTGACGACCAGGTCAATGCGCAGGTTCGGCGAATGGCCGTAGGCCGTGGCGTTGCGCAAAAAGGCGGGCGAAAAATGCTCATCGGCCAGTTGCGCCACGGCCTGTTCGGTCTCCACCTTGGAGACGGCATAGGCAGAGACGGGGTTGAAGGGCGCCGTTTCGTCCAAATCCAGATTCGCCCCCTTGCCGTAGATGGAGCAACTGCCGGCAAACAAAAATCGCGGCACGCCGGCTCGTTTGGCGCGGCGCGCCAGTTCCACCGAACCGTCGCGGTTGACGTCGTAGGTCAGCTTCGCGTCCAAATCGCCCATGGGATCATTGGAAATCGCAGCCAGGTGGCAGATGCCGTCGAATCCTTCCAGCTCCCGCTCGGTGAGGGAGCGGAAGTCAGCGCGGATTTCCCGGTCGGCGCGGGGCAGGGGTTCCCACGCGCATTCGTCGAAGTAACCCCAATCCACGCCGGTGACGCGGTGTCCGGCGGCCTTCAAAAGCGCCACCAGATGCGGTCCGATGTAACCGCGGTGGCCGGTAACCAGAACGTTCATCCGGCCATTTTTGCGAAGGGCTCAAGGCGGGTCAAAATTTTTTCGGCGATTTTTGCGCCGATGGTCAGCGACGCCGTCGCCCCCGGCGACGGGGCATTGAGAACGTGCACCATACCGGGCAATTCCACGAAGCAGAAGTCGTTGAGCAGATTTCCGGCGGCGTCCATCGCCTGAGCGCGCACGCCGGCGGAACCGGGTTCTAAATCTTCCGTCCGAATTTCGGGCACCAGCTTTTGCAGGGAACGGGTGAACTCAGCTTTGGAAAGCGAACGCCAGATTTCGTAAGCCGAAACGCCCGGATACCGGAATAAAAATTTCCACAGGCCGGGAAAGGTCATCGCGCCGGCAAAATCGCGCAGGTTAAATTGTGTCCAGCGATATCCTTCGCGCGCAAACGCCAACACCGCATTCGGCCCGGCTTCGACCTCGCCGCTGATGAGCCGCGTGAAATGCACCCCCAGAAAGGGGAATTTGGGGTCGGGCACCGGATAAATCAAATGACGCACCAGGTGGCGGCGTTCCTTTTTGAGGAGATAATATTCGCCGCGGAACGGAACGATTCGGGCCGCCGGCTTTTGGCCGGAGATTTTTACCACGTGGTCTGAATGCAGACCGGCGCAACCGACCACCAATCGGGCGTGGAAGGTTCCGGCGACGGTTTCCAGGAGTTTCCCGCCGCTGTCATCCCTGATTTTCAGCACGCGCGCGTTCAGTTTGATTTCTCCGCCGTTGCGGCGGATCAGTTCGGCGAGTTTTTGACAGACGGCCGGGTAGTCCACAATCCCTTCCTGGGGCACATGGACGGCCGCGATGCCGGCGGCGTGCGGTTCAATTTCTTTGATTTGCCGCGCATCCAGTTTGCGCAAGCCTTGCAATCCGTTGGCCAGGCCGCGTTGCCACAACGTTTCCAGTCGTGGCAATTCGTCTTCGGAGGTGGCTACAACAATCTTGCCGCATAGTTCGTGAGGGATGCCGTGTTCGCGGCAGAAGGCGATCATTTGTTGCAGTCCGGCGACGCATAAGCGGGCTTTTTCCGAGCCGGGGTGGTAATACAATCCGGCATGGAGAACGCCGCTGTTATGGCTGCTCTGGTGAGCCGCCAGCCGCGATTCCTTTTCCAGCAACAGAATTTTCAGGCGCGGCTGTCTTTGAGAAAGCTGAAATGCTGTGGCCAGCCCGATGATGCCGCCGCCGACAATCGCCACATCGTATTTCATTTCAACCACGGCGGATTACCTGATTCGACGAGTTGGGTCAGATACTCCCGGTCCCGCTGGGTATCCATGCATGCCCAGAACCCGCGATGTTTGTGAACGCTCAACTGGCCGTCGCGCGCGAGCCGTACCAGGGGTTCGCGTTCGAGAACACAATCTTCGTCTTCAGAAAGGTATTGGCAAAAGTCGCGATGGAAAAAAAAGTAGCCGCCGTTGATCCAGTGATTTTCCAGATCGGGTTTTTCGGCGAATTCCACCACCCGATCGCCCCGAACCTTGATTTCTCCAAACCGCGACGGCGGATTAACGCCCAGAACCGTGCCCAGTTTTTTTTGAGCCAGATGATAACGAAATTCCTCCGCCAGGTTGGCGTCGGTCAAACCGTCGCCGTAGGTCACGGCAAAATGACGGGCCGCGCCCAGGTATTTGCGCGCGGCCTGCGCCACGCGGCTGCCGGTCATGTTCTTTTCCCCGGTGTAGGCCAGGGTGACTTCCCAATCCACCTGCTGCCGATGTTCATGGACAATCACGTCGTTGGTTTTCAGGTGAATGGTGCAATCGGCGTTGCGCAGATGGAAATTGACAAAATAATCCTTTACCACATCGGCCTTGAATCCCAGGCACAACACAAAGCGGCGGAAGCCGTGTCGCGCGTAAATCTGCATGATGTGCCACAGAATGGGGCGCTCGCCAATGGGGACCATCGGTTTAGGGCGGAATTCCGTTTCTTCCTTGAGGCGCGTGCCCAGGCCGCCGCACAGGATGAAGACGGGAATGGTCGCGGTATTCATGGGTCCATGCTGCTAAAAAGACGGCGGCAATCAAAGCCTGAACTTGTCGCCGACCGCGGCGTTTGACACTTTGTCACCCCGTGAAATTCCGGATCATCACCGTCATTCCGGTCTTTAATGGCGAGGCGTTCATCCGCCAGACGCTTGAATCGGTGGCGCGCCAGACGTTGCCGCCGGACCGGGTGATTGTGCTGGACAACTGCTCGACCGACCGCACGGAGGAAATAGTGAAAACGTTCACCGCCCTCCGCTGCGAATTTATTCGTCACCCGGCCCATCTGGGCCTTTTTGAAAATTTCAATTGCTGCCTGGAATTCGCGCCGCAGACGGAGTTTCTGCAGATTCTGCACGCCGATGACACCCTGGAGCCGGAATTTTACCAAACCCTGACCGGCGTGTTGCAGGACTGCCCCGGTCGCGGTCTGGCCTGGTGCCTGGATCGGCGGATTGATGAAAACAATCGCTTTTTAAGCCTCTCCGGCCGGGCTGATGGAAAAACCGAGCGGCTCACGCGCGACGAATTTCTGAAACGCAAAGCGGAAATTCGCAATCAGGCTTTTTGCGCCACCCTCCTCAAAACGAATTTCCGGCCCTCACCGTGCCGTTTCCCGCTGGATTTCCCGATTTTGGGGGACATGATTTTCTGGGCGGCCTTCGGCGCGCATTGCGAGAAAATTGTTCATGTCCGCCGGGCGCTGGCCAATTACCGATGGCACGGCGGCAATGAAACGACTTTTCGCGCGCCCACCCTGCAGGCGCTGGTTTTGGACGAGTGGCGAACGATGCAAACCAACGAAGCCCTGCGCAGCCGAAAAACCGGCTTTCTCCGAAACGCCAAGTTGAAAGGCCTGTTCGCCGTCCGCTCCGGCATCAAGGCCAAGCGGGTCCGGCAAAACGGCAACGTCGTTTATGCCCGCGAAATTGCGCAGGCCGCCCGCCGCATTACCGGCTGGCCGCTTTGGACGGCCGGAAAAATCCTCGTTGAGCTGCGCGACGTTTACCTGTTCGGAATTTTGCGCCGGAGGCGCCATCCGAAAAACATTTACGGTTGACGAGGCGGTGGAACGGAGCGTCGGGACGACACCACCAAAAACCCGCACAAAAACACGCCCACCACGATGGCCGCAAGCGTCACGTAGAACGGGCGCATGGGCAATCGGAATTGAAATTCCACCGTGTGCCCTCCCGCCGGCAGATAAACGCCGCGCATGATGAAGTTGGCGCGCAACAGCGGCGCGGGCTGGCCGTCCACCGTCACCCGCCAGTTCGGGTCGTACTTGTCGTTGAGCAGCAGCACCGTCGGCGCCGGGGCCTCCGTGCGCAGGGTAATGTCCTTCGGCGCGTAGGCCACGAAGTGGACGGTGGCGGAGCTGGCGGAGATGGCATTCGTGTCTCCTGACGGCGGGACGGCAGGGCTTACGGCCAGCAGCACGGTTTTCCAGGGATCGAATGCCGGCGCCACGAGTTTTTGGAGGGTGATGAAATCGTTCGTGCCGGCCTTGAAAAAAGCGTCCCTGTCGAGGGCGTCCAGGCCGTTGGTGGTGAAATGTTTCAATTCATCGGCGGTGTTGGTTTCCCAGTTGAAATACAGTTTGGCCCGCGGCAACGCGCCGGTAAATTCAAACAAGGCGTAAGGGCCGTTGGGGTCCAGACGCGCAGTCAGTTCGGAGTATTGCGTGGGATTCATCACGCCGGGTTTGGGGACGATGTCGAATTGTTTGACAATGCGGAAGCGCTTTTGCACCGGATCAAGGTCCTGATTCAAGGAATCGAGATAAGCCGTCGGACCCAGCAGATAGCGCGTGTTGGTCAATTGCCAGTGCCGCACCATCAAATACAGTGTGCCCGGCGTGCCGCGCGGCGACAACACGTCGTCATACGCGGCAATATCCGCCGCCACGCGCGGCCGCTGCACGATGTCCAGCGATTGGATGTCGTAATAAAGAAACTGGTGCTGGGCCCATTCGATTTCGTAAAGCTGTTCCAGCGGCGTTTGCGAATGAAGAATCGCCACGCGGTGTTCGTAAGGTTTGTCCCGCAGGAAATTGATGATGGGGTTGGTGGACTGACCGGGTTGGTCGGGATCAATGTCGTATTTTTGAATGTAATTCCAGTAGGTAATCCACGGTAGATTCGCCCGGCCCAGGTCTGCAATCAGCAGTGCGCCCAGCAACACGCCGCCGATTTTGGCGCGCGGACCGGAAAAGATGCCGGCCAGGACCAACAGGCAGAGCAGAATGGCCGCGGCGAAAAACAACAAAAACCAGCCCGCCTGCCCAATGCTGAAGCCGGCGATTTGCCCGGCCAGGTCTTTGTTGTCAAAGCCAACGGCTTGCAAGTAACGGACCAACGCCGGCTTTTGCTGAGCGTAAATAATCCAGGCCACCACGCTGGCGGCAAAGACTATCAGACAGCCCCACGTCCAGCGGCGATCGAATCCGCGCGCGTTCCGCCACCAGCTTTGCAGCCGGGCGATGGACGATTTGATGTTCGACGCCGGCACATCCAGGTAACGCCGGCTCAAGCCATGAATGCCGTAGGCAAACAGAATGACGAGGGCAAAGGAAAAAATCATCAGGAACTTCGTTGGATTCCGGCTCGTGGAGACATACGGCAATTGGTAAAGCCATCCGTAAAACGGCGCAAAGCGCCCCCAAGCCAGCAGCAGCGTGACCACCCCCACCGCCGTCAAAAACCCGATCAGCCGGCGTTGCGCCGGATCGAAGACCGAATTTGGGCGTCGAAACGCCTGGGCGATGGTCCACGCCACTACCAGCGCCACCAGAATGCCGACGTAGTTTCCGCCACCGGTAAAACGCATGAAACTGGCCGGCGGAAGTTGGACGGAGCCGTTGAGTCCCCGCGCGGCGTACGCCTGATCAATCGTTTCCTTTAATTGCAGGCCGGTCAGGCCGGCGACTTTGACCCGGCCAATGACCGGCAGGTTGACCGTGCCGTCCGGCTCGATTTGCAGAACGGCGTTGCGGCCTTCATCTTCCGGCAAGTTGATGGTCACCCGGTCGCCCGGTTGAAAACGTTTGTCCAAAAAACGGTCGAAGATCGGGTCCCGCCCCACGCCGCCCCAATAATTGCCGCCCTGGTAATACGGCTGGAGAAAATCGAGCATGTTGTTCGGCGTGTCCATCTTGTAACCGAACAAGCCCGGCACGACCAGCCCCAGCGTTTCAATTTTAGGCAGGCTCCATTGCGTGGCCCAGTCCCAGTGTTGCTCGCTGGTTTCCGAGCTGGGGCTCATGCCCACGACGCCGGTAATGGCTGTGCCGATGAGCGCCGCCACCGTTTGCGCCGCGATAAAACCGGCAAATAGGGCAATGACCGCCACCCGCCCCACGCCGCGCGCCAGCCGCGAAAGGACCGGACCGGTTTCTGCCGCCGCCGCTTTGAAAAAAACGAAGGCGGCGATGAAGATGCTGAAGAGCGCCCCGATGTCTGCGCCCTCCATCACGTTCAGTCCCACGCACAACCCGGCCAGAGCCAGCCGCGTCCAGCGAACCGCTGCCGCCGTTTCCGGCGTGTTGGACACCACCAGCGCCAGGGCAAAAAAATCCATGGCAATGCCAATCTCCTGCGAGCCGACACCCCAACAGGCGGAGGCAAAAAAGGTGGAGTTCAGCGCCGCCGCCAGTGCGCCCAGCGCGGCCGCCAGAGGCGAGAGTTTCAACTGTCGGAACAACGTCCATGCTCCCAGGCCGAGAAGGAAAATCGCCAGGGGCGGAAAAAATTTTGAGAACCCGACCGGTCCCAACGCCCAGCGGAGCGCCGACGTCAAATCCAGAGGATACGCCCCGGCGCTGGCGCCGATGTCGTTGAGATCGCCCCAGGCGCCGGTGAAAGCTGCCGGCAGGCGCACCCACTGGGCATTTTGCGCGCCCAGCGGGCCGTCGTTGGAGAAATGCACATAGCCGGGCAGAAAACTCTTGGCAAACAGCACCGCCAGCAACACCGCCAGAAGAATGACAAAATGAGAATGGTTCCGTGGCACGGTGGTTTTCGCAGCTTTCATAAACGTGAACGGCCATTGTCACGGACGCCGGCGGTGATTGTCAATCACCGCCTGGACAGGGGCTTTTCAGATTGACCTTCCCGCCGATGGCCATAAGCTTTACGCGTTCGTCCCGCCGCTCAATGGGAAGGACGATGGGCGCAACGGTTTCTGCACTTTCGATTTTGAAAATTGCCGTTAACAGTCGGATGCTTTTGGAACAGGGGACGGGCGTGCCGAATTACATCGCCTGTCTTTACGAGGCGTGCCTGAGATTGGATTCGGCCAACCAATACATTTTTTTCCAGCCCGGCCGTTCGCGAGTTCTCGGCGAAACCGTAGTGGCCGGTGCGCCGCCCGGTTTGGCCGGCGCCGCCTGGTTCGATTCTTTCCAAACGCAACGATTGATTCGGCAGACGCGGCCGGACATTTTTCATGCGCCGTCGCACATCATGCCGCTCCGCAAATTGCCCGGCGTCAAATATGTGGTGACCATTCACGATCTGGCCTTTTTGGTGTTGCCGGGGCATTACGACTGGAAGCACCGGGTTTATTACGGCTGGCAGGTAGCCCGTTCGGCGCGGATGGCCGATCGCATTGTGGCTGATTCGCTCCACACCAAAAATGACATCATCCGGTTTTACCGGATCCCCGCCGAGCGGATTGAAGTGGTTCATTTGGCCGTGGCCGAACACTATTTTCAGGCGGGCCAGAGTCCCTTGCCGCGGCTGGTCGCCGAAAAATACTTTCTGGCCGTCACCACTCATCCCAAACGAAAGAACGTGGTGGGCGCATTACGGGCGTTCGCCACCTTCGCGTCCCGCAGCGACGTGATTTTTGTGGTAGCCGGTCCCATGAACGAGGGTTCGCGCCGGGAATTTCTCTCGCTGGCCGAGCGGCTGGGCGTTGGCAACCGGGTGCGACTTTGGGGTTACGCAGATGGGCCTCAGATGGCGGCGCTTTATCAACATGCCGAGTTTACCATTTACCCGTCGTTTTATGAGGGTTTTGGTATGCCGGCGGCCGAGGCCATGGCTTGCCGATGTCCGGTCATCACCTCCAACGTCAGTTCCCTGCCGGAAGTCATGCCGGATGGCGAATGGCTGGTCAATCCTTACGACATCGGTGACATGGCCGACAAGATGCAGCGGATGCTGGCGCTGACGCCGGAGGCGCGCCGTCAGATTGGCGAAAAGAACCGACAACACGCGCAACAGTTCACGTGGGAGAAAGCCGCCCGCCAAATGTTGGAAATTTTCGATACCTTGCGGGATAAACAGGTTAAATGAAACACTTGCGAGCTGGCTTCTGGCGCGGCGCGGCGCGGCGCCTGTCGAGCCTCCCGCACCTTGTCTGGCAGGTGCGCGGTTGGCCGTGGCTGCTGGCCGACTGCATGGGATTGCGCCGCCGGCCTTATTCGCTGTGGGTTAAACCCGGTGTCGGTGGCGAACTGCGTCCCGGCACCTCGGACTGGTGGATTTTTTTGGAGATATTTGTTTTTGGAATTTACCGGCGGGCGGAGACGGACATTCGGCGGGCCAGAGTGATCATTGATATTGGCGCCAACGTGGGTTTTTTTGCCCTGTATGCTTCCAGTTTGAATTCTCAAGTTGAAGTTCACGCATTGGAACCCTTTCCCAAAAACGTCGAACAATTGCAAAGGAATCTGGGGATGAATATTGGCCTCCAAAACCGCATTCACCCTCACGCCCTCGCGGTATCTGATCAAAGTGGAACAGGGACTCTCTATTTCATCCCCGGCGATGAATCGGGGTGCAGTCTGAATCAGCTCAAAGGGCAACCCTGTGCAGTGCCAACCATCCGCCTGAGTGATTTTTTCAGAACTCAGAAAATTTCCCGGTGCGACCTGTTGAAAATGGACTGCGAAGGGAGCGAGCTGGCGATTCTCTCGTCTCTTTCCGAGGAGGAATTTTCAAAAATTGGAAGCTGGATTATGGAATACCATCACTCGGCGGAAGTGGATGCGATCCGGCGTATCCTGCAACGCGGCGGCTTTGTCTGCGAAGTCCTTCCCCGCATCAACACGATCTATGCCTGCCGTCAGTGAGTTGATGCTGCCGCATATTTCTCGTCCATCCGCTCAAATTCCTTCCGCCAGTCCACGTGGGGCGCTTCCAGGCCGGCGACCATGTGAGTGGCCAGGGAGGGCACCGGAACCCAAAGTGAGTAACGCCGGCCCCAAAGAATCTGTTTCCAATTGAAATACCAGGCGGCCATTAGACTGTACCCGCGGAAAGGGAAAAGGAAGGGCTGAGTCAGCAGGTCATACGGATTCCGCACATGCTCTTTGGTGAGGCTCAACCACACGCCGGCATCGGAATTTCTCCGGGCAAAACTGCGGAATACGGCACTGGTCTCCTGCAGAATGTGTTTTCGAGTCAACAAGGTGCAGGTTGTCCCGTTCTGTGTTTTCCAGACCTGTCCTTGTTCCACCTTGATCCGCATTTTGTGCAGGTGGAAAGCGTGCTGGTAGTAATCGGGATGGTCGTAAGGCGTGCAGAAATCCACGTCGGGATGATGCCGCATCAAGTCCACCGCCAGAGGAAATTTCTCCGGCCGATAGAAGTAGTCGTCTTCGGCCAGATAAACCAGTTCGGCGTCCTCCTGTTGGGTCAGAATTTCAATCTGCTTGACAAAAGTTCCGCCGTTGCCCAGGCCCGGTTGCGGGCAGAGCACCAGGTCCTGCCGGTCCCACAAATCGGTGAACAATTTTTCGTATTCCGGGGGGCAATGATCCAAAATCGCCCAGAGCCTGACCTTCAAGGGACCCAGCGCCGCTTTGAAGGAGCGCAGGCACAGGCGGGCCAGTTTGAACTTGGAATCGGCATGGACGGGCGGCGGCGTGCGCGACATGAAGGGGCAAATCCGATACGCCACGGCCAGGTCGTAGGTGGTTTTGGGGTTCATAATCCGGAGGGCGGCGGCGGGTCGGCCGCCGGCCGTTTTCGGGGCGGTGGCGTGAAGTCCAAAAGCGCGTTTGGGGCATCAGTGAATTTTGTCAAAAACAGCCGCATTGTCTTTAATCCACTGACACAATCGCTGCAGACCTTCCGGGAACGGCACGGTGGGCTGCCATCCCAAATCCCGCTGGGCCTTTTGGATGTCGCTGATGTAAATGAGCTGGTCGCCGGGCCGGGGCGGGTGATATTCCACCCGGAGCGGTTTGCCAAACACATTCTGGAGCAACGGCTCGAATTCTTTCCAGACCGACAGGGTGTGGTTCGGACCGCCGCCGATGTTGTAGATTTGGCCGGCTACGGCCTGGGCGCGTTCGTAAGCCGCTTCATAAGCGCCAATCAGATCGTCAATCCACAACATGTCCCGCACCTGCTTGCCGTTGCCGTAGATGCGAATGACGCGCCCTTTCATGGCGGCGATGCAAAAGTGAGCCGCCCAACCCTGGTCTTCCACGCCGAACTGATGCGGGCCGTAAATGCACGATTGGCGGAACACCACGGTTTTCAATCCGTAGATGCGCGCGTAATCGCGAACGTATTGGTCGGCGGCGCCTTTGGAGCAGCCGTAGGGCGAATGAAAATCCAGGGGCTCCGTTTCATCTATTCCCCGTGGCCGGTCCACAAAGCGGTAACGCGTGGGCTCTTCCGCCACGGCGCGCGCCGTCAATCCGCCATAAACTTTGTTCGTGGAAGCATAGATCAAACAGGCGTCCGGGGCGCGTTGTCGCATGGCTTCCAGTACGTTGAAAGTGCCCAGGGCATTGTTCTCAAAATCCATCCGCGGATCGGCTACGGACGTGGTCACCGCCACCTGTCCGGCCAGATGCAGGATGAGTTGGATTTCGGCGGAAAGAGCTTGCTCCAGCGATGACGAGTCCCGAATGTCGCCGCGGATAATTTGCAGTTGGCCCGGTTGGGCCAGGGATTCGAGCCAGGCGCGGTTGTGATCCGCACCCGGGCGCGAAAAATTGTCAAAAACGGTTACCTGATCGCCACGGTTCAAAAAGCGGGCCGCGGCATTGCATCCAATGAAACCGGCTCCGCCGGTGATCAATACGTGCATAGAAATGATGCGATGAGGCTAGGGCTTGCCCTGGCCCGAATCAACAAGTTTTCACCGTTCCTTGAGGCTCTGCTTCACTTTCAAGGCTGCGATCAGCCGCTTTTCCCGCCCCCGTCGCCAGTAAGTCCAGACCCCCCAGGCGTTGCCGCAAAAACTGGCCAGGCACGCCGGCACATGCCAGAACCACCGCCAATCGCCATCCCGAAAAAGGCCGCGCAGGGTGTGATAAACCGGTCC